>Ga0196962_10000014_pt1 | contig 310290 bp, 241 predicted proteins | sample S3v_20metaG_FD_183186 | JGI IMG/M metagenome (GOLD analysis project Ga0196962, IMG submission 183186) | Soil microbial communities from Anza Borrego desert, Southern California, United States - S3+v_20 | ecosystem: Environmental > Terrestrial > Soil > Desert | place: USA: California...
CTACTTTTCACCTGCACTTGAAAGAGTGCGAGTGGCGCTTTAACCATCGGCACGATAACTTGTATCGTGCCCTGTTAAGACTGCTGCGGGAGTACCCGCTTTGACTGTCTTAACTTCATCAGACCCTATCATTTTATCCCGCGGTGGAATTACCTAAGCGAGTTTCCAGTCAGCTCAATATTTTCCAGCCTGACTTGGGCCCTTCGCTGCTGTAAACGTAAACATGTGGTAGTGACTCACTAGTTTTATGGAATAAAGTTTTTTTGCTCAAAACAGGCCGTTTTCTGAAATAATTGTTGCGCAATTAACTTACCCTCTCTTATAACAACCGGCGATCGCGATATTTCCTAATGCGGGAATAGAGTAACAATCAGGGCCGAAGTAATAGCACTCGATGCTCTTGCACAAGTGTCAGTATGAGTCCTCAACGCTCTACACCCTGCTCGACTCGCAGGACCGAGTCGCCGTGCATCCGACTCTTTACATGCGGTATCTGCTGAAGCGAGCGCGGCCGGTTGAGTCCCAACGCCAAATCGCTTACGTGGTGAAGCTCCATTGTCAATGGGTTGAGGAAAGTTCCCGGCTCCGGGATTCGTCGGTCGACGAGGCGGTGGCTTGTATTGACGGCGACGATATTTTGGACTGGATTAACGATCAGCGGAAGACAGGTGTTTCTGAGGCGACAGTCAACAACCGCGAACTCCTGGTCCGCGAGATGTACCGGTGGTTCACCACCGCTTCCGGAGGGCGCGTTCGTACTGACTTGCCTTGGTGTGATAAACCCTACAGCAAGACTCCGCACAGCAGGCTGCCACGCTTCGTAACGAAAGAGCAGGTCATCAGGCTCCTCAAAGGCATGCACAACGAGAGCCAGAGGGTGGCCGCGCATTTCATGTACGACACCGGCGTGCGCGTCTCAGAGTTAGTGCGCCTGACAAACCGGTACCTCCCCCAAGAAAGTGACTGGCCGGAGGAGGTTAACTATTATCCCCTTCTCGTCCCGGGGAGCAAGCCTTATGACGGGAGAAAGTATAAATACCGGTACACGATCATCAGCAGGCCGGTGCTCGCCAGGGTCAGACGTTACCACGCGACCCCAGAATACATAATGGCGAAAGCAGCAGATATGCCGGGGCCGGACAAACCCGTCTTCCTTAATGTTCACGGCGGGCCGCTCACGAAGGACTCGGTGCAAAAGGGCATACGGGACGCCTGGCTTCGACAGGGTGGGCGTTTTAGGGAAGTTTCTCCCCACCGACTGCGGCACGGCGCCGCTTTCTCGATCCTGCAGAGTGAGTTCGGCAAGGAACTACTCGACAGCATGCTTATCCTCAAAGGCGTCCTCGGACATAGTCAACTCAGCACCACTGAAATTTACAGCGCCATCCCAGTCACCGCGCTACAGTCGGTCGCCGGGAGGCGCGAAGTGCGACTCAAATACCGGGAAGCCCAGGACATCTACGACGCGACGTACCTGCCGAGGTACATGAATACGGAAAGGAGAGGACGATGGCGCCGATGATCGCTAAGGTGTCCGGCATGTCCGCGACTCCGCCCGAGCCCACCGAGGCCGAACCTTACGTGCAGTTGTACTGGCTGTGCGAGCGTTTCGCGAGGCGGTACGCACTCGAAGGGACGAAAATCTCTCACCGCAATGCCATGAGCGCTTATGTGAGGTTCCTGCGTCAGGCCCACGGCTACGACGAGCGGCTTGCGGCAGACCCGCGTTACTTCCTGTCGGTGCATTGCGATCAATTTACCCTTTACAGCTTCGACAAGTATTGGCGCAGTGTGGGGCACAGCACTGCGACAGTTACGACCCGAGTGTTGAGCCTGCGACAGATGTTCAACTACGGTGCTGAGAAGAAACTCACCGCGGCCGACTACTTCTACCTTCCCACGTTGGATTATAGGGGGTGCCGCGGAGAGTTTCGCGACGCATACGAGGCCGAGGAGCTGGAATTCATCTGGCGGAAGTTCAAGCCTGAAATCGACTATGCGAGGAGGATCGCAGCCGGCTACAGGCCGACGGGAGCGGGCCGCGACCCGCGGCGGGAGCCGAGGCGCCAGCGGCCGTGGGCGGAGTGGGAGAATGTAGTCTGGTATTTCGAGAACGTACTCGACTGCCGGCCGTTTATGGCGACTACGAAGTCCTATCATCACCACGGTGGCTTCTTGAGCGCAGCACACAAGTACTATGGCGGAGTAAAGGGTGTCTGGCGCCGGCTAGGTGTGGCACCGATGATTGACTTCTTCATCATCCTGCCCCTCGCAATGAAGTTATGCTGGGAGACCGGTCTTAACAGCGAATCCCTGCTAGGTCTAAAGCGGGACTGCTTTCGTGAGGCACACCCCCTGACGAATCTTCCTTACTTGCGGTACTTCAAGCAGCGTTCCACCGGGGAGAAGGACCTACACCTGCACCTCTTTGACGCCCCCAACAAGGCCGATTTGTCGCTCGAGGCCAAGCAGTCAGTCGTCATCGGGAAAACGATCGAGCTTATTAAGAAGCTGACAGAGCCCCTCGTCGGCAAGGCGGCAGATGAAATTAAAGACTGCCTCTTCATCTACCAACACTGGCGGGGCATCGCACCTCATCCCGGAAACATAGTGCTCCTCAGCTCTAAAAATATCTCCCGCTGGGCCAAAACCTTCTTCAACCAAATGCCGGGTGAGCCTGAAAGCGGTCAGCCGAGACACCTGAACCTAGCACGGTTCCGTCCGACCAAGATAACTCAAATGGTACGAGAAGGGCGAGACATCTTCGACATTCAGGCTGCCGCAGGACACGCTCATACTTACACGACGGAACTTTACATTGTGGGGCGACAAATCGCCCCCCAGGCACGCCGAGACGTGTCAGCGGCCCTGCAGCATATACACGCAAACAGGGAGGAGTTCGAGCGGGAGCCGAAGCCCTACGCGACGGCCGAAACGACCCGCCAGAGTGGCGTCATCTATAAAGGGGTGTTGTGTGATTGCAAGGACGTCTGGAATCCGCCGAAGAAGGTAAGACAACTCCCAATCTACAAAGAGGACCAACCCTGCACGCTTTACAACATGTGCCTGACTTGCCCGAACGTTATCATTACAAAAAAACACCTGCCGCCACTTGTCGCACATAAGAGGGAAATCGACCAGGCACTGTCCGACAACAACCTGGGAAACACGCCGGCCGCCGCGCTCTACGAGAAGAACATGGCGGTTCTGGAGGGCATCTTCTTAGAGTTCCCGGAGGAAGACTTGGTTTGGGCCCGAGAGATCGCCGAGTGCGCTGATTACCACGTCGACCCGGTGACGTATAGGGGGGTGGATCATGGCTAAGTCGAAACCCCGCCGCCTGAGGGAACCAGAGAAGATAGATCTAAACATAGACCTGAGAGAGATCCTCGAAGGAGGATTTGTTTTCCGCCCAGACCTACACGTGTCGGCGAATTCCTCTTACGGTGACGCCATTTGGAATTGGAACGACCCTACGAACGAGCGACTCGAAACCTACTCCCCCGACAGGCTCACAATTGATTGGCCGGAGCTGGCGTCTACTTACGATCTCACGGAGGAAATAATAGCCGACCTACGAAAGTACAGCTTCTTGCGTTACAGCCATTCGAGGGCCATCTTCCCTGAGAATACAAAGGGGAATGCTCATCCTGCGACAGTCATTAACGAGATAATTCTGGCCGCCAAGTTCATCTCTCACCTCAGGCGGCAGCTCTCTGAAGGCGGCGTGTCCTTAATTGATAAACTGAGCGATATTGAACCGGAGGATCTCGGCAACGCGCTGTCGACATACCGGCAAAGCCAGCATCAACTTCTTAAAAAGGTCCTCACCAGCTTGTGCAGCCCCGCCCTCGGCCGGCTCCTCGGATGCGGGCCGCTCAGGTGGAACCAAGACGATGTACGCACACTCGACTGGAAAATCGAGCAGGCGGAGCCATACGCGCGGTTAGAAGACGGCCTCTTCCGTTTCCTCTCCAACGAGGCGACGACGGACGTGAAGCAGTTTCTCTGGGCTCTAGGAGTCGAGCCGCAGGACAGAACAGTGCTCGGTGAGGGGAAGAACAAATATCTTTCAGCCTTCGAAAACTTTAAGGAACTCTTCGAAGAGTACATGGAGGTAAGGGCTAAGTTCATACTGGTAAGTTCGGCCGAGCAGAGTAAGCATGCGCCCAAGTATCGCAAATGGTACCGCTCCCGAAAGAAGTTGACAATCGTGTTATCCGCCTTGGTGGAACGCGCTAGGGTGGCGGCGCAACTACTCGTCGCTATGTACACCGGGGCGAGGCCGGGCGAACTCAAGTTCTTCAAGATGAACTGCCTGCGGCGCGATGACGACGGGTGGTACTTGGCGGGTACGGTACTTAAGAGGATGGATTTGAACGCCCCGCCCGACAAGGAACGGTGGGTCGCAATCCCCATCGTCCGTGACGCGGTCGCAGTTCTCGGGCGGGCGGCGAGCCTGGTAAAGAGCCCTTACTTATTCCACGGGAGTATTTATCGCGGCGGTGAGGGCGGGGAGGAGGCCCGTAAGATTAAGGGTGTAAACCTTGGCCGCAAATTCGAGGATTATCTTCGCACTGTCGATGAGGAAAGGAGGTGGCCTGATGCGTCTATTTATTTGTACATGTTCCGTCATTCTCTGGCTTACCAGATGCGAAAGGCAGGGCTTAACCTCCCCTTCATCACATTCCAACTAAAGCACAGTTACGATGCCCTGCAACGCAGGATCGGCGACGCGACGCTCGGCTACGGGGGCATCGGGGCGGACTCGGCGCAGAAGGCGATCCAAGCAGCGAACCTGGAGTTCACGCGGCAAATCTACCACCCGGACGCGCCGGTGGCCGGCGGCGGAGCCGAGCAACTCAAGATGCGACGGGCCGCGTATTTCAAGGGTATGGCGATACACGAGGTCGACGACGAATTGCGCCAGCTTGCCATGCGGGGGAGCGCGTTGGCCGACGTCGGCGTAGCCCTTTGCCAAGGCCAGAAGGAAATCGTGGTAGACGGGGTTAAAGAGGACCCGCCGTGCATGGGGCAACTCCGCTGCAATCCCGTCCGCTGCTCGAACGGGATAATCCCTGCTTTCAAACTGCCACTGTGGGAGCGCGTCGAGCGGGAGGGCAGAATCCGCGCCGCCGACCCTGAGTTCGCCCACGCCAAGGCTTACCACAATGAGGCCGCGGATGAGGCGGCGGCGGTTATCAGATTATTGCGCAAAGGCGAAGCCGGGGAGGATAACGGAGAGAAATAGTATGCCGGCAGCGCCATACGATGAGCAGAACGCCGCTGATTTCAGGGAAATGACGACAAAGATCGACAGTGCCCTGAGAACAATAGAGGAGGATCCAAAGATCCCGGCCACTGAGAAAGAACTCGCACGGCTCGCCGGCTGCAGTCGCGGGACACTGCGTTACCGAGCGTATCCCCTGCAACGGCTGAAAAACATTAAACTGGAGCGTAAACGTAAATGTGAGGGAGTAAACCCAGAGGAAGCCACAAGGGAGGTGAAGACGGCGGAAGAGCTTCTGCGCGAAGAAAAGGCTACTTTACAACAGCAATTGCACAACAGCCGGACGGAAGTCGCCATCTGGGTCCAGAAGCACCAGGAACTTAAAGACGAGCATTCCCGCACGCTGCGTGCCAATCAGTTGTTCAAGGCAGAGAGGCAAACGCTTCGCGAAGAGAACGGGAGACTCAAACAGAGGGTCAAGGAGCTGGAGGCGGCTCAAGGCATCAGGCCTGCCAACGATGTCATTATACCCTTTCCGACATCTCGCCAGGCCCGGCATAGGTCAGTATCGAAAAGCACAAAGAAGAAAACTCGGCGTGCCCGGCGCGGTTGATGTCGTTGATGTCTGAGCGCAACATTCCTATTTCGTATGAAGGATCGGTGTGTTAAGTGATGAAAAAGATCGATTGGGGTGGGGAGCAGATTATGACCGGAGCTATTCAGTTCGGTGATGATTTGCCTGGCTTATTCATCAGGGGCGGAGAGTGCATAGGTTTATCAACAGCAGTTCAGAGACTACTGGAATGCATAGGGGCTGATACCCTTCAGCGGAATCCTGTCTTGCTAGAATGTCTAATGATCTTAAATGAATTAAGGGAAACAATAGAAAGAGACGACTTAGTGAGGGGAATCATTACACATGTGACGCGGAGGAATAAATGCGGGATAGATATTAAGTGTTTAAAGTGTAATGACGAGCCGCCGTGAACAGATAGCAAGCTGGATAATTCTCTATGACGCACATGAGACATCCTGATGTGGGGATGACCGAGTAAGCTCTTAGAAGGAGCCATCCTCGCAAATCAGTCTTATCACTTCTTCCGGTAAAGATTCTACGATCTCCCTCCACACCGAACTGATCTCACCTTCTTGGGCTTCTGCGTAGAGTGATCTGCCGCCATCTGCCCTATACCGCAGGTCGATCAGTACCTTGGCCTGAAGGGTCAGCGGATTGCCTTCGGTCAGCACCACCACAGAGAGCGCATCTTCCCTAACGTACCTCTTACTTACACGCTTCTTCCCCGACATCACCTCGATCAGCTCCCGCTCTGCCTCCCTGGTCGGGGCATTCTTGATGGCGTTCAGCAGCGCGACGTAGAACCTGGTGAACGCCTCCTGGCACTGCTCGTATACCGAGTCCAGCAGCCCGTTGACCTGGATTGGCGTCCAGGATTCCCCACTCGGCAGGCTCAAGGAGAGTTCTTCTTTACGGACGGCCTCGCGTACGGCCTCCCTGACCAGGTCTGTCAGCCGGTCCGTGATGGTGTCTATCTTGATAGCGGCCGCCCAGCGGGCCTCACTGAAGCGGCCATTTGTTAGCCACTCGTCGAGCGCTGAGCCGTACTTGTCTTCCAGCGTGCGCTTAAGGAGGGGCAGGCGTTCCACCAGTATCTCCTTGATGCAGTCGAGGCAGGCCCCGCCTAACATCAGACTTTTTAGCTGCCCGCACCTCCGGCACTCGGTCTGCGGTTCTTCATTAATGGCTGGCGGCTGATCCTGACTCATTGGCGCTAAGAGGCTAGGTGTAACGATGGTCAGGAATCCGATTTCGCATAGAGCTGTTTGCCGCCCTCAGAGTGGAGGAACCACCAGGCGTAGATGGCCAGCGCCGTCCCCAGCGGGAAGAGCCAGACGAACAGGACGGCCGAGGCGAGGGCGAGTATCCTCCCCCAAGGTTTTCTCCTCAGCAGCCCGTACGCGGTAGATAAGAGAAAGGCCATCAAGAGCAGGCCGACCGGGATCATTACCTTCAGCTCTGTACTAGAGCGGATGCGTTCCAACTCCCTCTCAAGAGTAATTACCCTGACCAACTCCACGAGGGCCGCCAGTGCCAACAGCCCTCCCAGGAAGCCGTAAACGAGTCCCAGCGTCTTATTGTGATCCTGAGGCGTCATCGTCGCTCCAGCCCCTCCGCATGCACCCTACCGACGTCCACGCAAGGGACCTCTTCGATCCCCCGCAGGGTCTGGAACTCGACCCCGAGGAAGCTCTTCCTGGCCAGGGCGAAGGAGTTGACGAAGTAGGGCCAGAACTGCACCCTGACGGCCGTCTCAGAGACTTTCGCTTTCCCCGCCGCAGGCTTTGAAGTGATCTCGTAGCTGATTACCAGCCTCCTGAAATGGCTCCGGATACCTTCCCCCTCAGGCAGGGGCCGATCTATCAGGCAGTAAGTAGTGGCGGCGTACTTCTCGACGGCACGCGTGACTGTCATGTGTGACTCTATGCTCTGGGGCCAGCGCAGGGTCTCCAGCATGGGGCCGACGCCGAAGGTGACCGCATCGTCAATCGGCTGCCGCTCGCGGAGCAGGCCGATCAGGGCGGCCATCACTATCGGGTCTCGCCCGGCGGGAAGCCCCTGCGCCGAATCGCTGCGCACCTCGAACCGGTAGGTAACGTCCCCAATATCTCGCACGGTGCCTTTGGACGCGAAGACACGGCAGTTAGTTACCTGAGCTTCACCCAGACCAGAAAGCACATAATCAGCCATGTTAGCGCCGAGCAACTGACGGGCTTCAGTTAAAATCTTCTGCTCCGGTCCAACTGGCTTGAAGGCGAAACTCACGCAGGATGTGCTCCTCAATCTTCAGCAATGGTAATGACGGCAGACATTATTCTTTGATATCTTTAACTCTACTTTTTCTTTGAAAATTTCTGTTACGTTTATGAGTGAAGCGGCTTAACAAGCTATGTAATGACAGCCGCCGCCTACCAGCATCCCTCCCAAACAGCGGCACCAATCGAAGGCAATCCAAGTTTAGTTCTACTTAGACTATTTATCAAGAAAAGCGGGCGGCTTTTCTCAGAGGAGAGGGTCGCTTTTCACCTGTCAGGAGGTCATGCCTGATGGGTCAAAATAAGCCGCTCAAATACATTCCCAAGAGGCTTGGGACTAAGCTCAGACAGATCCGTGAGGCGTTAGGTCTTACCCAGGAATCCATGCTCCAACGATTGGACCTTCCACCCGTCATTACGCAAAGCACTCTCAGCGCGTATGAGCGGAATGCGAAGCTTCCTCCATACTATGTTCTTGCTCGGTACGGTGACGTCGCAAACGTTTGGATAGATGTGCTCGTTCGTGATTCACTAGATTTGCCAGAAAGGCTGCCCAGTCCGACTAGAACGAAACACGGCGGCATTCAACAACTTCCCAGTAAACGCGTGCGATGAGTTGATGCCTCTTTCGTTGAGAGGCATCAACTCACACGGGGTTCTTCTCCCCGTCCGCTACCAAAACCCTCGCACCTTAAACATTGACATCTTAAATAGTTAGGGCTATCTTGCACTCTCTACCAGCGTACTTTTCGCCAACGGCATTAGTACTTTCATTTGCTTCACGATGCCAGAGGAGAAATAGGAGCCTCAAGTTGACAACGATCACCCCCTATTTCGCGAGGGATACCAATGGCTAAACTTCAATTCTTCCCAGGTGAACGTCTGGTCGAAAATTTTGCCCTCAGACTCAGTAATGGGGATGTTGATCTCCGTTGCACAGTCGTTGAGAAGTGGGTAGAAAAGCTTGCACGATCTGTTAGTTGTGGCAGATCCCGTAAGTTCATACTTAAAAAAACATTGGGGATAAGTCTAACGGAGCGAAAAGAGCTGGAGGCAGCGATCTCAAGCTCTTTAGGCAAGGGCATCGCCGAATTAAAGTCAGAGATTAGGAGCAAGAGCGGTCTAGAAATAAGCTTTGAAGAGACCCACGAGGAGCAGGAAGAATTCAGTATTCAAGCACCCAAATGCGGCCGCACTACGCTCCAAGTGTATCAGCTACTGCGCCTGTACAACTTCTCTTATAGAGACAATCGCTCATTTTTGAAACGTTGGTTCTCATCTTTAAGGAAGTTTCCGCGAGAAATGGAGGAATGGCTCAACCGCATTTACGACATGTCAATGACGGATGACACCGATCCAGACTGCTTAATTATGTATCCAGAGTGTCAAGGTGCATCCGAGGGACGTGAGGGCCTCGTTAATTTAGACTTTGAAAACTTTGGCTTGCTGGCTAGTTACAGACGCGGCGACGATGGGATCGTGCTTATAAATCTAAACGTCTCAGTGCCTGCCAAGAACATTGAGGAATTAATGTATTCAGAGGTAACTTTCGAGCGGCGCATGATCCCCCCTCACCTATTATTTTTGAGTGGGGAACATAAGGATAAGTTATCTGCAAGGGTGTTACCTTACCAAGGGGAGTTAGCGAAAGCTCGACAAATTAGGACGAGAGGCATTCATGAAAGAAGAATGTCTTCCGAAAGCATTCAATCGGAAATCCCCTCATACATAATGAGTGGATTAATAGGCGCGACGATTATCCTGCTGCTAACGACAGAGTCCGGGCGGGAGATACTTCGGAGTACCCTTAATATAATTAGTGAAAGCATTACTCCGACACACGTAGCTACAACAGAGTATGAGGGCAGGGCAGCAAGGGGCGTATCAGCATCGGCTGAATCAGCAAGTGAAGCTGAACCTCGAGCTACATCAGCCGGCGGAGTAGCTAAGCAGGATACTGCTGGTGCTTAAAGGAGCGCCGGTCAAATGTAATCGCTCTCCTAAAAAACATTTATTTCCAATCTTACATTCGACAGCAGTTGTCAAGGGTCACGGCGGCGCATCTAAAGTTCCGCTTCATAACATTGAGTGTGCGCCGCCTACACTCGCGCTGAAGGACGGCGCTACGCGCCGACAAAATCACAGCGCTCGTATAAGGTAGACAAAGAGGGTATATATTTTTCGTATTTGGATTAAGAAAGCCTCAACTTAAGCCTTGTAATAACCAATAATTTTTTCTTCCATAAAATGCTTCCGTGGTGCGCGACCTTGACGACATCCGCGCGCAGGTCGGCGGGCTCATTCGCGAGCGCGGCTTCGGCCCGGCGCTCTATGTCGCCCGTGAGGAGGAAAGTGCGCCGGCCGTAGCGCAGGCGCAGCACCAGGGAGTCGTCGTTGCCGGAAGCCGCGTTCGGGTCCGGCGTGCGCGCGGGCCAGAGCACGTCCGCCTCGACCGCGCCGAAGCGCAGGCGGTCGCCGCGCCCCACGAGCCGCACCGGCAAGCCGTATTCACGCGCGGTCGCTGTGAGGCGCGCGAACTCTTCGTCGTCCGCGGGCGCGCGTGCGACGATTGCGGCGCGGACGCGGAAGTTGCGCGCGATGTCGTTGAGGCCGTCGATGTGATCCGCGTCGGCGTGCGTCGCGAGGATGTAATCGACGCTGTCCAGGCCGCGCCACCAAAGGTACTCCGAGACGACCGCCTCGCCCACGCCGCGCGTGTCGCGCTCGAACGCTTCCATTTCGTCGTCAGGTGCGCCGCGCCGCGCGAAGTCCGCCCGCCCGCCCGCGTCCACCAGGAGCGTCGTCCCGTCGGGCATCGTCACGAGCGCCGCGTCGCCCTGGCCCACGTCCAGAAAATCAACTCGCAATCGGCCGTCCGGTCTGCCCGCGCTCAGCGGGTGCCAGACGATTACGGCAAAGAGGAGCGCGAGCGCGGCCCCCGCGTACCGCGGCCCGATGAGACGCTCGACCATTGAAGTCTCGTCGCTCGCCGCGCGGCGCTTCAACGGGTGCCAGCGTGCGAGCGCGTAGCCCAGGGCCGCGAGGGGCGCGTAGTAGACGACGTAAACGGCCCTGGGCCAGTTCGCGTACTCTGGCAGGCGCGCGCTGGCCGCGCCGACGGCCGTGAACGGGTCGACGCTGTGCGTCATCAGCCAGCAAAGCTCTTCCGCGAGTTTGAAGAGCGGCGCGGCGAGCCACGCGCTGAGTTGCGAGAGCAGAAGCGCGGCGACGGCCGCGAGCGCGAGCAGGGCCATCAGCGCGCCGACCACTATATTGAGAAGGAGCGCGGCGAGCGAGAGGCGGTGGAAGTAGATGACGAGCAACGGCAGGAGCGCGAGTTGCACGCTCGCGGAGACGACGAGGGCCGTGAACGAGTAGCGCAGTGCGCGCTGTAGGTGCAGTCTTTCGAGGCGCGCGGCCAGCGGCGACTTGAAAAGTTTGTAGCTGTAGTTTGACCTTTCCAGTTCGCGCCGCCACTCTCGCTCGCTCCAGAAGAGCGCCTCGGCGAGCAGGCGCAGGGCGTGCGGCGCGCGCGGCGGGTAGGGCGTCGCGCGCGTAGGCCGCCACTGGCCCACTTCTCGCAGCTTCTCCAAGAACGGCCAGGCGAGGGCGACAATCGCCAGCACGGAGAGGAAGGTCAACTGGAACGAGGGGTCGAAGAGGTCCGCGGGGCGGCAGACGAGCAGCACGAGCGTCGCGCCGCCGAGCGCGTTGAGCGAGTTCGCGCGGCGGTGCAGGACGGGCGCGAGCGCGACTATCGTGAACATCCACGCCGCGCGCACGACCGCCGCCTCCGCCCCGACCGCAATCGTGTACGCCCACAGGAAGGCGGCCGACGCTATGAACTGCCACGCGCGCCGGCGCGTGACGCGCCGCATCAGCAGCAGCGCGAGGCCGCCTATGAAGCTGAGGTGAGCGCCGCTGATGACGAGGACGTGGAAAGTCCCGCCCTCGCGGAATCGCTCGGCCGCGCCGCGCGATAACTGGTAACGGTTGCCGAGGAGCGCCGCTTTCAAAACTCCGCCGGTCTGAACTGAAAACCTGGCGTCAATCTCGTAGAGCATTCGCCGCCGCCACTCGTAGAGCCAGGCGAGCGGGAGGAAGACGCGCTCGTCGTCGAGACGCTCGACCAGCAGGGGGCTCTTGACTGTGCCGGTGGCGTCCAGGTCGCGCTGCTCCAGGTATTCCGTGAAGACGCCGACGCCCGGATTGCGGAACTGGTCCGCGCGCCTGAGCGCCGCCATCAAGCGCACGCGCGCCCCGTAGCGCAACTCAAGCGCCTCGTACTCTTCCCTCACCGCGCCATCGCGCACCGGCGCGAACAGCATCACACGCCCCGCCGCCTCGCGCTCTACTCCCTTGAACCTCAGCCGCTCGATTTTCAGCACGAGGTAGAAACCGTCCGGCGCGGGCTCAGGCTGCCGCTCCAACGCGCCCGTCACCTCGACCGGCTCGCCCGACCTAATCGCCCCGCCGACATAAAACTCTCCCACACGCCCCGCCGCGACAGTCCTCTTCTCCAAGACCACCAGCGCCGCGCCCGCGTTGCAGAACGCCAGCACGAGTAGCAGCGAGGCCGCTGGCTCACGCCGCCTCACGAAACAGTGAACGGCAAGGAGCGTGCACGCCGCCGCGAACGTCAGCACAAGCCCCAGGGGCGGCGCGGCGAAGCGCGCGCCTAACACGCCCAGCGCGAAAGACGCCGCCAGCACCGCGAGCGGATGAGCGAGACACATCGAGAGGGACCAGTCCCCTTTGACGATGAACTGATTTAGTGTTGGGTGGGACGCGCAGACTATAACACGGGCTTCAGACGTTCAGAAGAGGAATTGACGTGGCGGGCGGGGACTCTCCATCCTTAAAAACAATGAGCCGCGAAGTCACGCGAAGCAAAACGAATCAGGAACAAACCTTTCGTGTCGCTTCGCGTGGCTTCGCGGCTCTTCTCTTACCCGGCCGGTTCTTACTCCCGGCAGCGCGTGTCTATGATGAGCCTGGCCTTGCGGACGAACTCGGCGGTCCAGGCCTCGGCCGGCTGGTCGCGCTCACTGTTGCGCGAGGCGCGGAAGACGCGCGTGATGAGGCCGTTACTTTTCTCGGCGTCGAGGAGGCGCTGAAGGCCGTCGGCGAGGAGCTTGCGGCCCTCTTCGCCGACGCTGGCGTCGCCGACGCTCTTGGCCGTGGTGGTGCAGCGCCCGCCGCTCACCTTGATCGGGTCCTTGCCGCTCCAGCCCTTGAGCCGGGCCTTACTCTCGCTGGAGCTGGAGTGGCCCCAGGTCGAGCCCATGTCGCTGACGTAGAAGACGGCCTGGCCCGGCTCGCAGGTCAGCGTGTTGTCCGCGTTCTTCGTCCACTTGAGGCAGGCGAACTTCTGATTGTCCGTCTTGGTGTCGCCGTGGTCTATGAAGGCGAGCCACAGCTTGAAGGCGTCTATCTCGGCGCGGCGCGCGCCGCTCTGTGCCAGTTTCTGTAGGGCCGGGGCGATGCCCGCGGCGTCCTTGTCGTCGCAGTTCGCGTCGAGCCCCTTGCCCAGAGATAGCTCTATGCCCGCGGCCGGCTGGAAGGGCGTCCACGACGCGCCCTGGAAGCCGCGCGTGAGGCTCTTCTCGCAGTCGTTGCAGGTCACGTCGGCGACCCAGTTGTCGTCCGCGAAGAAGCCGAGCGCCCTGGAGAAGCGCGACGAGAGGAACTCGCCGTAAACCTCCCCGTTCCTTTTGTCACGCGCCTGCCCCTTGAAGTGCGGCTTGACCTTGTAGCGTATCAACTCACCGTCCTCGTCCACCACGCCCTGGACCGAGCAGTGGAACTTCGGCGTCGTGCCGGCACCGGGGTTCGGGTCTTTGTTCGCGACGCAGGTGATGGGCTTCGCCATCCCGTTCTCGTCAACTTCAGGCGCGCCGAGTCTCGGCCCGCTGCTCGGGTTGTAACCGAGGACCGGGTCGTAGCCCGTGTCCGGCTCCTGCCAGACCATCGCACGCTGCTCGGCCTGCTCGCGCGCCTGCTGCGTGAAGCAGCGCTGCTGTGCCGCGGCCGGCAACGCCAGAAAGATAAGGAGCGCCGAAACGGCGAACGGCTTACGGAGCATAGATGTCCCTTTCGTCAAGAGGAAAGTCCTTGCCCGCCCAGGCCCGACCTGAGACGCGCGATTGATGGCGGAGAGTTCGTCTGCCAGATGAATTTATTTATCGCCCCGCCCGATGTCAAGAGGCCGCACCAACGGGCCACAGGCGCGAAGGCTCGCACGGCGGCTCGCTTAAAAAACAGTAGCGCCCGTGTGGCGCGACAGGCCGGGGCGAAACAACAAAGCGCAGGCATCGAGTTTAGCCGTAACTCTTTTGCACGCCTTCGGGTTCCACGTCGAAGCTCGGGCTTACAATGGTCTTAACAGATTAATTCGGATGAGGTATCATTTCCGCCTGCGCGTGCTCTGGCAGTGTCAAGGTGGTTTGATAAAACCTCTCAATCCAGGCAGAAAATCATCTCCGGGGTCGTATCCTTTCAGAAAGGGATAGAAAGGCGACGAGCTTATTAACGGGTATCGGCTTTGACGGCTAATTCATACACTTCCTAAATCCCTCATCAGGAGCCCCTAACGCTTTGACACCATCTCTCTCCAGACTTTTCCGCTACCGCTATCTCATCGCGGTTCTGACGGCCCTCTATATTATTGGAACCAGCTCGTATTTTCTCTGGAGATATGGATTTTCAGAGGAGGTCACGCAACTCGGGCGGAGCCAACTCCGGGGGTTATCCGAACTATGGTTTTCGGAACGGGATGCTCTGGTCGGGGTGGCGAAGCGCGACTCCGTCGTTTCCATACAGCCGTGGGTCGGAGGGAAGCCTGCAAACCCGATTGAAATTGACCTGCGAGATTTGCAGCAGAGAGCCATGAGGGTGTATAGCGGGCCTCCAAGTGTCCGCCCAGGGGATGAGCTTCGCGCGGAGGACATGCCTTATGCCGTCTCCAGGGATGTGACTAAATTTATTGCGGCGTGGCGAGGCGCTATAGTTATACGTGACCTTATCGCTAAGAGCACAGAATCAGTCAGCCTGGTCAGGGGCGCAGGCGATAAAAATTACAGGCCCGAAAGTGCCGAGATAGTGGCCCTGGCTTTAGTCGGGCGCGATGATATGGCCTTGCTGTGGAAGGACGGCGTGCTCGAAATTCGGGATGGCAATCGTCAAGTCGTAAATAGCCTTAATGTTGAATTGTCTAATCCGGCGGCCCTTTTCACGTCAGGCCGGCTCCTGGTAGTCGCCTCCGCCTCACGAGCCGAAGTTGACATCTATAACCTTAACCGTATGGGCCTCGGCCCGATCCTCCGACGCTCGTTTGAAGCCGGCCCTAAAGCCTTCTCTGTCGCCATCTCGGACGACCAGCTTGCCGTGGCGACCGGGACCACCGAGATAGCCTACATTGATCCGCCCTCCGCGACCACCTACAGCGCGCCCGGCCCGGTGTCCACCGTCAGCTTCTATGGACGAAATCAATTATTGGTCGGAGGAAACTTTGACGGCATCCTGCTGATTTCGGGGAGCGCGGACTCGAAGCAGTTGACGCAAACGGGCGCGCGGGTGAGCCTTCTCGCCAGCATCGGCCCTTACATCGCCTTCGCCGCTGAAGACGAATATGCTCTCTTGTCTTATGAAGGAAACAGCGGGCTTAACAGTACCGGAATCTCCACAATAGGTGTCGGAGCGGCCTTCCTACTCCTGATCATCTTATCCTTACTCTATGTCAATTGGAGGGCGGAGAGACTCCGCTTAACAACCTCCCTCTCCGTCATTGCAGGCGGAGAGCCGATTGAGATTGTCGCCCAGCCTGAAAAAGAAACTCCCGCTAAAGCTGACGAGCCGGTAAGCCCCCCGCTGCCCCGCCCCGAGCCGCCGCCGGAACTCGTCGAGATGTGCGCTTCGGGCGAATGCGTGCTCTACGGCGGCGCGGGCATGGCCGCGCGCGCTGGCTTCCCGACGTGGCGGGCCTTTCTTTCCGCGCTGATCGACTGGTCTGTCGAAAACAATTTTATTGACCGCGACCGGGCCGACTCGTTCAGGGCGGCAATCGAGGCTGGACACGCGGACTCTGTCGCCGACGGCATCTATTATGAGCTACAGCGGCGCAAGGAGCTGCCCGCCCTGCGGGGCCATCTGCGCGACGTGTTTCTGCGGGAGACTCCGCTGCCGGACGTTTACAGGATTCTCAACCAAATACCGCTGGCCGCGATCTTAACGACTAACTTTGACGATCTCTTCGAGCGCAACTTCGAGCACAGGGGGGCTCCGGTCTTCGCCCCCGCGAACGCGGACCAACTCAAGACCGCCTTGAGCAAGTACGAGTTTTTCATCCTCAAGCTGTACGGCACGCTGTCGCAGGAGGAGATGGTCATGGTCGCGCCCGTGCAGTATGAGCGGGCCGTCATCGGGAACCGTACTTTTTCGGACTTCATGGAGACCCTCTTCTTTTCCAGGACCATCCTGTTCGTCGGGTCGAGTCTGGAGGGCATCGAAGCGTATCTGGAAGGCATTACGCTGCCCGAATTTATTCCGCGCAAACACTACGCGCTGATAGCGGTCGAGGGCAGCGCATGGCAAGTCCAGGCCGAAGCGCTGGAGCGGCAATACGGGATCGAAATTATTCCCTTCACGCCGACCGAGGGCTTTCCCGAAGTCTACGAATTTCTGGAAGACCTGGCGGAACGGGTGAAGGCCAGCGAGACGGCCGTCCAGGAGGTCAGCCACGAGAAGGCGCGCATCACCCGCGTCATCCTGGAAAACATCGGGCCCTTCGACAAACTCGAACTGAAACTCGACGCCGAGTGGAACATTCTGCTCGGCGATAACGGGGTCGGGAAATCCACCATCTTGAAAGCCATTGCCCTCGCCATCTGCGGCAAGGACGCACAGCCTTACGCCGCGCGATTAATCAAGTCCGGGCAGGAGAGCGGCCTCATCGTCCTGGAGACTGATCGCAACACGGTCTACGAGACCAGGATTTTCAACAGGAACGGGAAGGGCGAGATCACTTCAAAGCCCGCCCGCCCTCTTGAAATAGAAAACTGGCTCGTCGTCGGCTTCCCCCCGCTGCGCACCGCCAGTTGGAAACGGCCGGAAGGCCCCGACGCGGAGCCGAGGACGCGCCTGACCTCGTCGCCCGAAGATGTCCTCCCGCTGGTCCGTGGCGAACTCGACCCGCGCATGGACAAGCTCAAGCAGTGGATCGTGAACCTGGACTACTGGAAGAGTAAGAAGGAGAGCGAGAGCGCGGGCAGCGGCGCACGGTACGACGCGATGATTCAGGAGTTCTTCGACCTGGTGGACTACCTGACCATAGATTTGAGGCTCAAGTACAAGGGCGTTGACGAAGAGTACGGAATCCGCGTCGAGACCAGGGACGGACAGATACCCATCGAATCCGTCAGCCAGGGGACGACCTCGCTGACCGGCTGGGTGGGCATCCTCGTGCAACGCCTGAACGAGGTCTACGGCCACGAGGACGACCCGAAGTCGAAATCAGCCATCGTCCTGATGGACGAGATTGACGCGCACATGCACCCCGCGTGGCAACAGGCGCTCGTCCAACGCCTCAGCAAGAGATTCTCCAACCTGCAATTCATCGCCACGACCCACTCGCCTTTGATCGTCGGAGGGATGCCGTCCGAACAGCTCTTCCGTTTCACGCGCGGGCGCGACGGCAAAATTGTACAGATCAAGGTGGACCCGGAGATGACGCTGGGGCGGACCGACCAGGTCCTGACCGGGGACTTGTTCGGCCTCGAAACGACCATAGACCCCGTGACCCAGGGCTTTACTTTAGAGTACCAGGAACTGCTCAGCATGAGACCCGAGGACCGCACCAAAGAGCAGGAGATAAAGCTCCAGGAGCTTCGCGCGATCCTCGGGTTCCGCATCCCGGAGACGGGAGAGACGGCACCGGAAAGGCGCGCTCAGGAGTTGCTGCAAGCGCTGCTGCTCGAACAGTTCGGCGACAGGTTCCCCGAAGTTCAGGCACAACTTCTCGACCGGGCGCAGAGACTCCTCGACGAGCTGCAAAAGAGGGAGGTCAGGCCGTGATTCACGTAAAGTTCGATCCCCTCAAGTTGCCGCCTGAGCTGCGGGCCGAGTGGGACCGATTGCAGGCCAACGTGGACACCGCGATTCGGGAGAACATCGCGGCGTGGGAGTTGTGGAAGCAGATTCAAAGTTACGAGTCGCTGCTCAAGAGGCCCTCGCCGAGCAGGGCCGAGAAAGCGGCCCTCGCCGACCTGAGCAAGGCGCTCCAGCCTTATCTTCTGCCGTCGGGCGAAGTCGCCCCGCAGCACCGCGCGGCAAGTCCCGACTTTAACTTTAAGCGCAGGCAAACGGTCTGGGCCGGGATTAAAAAGTTCCTGCTCGAACACGTCTTCCATCAGAAATGCGCTTACTGCGAAACCCAGACGGAGCAGTTTTACTATGAGGCCGAGCACTACCGCCCTAAAGGGGAGGTGACTGTTGACGCAGACCCCGCTCTCCCGCTGTACCGCCCGCTCACCGAAGACGAGCAAGGGGCGCAAATCGAACACCCAGGTTATTTCTGGCTCGCCTTCGACTGGATGAACCTCGTGCCTTCCTGCAAGTCGTGCAACGGCCCCGGCGGGAAGATGTCTCAGTTCCCCGTCAGGCAGACTCACATCCTGCTGAAGCGTCTGAAGCCTGAAGAGGCCGGCGCACTCACCCCACCGCCCTACCCCAGCCCTACGTGGCCGGGCATGTACTACCTGCGCACGGAGCAACTGGACCAGTTGGAAGACCCGCTCCTGCTGCACCCCTACATGGATAAGTCCGACGACCCGCGCAGGCACATTCGCTTCGACCATAAAGGCATCGAGTACGCCTTCGAGAACAGCCCGAAAGGCCACCAGTCAATCAAAGTTTTCCGACTCGACAAGGACACCCTGCGGCGCAAGCGTGCCGACGCACAGCGGAAGGCTTCGAACCTGCTGTTCGGCGCTTATAAACAGTATATGGAAGTGGAATTAATGTCGCCCGAAGAGAGTTGGAGCAAGGCGCGGAGTCAGGTATGCGAATTCGAGGAGGGCAAAGAGCAGTTCTGCGCGGCCGCGCTCGATTACCTTGAAGCGTTCTCCAGGCCCTTCGGCGGGTCAATTTTTGGCCCACGATCTTCGTCCTGACGGCCCGGCGCCGGCAGGCCCGGTGCGAATCCCCAAAACATTCTCCCAGGTTGTTATATGTTCTGGCTCCCTGGTGTTTTCAGAGCGACCCGCCCCTCAGATGAACGACCGTCTCGACGTGGTGTGTCTGCGGGAACATGTCGAAGGCGGCGAGGGTGGCGAGGGTGTAGCCGCCGGCGAGGAGGGGTCTGAGGTCGCGGGCGAGGGTGGCGGGGTCGCAGGAGACGTAAGAGATGCGGCGGGGGGCGAGGGCAAGGATTCCCTCCACGGCCCCCTCTTCGGCCCCGGCGCGGGGCGGGTCCAGGAGGAGGAAGTCCACGGGGCCGAGGCCGGCGCTCGTTTCCTTTAGCCAGTCGCCGACCCTGCTGATGTCGCAGGTCGCGTTGTCCAGGCCGGCGTCCGTCAGGTTGCGGCGGGCGAAGTTGATGGCCGTGGCGTTGGCTTCGACGCCGAAGACGTGTGCGAAGCGTCGGGCCAGGGGGAGCGTGAAGAGGCCGGCGCCGCAGTAGAGGTCGACCGCCGTGTCGCCGCCGGCGTCGCCGAGGGCGAAGGCCAGGAGCGGGTCGAGGAGCGCGTGATTAATTTGAAAGAAGCCCTCGGCGCTGAAGCTGTAGCGTTGGCCGCCGACGAGGCGGCTGACCTCGCGCGTCGGCAACTGTGGCGCGGGCGGCGCGAGCGACGCGCCCTCGTCGCCCGCGACGGCCTGAAACTCCGTCAACTCTTCCGGCAACAAATCTTCCTTCATCAGCGCGCGCAAGGCTTCGAGCGTGGTCTCCAACTCCGGGACCAGTACGGGGCACGCGGCGACGTCGCAGACGCGGTGCGACGCGCGCTCGAAGTAGCCGAGCCTGCGTCGCAAGGGGTCGCGCTGCCACTGCGCGCGCGAGCGGTAGTTCCAGGCGCTCGGCGATGGGGTGATGTGGATTTCTTCCGCGAAGTCCAGGCGCGCGATGCGGCGCAGGCAGTCGCGTATGATCCCGACTTTGGCGGCGAGCTGCGCTTCGTAACTCAACTGCTGGAAGTCGCAGCCGCCGCAGCGCCCGAAGTAGGGGCAGGGCGGCTCGACGCGCGCGGGCGAGGGCTCGACGATCTCCGTGATGGAGGCGAAGTCGACGCGCCCCTGCGTGCGCTCGACGCGCGCGCGGACGCGGTCGCCCGGCGCGGCCAGGGCGACGAGCAGCGTCCGGCCGTCTGCGTGCGCGAGGCCAGCGCCGCCCGGCAGGATGCGCTCGATTGTGACCTCGACGAGCGCGCCCGAAGGTTGTCGCTCCTTCGGCCTGCCTTTAATTTCCCTTCGCTTCCGCTTTCGCATCAGAGGTAGAACAGGCTCAGGCGCGGCAGGCCGTGCGCCTCGCGCAGGCGCTTGAAGATCAGGTTGTTGAGCGTCTGCTCGAAGACGGCCTGCTCCATGCGGCCGCGGTAAGGCTGCAACTGCTCTTCGGCTTCGGCGCGGGTTTTCGCCAACTCGCGCGCCGGGAGGTGCTCGCCGAGCGCCGCGTCCAGCATCTTCTCCAGATTCGTCAAAGACTCCTCCAGCTTCTCCGCGTTCGGTCGCGCCGCGCGCGCGAAGTCTTCCTTCAACTCCTTCAGGCGCTCGATTGCGCGCGCGAGCGCGTCGCAGAAATCGTCCTTGCGCGACCTCTTCCGCTCGTCGCAAACCTTTTGGAGCGCCTCGCGCGCGTGCTCCAGGTGTTCGAGGATGGCCGCGCGCGGGAAAGGCAGCCCCGCCTCAGCCGCCTCTTTCGCGCCACTGCTCCCGCCGTTCTTCTTCGCCCCGCCGACCTGCGCCTCCCGCCACTCGGCGAACTGCGCCTCGACCTCCTCCTGGCAGTAGAGCAGCGACTTGACTGTGCGCCTCCTGGGCTTCGACTCGAACGAGTCGAACGAGCGCTCTATGCCGCGCAGCGCGACGTGCAGCGGCACGCCCATCTCCTTCCAACTCTCTATCAGCGCCCAGTCCATAGGGCTCAGCAACAGGTGCTTGCCCCGCCGCCGTATGAACGTGTCCTCGATTTCGGTGAAGTAGTTAAAATAGTTCATGGAGCAGTGGGCAGTAAGCAGTAGGCAGTGGGCAGTTAAGACAAAAAGCGTTTTGCTTTTAACTGCTCACTGCCCACTGCCTACTGCCTGCTTCTTTCGTATATCAGCCTGAGCCCTTCGAGCGTCAGCGTGCTGTCGACTGTGCCAATTAATTCCGAGCCGGTGCTGATGAGCGAGGCGAGGCCGCCGGTGGCGACGACGCGCGTCTCCGGGCCGAGCTCTTCGAGCATCCTCTTCAGTATCCCGTCGACCAGCCCTACGAAGCCGTAGTAGAGGCCGGACTGCATGGAGCCGACGGTCGAAGAGCCTATGACCGTGCGGGGGCGCTTGATCTCGACGGGCGGCAGGCGCGCGGCCCGCTGGAAGAGCGCCTCGGACGAGATGCTGATGCCGGGCGTGATGACGCCGCCCAGGTAGCGGCCCTGCGCGTCGATGGCGTTGAAGGTCGTCGCCGTCCCGAAGTCCACGACGATGCACGGAGCGCCGTACTTGTGCAAGGCCGCGACCGCGTCAACCAGGCGGTCCGCGCCCACGTCCGACGGCGGTTCGTAAAGAATCTCCAGCCCCATAGGCGTCGCGTGGTCGATCATCAGCGGCGTGACGTTGAAGTAGACCTCCGCCATTCGCTTCAGCGTGTAGTTGAGCGGCGGCACGACCGACGCGATGGCGATGGCCTTGATCTCTTTGGCATCAATCCCGGCGAGCTGAAACAGGTTGCGCGCGTAGACGCCGTACTCGTCCACGGTCCGCACGCGCGCCGTCGTCAAGCGCCAGTGCGTCACCAGCCGCTCGCCCTCGAACACCCCGAGCGTCGTGTTCGTGTTCCCCGTGTCAATGACTAGAAGCATATGAAAACAGTGCTGAGTGCTGAGGACTGAGGACTGAGTTAAGAGCTGCTTTCTTTTACTCAGTCCTCAGCACTTGTTCGTAAAGACGTGATGTCGCCGGCGCGCACGATCCTGATTTCTCCCTGGTCTGTTTCTACACGCAAAGCGCCGTCGGGTTCAAGGCCGCGCGTCCGGCCGTCGAAAGTTTCCGCCGGGAGTGAGACGCGGACCCGCCGGCCGTGCGCGTAGGACGAGTGGCGCGACCAGTCGCTGATGATTTCTCGCGCGCCGTTCTCTGACTGAAGCAACGCGTAGCGACGCGAGAGCGCGCCGAGGAGCGATTGCAAAAGCGTTTCCGCGGCGGGCGCGCGCCCGGTCAGCGAGGCGACGGACGCGGCGGTCTCTTTCAGCTCGGGCGGGAAGGCGCGGTCGTCCAGGTTGACGCCTATCCCTAAGATGACCGCGCGCCCCGTCCCGGTCTCGACCGTCTCCGCCAGAATCCCGCACAGCTTCCGCTCGCCCGCGATGATGTCGTTGGGCCATTTTATGTCCGCTTCGAGTCCGAAAGTTTGTGCCAGCGCCTCGCGGACGGCGAGCGCGGCCGCGAGCGTGATGAGCGGCCAGGCTTCGGGGGCGAGCGCCGCCGGCCTGAGCACTATGCTGAGGTATAAGCCCGCGTCCGCGGGCGAGACCCAGACGCGCTCGCGCCGCCCGCGCCCGCGCGTCTGCTCGCGCGCGACGACGCACAAGCCCTCGGCCGCGCCCGCGGCGGCCTGCCGCGCCGCCTCCGTGTTCGTCGAAGGCAGCGAATCGAACCTGAGAATCACGGGGCGCAGGGGCGTCTTCATTAGGGCTTCGGCCGCTCGGTTGAATCTTCTTGCGAGAATCAACCTAGTACGATAGCTTTCCACGGTCAAGCGGCTCCGAAAACCGAATTCGTCCGGGAGGATTTTGCCATGAAAAACTTCGGCCTGCTGTTTCTCTCAACGCTCCTGATTCTCTCCCTGAATTCCGCCGGCACCACGACCACCACCGCGCCGGACTTCCAGGCGGGGAAGCTCGTCGACCTCTCGCACCCCTTCGACGCCGACACCGTCTACTGGCCCACGGCCGAAGGCTTCAAGCTCGAAAAAGATTTCGAGGGCGTGACCGAGAAGGGATACTTCTACGCCGCCAACAAGTTCTCGACCGCCGAGCACGGCGGCACGCACATAGACGCCCCCGTGCACTTCGCCAAAGGCCGCCACACCGTCGACGAGATTCCGCTCGAACAACTCATAGGCGAGGGCATAGTCGTAGACGTCGTGAAGCAGTCGGAGGCGAATCGTGACTACCAGGTGACGGCCGCAGACTTTCAACAGTGGGAGAAGGCGAACGGCAAGATTCCGGCGGGCGCTATTGTCATCCTCCGAACGGGCTACGCGCGCTACTGGCCCGACCGCAAGAGGTACATGGGGACGGACGAGCGCGGCGCGGACGCTGTGCCAAAACTGCACTTCCCCGGCCTCCACCCTGACGCCGCTCGCTGGCTCGCCAATAACCGCTCGATTAAAGCCATCGGCCTCGACACGCCGAGCATAGACTACGGCCAGTCGACGCTCTTCGAGAGTCACCGCGCCCTCTTCGACAAGAACATCCCGGCCCTGGAGAACCTGGCGAACCTGGACAAGCTCCCTGCAAAGAATTTCACTGTCGTGGCGCTGCCGATGAAGATTAAGGGCGGGAGCGGCGGGCCGCTGCGGGCCATAGCGATTTTGAAGGAGAGAAGATGAAGCGGCTTCGCTTCGGGGCTTGAGATGAACGGCGAGATTGACTGGTTCCCCATCAAGCTCTCGTTCGCGGTGGCCGCGGCGGCGACCCTGATCGCGCTCGTCGCGGGCTCGCTGCTCGCGTGGCTGCTGGCGCGGAAGCGCTTCCCCGGGCGCGACCTGCTTGACGCAGTCATCACGCTCCCGCTCGTGCTGCCGCCGACCGTGCTCGGCTATTACCTGTTAGTCCTGCTCGGCACGCGCTCGGGCTTCGGCGGATTCCTCTACAGGAACTTCGGCATACGCCTGACCTTCACGGTCTGGGCGGCCGTCATCGCCGCGACGATTCACGCGCTGCCGCTCGTCACGAAGAGTCTGCGCGCGGCCTTCGAGGGCGTTGACCCGCAGCTCGAAGCCGCCGCGCGCACGCTCGGCCTGAACAACCGGCGAATCTTCTTCCGCGTCACGCTGCCGCTCTCGGCGCGCGGCGTGCTCGCGGCGACGGCCCTGGCGTTCGCGCGCGCGCTCGGCGACTTCGGCGTCACGATCATGATCGCCGGCAACATCCCCGGCAAGACCCAGACCGCATCGGTCGCCATCTACGACGCCGTGCAGGCCGGCCGCGATAACGAAGCACTCACGCTCTCCGTCATCGTCTCCGTCATCGCCGTCGTCACCCTCTACCTCATCAACCGGCTAGGAGCCAGGCAGTAAAGAAAAGGGCAGCGAAAATATCCCGCGGACGTTGGCGAAGCGAGCCAGCGAGGCCGCCGGGTCCGTCGTGTTCACCGCGAGGCCGACGGCTTCAGGGCTTAACGCCTGGGCGGTCGTCGTGGGGCTCACCGTCAACTTAACGCTCTTGGTCACGGCGGCGTAATTGGCCGCGTCCGCCGGCGTGAAAGTGACAGTCAGTTGATAGCTGCCCGCGCCCATGACGAGGCCGGACGCCGGGGCGTACTTGAAAGTGCCTGGGACGTTGGCCGTCGCGTTCAACTGCGCCGCGCCCAGCACCGCGCCGGGGGCGACGGTCGCGGGATTGGCCCAGGTGACGACCGGCCTGGCCTTGTTAATAACGAGCGTGCCCGTGATCGTGCCCTTGTAGTTGGCGTCGTTAATCGTCGCCACCACCTTGTAGCTTCCGGCCTTCAGGGGCGTGACTGCGACTCCGCTCTGGCTGTAGCTGACGGTGACCTTCAACCCGGCCGGCTGGGTCAGAACAATCGCGGACTTAATCGTGCCGTCGTGGGTGAAAGCCAAACCGCGCAGGGCTATGTTGGGGTGCGCGCTCGTCACGTCGAAGACGCGTTCGACGGCGGGCGCGGCGTTGTAATTGACGTTGCCAGCCTGCGTGGCGCGCACGGTGACTTTGCCCGCGCCCGTCAGGGTCAGCTTGTTGGCGTAGAGCGTGGCCGGGCCCGAGACGACCTGGAAGGTGACGGGCAGGCCCGTCGAGGAGGTCGCGGTCAGGGCGAACGGCGCTTCGCCGTAAGTCTTGCTCGGCAGGAGGTCGAAGGTAATCGTCTGCGCGGCCTTCGTCGCCGCGAATGAACGGTCAACGTAGGCGGCCGCGCTGTAATTGGCGTTGCCGGGCTGCGACGCCCTGATCACCACCGTGCCGACGCCCGTGATGGTCACCGTCGTGCCGGAGATTCTCGCGGGGCCTGAGACGATGCGGAAGCCGACGGGCAGGCGCGACGAACTGGTTGCGGCGACGTTGAATGACCCGCTCCCGTAAGCCCTGTTCGCGAGCGGGGCGAAGCTGATCGTCTGGCCCGCTTTAGCCACGACGAGCGTGGCGGTCACGTCGGCCGCCTGGTATTTGCTGTTGCTGAGCTTGGCGCGGACCAGGTAGCTGCCGGCGTTGACGGGCGCGGCCACGGCCACCCCGTTCTGGCTGTAGCTGATGGTGACGCCGGTCAGCCCGGCGGGGCTGGTCGCGACCGTCGCCCTCTTAGCCAGCCCGTTATAAATATGAGCGAGGCCGCCAAGTGTGAGAGTCGCCTGCCCTTTGTTGACGACGAAGGACCGATCAACGTTAGCCGCCGGGTTGTGGTTCGTGCCGCCCGCCTGTGACGCCCTGACTACAACCGTGCCGACGCCTGTAAGCGTGACCGTGTTGCCAGAGACGGTCGCCGGCCCCGACACGAGTTTGAAGCTGACGGGCAGCCCCGAAGACGCGGTGGCGTGGAGGCCGAACGCCGCGTCGCCGTAGGTCTTGTTTGAAAGCGAGTTGAATGTGATCGTCTGGGCCGCTTTGGATATTACTAAGGTGCCCGTGGCGTCAGCAGCCTGATAGTTGTCGTTGTTCAGCGCGGCCGTGACCGTGTAGCTGCCGGCCGCCGTCGGCGTCGTGACCGTCGCGCCGTTCTGGCTGTAGCTGAGTGTGACCACGCTCAGGCCGGCGGGTTCAGTCGCGGCCGTGGCGCTCTTGGCCGCGCCGTCATAAGTCTGATTCAGGTTGCCGAGTGTGATGGTCGCGTTGGCCTTGTGGACGACGAATGACTGGTCGACGTTGGGGGCCGCGTTGTAGGTAGCGTCGCCCGATTGAGAAGCCCTGATCGTCACCGGGCCAGCCCCGTTGATTGTGACCGTGTTACCGCTGATGGTCGCCGGCCCGGACAGGACGCTGAGGCTCACGGGCAGGCCGGAGGACGCGGTCGCGCTGACGGTGAAAGGCGCGTCGCCATAAGTGCTGTCGGCCGGCGGCGCGAAGTTGATGGACTGGCTCGCCTTCGTCGTGCAGCCGGCCCGCCTCCAGTTGAGGACGAAGTCGCCCTGCGCCGCGATGAAACCGTCGACCGCGACGTGATAGGTCGTGCCCGCTGTGGCGTAGAACTCCACTTCGCTGTAGTTTTCGTACCCGTTATTACGGTAAAGCTGTTGCAGAGATTCCAGGCTGTCTCCGGTGTAGACCCCGAGCGCGGAGTCGTAGTTTGTTCGAGCGCCCGTCGTGTTGAATGTCACGTAGCCGGTTGCGTCCGCCTGCCACCGATACCACGCCGAAGCGCCGCTGCCGGCGTCGTGATACGGCTCGTTAGTCTCTCTGGTGGCCGAGACGTTTGTGCCGTCAACGCTGCCCGCGCAGCCTTCCAGCACCTCGGCGTCGGCGAAGTTATCATTCGCGGGCGGCGGGGGCGGCGGTGGCGGCGGGGGCGGCGGGGGCGGCACCTTGCTCACGTCTACGTCGTAGCCGAAGAAGTTGAGCGCGGTCGCGTCGTTGTAATTAACCTCGCGGCGGGCCCCCATGGGGAGGCGCGCGTCCATGATGCCTATGACTTTGCCGTTGTTGTAGACGGACTCCTTCCAGTGGCTGGACTGGTTGCCGTCGCCGCCCGCCGCCTGGCCGTTCGGCCCGCCCGTCGAGAGTGGCAAATCCTCGCCGCCGCTGAAATAGTACTGGAGCCCGTCGGCAGTCATGATGCGCTGGGCGGTGCCGAAGGTTTCCAGCGTCGTGCCCGCGCGAAAACGGAAGAGGTCCCAGATTGTCGGGGGTAAGGCATCCGTGTTGCCGGCCATGGAGATGAAGCCGAGGGCGTGGCCGATCTCGTGCGCGGCGACCGCCTCGAAATCATACTTGTCGGGATCAATGCCATCGCTCGGGTCGAAGTCGAACTGGTAGATCGAATTGAACCCAATGCGCGGGGCCGCCTCGGTCGGGTCGGCCACCTTGCTGAGTCCGAAACCCATGGCGCGCAAAGGGGGGCCAGCCGACAGCGCCGACTCATAGTTAAACATGTTGGACGGCAGGGCCGGGAGGGGCAGCGAGTTGTAAAGCGAGACCTCTTCGGGAGTGGACGCACTCCCAATCAGATGGTCTCGCAGGCTGGGGTAGTAAGCCTGCCAGCGGGGCGACGATGTGGCTCCGAGGGCGTAGGGGTTGCCCCAGGCACCCCCGAAATAGGTCTGACCATAATCAACGTCGATGTAGATTTTAATCGGCGACCTTATCAACTGCTCCCAGATGAGCGCGGCCCGGACGAAGGCGGCTTTGGCCTCTGGATAATTGTCCAACTGCGGTGTACCGCGGAGGATGATTTTCTGTGGCTCGGCCGCCTGCGCGTGGGCCTGAAAATCGTACTCACGCTTTTCGGACAGGATGGGTCGCAGGCCCGGGTGGAGCTTCCTATTCTCTCTCAGTTGGCGCTTTTCTTCGGCGGTCGCGCCGCGGCAGGACATGCGGCCTTTCGCGTCGCGGTAGGTGACGAAGTAGTCGGCGTCCGCTTCGACCGGAGCGGGGGCCGAAGGCCGCTGCTGCGCGGAGACTGTGAAGGCTTGCGACGCGAAAAACAGTAGCGCCGCCAGCCCGAGCGCCATCACGGCGCGCAGGCGGCGAAAACTCCTGGCAAACTTCGAGGGCCTTAAACGTTGCGAGGGCGTCATGCGAGGTGACTCTTTCTAACAGCTAAAGGTCGGGGGAGGAGCGTCCTCAATTGGCCGGCTCTCTGTGCCCCCTCCGTGTTCTCTGTGCATCTGTGGTGAATGGGCTTTAGGAACATTTATCACAGAGGCACAGGGGGCCCAAATAAATACTTGAATCATGACCTTGTCGGGGGAATTTTTAGCGCCGGCCGAGACGGAGGCGCAAACGAATCCGCGTAGGATGTGACCCTCCGAGGAATAGTTGCCGCGAACTTGAAACATAGGCCGCGCCCCCAACGTATTTCTTGCCGCGCGACCGGCTATCACATTCTTACTGTTCCCGAGGACAAATACATGAGACTTCCACTACTCTTAAAGTGTGCGGCCGTGTTTACGGTGCTGGCCGCATCCGTTCCCGCGGCCTCGTCCACGCAGCAGACAGGCGCGAGCGAGAGCGCGCCGCAGACGACCGCCAAGTCGTCGCTGCTCGTCCTCAACAAGGTCGAGAACACGCTGGCGATTATTGACCCCACGACGCTCCAGGTGCTGGGGCGCGTTCCGGTGGGCGTGGGGCCGCACGAGGTCATCACGTCCGCGGACGGGCGGCTGGCCTACGTCGCCAACTACGGCACGCAGCAGGTCCTGGGCAACTCCATCTCGATCATTGACCTCGCCGCGCGCAAGGAACTGAAGCGCGTCGAGTTGGGTCCGCTCTTCCGCCCGCACGGGATCGTCGAGGTCGGCGGGAAGATTTACTTCACGGCGGAGGTGAACCGCGCCGTGGCGCGCTACGACCCCGCGTCGGACCGCGTGGACTGGGTGATGGGGACGGGCCAGACCGCGACGCACATGCTCGCCGTCACGCCCGACGGCAAGCGCGCCTACACGGCCAACATCGCCTCCGACACGGTGACGGCAATCGAGTTGAATCAGCCGCCGGGGCCGAAGCAGATCGCGCACATCGCTGTCGGCAAGAACCCGGAGGCGATTGACGTTTCGCCGGACGGCCGCGAGCTGTGGGTGGGCCAAAACGGCGACGGGTCGATCTCGATCATCGACACCGCGACCAACAAGGTCAAAGAGACGGTCAAGGTCGGCGAGGTGCCGATTCGCGTCAAGTTCACGCCCGACGGGCGGCGCGTCCTCGTCTCCGACGCGAAGGCGAATCAGCTAATCGTCCTCGACGCCGCGACGCGCAAAGAGGTGAAGCGCATGGCGGCCGACGGGGTGCCGGTAGGCATCCTCATCACGCCCGACGGGCGACGCGCCTTCGTCGCCGCGATGCAGGCCAACAAAGTCCTCGTCGTCGACCTCGAAAAGCTCGAAGTCACGGGCTCAATCGCCCCCGGCGACGGCCCCGACGGGATGGCGTGGGCGAAAGGGTAAGGGTAAGGGTAAAAGGTAAAAGGGAGGACGAGAGCCAAGCCCCTCGTCCTCCCTTTTACCTTTTGCCTTCTTCAGAGCATTCCTTTGAACTTCGCGGCGCTCGCGTTGTGGCCTGGGAAGAGCGATTTCAGGTTCGAGTTGCCGAGGTGCTTCTGTGCCAGTTCGCCGAAGACGTCGCGGAAGTCTGTCGTCAAGGCGAGGTCGCGGCCTTCGTGCAAATCGCCCTGCTTGAGGCCGGGCCAGTCGCCGTAGACCTTGCCCCCGCGCACGCCGTTGCCGATGACGAACATGGCGTTGGCGTGGCCGTGGTCCGTGCCGCGCGTCCCGTTCTCGCGCGCCGTGCGGCCGAACTCCGACATCGTCAGGATGATTACGTCGTCCATCCGCGCGCCGAGGTCCGTCGTGAGCGCACTGAGCCCCGCGCCGAACTGCCGCAGGAGGTTCGAGAGCTGACCGCGCGCTCCTCCCTGGTTCGAGTGCGTGTCCCAGCCGCCCACGTCCGCGAAGGCGACTTCGAGGCCGACGCCCGCCTTGATCATCTGCGCGATTTGCAGGAGCGAGTTGCCGAAGGGCGTCCGCGGGTACTGCGCGCCGTTCTCCGGCCTGTACTGCGCCGGGTTGACTCTCTTCAAGAAGTTGACCGCCTCGAAAGTCTCGCGCCCCGTCCCGCCGAGCACGTCCCGGACGCTCTCGTCGTAGATGGCCTCGAAGCCGCCCTGCACGTGCCGCGAGTAAGCGCCGGCGCGAATCGAGAAGTCCGCGAGGTTCGAGATGGCGACCGCAGGGGCTGGGCCATAAAGCGCGCGCGGCATGTTCGGCGTCATCGAGACGGCGCGGAACGGAGACGCCTTCGCGTCCGGCCTGGTTTGCAGGTAGCGGTTGAGCCACCCGTCCGGCGTCCCCTTGCGTCCGGGCGTGGCGGACTCCATGTAGTCCTGCGCGTCGAAGTGCGAGCGCGTCGAATCCGGCGACCCCGCGGCGTGAACGATTGCCAGCCGCTTCGTATCCCACAAGGGCTTGAACGGAGCGAGCGCAGGGTGCAGACCGAAGAACCCGTCCAGGTCAATCGCCGCCTCGCCGGTCGTCGCGCCCGCGCCCTTCGGCCGCGCAATCGCCAGCGTCGGCCGCAGGCTGTAGTAAGCGCCCTCGCCGTGCGGCACGACCATGTTCAGCCCGTCCACCGCGCCCCGCTGAAAGATCGCGATTAAAACCTTGCGACGCCCGCCGCCCTGACCGACCCCCTGCGCCAGCGCCGCGCGCTGCAAGAACGAAGGCACCACCGGCATCGCGCCCACGCTCGCCAGCGCCACGCCGCCCGATTTGAGAAAAAATCTTCTGTTCATTTTCAAGTAATCAGTAGTCAGTGATCAGTAGTCAGTAAGAGCAGCTTGTCTTTGCTGATTACCGACTACTGACTGCTGACTACTCCTTTCTCACTGCCTTTGAAACTCCGGCGAGCCCAGAATCAGGCCGACGACTTTGACGAGTTCCGGGTTGCTGACTCTGGAGAGGTCCGCGGCGACGGCCTGTGCCCGTCGCCCGCGCCGCCTTCCGCCCATGCCGTCCGCCGCGGGCATGACGGCTTCATCAGTCGTTGGCGCTGCCGGGAGCGGTTCGTTCAGTTGCTTGAGAAGCGTCGCCCTCGTCTTCGGCGAAACGTCGCCCCGCACGAGCACTCCGAGGAAGCGGTCCGTGACGCGCTCAAGGTTCGCGCCGGAGACTTTCGTGTCGCCGTTGAAGCGCGCGAGGTCAACGCGCGTGCCGGGAATGCGGTTACTGGCGAGCGCGAGGCCGAAGTTCAGACGCTCAAGGAGCGCGCCCGTGTTGACCCAGTTCACGGCCGCGTCCGCGTAGCCCGTCGGCGCTTGGTACATGTAGAGCGGCTCGCCCATGCGCGCGATCCACTGATGAACGCCGGGGCCGCCGTTCGTCTCGCCGCCGAGCGCGCGTATGGAGCTGACGGCCAGCTCGAACGGCGTCTTAATCTTCGCGCGGTAAATCTCTGGCGAGTTGAACTCGGGCGAAGTGAACAGTGCGCGCAACGTCTCGCGTATGTCGCCGCCGCTCTTGGTGAAAGCTGCGGCGGCGCGGCTGACGAGCGCGGGGCTCGGGTCGTCCGAGACGAAACGGCGCGCGAGCTTCGTCGCGATGAACTTCGCCGTCGAAGGGTGCCGGGCCAGAATCTCCAGGACCATCAGGCCGTCTCTGACGCCCCCGCCCGCCGGAATCTTGTGGCCGAGCACGGTCTTCTCGCCGTCGTCGTGCAGGCGCGGGTTGAAGTAGAACTGGCCCGCGCTCTCGTCCACTTCGCCGAGGGCGGCGCGGCGGTATCCGCGCGGGGCGCGTATCGTCCAGCCGGTGAAGCAGCGCGCGACCTCCTGCACGTCCCGCTGCGTGTAGCCGCCGTCCACGCCGAGCGTGTGCAGTTCCATCAACTCGCGCGCGTAGTTCTCGTTGATGCCGCGGCGGCGGCGCTGCTGCTGTTGCTCGGGTCGCGGCGTCTCGTCCTCCCGCTGGTTGCGCCCCATCATCACGCCGAACAACCCGCCGCCGCGATTCCGTCGTCGCGCCGCGCGGCCGGCATTGGCATTCGGGCTGACGCTCTGAAAGTTGTCGAGATAGAAAAGCATCGCGGGACTTTCGGCCGTCGCTTTCAGCAGGTCGTAGAACTTGCCGAACGTGTGCGGGCGAATCGTGTCGCGGTCGTAGGAGATGAGGAGCCAGCGGTCCGCGCCCTTGCCAGCGAAGACGTTGAAGTGGTTCGTCCAGAAATCGACCAGCACCTCCTGCAACTGACGCTCGCTGTAGACGGCGCGCAGGATGCGCGACGCCTGCAACTCCGCGGTCAGTTGCCGCGGCGGCCGCATCCCGTTCTTCAGCAAGTAATCGCGAAGCGCGCGGCGTGCCTCGGCGTTGCGCGGGCGCGCTTTCGTCTCCGGCTCTGCGCCTTCCGGCTTCGTCATCGCCTGCGCGTTCTCTTCCGCCGCGGGCGCGCTCTCCATAGCTGCCTGCGCCTTCCTGCGCGCTTCGATGACGGGCACGAGTTCGGGCGGGACTTCTCCGCTCCGCTCAAGCCTGAGCAGGAGCGCGCCCGGCTGCGGGTACTTGGCGAACAGCTCCGGCGTGGAAAGCTGAAGCGCAGGAAGGTCCTTCACCTTCGCCTCGGCCACCGGGTCGTCAATTTTCTCCGGGTGAAGCTGCTGCTCCACGTAGCGCTCGATTCCCATCGCGCGCACGCGCTCCACGTCGCCGGGCCTCGCGCCGAAGCCCAGGCGGTTGAGCACGTGCAGGATGCGCTGCTCCTCGGACAAACGCTGCGCCTTCCGCGTCTCTTCAGCGTTCGTCCCGAAAGCCGGCGCGCCCGCCAGGAGCGTCCAGACGCAAAGAAGCGCCGTCGCGCGACGGGCGACATTTGAAAGTCTGGTTCGTGAAGTCGTCCTAAAAACTCTCATGATTTTCGGTTTTGGCTCAGAATTAATTCCGGGTGGAAATGGAACCACCCCTGCTGATGTGGTTTAGACGCGCGGGAGGTGTGTAGGGACGAAAAAAGATTCGGCGAGACTCAAGTCAGTACCGCCCGCGGTAGCGGTACTGACCGAGGTGCGATCACCTGACGGGCTTCGGGAAGCTGGCGGGGCTGCGGTTCCCTTGTTTGTCCACGGCGCGGACGCCGAAGAAGTAGTTGTCCTTGGACATGCCTTTCATGGTGTAGCTCGTCACGCGGCCGACGGCGCGCGAGTTCGTCCAGACAGGCGAGGTGGTGTCGCGCCAGACGATCTCGTAGCCTGTGAGGTCGGGCTCCGCGTTCGCGTCCCACTTCAGGTCCGTGTCGTTGGTCAGGCGCGTCGTGAGGATGCCCACGTTCTTGGGGCGCGCGGGGGCGAGCGCGAGCGCGGCCAGGTTGGCGGCGTTGACGCGCGCGACCCTTTCGACGTAGGCGTAGTCGACGAACTCCGGCAGGTCGCCGTACTGCACCCCGTTCTCGACCCTCACGTTCTGGTGCTGGTGCTTGTACTCTTCGTTCGGCTCCGTGAAGCGCACGGCCGCGTAGCCGCGTTCGAGGAAAGGGATGTGGTCGCCGCCGCGCAGGTAGCGGTCGCGCCTGTAGACCATCATCACGCGCATCCGTGGCACGTAGCGCTCGCCCGTCTCCTTGACGAAGCGCGCGAGCTGGCGCGGGGCCGAATCGTTCTCGCCGCCGACGCCGCGGCGCACGCCCGCCTCTTCCGCAGTCTCGCTGGACGGCACGCCCTCGGAGAAGACGCGCACGGTGAACGGGTCGCGCACGCCGTTCCCGCCGAGGGTGTTGCCGACGATGTCGTTGGTGAACATCGCCTCTATGTCCAGGTTCTTTTCCTTCGCCTGCTCGGCGAAGTAGGCGGAGCCGACGAGCCCCTGCTCCTCGCCCGCGACGGCCATGAAAATTATCGTCGCGTCGAATTCGTACTTCGCCATCACGCGCGCCATCTCCAGCACGGCCGCGGTGCCCGAGGCGTCGTCGTTCGCGCCGGGCGCGTCGCACTCCGCGTCGGTCGGGCTCGTGCACATGGAGTCGTAGTGGCCGCTGACCACGTAGAGTCGATTAGTGGCGGCGGCCTGCGTGCCGCGCAGTGTGGCGACGACGTTGGTGACGACCGTGGGCCGCGCGATGCGCGGGTACTTGCCGGGCTGCTGCTCGAAGCTCTGCTTCTCTACTGTCATGCGCCCGCCCGCCGCCGCGCTGATTTTCTGAAACTCCGAGTAGAGCCAGTCGCGCGCCGCGCCGATGCCGCGCGAGGGGTTGTCCTGGGCCGAGAGCGTGTTGCGCGTGCCGAAGGAGACGAGCTTGCGGATGGTGCTCTCGATGTTGCGCGCGCTGATTTCCGAGACGATGCGCGCGATTGTCGGGTTGCGCCGCGCGACCTGCGGAGTCCTGCGCTGCGCGTGCGAAGTGACGGGCGCGAGCGCGCAAAGGCTGAGAAACAGGATGAGCGACAAGGATGAGTTTACGAACGCGCTAACGGCGCGCCTGTCTTCACAAATCTTCATCTCGGTCCCGCCCGGCTGACAAGTGTGTGTGGAGCGGCGCTAAGTTAACGCGAACCGGAGTGAGGAAGCAATGCCGGCAAGGAAGACTCGGCCGCGCAGAGAACTTAGCGCCTGCGCGCCTTTGCCTGAAAATTTATCTCACGCAAATGCGCGCAGGCGCTGAGAGTTGGCCCTGAACTTTAACCCGCGATCCGAAATCAGTAGAAGTGGTAGGCGCGGTCCTTCCAGACGACGGTGACTTCGCCGCCGAGTTGTTCGGCGATGGCGCGCAGGCCGGGCTCGTCGGCGACGAGCGTCCGGTAGTGCTCCGAGCCGCGGCGGACGTTCGTCGTCGGGCGCGAGGAGTTGTAGTCGGTGTCCACCCACGCGCCGCCCTGTCGCTGGAAGCTGCGCCCGCTGACGTGGCGCGTCTCGGCCGCGCGCTCGTTCCGCGCGGACTCGTCGGCAGACCCTCTCTTGCGCGCTACGGTTCTGGTGGACGCCGCGCCCGCCGCTCTACCCAGTTCGCCGCGCCCTTTGTTGGGCTGCGTTTCGGTCGCGACACCGCCGCCAGTAGTAACGACATTGCCGTCGTCCTTCCCCGCGGTTTTCGCCTGCCCCTCCTCCTTGTCTCTCCCACTCGTTGCGTCCGCGGCGGGCGGGGCCGCGAGGACGGGCTCTTGTTGCTTCATGGGACGAGGGGCGGGAGGAGGGGCGGCGTCCGCCTCCTCCTGCGCGCGCCTGTCCCCCATCTTCGCCTCGCCTTCACGCGAGGGAGCTTTGGCAACGTCCGTCCGGGCCATAGTCTCCTCTGGCTGACGCGCCTGTCCCGCCGCTGGGCCGTCCTTATCCGCCGGCGCTCTCTCGGCCGTCGCGGGGGCGGCCGGCGTGGCGGAAGCCGCGGGCGGCTGCGTTACGGTCTGACCGTCGTAGACGTTAGACGCGTTCGCGTTGCCTGTGGAGTGATTCTCGCCGCCCTCAGACTTCGCCTCGGGCTGCACGGCAGAACTCGTGTTCGGCAGGATTCCCGGCCCGGCGTTGGGCGCGGCCTGCTCGCGCACGACGTACGAGTCGCCCCTATTCGCGCGCATGGCGACGAGGGCGACGACGACGACGGCGAAGAGCGCAAGCGCAGGGACCGCGTAACGCAACACAGGCGGAGAGAAGATCGCCGCCAGCCGCTCGCGCCAGGACTTTGTCGGCGCGGCCGTCACCGCCGCGGCCGCCGCGCGCTCCCTCCCTTCCGCGTCCGCAACGGCCGCGAGCGTTAACTGCGTCACGAGCTTTCGGCACGAGCCGCAATCGGCCAGGTGCGCGAAGTAGCGCGAGCGCGCCGCGTCCGGCAACGCGCCCTCCGCGTAGGCGTTCATTTCGTCTGCGTCCATGTGCGCGCCCGCGCCCTCGCCCGCGGGCACGGCTCCGCCGCCGGGCCGTGCGTGGCGGCGCAGCAGGCGATCAATTTCTGTGTTGTCAGGACGCTTCATCGGATTCACAAACCCCGCGCGATTCGCGGCCATCAGCGCGGCCGACTAAAGAACGCTCCGAACCTCTTTCGCTTGCGGCCGCGGCCGTTTTTTGAGCACGCTTTTAGTCAAACTCATTCGTCCAGTCCAGCCTGCCGCTCCGGCTTCGCCTGCTCGCTCGTGAGCATCAACTCAAGGTCGCTGTCCAGGCTGAGCGCGGCCTCGGAGAGCGTGCGCGCCGTCTCGACTTTCGTCCAGCCGTGCTCCTTCATCAAAATCATTTCGACGCGCTCGCGCACCTCGCCGTGTATGCGCGTCAGGCGGCGGCTCGCCGTCGCCTCGTGCACGCCGAGCACGGCTCCGGCCTCGCGCAGCCGCAGCCCGTCGAAATAGTACAGCTTGACGAGCAGCCTGTCTTCCGGTGGCAACTCGCCCAGGACTTTCGCGAGCGCCGCCTCCACGTCGCCCGCGGTCCGCTGCTCGCTGAGCGCGCTCTCCGGGTCCGGCGCGGACTGCGCGGCGCTGAAAGAGTCTTCGGCCTGGTGTGACTCGCGCGCCAGGCGGTCGAAGTCCGTGTCCAACTCCGTCTGCACGAGCCGCGAGGACTTGCGGTGCTGGTCGATGGCTAATTGGCCCACGACCGCGCGCAGCCAGCCGCCGAGCGAGCCCCGGCCCGAGTAGTAAGCTATCTTCCCCGAGGGCCGTCCGTCCTCGCGCACGCGCAGCCCGTGCAGCTCGGCCCAGATGGATTGTGCCAAATCCTCCGCGGCCTCTTCGTTCGAGCTGGCGCTGCGCGCCGCCGAGCGCACCGTCGCGCCGTACTGCGCGACCAAGTCGCTCCAGGCTTGCTGGTCGCCGCGCTCGCAGGCCACTATCAGGCACAGGTCGTCCGCGTGCAGCGCGTCCACGAACTCGTTGACGGCGTCGGCCGAAGGCTGCGCGTCGTGCGCGAGCACGTACTTGTCGAGCGCCGCGCGCACGCGCGGGGCGAGCGCCTCGACGTCGAGCGAGCGCGCGTCGGCCGCGCGCGCGAGCAGACGCGCCGCGCCTTCGTTCACGAGTCTCTGCGTTTGTGCGTTTGTCTGGCTCACAGGGGCTTGTTGTCAGTCCTGAAACGCGCTCGACCCGCCTATGCTAACACGAACTTCGCGCTTTCGTGTCGGGCCGGACGAGCCCGGAAGGCGGACGAAACGGCCGCGGGCTCTTGCACAACCCGAGGCGGCACCGGCGCGGCTGCTTTGACAGCCCGCGCACGTTGCGATAAATTTTGAAGTCGAAAAGCAAGCGCCAAACAGTCTAGCGTCAACTGACGGCGAGCGCGGGCCCCTCCCCCTAATTAACTGTTGACAAAGAGCCGTTTCTCAAGTATTTCAATGACAACCCGTTCTCCGCACAAGGCATCCTATTCGAGCCCTTCCGGGAAGGGTTCGACAATCTCTGGAGGATTCTTCGTTATGCGCCGCAATCACTTTTTCATCTCTTTCGTGGCAGCCGCCATGCTGCTCTTCAGCAGCCTGTCCGCCTACGCGCAGACGGGCGCACTCGCCGGCGAAATCGTCTTGCAACAGGCCGACGGGACTACGGTCCCGGTCGCAGGAGCAGTGGTTGACGTTTTCCGCGTGGACGTGGGGGGCAAGTACGACACTAAGACGGACAAGAAGGGCAAGTTCATCTTCGCGGGGCTGCCCTACATCGGGACGTACATCATCTCGGCCAGCGCCCCCAACATGAGGCCGGGCGCTCTCGGCGACGTGAAGGCCGGCCGCGACGGCGTGTACAGAGTCATCCTCAGCCCTGGGGACGGCAGACGCCTGACCGAAGCGGAGGCGAAAGCCCTGGTCAACAGGACGGCGGCGACGGCCGGCTCCGGCGGCGGCGGTGAAAGCGCGGAGGACCGCAAGGCGCGCGAAGAGTTGATGCGTAAGAACGCGGAGATCGAGGCTGGCAACAAGAAGATCGAAGAGTCCAACGCCATCGTCACCGCCAGTTTCAAGGCCGGCAACGACGCGCTCAACGCCAAGAGCTACGACACGGCGATCACACAGTACACCACGGGCATCAACGCCGACCCGACGCATCCGGGCGCGCCCTCGCTTCTGACGAACAGGTCCGTCGCCCACAGGGCGCGCGGCGTGGACCGTTACAACGCCGCCGTGACCGCCAAGGACGACGCCTCGAAAACTTCTGGGATGGAGGCGGCGAAACAGGATTTCCGCGACGCGGTGGAGTCCGCCTCCAAAGCCGTCGAGATGTATAAGACGCAGCAGCCGCCGACGGACCCCGCGGCCCTGAAGAACTACGAGACTAATAAGTACTTCGCACTCGCCGCGCGCGCCGAGGCCCTGAAGCTCCTCGTGACTAAGGCCGACCAGTCGCAGGCCGACACAGGGCTGACCGCTTACCAGGAATACCTCGCGGTCGAGACCGACGCCGCCAAGAAGTTGAAAGCGCGTGTCGATATGGCGCAGATGCTCCTCGACGCCGGGTCGTCGGACAAGGCGTACGTTGAGTTTCAAAAGATTCTCGCCGACGACCCCCAGAACATTGACGCGATGCTCGGCGCGGGGCTGGCCCTTTTCCAGTCCGGCGACAAGACCAAATTCCAGGAGGCCGCCAACTACTTACAGAATTTCGTGGACAAAGCACCGGAAACGCACAGGCTGAAAGCCTCTGCGAAAGACGCGCTCGACTACTTGAAGAGCGCCGAGAACGTCAAGCCGCAGAAGACGACCACGAGCGGCGGACGCCGCCGCGGCTAAAGCCACCACTATTAGCCTTTAAATTAAGGCCGCGCCGGGTTGAGAGCGAACCCGGCGCGGCCTTTTTCACGTCAATCTGACCGCCGAATTATCATCTTGACACCCCGCCGGATTAAACTGTAATATGCTTTGTGCAACGGTGTTTAGCATCGTTGCCCATGCTTTGTGTTTGTGCGGAACTGCTCCTGTTCGCGAATCCGTCCGCGGTCAAACCCTTTGCGCTCCTACCCCTTTTGAAGCGTTTCTCTACTGGAACTTCTAAAGATGTCAGCCAAACTAGGCGAAATCCTTGTCCGCGAAAATCTCCTCAGTGCGCAGCAACTGCGCGAAGCGCTCGACTACCAGCGCAGCCACGGCGGCCGTCTCGGTTACAACCTGGTCAAGATGGGGCTGGTTTCCGATGACATGATCACGGCCGTGCTCTCCCGCCAGTACGGAGTCCCCTCCGTCAACCTCGAACTCTTCGACATAGAGCCCTCGGTCATCCGCCTCATCCCGCAGGAAGTGGCACAGAAATATTCCGTCCTGCCGCTCTCCCGCGTCGGCGCGAGCCTGACGCTGGCGATGGTCGACCCCACGAACGTCTTCGCCATGGACGACATCAAGTTCATGACGGGGCTCAACATCGAACCCGTGGTCGTCTCTGAGGCGAGCGTCCAGGAGGCCATCGCGAAGTACTACAACTCTTCGCGCGAAATAGAATTGGCGATGACGGGCGAGCCCGAAGTCGAAGTCAGCGGCCTGGGCCGCAACGGCAACGGGCACAACAGCATCCGCCACGAAGACCTCGTCTCGCTCGACAGCCTCGACTTCGACACGGAGGCCGCCGAGGGCCTCGAAGTCATAGAGGACAACGAGGAGATAGACCTCTCGACGCTCTCGCGCATGAGCGAGGACGCGCCCGTCGTGCGGCTCGTCAACGTCCTGATGGTTGACGCCTTGCGCCGCGGCGCTTCCGACATACACATCGAGCCTTACGAGAAGGAACTCAGAATCCGCTTCCGCATTGACGGCGTGCTCTACGACGTGATGCACCCGCCTCTGAAGATGCGCGACGCCATGATCTCGCGCTTGAAGATCATGTCGAAGCTGGACATCTCCGAGAAGCGCCTGCCGCAGGACGGCCGCATCAAGATCAAGGTCAAGGTCGACTCGCGCTCGCGCGAGCTGGACTTCCGCGTCTCGACGCTGCCGACGCTCTTCGGCGAGAAGGTCGTGCTCCGCCTCCTCGATAAAGAGAACCTGATGCTCGACATGACGAAGCTCGGCTTCGAGCCCGAGTCGCTCGTCAAGTTCCAGCGCAACATCTCGCGCCCCTACGGGATGGTGCTCGTCACCGGCCCGACCGGGTCGGGTAAGACCAACACGCTCTACTCGGCGCTCCAGTCGCTGAACACGTCCGAGACCAACATCATGACGGCCGAGGACCCGGTCGAGTTCAACCTCGCCGGCATCAACCAGGTCCAGATGAAGGAGCAGATCGGGTTGAACTTCGCGGCCGCGCTGCGCAGCTTCCTGCGCCAGGACCCGAACATCATCCTGGTCGGCGAAATCCGCGACTTCGAGACGGCCGAGATCGCCATCAAGGCGGCGCTGACGGGCCACCTCGTGCTCTCCACTCTTCACACGAACGACGCCCCCTCGACCATCTCGCGCCTGATGAACATGGGCATCGAGCCCTTCCTGGTCGCGACCTCGGTCAACCTCATACAGGCCCAGCGCCTCATCCGCCGCATCTGTAAGGACTGCAAGACCGAAAGCCCCATGCCGCCCGAGGCCATGCTTGAGATCGGCTTCACGCCCGAGGAAGCCAAGCATATGAAGACTTACAAGGGGCGCGGCTGCCAGACCTGCAACAACACAGGCTACAAGGGCCGCGTCGGTCTCTACGAAGTGATGGAAGTGACGGACGAGCTGCGCGAGCTGATCCTGATCGGGGCCTCTGCGCTTGAGTTGCGCAAGAAGGCGATTGACGACGGGATGATCACGCTGCGCGAGTCCGGCCTACACAAAATACGCAACGGAATCACCACCATCGAAGAAGTCGTGCGGGAGACGGTGGCCTGACGAGGTGAATGAATAAATGTTACGCGCAGCAGTTCTATCTCTCTTAATCCTCGTTTCGGTGGTCGTCATGCTCCCGGCTGGCGACTCCTCGGCGCATCACAACGGTCGCTCGCATGTCAGCCGCCGCAGCAACATGGGCCGGCGGCACTCGCGCGCCTGGTGGCGACGCTACCGCGCGCGCATGCGCCGCAAGCGCGCCGCCATGAGGCGACGCCAGGCGCTGCTTCGCTCGCGCCGCGGCCAGAACCTGAACGCCGCCGCGGTCGAGAGCCACAACAAGTCCGCGCTCTCCCAGAAGATTTCGACCGTCAACGTCCAGAGGGAGGCGGCCACGGTTTCGAGCCCCGCGCTCCCGAACGGCTGGGCGCGCCGCGCCGCGGCCGGCGGCGGGACGAGGTTCTTCTTGAACTCCGACGGCCGGAGCATCGCTGAGGCCACGTTCGCGCCCGTCAACGTCCAGGCTTCGGGCGACCTCGCGCTGACGGCCAAGGCCCAGCGCAAGATGCTCGCGGGCGTTCCCTTCTCCGAGCTGCGCCGCACCGTGATAGACAAGATGGTCGCCGCGGACGGCTGGGTCGTCAACGACATGCCGCGCGAGATCGGCGGCCGCCCCGTCTACCTCGTCATCGCGCGCACCGGTGAACAGTCCTGGGTCTTCTACTTCACCGAAGTCGAGGGCCGCATCTACAGTCTCGCCGCCAACTCGCCCGCGGAGTACGCCGCCCGCCTGGCGGACGAGTCCGCGCAGTTGATGGCCTCCTTCCACGCTAAAAAGTAGGCGACGGAAGGCCCGCCGAAGAACATCGCCCCGCGGCGCGCCCTCCCCGAAAGGGCAGGCGCGCCGAATTCCCAGCAGGGCCAATCCAGGAGAACTTCCCTTATGGCATTGAACGAAACCGTCCCGCAGATCACGCTCTCCGAGCTGCTGAAGAAGCTCGCCGAGTTCGGCGGCTCCGACCTGCACATCACGACCAACACCCCGCCGCAGATTCGCGTCGACGGCCACCTGCGCCCGCTCGAAGGCTACAAGGTGCTGACCTCCGCCGACACCAAGCAGCTCGCCTACTCGGTGCTGACCGACGCGCAGAAGCACCGCTTCGAGGAGAACCTTGAGCTCGACTTCTCCTTCGGCGTCAAAGGTCTCTCGCGCTTCCGCGCCAACATCTTCAACCAGCGCGGCGCGGTCGGCGCGGTCTTCCGCGCGATTCCCTACGAGATCAAGCCGTTCGAGGCGCTGGGCCTCCCGCCCGTCGTCAAGTCGCTCTGCGACAAGCCGCGCGGGCTGATCCTCGTCACGGGTCCGACCGGCTCGGGCAAGTCCACGACGCTCGCCGCGATGATCGACAAGATCAACAACGACCGCCACGACCACATCCTGACCATCGAAGACCCGATTGAGTTTTTGCACAACCACAAGAGCTGTCTCGTCAACCAGCGCGAGGTCAACGCCGACACGAAAGGCTTCGCCGAGGCCCTCCGCACGGCGCTGCGCCAGGACCCGGACGTGGTACTCGTCGGCGAAATGCGCGACCTCGAAACGATAGAGTCCGCGCTGCGCATCGCCGAGACGGGCCACTTGACGTTCGCCACGCTCCACACGAACTCCGCCGCCTCGACCATCAACCGCATCATCGACGTGTTTCCGTCGGAGCAGCAGTCGCAGGTGCGCGCGCAGCTCTCGCTCGTGCTCGAAGGAATTTTGTGCCAGGCGCTTCTGCCGAAGGCCGAGGGGATCGGCCGCGCGATGGCGCTCGAAATCCTCGTCCCGAATACGGCCATACGCAACCTGATCCGCGAGGACAAGGTCCACCAGATTTACTCCATGATGCAGACCGGCCAGGACAAGTACGGGATGCAGACCTTCAACCAGGCGCTCGCCACGCTCTACCACAAGCGCCAGATTTCGCTCGACGTGGCGATGCAGCGCTCCTCGAACACGGACGAGCTGCGCGAGTTGATCGAGCGCGGCTCGGGCCTCAACACGGGCAACGGCGGCGGCGTCATGCCGCGCCCCGGCGCTCACCCCAGCCCTTACGCGCAGGGCCGCCCCATCGGCGTCCGCCCCGGCACGCGGTAGACGAGAATTAGAGTGCCCGACACTTTTATGTTGAGACGACGAACAGCACGAACGATTGAGCGGCCGGGCCGCGGGCGAAGCCCCAAGAGCTTCGCTCTCACGCTCGCCCTGCTCGTGTGCGCCCTCGTCCCCTCGACATCAGCGCAGGAGGCCGGCCACCGCCCGGCACGCTCGCTCACGAGCGAGGACCTGCTCAACCGCCCCGCGGTCTACGTCCCGCAGCCTGTGCCAAATTCGCGTCCGCTTTCGTCCGGCTCCATCACGGCCGCCGGCGCGACTCGTTACAGAGACCCTTCGGGGGCCTTCACGCTCAGCTTCCCGAACGGCAACTGGCGCGTCAACACGAAGGCCGTCAGCTCGGGGAGCCTTTACCACCAGCGCACCTTCCGCCGGATTGAATCCGAAGGCTACGCATCGGCGACCGCCAACGTCTACGTCCTGACGGAGCGCTCGGGCCTCCCCGTCGTAGACCCTTCGAGGCTGAGCGCCGAAGGGCAGCGCGATTTCGCCAACGCCCTGTCCGCACTCTTCCTGAGCAACAACGCCTCGGTCGTCTCGGTCGCGCCCGTCTCGACGGGTCCGCGCTCGGGGCAACTGCGTATCGTCGCCGACCAGATAATCGCGCGCCGTGTCGCCGTGCGCGCCTCCATCAGCGTCTCCGAGCGCGAGGGGCGATTGTTCGTCGTCGTCTGCCGCGCTTCGCCCGAGACTTTCGACGCGTACCTGCGCGAGTTTGAAATAATCACCAATTCACTAGCCTCTTCGGCCGCGCGCACCTGAGAGCGTTCGCGGCGGGGAACAGGAGTTTCAAAAGGACCATGCCCACTTACGTCTTCAAAGGCCGCAACCGGCTCAACGAGATCGTCGTCGGCGAGCGCGTCGCGGAGAACCGCGAGGCCCTGCGCCAAATCTTGCGCCGCGAGCAGGTCACGCTCACGTCCGTCAAGGAGAAGGGGCGCGAGATCGGCATCCCCAAGCTCGGCGGGGTGAAGAAGGTCAAGGCCAAAGACTTAGCCATCTTCACGCGCCAGTTCTCTGTGATGATCGACGCGGGCCTGCCGCTCGTGCAGTGCCTGGACATTCTGTCGCAGCAGCAGCAGAACAAGTATTTCCAGCGGACCTTGCAGCAGGTGCGGCAGGACGTGGAGGAGGGCTCGACCCTGGCGGCGGCCATGGCGCGCCACCCGAAAGTCTTCGACCAGCTCTACACGAACATGGTCGAGGCGGGCGAGACGGGCGGTATTCTGGACCTTATCTTGCAGCGCCTCTCGACCTTCATCGAGAAGATCGTCAAGCTCAAGAAAGACATCATCTCGGCGATGATCTACCCGACGGCGGTCGTGCTGCTCGCCATCGGCGCGATAGCCGTCATCATGGTCGTCGTCATCCCGCAGTTCCAGGCCATCTTCGCGGGCCTGCTCGGCCCCGGCGAGAAGCTCCCGACCCCGACGCAGATCGTCGTCGACACGAGCGAATTCCTCGCCGGCTGGGGCGGCCTCGCCATCCTGGCCTCCCTCATCGGGATCGTGTTACTCGTCCGCTTCTACTACAAGACGCCGGGCGGGCGCATGAAGATAGACGGCATCATGCTGAAGCTCCCGATCTTCGGCAGCATCCTGCGCAAGATCGCCGTCGCGCGCTTCTCGCGCACGCTCTCGACGCTGCTCTCGTCTGGCGTGCCGATCCTACAGTCGTTGGACATCACGGCGCGCACGGCCGGCAACGTCGTCGTCGAGCAGGCGATTCTGAAGGTGCGCGCCGGCGTCGAGCGCGGCGAGAACTTCGTTGACCCGCTCCAGGCGACGGAAGTCTTCCCGCACATGGTCGCGCAGATGGTCGGCATCGGCGAGCAGACCGGCGCGCTCGACGCCATGCTCTCCAAGATCGCGGACTTCTACGAACAGGAAGTCGACTCGGCCATCGCCAACCTGCTCACGCTGATCGAGCCCATCCTCATAGGCTTCCTCGGCGTCACCATCGGCTCCATCGTCATCGCCATGTACCTCCCGCTCTTCACCCTCATCGGCAAGCTCTCGCAGGGACATTAAACCCTTCGAGGTATTTTCACTTTCCTCTTCAAAAGGCCCGTGGCTCACGGGCCTTTTGACTTTGTGCCCGCCGTCCCATCGTCGAGGTGTTGTCTACGGGTAAACCGCGGGATTATACTGGCGTCGCTCTCAACAGCGAAAAGGAGGCTGGTGATGGGAACCCACCGAGGGCCTTCGCCCGTAGTCGCGTTCGGCTTCATGGTTGCCGTTTGTGTGTTCACCTTCGGGACGAACTCGGCCCGGGCGCAGCAGACCGGGCCGCCGCCTGTCGGGAACCGCGACCCGTTCGGGGAAGTGCGTGAGCGGCAGCAGCGCGAAGCTCAACTCCGCAGTGCCGAGATATTAGGGGGGCCGAGGAAGCTGGATAAGCGGGGCGCTGAGGCCGCCGCCGAGCAGATGAGGGAGGACTTCAAAATCCTCCAGGTCCGTCGCAACAACCTGGTCCGCCACCTCCTGTCCGAAAAGCCGTTCGACTACAAGCTCATCGCCAACGAGACCGAAGAGATCAACAAGCGCGCCGTCCGGTTGAAGGCCCACCTGCTGCGCGAGGTCCCCGAGGGGGAGAAAAAAGAGGAGAAAAAACAGGTCGAGATCGCCGAGGCCCAAATGAGGGACGCGCTCCTGACCATGGTGAAGCGGATTGACAGCTTCACAGAGAACCCTGTCTTCAAAGTGCCGGACGTGATTGACGTACAGCAGACCTCGAAGGCCGACCGCGATCTGCGACACGTTCTCCTGCTCAGCGAGGGCATCAGGAAGACGGCCCAGAGGCTCAGCAAGGCTCACTACAAGTAAGCGGCGCGGCCCATTAAAGGATGAGTTAAAGGCGTGGCCGGAACCACTCAACGTGATTCTCCGCCCGCCTTTTACTTTTCGACTCGTTGTTATCCCTGCTCGGGTAGAGCGCGCAGGGAGAGGAGCGTGATCTTGGTCGGCGTGCCGTTCTCGACCTCGACCCTGAGGAGCGCCTGGTAATACTTGGGCGGCGGGTTCTGCCCGCCGAGCTGACGCAGCCTTTGGCCCAGGACGGTGAGGTGGTTGCGCGTCGTGACGAACTCCGCGGCCGCCTCCGTCCCCTCGCTGAAGATGCCGGCGAGCGTCATCACCGCGTGCTCGCCCGAGACGTTCGCCTTGACGGTGATGAGCGCGTAATCAACCTCCAACTCGCCCGTCTGCTCGTTGAACTGCGGCCTGTAGACGCGCTCCTCGCCGGGGCGCGGGTCGCGGTTCTCTATCGTGGCGTTGAAGGTGTAGTTGAAGTTCTCGACCGAAGGGAGCCTGCGCGTCCACTCGTTGACGTAGATGCTGCCGAGCAGGATGATGTTGCGGTACTTCAGCTCGGCGGCGTTCAGATGTCTGCTTTGCCTGAGCTGGATGGCTTTGTTCGAGGCGCGCAAAAGGTCCGTGAGGCGGTACACGCCGATGGCTTCGCCCATGCCCGTGTACATGCCAAGCGACGGGATGAGACGCGGCGTCTCGCCGCCGGCCCACTGCCCCTTGAACTCCGGCGCTTCGGCCAGCGCGCGCATCTGCTCGGGCGTCATCGGGACGGCGCGGCGCGCCAGAGGCTCCGGGTCCGCGGCGTTCAGGAAGCGGTAGACGGTCGGGTTGCTGAGCACGAGCAGCGGGGGCTCCGGGTCGTCCACGAACGGCCCCCAGACGGCCTTGAATTCTTCGCTGCCGAGCAAGGGGTCGGCGCTCCCCGCGGCAGCCTGTCGCCGCAGTTCCCGGTTCGAAAAGTAAAGCGCCAGCGTTGCGACCCCGAGCAGGACCACGAGCGCGCAGAGCAGCAGGATGACGGTCCGGCCCCCGCCCTTAGCGGCGCTAACTGCGCCACGCGGGCGAGCGTCCGCCGCCGAGGACGCCGGGTGCCCGTTCGAGGCGGCCCCATTCGTCTGGTCGGGAGCGGCTGTAGAAACTTCAGGCGCGGACTCCGGCTGAGGACAGATGAAGACAGGGTGGTAGTGGCCCTTGGGGAGATCGATAACAATCTTATCGCCCTTCCCCTCGGTGGTATAATACTCGTGCAGCTTCGTCCGCAGCCTCCCGGCCTGCACACGCACGACAGAGTCTATCCGCGGGTCGTAGTCGTCGCTGCGCCCGAAGACCTCGGTCGCGATTGTGTACTCCTTGAGCAACACGCCCTCGTCGTCCAAAGTCTTCTCGACGACGAAGCGCAGGAACGCCTTGAGGCTTTCAGAGTTTTGGAGCGTGCGGCTCTGGAGGACCTTCTCCAACTGCTCAAGTTTCTGTTCCTTGCCCAATTCCATGTTTTCGACTGCGCATCAAAAAAGCCCCGAAGGATGCAGGCGGCGCGGCACCGTCCGGGGACACGTGCGAGTGATCGATGATTGTTCGGTGTCCCAACAAAGGCTGGAAAGTCAAAGGCGACCGCGCGCCGAATTATAAGCCCTCTCGCCGCGTTTCAACAACCTGAAGAGTAAATAAGAGAGCGGACGCTGTAACAAGGTTACATCCGAGGTGTAACGCCGGGCGGACCAAAGGGAATATGCAGCCTGAACCGACACCTATCACCGTATCTTACTGACAGTAACTTTTGGGACGGTTAATTTCAGGGATAGAGTATATTCAAGTCCTGGTCTACCCGGCGTGTCAAGCTTGAAAGTCGAACGCTTATTCCGTTTCGTAAGACGCGACCGCAGGCGGGAAGGTCGGCCAGCCCTGGCCCGCTTGGTTTGAAAATTGTGCGGCTTTTCGCAATCCTCGCGCGCCGCCGCTTGCCCGTCAGACCAGCATTTGAGTTTTCAGAGCCTTGCCTGATTAAGTCGTCTTTTCTTTAGCTGCGATGACCGCTCCCGATCTTTGAGGGGCGCGCCGCAGCCTGAAAGATCTCTCGAACCCTGAACAGGGATTCGTTGTGAGCATCATTTCGTTGGGTCGGCCGTCACAGGGTCATCCGTACTGCTGGACGAGTTGACGGACTGCGCCAGGAGAATTCAAACCATGAAAAAGAAGCTAGGTCTTTACGCAGTGATAGCCCTGCTGGGAATCGGTCTGCTGAACGGCGTGCACGCCCAGACGAGCACCGTCGGCAGCATCAGCGGCACCGTGCGCGACCCGCAGGGCGCTGCCATCCCGGAGGCCGAGGTCGTGATCGAAGAGGAGACGACGGGGCAGACGCGCACCGTCAGAACCGACGAGGACGGCGACTACTCGGCCCAGAGTCTTCCGGTGGGACGCTACAGCGTGAGCGTCGCCCCGCCGGGTTTCAAGAAGACGCTCGCCACGGGGGTGGAGGTGCACGTCGCCGACCGCGTGGTCGTGGACCTCAACGTCGAAGTCGGGCAGGTCACAGAGACGGTGACGGTCAACGACGCGGCCCAACTGGTCGAAACCGAGAGCGGCCGGGTGAGCAGCCTCGTCTCCGAGAAGCAGGTGACGGAGCTCCCGCTGAACGGGCGCAACTACGCCGCGCTGGTGACGCTCGTGCCCGGACTCTCCGCGCCGAACGAGGGCGGGGCCTTCGGCACTCGCGGCACGGGGCTCGACTCCCACGTCGACGTGTCGGTCAACGGCAACCAGTCGAACGCGAACCTGTGGACGGTGGACGGCGTTAATAATCTGGACGTGGGCTCGAACGCCACGCTGCTGGTCTTCCCCTCCATCGACTCCATCGCCGAGTTCCGCGTCGAGCGCAACAGCTTCAGCGCGGAGTACGGCCAGGCGCAGGGGGCCGTTATCAACCTCGTCACGAAGGGCGGCACCAACGATTTTCACGGCAGCCTGTTCGAGTTCTTCCGCAACGACGCGCTGAACGCCAACGACTGGTTCTCCAACCGCGCGGGCATCCCCCGCCCGCCGCTCAGGTACCACAACTTCGGCGGCAACTTCAGCGGCCCGATCATCAAGAACAGGGTCTTCTTCTTCTGGTCTGAGGAATGGCGGCGCGAGCGGCGCGGCACGGGGCCGCTGACGGCCCGCGTCCCCACCGCCCAGGAAAGGATGGGAGACTTCAGCGGGCCAATCCACACCGGCCCCATTCCGCGGGACCCGTACACCTGCCAGAGGAATTCCAACGGGTCACTCGCGAGGGACTCCAACGGGAACCCCATCGGCTGTCTGCCGTTCCCCGGCAACATCATCCCGCAGAACCGGCTCAGCCCCGCCGGCCTCGCGCTGATGGGCATTTTCCCTCTCCCCAACAACCCGGCCGACCCGTCCGGCACCAACTGGATTTCGACGCCGTTGCAGCCGGTCGACACGCGCCAGGACCTCATCCGCGGTGACATCAACATCACCGACAAGATGAATGTGATGATCCGCTACATCAACGAGACGTGGGTGCACGGCGAGGCCGCCGGCAACTTCTGGGGCGACACGCCGTTCCCGACCCTCTCCTCCGACTGGGAACAGCCCAGCCGGAGCTTCGCGGTCAGGCTGACGAACACGCTCTCCTCGACCGCCGTCAACGAGTTCCAATTCTCGCGCGCCGGCAACGACATCTTCGTCACGACAAGCCCGGCGGGCGACGCGCTCAACCAGCAGATCGCCTCTGTGTTCCCCACCGTCTTCCCGCGCGTCGAGGGCACAGGCTTTCCCACCGTCGGGTGGGGGGATGGCGGCTACGGCAACTTGTGGCACCAGGCCCCGTGGTCTAATCACCAGGACCTCTGGATATGGAAGGACGACTTCTCCAAGGTGTTTGGTTCCCACAACACGAAGTTCGGCGTGCTCTTCAGCCACAACATCAAGGACGAGCAGCCGAACGGCGGGAGCGGCATCTACACCATCCAGTCGACGGGCGGCCGCACGGGCAATGCCATCGCCGAACTGATACTCGCCGACCTGCCGCTTCTCCAATACACGGAGTTCGAGCGCCAGGACATGACGGTGGGGCGCTGGCGCGATTTCGAGTTTTACGGGACCGACACCTGGAAGATTCGTTCCAACCTGACTTTCACGTACGGGCTGCGATATTCGGTCTTCGCGCCGCCCTTCGCGGATGACGACCGCATCACCAACTGGATTCCCGAGCGGTACGACGGCGTCAACATCAGCAGCGGATTTGTCCGGGCCGACGAGGCCGGCGCGGCCGGCCTGCCGCGCGCCCTGGTCAACACCTACAAGGGCGGCTTGCAGCCCCGCCTGGGCCTGGCCTGGGACATCAAGGGCGACGGAAAGACCGCGCTTCGTTTCGGCTTCGGGCGCTACCTGAGTCGCTCGAACGTCATCGCTTCGCTGCTCAGGATGTCGAACAACCCGCCGTGGAACACGGTGGTGGATTCCGGCTGGAACCCTGACGCCCTGAGCCTGACGGATTGCCCGTCCTGCCGCACCATGGACGAGATCGGCCCCGGCCTGTCGGCTTCCGCGGCGGGCCTCGGCGGGATCAATTCGGTTGACCCCAACTTCAAACCGCCCGAGAGCTGGCAGTGGAATGTGACCGTCTCCCGCGAGATCATGAAGAACACGGTGGCCGAGGTCTCCTACGTCGGCAACCACGGCCTGCACATTTGGCGGCTCATCAACGGCAACTACAATCAGGTGAAGCCGGAGTTCCGCGCCGCGGTCGCCGCCGGGACGCGCTCGCCGGACATCTCGCGCAGGTTCAATTTCACGAACGCCGTGACGAGGGATGAGTCGACGGGCGATTCCAACTACCACGCGCTCCAAATCTGGATCGACCGCCGGTTCACCGACCGCTTCGCGTTCCAGACCGCTTACACCCTGGGACGCACCATCAGCAACGTCCCGACACAATCGTTCATCAGCCAGACGACCGACGTTTTCAACTACGACCACGACAGGGGCTACTCCGACCTGGATCGTCGTCACTCCCTCGTCTTCAACGCGGTGTACGTCCTGCCGGACTTCAAAAACCTGGGCTCTTTCGGGAGCGCCCTGCTCGGAGACTGGCAGCTCAACACCATCGCCTCCTTCTACAGCGGCACGCCGCTCAACATCTTTTCAGGCGTCGACACAGCGGGACTCGGGGGGGCCAACAGCCAGCGCCCCGACCTCGTCGAGGGTGTGCCAATTCACGCCGACGGCAACGACCCGCTACAGATCATCAACCCGGCGGCGTTCACTCTTCCCGCAAGGGGAACGCTCGGCAACCTGGAGCGCGGTGCCGTCCGCGGGCCGGGCATCAAGAACATTGACTTCTCCGTGACGAAGAACTGGAGGGTGCGCGAGAGGTTCAACATCCAGTTCCGCACGGAGATGTTCAACGTCTTCAACTTCGTCAACTTCAGGGCACACAACCTCAGCGTCGCCGGCGGCGGCATTGAGAACAACTTCAGCAACGGAGGTTTCGGCCGGGCCAATTCCACGCGCGGCCCGCGTGAAATTCAGTTCGGCCTGAAATTCAACTTCTGATATAGTACGACCAGGCTGAACGGGGACGGAGGGGTGAATGGTTTAGCTCAGCCCTCCGTTCCTTTTTTGCCGAGTCCAACGCGCACGGATTAAGCTGGCGATGTATTCCCGTTTAGCCTTCCTCCCGCTGCTGTTCCTGCTCATCCACTTCCAAGGTGCCGGGGATTCATACCGGAAACATTACGAGGCGGCCGAGGCGCACCGCCGCGCCGGCAACCTGGCCGCGGCCGAGGCCGAGTACGCCGAAATCCTCGCCCTGGCGTACCCCGCGCTCGGGGAAATTTATCTCGCGCAGGGAAACTACCGCGGCGTGGCCGCGGCCCTCGAAGAGGCCGCCGCGCGCCGCCCGGACGCGCCCGGTCTGCTCGTCGGGCTGGCAGTCGCCTACTTCTACACGGGGCAATACCAGAAGGCCGCCGAGCCTTTAGGCCGCGCCCTCGCCCGCGACCCCAAAAGCGCGCCCGCGCACCACATGCTCGGGAAGACTTACTTCATGACGGGCGAGTTCGAAAAGGCCGCGCGCGAACTCGAAGCCGCGCTCGCCCTGACGCCGGACGATTACGATGTCGCGTACACGCTCGGGCTGGCCTACCTCAAGCAGCGCCAACTCCCGCAGGCCAGGCTCATCTACGAGCGCCTGGCGTCAAAGCTCGGCGACCGGCCGCAGCTCCGCGTGCTGACGGGGCGCGCGTACAGGGAGACTGGGTTTCTGTCCGAGGCCGTAGAGGAATTCAAAAAGGCCGCCGCCATGGACCCTCGCCTGCCGCGCGTCCACTACCACCTCGGACTGACGTACCTGCTCAAGGACGGGGCGGGAAGACTCGCCGACGCGACGAAGGAATTGCAGCTAGAGTTGCAGCATCACCCGGACGACTTCTTCGCCAATTACTATCTGGGCGTCATCTACCTCAGCGACGGGCGGTGGGAGCCCGCACTCGGCCCTCTGGAGAAAGCCGCGCGCCTACAGCCCAGGAACCCGGACCCCTACTTTTTTCTGGGCCAGGCTTACCAGAGTTTGGGGAAGTACGAGCAGGCAATCGCGGCGCTCAGGCAGGCAATCGCGCTTAACCCCAGCCTCAGTCACAACGACTACCAGGTGACGAACGCACACTACAGGCTCGGGCAGTCGTTGATGAGGGCTGGCCGCACAGAGGAGGGCGAGCGCGAGTTGCAGTTGGCCGCCGAACTCAAGTCGAAAGCATTCAAGCGGGACGGGGAGAAGCTGGACGCCTTCCTCAAGGCCGCCGGCGGCGAAGAGCAGAACAAGTTCCCGGAGCTGACCTCGGCGCAAGGGGTGATCGTCGGGCCGGATATGGCGAATCCGCCCACCCCCCCGGGCGCAGCGAATACGACCAACACTCCGAACGCAAGTGCGGCGCTCGCAAAGGACGCGGCCTTTCACGAGAAGATCATCGCGGCGGCGCATAATAACATCGGGCTGCTGCGCGCCGAGCGCGCGGACTTCCGCGCGGCCGCAGACCACTTCAGCGCGGCCGCGAAATGGAACCCGCTGCACGAGGGGCTCGATTACAACCTGGGCCTCGCGTACTTCAAGATCGAATCGTACAAAGAAGCAGTCGCGCCCCTCGAACGCGAGGCCAAGGCGCGCCCCGCCAACCTACAGGCCAAACAGTTGCTGGGCCTGAGCTATTTCATGACGGAAGAGTACACGAAGGCCGCGCCGCTCTTGTCCGAGGTGGTGGCCGCGCGGCCGAACGAGTTGAGCCTCTATTACCCGCTCGCCATCTCTCTAGGCAAGAACGGACAGGCCGAGGCCGCCAAGAGGGTTGCCAGTCAAATGGTGGCGATGGGCGGCGACAGCCCTCAGGTCCACATCCTGCTCGGCCGCGCGTATTACGAGCAGAACGACACGGCCAAGGCGCTCGAAGAGTTGCGCACGGCGATCTCGCTCGACGCCAAAGTGCGCCTCGCGCATTTCTACGCCGGTCTGATTTACGTGAAGACGGGAAAGCTGGACGAGGCCGCCGCCGAGTTCGAAGCCGAACTCGCGCTGAACCCGTCGGACGTTGAGGCCAGGTATCATCTGGGCTTCGTCGCGCTGGCGCGGCAGGAGACCGAGCGGGGCTTGCGCCTGATGCGCGAGGTCATACGCGACCGGCCCGGATTCGCCAACGCGCACTTCGAATTGGGCAACGCCCTGCTGAAGCGGGGCGACGCGCGCGGCGCAGTCGAGAGCCTCGAAGCGGCCGCGAAGCTGACCCCCGGTCAGGCGCACATTCATTACCAACTGGGCCGCGCTTACCTCGCCGCCGGGCGTCAGGCCGAGGGCGAGAGCCAGCTCGAAATCTCCCGGCAACTGAAGGACAAGGCGCTGCGCCAGGCGAATCAATAAACCCCTTCCGAGGTCATGCCACGTTTGCCACTAAAGACGACAAGTCTACTCGCGGCGCTGACGCTCTCGCTCGTCTCGCTGGCCCCGCGCTCGGCCGGCGGACAGGCCGCCGCCCTGCGCTTTACGGACGTGACGGCGCAGGCCGGCATCACCTTCAAGCACGTCTCCACGCCCGAGAAGAGATACATAGTCGAATCGATGAGCGGCGGCGTGGCGCTGATTGATTACGACGCGGACGGCCACCCGGACATCTACTTCGTCAACGCCCTGACCGTAGACCTGGTGAAGTCAAAGGGGAAGACCCGAAGCGCGCTCTACCGCAACCGCGGCGACGGCACTTTCACGGACGTGACCGACAAAGCAGGCGTCGGCGACATCGGCTGGGGGATGGGAGCGGCCGTCGCGGACTATAACAACGACGGCTTCGACGACATCTACGTCACCTGCGTCGGGCCCAACCACCTTCTCAAAAATAACGGCGACGGCACGTTCGCGGACGTGACCCAGAAGGCAGGCGTCGGCGACCCGCGTTGGTCCGCGGGCGCGTCCTTCGTGGACTACGACGCGGACGGCTGGGTCGACCTCTTCGTCGCCAACTACGTCTCCTTCGACTTCAACAACCTGCCCGAGTTCGGCAAGGACAAGACGTGCCAGTTCAAGGGCGTCGCGGTGCAGTGCGGCCCGCGGGGGATGCCCGGCGACGGCGACACGCTCTACCGCAACAACGGCGACGGGACTTTCACCGACGTGACGAAGAAGGCTGGGGTGACGGACCCGAACGGCTACTACGGGATGGGCGTCATCAGCAGCGACTTCGACGAGGACGGGCTCACAGACATCTTCGTCGCCAACGACTCGACGCCGAACTTCCTCTACCGCAACAACGGCGACGGCACGTTCAAGGAGATAGGCTTCATTTCCGGGACCGCGCTCAACGAGAACGGCGCTTCGCAGGGTTGCATGGGCGTGACGGTGGCCGACTACAACCACGACGGGAAGCTGGACCTGTTCGTCACCAACTTCGACGACGACTACAACACGCTCTACCGCAACGACGGCCGCAACACCTTCACGGACGCCTCCTACCCGGCCAAGATCGCCGCCGTCAGCCTCCCCTACGTCGGCTGGGGGACGAAATTCTTCGACTACGACTCGGACGGCTGGGTCGACCTCTTCGTCGGCAACGGCCACGTCTACCCGCAGATAAAAAGCTTTCACCAGCGCAACTTGGTGCACCGCAACAACCGCGACGGGACGTTCACGGAACTCGCGGAGCAACTGGGCGCGCCCTTCGCGGAGAAGCGCGCGGCTCGCGGCGTCGCCTTCGGCGACCTCGACTCGGACGGCGACGTCGACGTCGTCATCAACAACCTCGACGGCCCCGCGCAACTGCTCCGCAACGACGGCGGAAACCTTAACGACTCCGTCTTGATTAAAACCGTCGGCGTGCGCTCGAACCGCGACGGCATAGGGGCGCGCGTCAAGGTCGTCTCCGGCGACCTGGTGCAGAAGGACGAAGTCCGCAGCGGCGACAGCTACATCTCGCAGAGCGATTTGAGGCTGCATTTCGGACTGGAGAAGCGTGCGAAGATTGATTTGATAGAGGTGCGATGGCCGAGCGGCGCGGTTGACAAGATCACGGACGCGAAGCCGAACCGCGTGCTCACGATCAAGGAGGGCCAGGGCGTCGTCGGGCAGAAGGAATATAAGACAGCCACGCGGCGCTGAATCGAAACTTGTGAGGTCAGGACAGGCCACAGCCGTGCGTATTGTTCCGCATAAATTTGCCGCCCGCCCGCCCGTGATTATGCTCGCGCTCCTCTGCGCCCTGCTCGCGCCCGCGGGTGCGTGGGCGCAGAAGCAGTCCCGCGCCGAACAGTTGGAGCGCGCGGCGGCGCTCATCGGCAGCGACCAGCTCGCGGAGGCCGAGCGGCTGCTGACCCAAGTCTTGAAGGTCGCGCCGAACGAGGCCGCGGCGCTCAACCTGATGGGGGCGATCCGCGCCAAGCAGGGCAACCTGGACGAGGCCGAAATTCTCTTCACGAGCGCCGTCCGCAGCGACCCCGCGATGGTGGGCGCGCACATGAATCTGGCCCGCCTGTATCTGCTCAAGGGAGCGCCGGAGAAGACGGCCTCGGAGTTGAAAGAGGTGCTGCGCCTGGAACCCGGCAACGCGGAGGCAGGCTACAGGCTCGCGTGGCTGCTGCTCTCGCAGGGCCGCGTCGACGAGTGCATCGAGCTTGTCGAAAATCTTGAGAAGTCGCAACAGCTTTCGGCCCCGCTGCTCGGCGTGGCCGCCACTGCTTACCTGAAGAAGGGGGACAAGGCCGGGGCGCTGTCGGCACTTAAAAAGGCCACCCAACTGAGGCCCGACGAGGCGGCCTACCACTTCACCATAGGCGTCACCTGGCTCAAGACCCCGGCCGACCTCGTGGAGGCCGAACTCTCTTTCCGCCAGTTCCTCAAGCTCCGGCCCGACGACGCGCAGGGTCAACTGTACCTGGGCTACGTGCTGCTCAAACAGAAGCAGTACGGTGAGGCGCGCGCGATGCTCGAAAGGAGTGTCCAGAAAGGCACGGGCACGCCGGAAGCCTTCTACTACCTGGGCCTGATCGCGCAGGGGCAGAACGAAGACCAGCGGGCGATAGAATTCTTCGGGAAGTCCATCCAGCTAGCGCCGACGTTCGCCCACGCGCACGTCGGCCTCGGCGCGACCTACCTGAAGCTGAAGGACTACGAGCGCGCCCGGCAGGCGCTCGAAACGGGGGTGAAGCTGAGCCCGGAAGATTCGAAGGCGCACTACAACCTCGCAGTGCTTTACGCCCGGCTGAACAACCCCGAGCGCGCGCAGGAAGAGATGCGCATCATCGAAAGCCTGAAGATGGAAGGCAAGGCGCAGGAGGGGGAGGGCGACATCCAGGCACCCCGGCAGCCGCAGTCGGCGACCCAGCCGTAAACGCGCGGCCCGCCGGTCAACACTTACACAGAGGTGTTAGAGGGAAAGGGGGCGTCGTGCAGCTACGCCCCCTTCGCCTCACTCGCCGGGCTCCCTTGTTTTCGGGGCCGACAGAGACTTGACCTGCGCCCTCCACTCGGCGGGCGTCATCTGCCCGAGTCGCGGCAACTCGGAGGCCGCGACGACGAGTTGCCGCAGGCTGGGGATGACTGCGAACTCAAGCGCGGCCTTCGGCTTCGCCGCATTCTCGATGACGGCCAGCCTGGCGTCGCGCCATTCGGCCGGTGGAGCCACACCGCGCGAGAGGTAGGACAAGGCTTCCAGGCCGATCGTCCCCAGGTCGGATAAATCCTTGGCGAGCGGCCTGGCCTCGTGCAGGGCCGGGGATTTATCTATCAACACCTCCAGCTCCGGCCCGGCGTTGCGCCAGCGGGTCAGGATGTCGCGGGCCAACTCGGCGCGCGCCTCGAAACGCGGGGCGTCCGAGAGAAGGCCGTCGACGGTCGCGGCCAGGCGGCGTGCCTCCTCGCTGTCCGGGTGCGTCGCGTCGATGAGGCCGGTCAGCGGGCTCAGCATCGTCTGCGGCCGCTGCTGGTAGCGCCTGTATTCCTTGACGGGTTCGAGCACGGAGATGAGCGTCTGGAGCGGCCCCGTATCGCGCCCGCCCGTCAGCCGCCTGAGCGCCACGCCCTGGTTCCTCTCGTGCATCAGCCCGAGTTCTTCGAGTCTCACGCTCGTGGCGGCGAGGCGGCGGTACATGTCATCGACGTTCGTGACTTCGCGCGGCGACCAGAGCCTCTCGGCGATGGCGGCCGTGCGCGGCCAGATGCGCGAGTCAATCGTCTCGGGCGTCACCCACTCGCTCCACATCGTCGCCTCGCCGCCCAGGACGTGCGCCGCCTCCGCCTCGGTCAGCGTGCTGCCGGCCGGGATGGGGTCGTTCGCGTAGTGCTGCGAGGCCGGGAAGGCGAGGTCTATGTAGTAGCCGTTCGAGAGGACGCCCTTGTAGCCGAGGCGCGCCGCCTCGGCCAGCGCCTTCTGCCCGCGCCACGAATGTATGACCACGTCCTTCGGGAGCCCCGGCTGGAAAATCTCGTCCCAGCCCATCATGATCTTCCCGTGCTTTTTCAGAATCTGAAGCACGCGCTGGTTGAAGTAGGTCTGTAACGCGTGGTTGTCCTTGATTCCCTTCTTCTTCATGAAGTCCTGAATCTGCGCGTTGCGGTCCCACTGCTTGCCCTCGTTCTCGTCGCCGCCGATGTGCATGTAGGCGTCCGGGAAGAGCGCGGCCATCTCGCTGAGGAAAGTGTCTAAGAATTTATAGACCTCCTCGCGCGTCGGGTCGAGCGTGGGCTCGAAGATGCCGGGCCTGCGCTCAATGGTGTAAGGGCCGGGCGCGCTCCCCAACTCCGGGTGGCCGACGAGCCAACTCGTCGCGTGCCCAGGCATGTCGAACTCGGGCACTACGCGGATGCCGCGCGCGCGGGCGTACTCTATGACCTCGCGCGCCTCGTCCTGCGTGTAGTAGTGGCCGTCGGAGCCCATGCCGTGGAGCTTCGGGAACTTTTTGCTCTCGATGCGGAAGCCCTGGTCTTCGGTCAGGTGCCAGTGCAGGACGTTGAGCTTGACGGCGGCCATCGCGTCCAGGTTGCGCTTCAAGACCTCCATTGGCTGGAAGTGGCGCGCGACATCTATCAGCAGCCCGCGCCAGGGGAAGCGCGGCCGGTCCCGGATACTGACCGCCGGGATGAAGTAGCCGTCGCGGTCGCTGTCGAGCAGTTGCAGGAAGGTCTCCAACCCGCGCAGGACGCCCACCGTCGTAGGGGCCTTGAGCACGGCCTGCCTGTCCGAAACTTCGAGCGTGTAGGATTCGTCTTCCCCTACGGAGGGCACGGCCTGGCCCGGCCCGCCGGATTCCACGACCAGGGTCGCCCCGCCCGCGTCATTCGCCACCCCGCGCCGCAGCTCCATCACGGTCCGCCCCTCGATGCGCCGCAGGAACCTGTCTATCCCGGCCTGAAGGCGCGCGTCCTGGTGGCCCCTGGCGGCGACGGTGAAAGAGTTGTTGACGGGAAGCCTGCCGGAGTTAAACCGAACGGAGGCGGGCACGGGCATCAGGGTGTGCTGAACGGCGGCCCCGCCTGTCGTCTGGGCGGAGGCTCCGACGGCACAAATCAGGCACAGAATAAGTAGTAGATACGTTCTTGTTCTCATTTTTTCACTCGAAGATGGGGCAAGCCGGTCCGGTTTTGCAAGCCTTTCAGAAAGTTTGAAAGTTTCGCGCAAGAGCCTACCCGCGCGGCGTAACTTACGGTGTCATACTTGAGGTTACCGAATCAACGCCTGTAAAAGCTCGGGTAACCATTCGGCGCGGCTCTAAGAAGACCGAAATCGAGCCCATAATCCGCGGACGTGCGGTGCCGCCCGCCACGCCCCCGTTCACAGCCGACCGATGTCGGGCTGGCCGTCGTATGTGAAAAGACAGGTGTGAACTCGCTCAAGATCGGCATCAGCGGAGTGCGCGGCGTCGTCGGGGAGACCTTCACGCCCGAGCTGGCGGTGGCGCTCGCACAGGCGTTCGGCACCTACCTGGACTCCGGGCGGATTCTCGTCTGCCGCGACACGCGCTCCTCTGGGCCGATGGTCCGCGCGGCCGTGCTCTCGGGGCTGCTCGCCGCCGGCTGCGAGGTCGTAGACCTGGGCGTGTGCCCGACGCCGAGCCTCCAACTCGCCGTCAGCCGGCTAGGGGCGGAGGGCGGCATCTCCATCACGGCGGGGCACAACCCGGAGCCCTGGAACGCGCTGAAGTTCGTCCGCGGCGACGGCCTCTATCTGAACCCGATGCAGGCCGACGAGCTGCTGGACATTTTCCACCAGGGCGAGTTCGCCAAGGCCGGTTGGGAGCGCATCCGAACGAAAATCGAGCGCGCGGACGCCGTCGCGCACCACCTCGAAATTCTCTCCGGCGCTTTCGACGTCGAGTCAATCAGGACGCGCCGGCTGAGGGTCGCCGTAGACTGCTGCAACAGCTCCTGCTCGCTGCTCTCCCCGCGCTGGCTCGAAGCGCTCGGCTGCGACGTGCTGGCCGTCAACGACGACCCGACAGTCCCCTTCCCGCACGCGCCGGAGCCCGGCCCGCGGACGATGACGCAACTGCGCGCCGTGGTCCTGGCGGGGCGCGCGCACGTCGGGTTCGCGCACGACGCGGACGGGGAGCGGCTCGGGCTCGTCACTGAAACCGGCGAGATGCTGTCGGAAGAGGCGACGCTCGCGATAGCCGCGGAGATTCAGTTGAGGCGGGAGGTCGGCCCGGTCGTGACGAACGTCTCGACCAGCCGCGGCGTGGAGCGCGTGGCCGCGAAGTACGGCGCGCCGTTCCTGCGGACGCCCGTCGGGCAGGCGTTCGTCTCCGAGGCGATGATCGAAGTCGGGGGCGTCATCGGCGGCGAGGGGAGCGGGGGCGTGATCGTCCCGCGCGTGCAGTGGACGCACGACAGCTCCGCGGCCATCGGGCTCATCCTCGAACACGTGGCGCGGACGGGCGAGCGCCTGTCGGAGCTGGCCGCCGCGCTCCCGCGCTTCACCATCCTCAAGCACAACATGGCGGTCGAGCCGGACCGAATCTACTCGCTCCTGCAACGCATGCGCGACGAGTTGGAGGCGGAGAAGCTCGACTACGACGAGACGGACGGGATCAAGGTCTCTTGGCCTGACGGCTGGGTCCACGTTCGCGTCTCGAACACGGAATCCATGATCCGCGTCATCGCGGAGGCCGAGACCGCGCCCCGCGCCTACGAACTGCTCGACTGGGCGCGCGACCGCGTCGTGAAGTGACCAGGGAAGAAAGGAAGTGATGTGTGCTGAGGACTGAGTGCCGAGTTACAACATCTTTCTTTTACTCAGCACTCAGTACTCAGTACTCGCTACTCATTCCATGCGGGCGATACCGACTCTCAAAATCAGCATCTCGGGCGTGCGCGGCGTCGTCGGCGAGTCGCTGACGCCGACGCTTCTGGTGCGCTTCGCGCAGGCGTTCGGGACTTACACGGGGCCGGGCGTCATCGTCCTCGGGCGCGACACGCGCACGTCCGGCGAGATGGTGCGGCAGTCGGTCGTGGCCGGCCTGCTCTCAAGCGGGTGTCGCGTGGTGGACCTGGACATCTGCCCCGTGCCGACCGTCCAACTGCTGGTGCGCGAGCGCCGCGCGCGCGGCGGCATCTGCATCACGGCCAGCCACAACCCCGCCGAGTGGAACGCCCTGAAGTTCATCAACTCCGCCGGACTCTTCCTGGCGGAGGCGCAGGCCCGACAGCTCCTGGACATTTACCACCAGGGCGAATACAGGAAGGTCGCGGGCGCGGAGATGCGCGCCGTGGAGCCGTCGGCCGGGGCCATTGACCTGCACATCAAAACCATAATGGACGCGCTCGGCCCGTTGCGCGCCGAGCGCAGACTCCGCGTGGCAATCGATTCGTGCAACGGCGCGGGCTCTGTCGTCGCGCCGCGCCTGCTCGAAGCGCTCGGCGTCGAGGTCGTCCCGCTGAACGTCACCCCCGACGGCCTCTTCCCGCGGGGGGCCGAGCCGGTCGAGGAGAATCTGGGCCAATTGTCGGCGGCGGTGCGCGAGCACGGGTGCGACGTCGGGTTCGCGCAGGACATGGACGCGGACCGCCTGGCGATTGTCTCGGAGCGCGGGCTCGCGGTCGGGGAGGAATACACGCTGGTGCTCGCGGCGCAGTACGTGCTGGGTCGCGAGCGCGGGCCGGTCGTCGCGAACCTTTCGACGACGAGCGCGCTCGACGCGGTGGCCGCGCGCTTCGACTGCCCCGTTTATCGCTCGAAGATCGGCGAGGCCAACGTGGCCGACGAGATGCTGCGAAGGGGCGCGGTGGTCGGCGGCGAGGGCAACGGCGGCGTCATCTACCCGCGCCTCAACTTCGCGCGCGACAGCCTGGTCGGCATGGCGCTCGTCCTGCACCTGCTCGCCGAGAGCGGGCGGACTGTCTCGGAACTGATAGCCGAGTTGCCGCGCTCCTTCATGGTTAAGGAGAAGCTGGCCTGCCGCTCGGATAAAATTCGCGCCGCGTTGAGAATGGTCAGGGACGCGTACGCGCGGTGGCCCATGGATTTGCGCGACGGCGTGAAAGTGACGACGCCCGAGGGCTGGGTCCTCGTCCGCGGCTCGAACACCGAACCCATCATCCGCATCGTCGCGGAGGCCGGAGACCAGGAGAGCGCGCGCAACATGGTCGAGGGCGTGAGGGAGCGAGTGCGCTCCTGCTTTGAGACTTGAGGCCGGCAACTCTGTGATTGATTCCGTCTCGGGCACTAAGCCATCGGAGACTGGATTCGCAGCAAGAGAAAAAGCCCACGGCCGTGGGCTTTTTCTTTTTGCGCGTCGGAAGCCCGAGGATGATTCGGGCGTCGTGTTGCGGGTAGCGCGGTATCACTCGCAGTCCGCTTCCTCCGGCTTCGAAGGGAGCGCGCCGATCCTGACCACGACCTTCCAGCAGCCTTCCGTCTGGGCCTCGGTCGGGATGTCGAACTCGAGCTGATTGCCGTTGACCTTAATCGAGTCCCGCGGGACTTTGACCCTCACCCCGGCGGGGGAGATAAGCTCGGCCCCCAGTGGGTAGGTCGGGTCTATGTCGTAGAAGCCGGTGCCGGTGACAGTCAACTTGTTGCCGTCGCGCACCACCTCCGTGATTTTCGGCGGGGCGGGCGAGTAGCCGACGCGGTAGTCCCACGTCAGGCTGCCTATCGTCCTCAGACTCGTTCCGGGGCCGTCGGACTGTGTCTTGTTGACCGAGAAGTGGAGCATGGTGTCGGGCGGGATCGGCTTGGTCAGCTTGAAGGAGAAACGCAGTTTCTGGTCCGTGGCCCCTTCGGTGGTCGTCGTCAGTCCAGTGATGCCCAATTCGTTCGCCTCAGCGATGGAGACGGACCCGCCCGTCATGTAGGAGCCGGAGATGGTCCCGGTCCTGACGCCCTCGTTGGCGGCCGTGTTCGCCCAGAAGCAGAGCGAGCGGTCGCCGCCGCAGTCGGCGACGTTGTCGAACGCCACCGCGTCTATCTTGGAGGCGACGTTGGTCGCGTCGACCGTCATGACGCCGTCTATCGTCACGGTCACGGTGTTGAGGCTCATCTGACTGATGAAGTCGAGCGCGAGGAATTGTTTGAATTTAGTCTCATCGCTCAGGGAGACCCGGCCGCCCGTCCGCTCAAGTCCGAACTCTGAAAAACAGGTCTTGTCCGCACTCTCATTCATCTGGGCTAAAAAGTCGTCCCTGTTCGTCGCCTCGTCGGCGGTTGACCTGAAGCGAATCTTATTGGCGATGTGCAGGTAGCACGGCAGTAATTTGTTCAGATCGTCGACGTTGAAGCCGCTGTTGATACTTTGCAGGAGGCCCTCGGCCTCTTTCCTGAGTTTTCTGTCCGCGAGCATCTGGAGCGGGGAGAAGAAGAGCGCGGGCGATTTCAGGAACAGTTTTTTGAACCCCGGCGTCAGGAAGCGGTCTATGGGGAAGAAGCAGACGATGACCTCCGCGCCCTCGCGCGGGATGACCTTGTTGGTCTGGAAGCCGAAATCGCTGATCCGGTTGAGTTGGTCTATGGTCCCGTCCGGCCAGAGTTCCCTGAAGCCCGGCACGAACACGCCGCTGAAGGCGTTGAGCCCCCGGACGATTCCCTCCTCGTTGATCGAGAAGGCGTAGGCCCCGGCCAGGTTCCCGGCGAACGTCAGCAGCCGCATCACCCAGTTGCGCCTCGACCACATCTGCGCGTCGAGCAGCTGGCCGCGCACCACGCGGTACTCCTCGCTGGCGACCTGGCTCGGGACGGTCGCAGTCTGGAACTGCTCGGCGTTGCCCCGCAGGAGGCCGTCCACCGTGTTCGGCGGCAGGTGTGGCGTCCCGCTGAGCGCCCAGCGGGAGTAGTCTATGAAGATGCCGTGGATGATGAGCGCGGCGTCCGAACTCTTGTTGCCCACGTTCACCTCGATGACGGCGTAGTTGTCGGCGATCTCCTTGCCGAAGATTCGCCGCGCGTCGACCCTCGGGATCAGGACGGCCTGGGCCGTCACGTTGCCGCGGACGGACAATTCGGTCTGGAGCGGTCTCCCGTTGTTCGCGGCCCTGTCCAGCGCCCTCCTGTCGCGCGCCTCCCGCCTGTCTTGCGCGAAAGCCGACGACACGAGGCAAAGCAACAGCACCAGGGGTGAGAATCTGCGGATCATGTGCGACTCCTTCTGCGCGACTTAGACGTGGGCCGACTAATCTCTTACGCCCCCTCTGTTCGCGCTCTTGCTTGCTTGGTGAAATGCTCAGGCGGCCCTGAAATGAGTGTGAAGGGCCGTACGGGCTTGACTCGGCGTACCGACCTGGGCCTGTTGAATTTGGCCCAAGAACGGCCGGGCCAAATCGCAAGGGTGATTGAGCCCCCTTAGTACTCCAATTGACTTCGCGTGTCAATGATAATCTGGAACCGCTGGCACAGATTTAGACTTCCAACTGTTATGACGTTTCCGGCCGATCCGTTTCGCCGCGGCCGAAAGTGGGCTGGCGGCCGCGTTCTCTGCAAGCAAACTCTCTGGACCTGCCGGGCCGGATTTGTGTTGACTTGAGCCGCGGGGTGAGACTACTCTTACCGCGCTCAGATTCCAGGTGTCCGGCTCACGCCTTCGGTCAGCCCGGCGTCAACTCGTCACCTCCTTTTCTCGCGTGAGCGGCTCGCCGCTTTTTAACCCAGGTCATTCGACACGCGCCGTCGCCGTCCGGGGAGTTGATTGTGCCCGCGAACTCCGGCGGCGCAGACAGGCCGACAGTTGACTCCGACATTGACAAAGGACACACACATGATCGAACCCATTCACCTGAGAGTTTTCGCCGTCGTGGTCCTGCTGCTGGTGGCGGCGTTAGTGGTCGTCGTCTGGCGCGGGAGGAAGGAGCAGGCCGAAGCGTTCGCCAAAATTAAGAGTCCCATGATGACTTTAGAACTTCCCGCAGAGCCGGCCGACATCGAGAAGACGGTGGGCGAACTGGGAGATAAAAGGCGCGCTCTCATGCTCAAGGAGTTGACGCCCGACGGCCTGCTCTTTATCCCGTCCTACACCTTCTTCTTTCTGGGGCTGAGTTGGCTGCTGACGCAGCGCCGCTTCTCGTGGGCGCTCTTGATTGGCGTCCTCGCGGGGGTGTGCGCGCTGGGGGCGGCCGTCCTGGACTACATGGAGAACGCGCACATACGGGCGCTGCTGAAAACTGGTCCGGCCGAGACGACACAGCAGATGGTGGACACCGCGCGTTACGTCTCTTTAGGCAAGTGGGCGCTCTCGTTCGTCCTGGCCGGCCTGCTCTCCGCGCTCTTCCTGTGGAGGCGGGACGCCTTCGTCGTCCTCGGCGGCCTCTACGTGCTCGCGGCCCTCGTCGGGATGAGCGGACTAATTTACCGCCCGGCCCTCGGCCCGGGCTTCCTCCTGCTCGGCGCGACGGGCTTGTGTGTCGCCCTGGCGTTTCTAGTCTTCCCGGAAAGATTCCTGCAAGGGCTTTGAGCGGGGCGCGGGTGAAGAGATTTAACGACAGAGGGAAAGGCGGAGGTCATGGAAGGTCATAATAAAAAAACTGGCGGCGATGGGCCCGCGTCGGGTCAGGGCGCGGAGGACGTGGGCGACGTGGAGAGCGCCGGCGAGACGACCGCCGCCGCGACGATAAGCGGCCCCGCGGAGACTAAGCCCGTGGGCGCGGACACGATGGTCAAAGTCTCTGACGCGCCGCGGCCCGACCGCGGGGAGGATGATTGACGCCGGGGCGTGTATCGCGAGTCCTATTCTGAGAAGTCCAGGAGCGTGCCCATTCCCTGACTGACGGCCTTCTCGTACACGGCCGCGGCCGCCACCACGTCCTGCAACGCCATGCCCGTCGAGTCGAAGACGATTGTCTCTTCGGGCGACGTGCGCCCCGGCTTTACTCCCGCCAACACCTCGCCCAACTCGGCGTGCACGCCCTCCCTCTTGACCAGCCCTGCTTCGATGGCGTGATGCAGCTCCCCAAAGGTCGCGCACTGCTCCACGATGTCGGTCACGATCTTAGATTGGGCCAGGAGCGCGGGCTCCAACTCCTGCTTCTCGGGGCTGTCCGCGCCGACGGCCGCGACGAACGTCCCCGGCGAGACGAAGTCGCGTTTCAGGAAGGCACGCTTCGAAGGCGTGCAGGTGATGAGAATGTCGCTCTGCCCCGCGGCCTGCTCAAGCTCGTTGACCGCCTCCACTTCGATTCCCAGTTCTTCGGCAAGCTCGCGCGCGAAGCCTCGGGCCTGCGCGTCGTCGGCGTCGTAAGCGAAAGCCTTTTCGATTGGGAGGACTTGCCTGAGCGCGCGGAGCGAGATGCGGCCCTGGTTGCCGCAGCCGCAGACGGTGACGACTTTCGAGTCGGGCCTTGCGAGATGTCTGGCGGCGACGGCCGTCGCCGCGCCCGTGCGCCGGATGGTGATCTCAATCGAGTCCATCAACGCCAGAGGGTAGCCGTTCTCCGCGTCGCACAAGACGATGACGCCCTGAATCAGTGGCAGGTCGAAGCGCTTCATGTTCTGCGGGAAGTTGGCGTTGGTCTTGGCGGCGAAGTACGGGCGGTCCAATTCCAGCACTCCCGCCTTGATGTGAAAACCTCCGTCGCGCGCGTGGACGCCCAGGACGCCGGGCGGCGCTGCCTTCCCTTCTCCCTGTAGCCTGAAGACGCGCTCGACTGCCGCGATGTACTCCTCGATATTCAGGAGCGCCGCCACCTCGCGGCGCTTGAGCAGTAGCGTCCCTTCCTGTCTCATCTCACCTCCTATGTCGCCCCCGTGAGAAGCGTCCACCCGAGCCCCACCGCGCCGCCCGCCAGGACGACCCACAGCACGTCCGCCTTGAACCTGTAGAGCGCGACGAACGCGACCGCGCTCATCACGGCCGCGAACCAATTCACGTCGCCCGCGAAGCCTTTGGGCCAGATGACCGCGGCCCCGAAGACGAGCGCGAGGTTCAGAATCACGCCCACGACCGCCGCCGTCACGCCCGTCAGCGCGCCCGTCAGATTCTTGTTCCCGCGCAGCACCTCTATGTAAGGAGCGCCGAGGAAGATGAAGATGAAGCACGGCAGGAAGGTGCAGTAGGTCGCGACCATCGCGCCCGTCACGGCGCTCAGGGTCTGACTCATGCCCTCCGGGTTGTTCCACCCGGCCATGAAGCCCACGAACTGCAAGACCATGATGAGCGGCCCCGGCGTGGTCTCCGCCAGGGCGAGCCCGTCCACGGCCTGCGCGTGCGTGAGCCAGCCGAAGGAGCCCGCGGCCGCCTGCGTGACGTACGCCAGCACACTGTAAGCCCCGCCGAAGGTGACGAGCGCGGAGAGCGTGAAGAAGCGGTACTCCTGCGCGTGCAAACTCCCCCACCCGCGCCACGCGACGAGCGCGAGGAGCGGCAGCGCCCAGAGGACGAGGCCGAGCGTTAGAGTCTTCAGCACGCGCGAGGCCGAAGGCAGCGTGTGCGCCGGAGACTCGGCGTGGTCGTCAATCACGTGCGCGACCAATCCTGTGCCATTTTCGTCCGCCTCTTTTTCCGCGTCCCTCTTCTGCCGCGCGCCGGCGAAGACCTCGGGCCAGAGGCGCGCGCCCAGGAGGCCGATGACGCCGGCCGCGAGCACTATGAGCGGGAACGGGGCGCGCAGGAAGTAGATGCTGACGAAGGCCGCGGCGGCAATCAGGAAATGCGCGCGCCGCTTGAGCGCGCGGCCGCCGATCTTCAGGACCGCCTCGACGACGATGGCGACGACCACGGGCTTGAAGCCGTTGAGCACGCCGACCACCGCGGGGACGTTGCCGTAAGCCGCGTAGACGTAGGAGAGCCCCAGCAGGATGAAGATCGACGGGATGACGAAGAAAGCGCCGGCGACGATGCCGCCGACGGTCTTGTGCAGGAGCCAGCCGATGTAGATGGCGAGCTGCTGCGCTTCGGGGCCGGGCAGCAGCATGCAGTAGTTGAGCGCGTGCAGGAACCGCTCCTCACTTATCCAGCGGCGGCGCTCGACAAGTTCGCGGTGCATGATCGCGATCTGCCCAGCCGGGCCGCCGAAGCTGATGAAGCCGAGCTTCACCCAGAAGCGGAATGCCTCGCCGAAAGGGACGGCGCGCGCGTCAGGCGCGTCTCTGTTCATAGTGTATAGTAACAGCCCGTTGATCGTAATGACTGTGCCAAAGAAAAATCAAGTGATCGCAGGGCTGGCGCTCGTACTCGCGCTCTGCACCGGGGGCGCGGCGCGTGGGCAGCAGGGCGGCGCGAGCAACTACGCCGCGCCGGGCAAAGACGCTTACCTGAAGTTCGCGGAGGAGGCGGAGCTGATGCTGCGCCGCGACGTGCTGGACGTCTGGTTCCCGCGGACCGTCGACACGGAGCACGGCGGCTTCCATTCGAACTTCACGCGCGACTGGAAGAAGAGCCCGGGCGACGGGAAGTTCTCTGTCTTCCAGGGGCGCATGACGTGGGTCGCGGCCCAGGTCGCGATGCGCCGCCCGGACCTGAAGTCGCAATTCCTGCCCGCGGCGCGGCACGGCCTTGAGTATCTGCTGAGCGTCATGTGGGACAAGGAGCAGGGCGGGTTCTTCTGGGGCCTGGACGACAACGGGCGCGTCACGCCCAACTTCACCGACGGCAAGCATCTTTACGGGATGAGCTTCTGCCTGTACGGCGCGGCGGCCGCGTACAAGGCGACGAACGATGCGAGAGCGCTGGAACTCGCGAAGCGCGCCTTCCGCTGGATGGACGAGCACGCGCACGACGCGAAGAACGGCGGCTACTTCGAGTGGCTCGCGCGCGACGGCAAGCCGGTTGCGGCCGGCACACAGTCGGGCAAGGTTCAGGCCATCCCCGTCAACGGCTTCCCTCTCGGCTACAAGTCCATGAACACGCACATACACCTCCTCGAATCCTTCACGGAGCTTTACCACGTCTGGAAGGACGAGACGTTGCGCCGCCGGCTGGCGGAGTTGCTCTCAATCGTGCGCGAGCGAACCTGCGTCGAGCCCGGCGCGATGAACCTTTACTTTACGAACGACTGGCGCGCGATTCCCGGCCACGACTCTTACGGGCACGACGTGGAGACGGCCTACCTCATGCTCGAAGCGGCTGAGGCTCTGGGCCAGAAAAACGACGCGGCGACCGAGCGCATGGCGCGGCTGCTGGTGGATCACGCGCTCGCCTACGGGTGGGACGAGACTCACGGAGGCTTCTACCGCGAAGGCACGGCCGCGGGCGAGGCCGAAGACACGAAGAAGGAATGGTGGGCGCAGGTCGAGGGACTCAACACGCTGCTCCTGATGCACGAGAAGTACGGCCGCGAGACGGACGCCTATTTCCGCGCCTTCCAGCACCAGTGGCAATTCATACGCGACCGCCAGGTCGACCGGGAGTTCCGCGGCCTCTACGACACGGTCGAGCGCGACGGCACCCCGACCGCCACGCCGAAAGCGCGCATGTGGAAGGCCGCCTACCACGACGGCCGCGCCCTCCTCAACGTCACCGAGCGGCTGAGAAGGTTGGCGGCGACACAATGAGCCTAACGATGAAGATGAAAATTCTGGCGCTTGCTCTTTTTCTCATGGTCTCGATACACGCCGGGGCGCAGGGCTTCAAACCCGTCAACAGGAGCGCTTCGCCCGAAGCGCAAAAACTCCTGGCTTATCTCTACAGCCTTGAGGGCAAGCGCACGCTAGCGGGGCAGCACAACTACAACCATGAGCTGAACAAGTACATGGAAGCGGCGCAGGAGATGACGGGGAAGTATCCCGCCGTCTGGGGAGCGGATTTTATTCTGGGCGGAACGAAGGACTACGGGCCGGAGATAGTTCAGGAGGCGATCAAGAAATATAAGGAGGGCTACATCGTCACCCTGATGTGGCACGCGGGCCGCCCCACGGACGACCCGCCTTACGGGTGGAAGGAAAGCATTCAAGCCGAGTTGACGGATGAGCAGTGGAGGGAGTTGGTGACTCCGGGAACGCCTTTGAATCTGAGGTGGCAGGCGCAGGCGGACAAGGTCGCCTCGCATTTGAAACAGTTGCGCGGCGCGCGCGTGCCTGTGCTCTGGCGGCCGTACCACGAGATGAACGGCGTCTGGTTCTGGTGGGGCGACAAGAAGGGCAAGGACGGGTATCAGAAGCTGTGGAAGATGCTCTTCGAACGCTTCGTCAATTTCCACGGGCTCGACAACCTGCTCTGGGTCTGGAACGCGAATGCGCCGCGCGACATCCCGAAAGACGAGGCGTTCAGTTACCGCCACTACTACCCGGGCCGCGACTACGTGGACGTGCTGGCGGCCGACGTGTACCACTTCGACTACGAGCAGAAGGACTACAACGAATTGCTGGAACTGGCGGACGGGAAGTTGATCGCGCTGGGCGAGGTGGGCGAACTGCCGAAGCCCGAGATTCTCGAAGCGCAGCCGAAGTGGGCCTGGTTCATGGTCTGGTCGAGCTGGCTTCTGACAGACAACACGCCCGAGCGCGTCAAGGAAATCTACTCGCACCCGCAGACCCTGACGCTCGACGAGGTGGCGATGCCAAAATAGTTAATTACCCCGTCACGGCCCGCCGCCCTGTTTCTTCGTCGCGCCGTTGGCGGTGAACTCCGGCTCAAGCACCGTGCCGTCCATCTTGACGATGATCCAGAACGAAGGTCCGCAGTCGCTCGCCGCGTCGCCGCCGCAGTTGAAGAGCACCTGATAGACCCACTTGTCGGATTCGAACCGCTGCAAGTCTACTTTCCCGACGGCGAGCTTGTCCGCCTCCTGGACGAAGCGGCGCAGATTGTTGCGCGCGACTGCGAGCGCCTCATTCAAGGCGACCGGCGGCTCCCCCTGCTCAGGGACCCACGACGGGGTGTCGGCCAGGTCCGCCTCGAAGATGCGGTAGCCGACCGAAGAGTTCCCGTAAGTAAAGCCGATGGCCTGGTGCTGTCTCCCGCGCTCGTCCTGCGCCCGCGCGGGCTGCGACATCAGCAGGACGAGGGGCAACAAGGTTAGAAGCCTTCTCATGTTCACTCCTTCCAGTTTCAGCCGGAGCAGCGGCCGCGCCTTAGCTTGAGGTGTAGGGCCAGCCTCCCGAACGCCCATATGCCAGCGTAGTCGAACACGAGGTCTACGGGGTCGAAAGTCCTATAGCGCACGAAGATTTGTGACAACTCCTCCAGCGTCACGGCCGCGCAGGCGACCGTGCTGCCCAGCAGCACGCGCGCCGCGAACACGCGCACCGTCCGGCAGGAGAGGCTCGCGTTCAGGAGGAACGAGAAGAGCCCCATCAGCAGGAAATGGCCCAGTTTGTCACCGCCCGGTATTCTCCTGACGCCCTCGAAAAGAGTATGGTACTCGCGGTGGTCGGCCAGGAGGACGATCACGGCCAGCAGGACGATGTAGAGGGCTGTGATTAATCTGCTCTTCATACGCGGACGCGCCGAGACACGATGCCGTCCGGGAAACGGGAGCACACGCCCGGCGACTTCAATTTACACCACGAGCGTAGATGAGAGAAGCTATATGACCGGGAAGCGTTTTGAACGATGAAGAGAATCATAATCCTGACCGCCGCCGCGCTCGTCCTGCTCGGGCTCGCGGCCTTCTTCCTCGTCGTGCCGAAGGTCGTGGACGGCAAATATAACGCCGTCTTCCACGGCCCGCCTTACGCGGCCTCCGCGAAGGCCAGGGAGTTGCACAAGAGGCTGACCGTCGTAGACCTCCACGCGGACTCGCTGCTGTGGGACAGGGATTTGGCGGCGAGAAACAGTCGGGGCCACGTCGACGTGCCGCGCCTCGTCGAAGGCAACGTGGCCCTGCAAGCCTTCACCATCGTCACCAAAGTCCCGCGCGGCCTGAACATCGAGAGCAACAGCGACGAGAGCGACCTCATCACGCTGCTCGCAATCGCCGGTCGCTGGCCCGTCGCGACCTGGTCTAGCTTGAAAGGGCGCGCACTTTATCAAGCCCGCAGGCTCGACGCCCTGGCCGCCGACTCGAACGGGAGGCTCGTCCTCATCAGGACGGCCGCCGACCTTTCGAGCTACCTTGAGCGCCGTTCCGCCGACCCGAACATCACGGCGGGCTTTATCGGAATCGAAGGCGCGCACGCTTTGGAAGGAGACTTGAACAACGTAGAGGCCCTCTTCGACGCGGGCGTGCGCATGATGTCGCCGTCCCATTTCTTTGACAACGACATGGGTGGCTCGGCGCACGGCCTCGGGAAAGGCGGCCTGACGGAGAAGGGCAAGGAGATGGTCAGGCGCATGCAGGCCGCGCACATGCTCGTCGATCTGGCCCACGCCTCGCCCGCCGTCATCGCGGACGTGCTGGGCGTCTCCACCAAGCCGCTGGTCGTCTCCCACACCGGCGTCAAAGGGACGTGCGACAACACGCGCAATCTGTCGGACGAGCAGCTCAAGGGCATCGCGGGGACGGGCGGGCTGATCGGCATCGGCTACTGGGAGACGTCCGTCTGCGGCACGGACGCGAAGGCCATCGCGCGCGCGATACGCTATACTGCGGACCTGGTCGGGGTCGAGCACGTCGGCCTCGGCTCCGACTTCGACGGCGCGGTCACGACCCCATTCGACACGACCGGGCTCGCGCAGATAACTGACGCCCTCATCGAGCAGGGCTTCAGCGAGGAAGAGATCAGGATGGTCATGGGAGGAAACGCCGTCAGGCTCCTCATGCAGAGCCTGCCTTGACGAACTGCCAGGAAGCTCATAGGGCGTAGATGACAAGCGAGCACTTCGAAGCCGTCGAGCGGGACGGCTACGCCATCATTCCCCACTGTCTTGACGAAGGCACTATTGACCGTCTCCTCGCGGAATTGCGGCGGGTCGGCGACGGCGAGGCGGTCAGCCGCAGGGCGGGGCGCGCGTTCGGCGTTAGGAACCTGTTGAATGTTCTGCCCTCGGCCCGCGTCCTGGCCGACGGCGCACGACTGCGCGCGCTCGTTGTGCCAATTTTGGGCGGCGAGGCGCGGGTCGTCCGCGGAATCTATTTCGACAAACACGCCGATGCCAACTGGAAGGTCGCCTGGCATCAGGATTTGACCATTGCCGTGCGCCGGCAGATTGGTGTCGAAGGCTTCGGCCCGTGGTCAACGAAGGCCGGCGTCACACACGTGCAGCCGCCCGTCTCAGTCCTGGAGAAAATGCTGGCGCTGAGACTTCACCTTGACAACGCGGACGACTCGAACGGCGCGCTGCGCGTGATTCCCGGCACGCACAAGGGCGGGAGACTCGGCGCGGCGGAGATTCAGTTGCGGAAAGAGGGGCGCGAGACAATCACCTGCGCCGTCCCGCGAGGCGGGGTGATGCTGATGCGCCCGCTGCTGCTCCACGCTTCGTCCGTCGCCTCGCAGCCCGCGCACCGCCGCGTGCTGCACTTCGAATACTCCTCGGCCCGCCTGCCCGGGGGACTCACCTGGTTTGACGACGGCGATTCGGGGCATGTCGGGGCGAACGCCCCGACGCCGTCCTCAGTTGAATTAGAAGGAATGGATTGAACGCAAGCGTCACAGTCACGCCGAGGCAGCTCTCGGAATTTCTGCTCAACGTCGCGGTCGTGCGCCCCGTCTTCATCTGGGGGCCGCCCGGCATCGGGAAGTCTTCGCTCGTCCAGCAGTTCGCCGCCGAGGTCGGGCTGGCGTGCGTCTCGCTGCTCGGCAGCCAGCTCGCGCCCGAAGACCTCATCGGCGTGCCACAGATCGAGGACGGCACGAGCCGCTTCTGCCCGCCGCGCATGATCGCGCGCCGGGAGCCCTACTGCCTCTTCCTGGACGAGCTCAACGCCTGCTCGCACGAGGTGCAGAAGGCTTTCTACAGCCTGATTCACGAGCGGCGCGTCGGCGAGTATTATCTGCCGGAGGGGTCAATCGTCATCGGCGCTGGCAACCGCGCCCAGGACAGCGCCATCGTCAAGCCCATGTCGTCCGCGCTGCTGAATCGCATGGTGCACGTCCACCTCAAGGTCTCGCACCGCGAGTGGCTCGACTGGGCCAACGAGCAGAGGATTCACCACCTCGTCGTCGAGTACGTACAGACGCGGCCAGACCACCTGTGGAGCCAGCCGCCCAAGCACGAGGAGCCCTTCTCCAGCCCGCGCGCCTGGCACATTCTGAGCGACGCCATGCACGGCTACGGCGAGCAGTTGACGGACGAGACGCTGGAGGTGCTGGCCTACGGCTGCCTCTCGCCGCACCACGCGGGGCAGTTCAAAGCCTTCATCAAGCAGATTCGGAGCAGGTACAAACTGGCCTCGATTCTGAAGGGCGAGAGCGGGTGGCCGCACAGGCCGGAGGACAGGGACGTGCTCTACTTCCTCTCGCAGTCGTTCCGCGCGCAGCTCGTCAAAGACCTCCCGGCCGACAAGGCCGCGATCAGTGACGGGCACAGGGAATTGGCACACCGCGCCAAGGCGCTGCTCAAAGACCTGGCCGCGATAAGTCTGGAGATGGCGCAGATGGTCGTCTCGAAGGGCGAGGGCGACTCGCTGCCGGACTGGTTCGTGGTGGAGATCGTGCGCGACCTGCCGCGCCTGGTGGAGAAGAAGGATGGCGCGTAAGGGGCGCGGGCGTCGCGCCGCGTCGCAGGCGGACGTGGCCGAGAGGAATTTCTCGCGCGGGCGCTACGTCCTCGAACAACACCCCATGTTCGCGCCGCTGATGGCGCACGCGAGCGTCGTCCGCCGCGAGGGCAACCTCTGCCCCGCGGACGGCTGGGCCGTCGTCACGGCCAACGGCGCGATACACGCGCACCCGACGCGGCGCGGCGAACCCCAGGAGTGGGTTTACGTGCTCGCGCACTGCCTGCTCCACCTGGGCTTCGGCCACTTCCAGGAGCACGCGCGGGCGCGCGAATGGAACACGGCCTGCGACTGCTTCATAGCCAAGTTCCAATCAGACCTCAAACTGGGCCGGCCGCCCGAAGAGCTGCGCTACGACGCGGAACTCTCGTCCGTTTCTGAGGAGCGCCTTTTCAGGGATTTCTGCGAGCGCGGCATCCCGGAACGCCTGGGCGGCTTCGGCACGGCCGGCGAGCGCCACGCCGACATGATAATGGAGCCGGCGCGCGAAGACTGGCTGGGCCAAAAAGTGGACTGGCAGGCGCGCTTCGGCAAGGGGCTGTCAATGGCCGTGACCAGCGCCGTCAACGTCGCGGCCGGGCGCGAGCCCTACCTCGGCGCGGACAAGAACTCGTCCACGCCTGCGCGGAACGCGCGCGCCTGGTTCATCAACAGCTTCCCGCTCCTGGGCGCGCTGGCCGCCGCCTTCGAGGTCATCGAAGACCCGCTCTTGTGCACGCGCATGGAAATCTCCGTAGCCGCCGTGAACGCAGCGAGCCGCGAGATTTACTTCAACCCCGCGGCCGGGCTGGACGAGGGCGAGTGCCGGTTCGTCATGGCCCACGAGATGCTGCACGTGGGGCTCAGGCACGACACGCGCCGCCAGGGGCGCGACGCGTACCTCTGGAACGTGGCGTGTGATTTCGTCATCAACGGCTGGCTGATCGAGATGGGACTCGGGAGTGTGCCCCAGGTCGGCGTGCTTTACGACCCCGAGCTGAAGGGGCTTTCGGCGGAGGCCGTTTACGACCGCATCGTGACGGACCTGCGCCGCTTCCGCAAGCTGATGACGCTGCGCGGCGTCGGCGTCGGCGACATACTGTCGAGGGAGAAGCCGGGGTGGTGGGAGTCGGGCGAGGGCGGCGAGCTGGACGACTTCTACCGGCGCGCGCTCGGCCAGGGGCTCGTCTACCACGAGGCGCAGGGGCGCGGGCTTTTGCCCGGCGGGCTGGTCGAGGAGATTCGCGCGCTCAGCCAGCCGCCCATCCCCTGGGACGTGGAATTGGCCCAGTGGTTCGACAACTACTTTTCGCCGCTGGAGAAGATGCGCTCGTACGCGCGCCCGAGCCGCAGGCAGTCCGCGACCCCGGACATAGCCCGCCCGCGGTGGGTCCCCGCGGCGGGCGCTGAGGACGGGCGCACGTTCGGCGTCGTGCTCGACACGTCCGGCTCCATGGACAGGCAACTGCTGGCGAAGGCGCTCGGCGCGATTGCGAGTTACAGCATCTCGCGCGACGTGCCCGCGGTGCGCGTCGTCTTCTGCGACGCGGTCACGTACGACCAGGGCTACATGCCGCCCGAGGCGATTGACGGCCAGGTGAAAGTGCGCGGGAGGGGCGGGACCATCCTGCAACCTGGGATCGACTTGCTTGAGAAGGCGGAAGACTTTCCAGAGGGCGGCCCCGTCCTCGTCATCACGGACGGGTTTTGTGACCGCCTGCGAATCAGGAACCCGCACGCCTTCCTCATCCCGCGCGGCAGCCACCTGCCCTTCGTCCCCAAAGGCCAGGTCTTCAGGATCGCTTAGCCGCCGCGCGGCCTTTTTGGCGAGGCGCGGCCGCAACGGGATTTGCTGGCGGGCCTTGCGGCGAGGGTGACAATCAGTTGGACACATTTTCTTGGACACATTTTCATTGACATATCGTGGGCGGAGGATTAGGCTTTGGGTGTTTCCGGCTTTACCCTCGTGAAAATTTTTGGCACAGACGCCTTCTGTGCCAATCGCTTTACTTTCGTCAGTCTCACAAAGGCATCCGAAATCGGGTTTGGTCATCACTGGCTCGCTCCATCTCACTTGAAAAACTGTCTATCGTGACCGAGGACGCCGCCGGTCGTCCCTTATGATTAGAATAAACATCATCGCCGCCCTAACGTCTCCCCCCTCGCAGGACGGTGCGGGGGTAGGGGCACTGCCCGCCGAGGTCGAATGGCTCGAAGTGTGCGCGGACCTCGCCGGAGACCTCGACCCGGACTGGCTGCGCGGCCGCTTCGCCGGAAGGCTGCTCTACTCACTGCGGAGCCGCGCCGAGGGGGGCAACGACGACCGTCCCCTCGAACTGAGACACGAGAGACTGAGACGCGCCGCGCGCTCCTTCGACCTGATCGAACTCGAAGCCGAGCGCGACCTCACCCCCGACCTGCTGGCCCAAATTCCCGCCGAGAAGCGCCTCGTCTCCTGGCACGGCGCGGCCGCAAATCTCCGAGACCTCGAAGCCAAATTCGAACACCTCTCGTCCGTCCCCGCACGGTTCTATAAACTCAAAACGAACGCGGCGAACTGCGGCGACGAACTCCTGCCGCTGACGCTACTCGGCCGCCTACGCCGCACGGACGTGGTCGCTTACGCCGACGGCCCGCTCGGATTCTGGACGCGCCTGGTAGCGCCGAGCCTCGGAGCGCCGCTCGTCTACGGGCTGGTGCCCGCGGGGGCGGCCGTCACGGCGGAGCCGACCGTGGACAAGCTGATTGAAGATTACGGCTTCCCGCACGTCGAGCCCGTCGGAGAAATCTACGGCATCGTTGGTAGCCAGGTCTTCAAGTCGCTCTCGCCGCGCCTGCACAACGCGGCCTACAGGGGCCTGAAGCACCCTGCGCTCTTCGTGCCCTTCCGCGCGGAGTCTTTCACAGAGTTCTGGGACGAGGTGGCCGAGAGCGAGGTGTTGAAGTCGCTGAAGATGCCCGTCAAGGGGCTGACCGTCACCTCGCCGCACAAGGAGACGGCGCTGCTGACCACGCGCAAAGTGAGCCCCATGTCGCGGCGCGCGGAGTCCGTCAACATCCTCGTGCGCGACAACGGCTCCTGGCGCGCGGACACGACCGACCCCGAAGTCGTCTTCATGGCGAGCCGCGAGCGCAGGGTGCGCGTCAAGCAGAGGCGCGCGGCCGTCATCGGCTGCGGCGGCGCGGGACGCGCCATCGCCACGGCGCTCGACCAGTCCGGCGCGGGGGTCACGCTCGTCAACCGCGGCCCCGAGCGCGGCCACTACGCGTCGCGACTCCTGGACCTCCCGTACGCCCCACTTCAGGGGTTCAGCGCGCGCGGCTACGACATAGTGGTTAACGCCACGCCCGTCGGGCGCGACGACGGCGCGGCACCTTTCCGCGTCGAGACGCTCGACAGGGACTCGGTCGTGATCGACCTCGTCTACGGCTGCGAGCCGACGCCGCTGGTCGCGGGCGCGCTGGCGCTCGACCGCGTGGCCGTCGATGGCCGCGAGGTGCTGCTCACGCAGGTGCTGCGCCAATTCCAGATGATGACCGGCCGCGACGTGCCCGCCCATCTGATGCGCGAGAAGTTAGGCATTGAAGAAGAGGTGATGAATGCAGGTCAGTGCCGCCTGCGGTAGCGGGCGGGTGTTCGACGCCGATGACCCGCCCGCTTGCGGCAGGCGGCACTGACGTCAGGAGGTAACTGCCATCGAAACGCAACTCGATCTCGCGTGCGACCGCCAGGCGCTGGTTGACCGCGTCAGGGAATTGGCACAGGAGAAGTTTGCGCCGCGCGCGGCCGACTACGATCTGGCGGCGGCCTTTCCGGCGGAGGACTTCGCGGACCTGTTCGGCGCGGGGCTCATCGCGCCGGTCGTCCCCGCGGAGTACGGCGGCCTCGGCCTGGGGCCTTACCGCGGCGACGTGTTCACGCTCTGGATGATGACGAAGGAGATCGCGAAGGCGGACCTCTCGCTGGCGCGCTGCTGGGAGGGGCACGTCAACTCGCTCGTCCTGCTCGACGGGATGGCGAATGACGAGCAGAAGGCGCGTTGGTTCAAGTTGGTCGTCGAGCGCGGCGACAAGTGGGTCGCGTGGAGCGGCGAGCCGCAGTCGCGCGCGCCGGGCGAGACGCGCCGCTTCGGGACTTACGTCGAGAAGGTCGAGGGCGGCTACGTCGTCGAAGGCAACAAGGTCTTCTCGACCAGCGCGGGCGGGGCCGAGTGGGCCATTCTTCTGGTCAACACGGCCGGGCCGGGCGGCGTGCGCCACGCGACGGCCGAGTCCCTTGAGACGCAACTCCTCATGGCCTGCGACCTCTCGGACCCGACCGTGGAGATTGACGGCTCGTGGTGGGACCCCATCGGGATGCGCGCGACCGTCAGCTACCTCGTCAACTTCAGGCGCACCTTCATCCCCGAAGAGAATTTAATCGGCTACCCGGGCCAGTACATCAAGGAGGGCTGGCAGACCTGCTTCATCCCGCACTACGCCGCGACCTTCCTGGGCGCGGCCGAGGCCGCCTACGACTACGCGCTCGAATACGTCACCACGCAGCACAAGACCGCGGACCCTTACGTCCAGCACCACGTGGGCCAGATGTCCGTCGACGTGGAGACGGCGCACCTCTGGCTCAGGCACGTCGCGAGGCTCTGGGAGACGGGCAAGTACGCGGAGGCGCAGGTGGCCGGCAGCCGCGCGCGCCACGTCGTCGAGCACCTCGCGGAAGAGACCGTCAAGCACTGCATACGCGCCTGCGGCGCTCGCTGCCTGAACCGCCCGAGCGCGCTTGAGCGCATCTACCGCGACCTCTCTTTCTACGTCCGCCACGACAACGACGACCACATCCTCGCCATGATCGGCAAGTCGGTTCTGGGGCTGACGCACGACCCGTCGTTCTACAAACCGTGACGCGCCGCTCGCGCGCCTTTAACCGGGGTGAGCAAATGGCATCTGACAAGCGTAACTTCAAACTGGTCATCTGGGGTCTGGCCCTCGGCTACTTCGCCTCGTACGCCCCTTACAGCGCCCTCATCAAAATCACGACCACGGGGAGCTGGCCCGGCGTCGGCGCAGGCGTCTCCGGCTTCAGGCTGCTGCCGGCGGCAGTCATCTCGACGGCCGTCACGCTGCCCCTCATCATCTCGCTCATGGGCTGGTGGAAGTACGCTGGCCGGCGCGTGGTCTTCGGCGTGCGCGTTCCCTTCCCCGGCCGGCTCGTCTTCCTCTCGGGCCTCGGCACGGCGATCATCATCGGATCGACGACGCTCGCCTTCACCTTCACCGGCGTCTCCATAGTCTTCGCGCTGGTGCTGATGCGCGCCGGCGTGCTGAGCATCGCGCCCGTCGTTGACCGCCTCTTCAAGCGGCGCGTGCGCTGGTTCTCGTGGGCCGCGCTGGCGCTGAGCGCGGCGGCGCTCTTCGTCGCCCTGTCGGACGTGAACAACTACCGGCTGACGGACGTCGCGGCGCTGACCATCGCGGCTTACCTCCTGGGCTACCTGCTGCGCCTCCCCTGCATCAACGGGCTGGCGAAGACGACCGACACGGCCGTCACCCGCAAATACTTCGTCGAAGAGGTCATGGTCGCGGTGCCGCTCCTCGTAATTGTGCCGGCCGCCTTAGCCCTCTTCGGCGGGGGCGGAATCGCGGCGGAGTTGCGCGAGGGCTTCGCGGGCTTCTTCACGAGCAGCGTCACCCTCCCGGCGCTCATCATCGGCGCGCTCTACAGTTGCCTCTACTGCTTCGGGACTCTCATTTACCTGGACTGCCGCGAGAACACTTTCTGCGTCCCGCTGAACCGCTGCGCGAGCCTGCTCGCGGGCGTCTTCGCCTCCTTCGTGCTGACGCTCTCTCTGAACCTGGCCCCGCCCAGCGCCGCGCAACTCTGGAGCGCCGGCCTGATAGTCGTCGCGCTCCTCTTACTCTCGCCGCTCCACCACCCGCTGCGAGCGTGGGCCAATTTGAAAGTATCGCTCGTCAACCTCTACCGCACGGCGCTCGATGTCGCGGGCGGCTTCGGGAAACAAAAGCCCGCGGCGCGGCCGGGCTTGCAGGAGATGCTCGCGGGACAGACGGCCGCCGCGCGGGCCGCGCAAGGGCAGTTCGACGGGCTCCGCCAGGTGTTTTTATTCGTCTGTAGCGGCAACACCTGCCGCTCGCCCATCGCCGCCAACATCGGCAACGCCGAGATCGCCGAGCGCCTGAAGATACCGTTGGAGGATTTGGGGGGCTCGCGCGTGCAGGCGCAGAGCGCGGGGCTTTCCGCCAGGGTGGGCGCGCCGATGATGCCGGAGGCGCAGGAAGCCTTACGTTTGATGAGCGTCCCCGTGCTCCCGCACAGCGCGCGCAGCCTGACCGCCGAACTGGCCCACGGGGTCGAGCGCATCTTCTGCATGACGGAGGCGCACCGCGCGGCCGTCGTCCGATTGTTCCCCGCGGCGGCCGCCAAGACGCACTGCCTCGACCCCGACGGGGACATCGAAGACCCCATCGGCAAAGGGCTCGGCGCTTACGTCAGCTGCGCGCGGCGCATTCACACGCTGGTGCGGTCGCGGCTCGACGAAATCAGCTTACAGGACAGTTAAGAAAGCACGGGCAGAGACAAGTCCTGCGCCTACAGAATTCTCGCCGCCACCTTCGATGAAGCTCATCGTGTCACCGCTCGGCGCACTGCGCGGCTACGTGAGCCGTGAGTTCTTCCACGTGATAAAGGAGCTCATCGAGAAATACGGCTGGCGGCAGATGGAGACGCGCAGCCTGCGCGACGGGCGCAGGACGATGAAAGAGCTGCTCCTGCGGGAGTTCGGCGAGTTGCCCGAAGTCATACTGTTCTGGGAGGGCTACGACACGCTGACGCTCAACGCGGTCAGCCTCCGCCAGCTCGATTGCAGGAAGTACATCCTCGCGGACGACCTGCACTGGTCCGGCGAGTTGATGAGGCAGAGGAAGCTCGTCTGCTTCGCCTTCTGCCACGCGGTGCTCTCGACTTACGGTTACGCCTGGGGGAAGTTCTACCCCGCGCTCGCGGGCGTCAAGCGCGTGGTCTGGGTCCCGCACTCGGCCTCGCCCGACTTCATGATTCCGTACAACGCCGAACCCGAGAACTCGGTTCTCCTGAGCGGGGCCGTCAGCGTCCATTACCCGCTCCGCCGGCAGATGAAGTCGCTGCACGAGCGCGGGGTCCGCGGGATAGCCTACCACCCGCACCCTGGCTACCACTGCCGCCACGATTACCAGAGGGAGGACGGGGACGTGGGCCGCGGCTACGCTTTGAGAATCAACAGGCACCGCGCCGCGTTCACTGACAGCCTGAGCTTCAATTACGTGGTCGCGAAATACTTCGAGATTCCGGCCACGGGCGCGCTGCTCCTGGCCGACGACTCCGTGAGCGGGCCGCTCGAAAGCCTCGGGTTTGTTAAAGACCTACACTACGTCCCCGTCTCGGAGGAGAACCTGGAAGAGAGAATCAGGTACGTGCTGGACGAGAGGAACCGTTCGGAGGTGGACGAGATAAGGAGGCGCGGGCAGGAGCTGGTCTGGGCCAGACACAAAACCAGCGACCGCGCCAGGCAGATAGACGGGGTGTGCGCGGGTTAAGAAATGAAAAGAGCGAACCACGAAGGCAGACGAAGCGACACGAAAGAATATATGCTTAGTGTCGCTTCGCGTGCCTTCGTGCTTCGTTCACTACTTCTTTCAGTCCGATGAACCTTAACGATTTTTTCCCGCACAAGGTGTGCATCAACCTGGACAAGCGTAGGGACCGCTGGGGGCGCATGTGTGCCAGATTCGCGGAGCACGGGATTGAGGGGGTCGCCCGCTTCCCGGCGCTCGACGGGAGGACGCTCACGCCGCCCCGCGACTGGGCCGCTTCGCGCGGGGCTTACGGCTGCCTGCGCAGCCACCTCGCCGTGGTCGAGCAGGCCCGCCGCGAGGGTTGGCCGAGCGTGCTGATTTTCGAGGACGACACGGAACTCGACCCCCAATTCAGCACAAAGTTTCCGCGCTTCGTAGAGCAACTGCCGGCGGACTGGGACATGCTGCTGTTCGGCGGCATACACTACCTGCCGCTCGTGCGCGTGGCCGAGAACGTCATCAAGATAGACCACTCGCTCTCGACCTACGCCTACGCGATGCGGCGCACGATCTACGACGGCTTCATCGAGTTGAACCGGCGCGCGCGGGGCGCGCTCGACGAGAACAACAGGGAGTTGCAGAAGCAATTCAACGCCTACTGCTTCATGCCGCACCTGGCCTGGGTCGAGGAAGACTACTCGGACGTGACCGACGAGCAGATCAACCTCTGGTGGCTCAGGGAGTCGCTCGTCCTCTGGGGCGAGGAGATGGACGAAGTTTTGAGGAGCACGGCCGCCGTCATCTTCCACCGCGGCGCGGGCGCGGAGGCCGTGCGGAACCTGAAGTTCGTCGCGGACTACTTCCATAAAAAGCTGCCGACCGTCGCGCTCCTCGTCGTCGAGCAGGCGGACGAGCCTTCGCTCGCGCCCAACGAGTTGCCGCCCCATTGCCGTCACCTTCTTTTGAAGGACGGCGGGCGCGGCCGCGCCTTCCGCAGCGGCTTCGAGATGTTCGAGGGCGACAAGGAGTTCTTCATCTTCCTCGACAGCGATGTCTTCCTCACGCGCGAGGACGTGAAGGCCAACTTGCTGAAGTGCCGCGAGTACGACTTCGCCAGCGGCTTCCGCGAAATCTGGGACCTCGACGAGGACGACACGCGCAGGATTCTCGGCGACGACCTGCGCTGGGACTACAACGGCAACTACCGGCCGCGCCCCAAGCGGGACGCGTGCGGCTCGTGCTGCATCTTCACGAAAAAAGGGATGCGTATAATCGGGGGGTGGGACGAGGAAGAGGGCGCGGGCCGCGACCGCACCTCGGAGAAAGTGGCACAAAGACTCAGGGTCTACCAGTCCCCCAACCCCGTCCGCCGCCTCTTTCGCGGCTAGGCCGGGTGACGACGCACGGAGAAGCGACGATGTGGTCAATCGGAATCTACGCGGGCGAGTCGCCTTTCCAACTCCTCCCGCACCCGCGCGTCGCCAACCCGGTGCTGACGGCCGGCCACGTCACGGACGTGGACGCGGAGTTCGTCGCGGACCCTTTCATGGCCCGGCGCAACGGCACCTGGTACATGTTCTTCGAGGTGATGAACCGGCGAACGCAGAGGGGCGAGATCGGATTGGCACAGAGTGCGGACGGGTTAGTCTGGTCTTACAGGCAGATCGTCCTGGCCGAGCCGTTCCACCTCTCCTACCCTTACGTCTTCGAGTGGGCGGGCGAGCACTACATGATTCCCGAGACGCTGGGCGCGAACGCCGTCAGGCTCTACAGGGCGATTGACTTCCCCACGCATTGGGCCTGCGTCGGCGCGCTCTTCGAGGGGACGTTCGCGGACCCTTCGATCTTTCACTTCGAAGACCACTGGTGGCTCTTCGCCTGCTCGACGCCTTACAGGCACGACACGCTCAGGCTCTTTCGCGCGGGGGAGCTTTCGGGCCCGTGGACGGAACACCCCGCGAGCCCCATCGTCGAGGAGGACAAGCGGTCTGCGCGGCCGGGCGGGCGCGTGCTCGTCACGGACCGAGGGGTGACGCGCTTTTCGCAGGTCTGCTTCCCGAGCTACGGCTCGCAGGTCCGCGCGTTCGAGATTCGCGAGCTGGCGGGCGCGAGCTACAGCGAGAAGGAGCACCCGCACAGCCCCGTGCTCCGTGGGAGCGGCGACGGCTGGAACGCCGCCGGGATGCACCACGTCGACCCGCACCCCCTGCCGGACGGGCTCTGGCTCGCCTGCGTCGACGGGTTGAGCGAACTGCCCTAGAGGTGAGATGAGACTCCTGCTCCCGTCAACTCACAGGTATCCGGCCTTCGGCGCGGTGGGCGCGGGGCCGCACCCGAAGGCGTTCCCCTCGGGCTCGGCCTTCTACCTGCACGACATGCTGGTCAAGGGGCTGGCGGAACTGGGCCACGAAGTCTTTTATCTTCTGCCGCAGGGGGCCGAGGAGCCCTTGCCAGACGGGGTCACGCTGCTCTCGAAGTTCACGGCGGACGTTGACATCCTGCACACCATCGCGGGGCGCGACGGCGACCTGGCCCGCGAGATGCAGGCCCTCGGGAAGCCCTGGGTCACGACCTGTCACATGGACATGAAGGCGCGCGGGCTGGAGCGCGACCCGACGGCCGCGAACTGGATATTCGTCTCGCGCACGCTGGCGCAGTTGCACGGCCGCGACCGCTACGTCCTGAACGGCGTCGACCCGGCCAACTATGTCTACTCCGAGACGAAGGAAGACTACTTCCTCTTCATGTCCACGATGGACTGGGGGACGAAGAAGGGGCTCGACGTGGTGCTCACGCTCGCGAAGGAGATGGGCTTCGAGCTGGTCATCGCCGGGACGGGGTCGGATTACGAGTCCATCAACAGGGTCGCGGAGATGTGCCAAAAAATCGGCGCGCGCTACGTCGGCGACGTGAAGGGCAGGGAGAAGGCGGAGCTGCTGGCCGGGGCGCGCGCCTTCCTCTTCCCGACGAAGGTGGACGAGGCGTTCGGCCTCGGCATGGTCGAGGCGTTGATGTCGGGCACGCCCGTCATCTGTAGCGACCGCGGCGCGTGCCCGGAAGTCATCTCCGCGGACGTGGGTTTCGTCTGTGCCAATTATGAAGACTACGTGCGGGCCGTCGAACGCGTCGAGTCGATCCCGCCGCGGGCGTGCCGGGCGAAGGCCATGCGGGATTATCACTACCTGAAGATGGCGGCCGGCTACGTCGCCGAGTACCGGAGAGAGATCGAGCGAAATGGCGGCCCGTACTGACTCCAACAGAATCGTCCAGGGGCTGTGGATCGGCGCGGAGTTGTCCGTGATGGAGCAACTCTCCGTCTCCTCGTTTCTCTCGAACGGGCACGAGTACCACCTTTACGTTTACGACGAGATGCGGAACGTCCCCGCGGGGGCGGTCGTCAGAGACGCGCGCGAAATCCTGCCCGCGTCGAGCATCTTCCAGTACAAGCACCAGGCGAGCTACGCGGGCTTCGCGAATTTCTTCCGCTACAAGCTGCTGCTGGAGCGCGGCGGGTGGTGGGCCGACACGGACCTGGTCTGCCTGAAGCCGTTCGACTTCGCGGACGAGCACGTCTTCTCGACGGAGATGTGCCGCGGCGAGGAAGTCGTCACGAGCGGCATCATCAAAGCGCCGCAGGGCAGCCCCGTGATGGCCTACGCGTGGGAAGTGTGCCGGAAAAAGAACCCGCGGGAGTTGGTCTGGGGCGAGACAGGCCCCAGGCTGATGATGGAGGCGGTCGGGAAATTTTCGCTCTCACACCTCAAGCAGCCGTTCGAGGTTTTCTGCCCGCTAGACTACTCGGAGTGGCACAAAGTTTTGGAGCCGGATTCCGAGACGAGGTTCGGCGAGGCGACTTACGCGGTTCACCTCTGGAACGAGATGTGGAGGGCGGCCGGGCAGGACAAGAACGCCGAGTACGACCCGGCCTGCCTCTACGAGCGGCTCAAGAGGAAGTATTTTCGTGAATCGTGAATCGTGAGTAGAAAAAGAAAGACCATTCTCCGATTCGCGATTCACGATTCACGGCTTTTCGAAGAGGAACGCATACTTCTCTATGAAGCCCAGGTAGTTGCGTATGACTTCCAGGTAGCCTTCGAGCCCGCCGCGCCTGTAGCCTTTCTCCGAGAGCGTCCTTTTCATCTTCCGCTCCCAGGCGGCGCAGGCGCGCTCGTCGTGGCGGTTGTTGAGGTAGCCCGTGACGATGGCGTCCCAGTCGTGTATGCGGTCCAGGAAAGTGCGGTGGAACATGCGCCGCAGGGCGGGGTTGTTCAAGACCTCGTGCTGTGTCTTCGTGTAGGCGTCCTTGAGCGCCTTGTGTGCCAGAATCTTGCCGCGCGCGTTGACCTCCGCGCCCGTGCGGTAAATGCTTCTGAGGTAGCCCACCTCGCTGATGGCGCACTGCGCCGGGTTCGAGCCGCCCCAGATGTAGCGCTCGTCCATGCGCATGTTGGGCATCGCGCCCTGTGCCAGAAAGTTTTCGTTGTCGGTGCCGGGGATGACCAGCGCGTCGTGGTCCATGAAGACGGCCTGCACCTTCCACTCCCCGCCGCGCCAGACGCTCCTCAGGCCGACGTTCCGGGCGACGAAGGACTCGCCCCTCGAATACCCGCGCACGGCCAGGAGCGTGCCCCAGAACTTCCCTATTTGCTCAAGCAGAGAGAGGTAAACTTGGTCCGCGCGCTCGCGATTCTCCGCCAGGCCGAGCGCCGCCTCAACGTACTGCCTGTAACTCTGAAACCTCACGTCCGGCGGCCTGTAGACGCCGAGGACTTCTTCGAGCAGCTCGTCGGCCAGCCGCCGCGCGTCGTGCCTTGAGTAGGCGACCTCGAGGCCGTGCTTGAAGTAACGCTCGGCCCCCTGGGCGGAGAGGTAGTGGGCAAGCTTGTCCAGCCTGAACGAACTGGTGCCAGAGAGGATTGTCTGGGCCGGGGCCACGTCGCTGATGAACTGCGCCGTGAGCCCGAGGCCGCGCCGCGGGATGCTCAGGGTCGTGTATCCTTCTTCCCTGAACGCCTCGACGGACTCTTCCATCGCCGTGCGCATCTCTTCGAAGTCGCGGCCGTAGACGCGCGCGTCCGTGAAGTAGCTGAGCACAGGCGCTTCGGAATTTTTGACCGGGACGGAGGAGATGGTCCTGCGGGAGAGGTAGCCGGCCGTCGGCGCTTCCGTCCCGTGCGCCGCGCGGTAGATGGTGGCGAACTTGAGCGCCGCGTTCGTCTCGAAGCGCAGGAGCGAGAGCATGCTCCCGCCGTCGAGGCGGTGGGAGGGCGAGACCGTGTAGCCGTCGCGCGCGTAGACGACGCGCAGACGGTTGGGGCCTTTGCGCCCGGCCCGCTTGATCTCGAACTCTACGTCGCTGCCCGGCGGCTTGACGACGAGGACGACCGTCGTCAGGGGGTACTCGACGAGCGAGTTGATTTCGGAGCTGGTGTCGTCCGCGACCCAGTAGACGTTCGAAGACTCGCAGAGCCTTTTGAGGATCGCGGCCTCGTAGTCCGGGAGGACGGCGAGCGAGCGCCTGACTTCGCCCTCGACGTGGCGCGGCTCGTCGACGTTCAAGTCCTTGACGCCCTCGCTCACCTGCATCTGCTTGAGGACGCGCGCGACCACTTCGTCGGGGCTGAAGACGTAGCGCGCGAGCGTGAGCTTGCACTCGCGCCGCGAGAGTTCCACGAAGTCGGAGAGGGCGAGTTCGGAGCTGCGCCGCCCTTTGAGTCGCGCGTGAACGCGGTCCAGCCTTTCGAGCCTGCGCCGCAGCTCGGGGACGAAGCGGCGCAGCTCCGTCGTTGTGAACCCTTCCTTCAGGACCGAGGCGGAGAGGCTGATGTCCGCGCCGACTGACGGCTTGAGGCCGAGCCGCGTGAGCAGCAGGTCGTACTCGTCAATCTGGTCCGGGCCGAGCTTCAGCATCTGGTGTTCGAGCATGAGGACGGCGAGGCGGCGAACGTCCCAGGAGACTCCCGTGCCGCGGCCGGCGAGGGCGAGGAGGCTGAGGCAGAAGCCGCGGCTGTAGTCCTCGTGTTCGAGGAATTCGCTCAAGAGGTTGTAAGGCCGGCGCGCCTGGTTGAACCCGGCCGTCAGGAGAGCACGCAGGTAGTTGAGTTTGGAGAACTGCGAGGCTCTGGCGAGATTCTTCATGCCTTAGACTTTCACACACCCTTTGAAGGTGAGCGCGAGCGATACTGACTAATTTAAGTTACGGATCAACGAACATCCCGGAGGGATGCGGGAAAGAAGAGGTGTGGGGAATTAGCCGGCGGTTTCAGCGCCGGCTAATTCCCCTCTGCCCCTCGCGGGGTCTACGTCATTCCGAACTCGGGCGAAAGGGCGGGACGGCTACTTCCACTTCTTGGTGCCGCCGGCAGGCTTGACGCCCTTCGGTTTGCTGCCGCCTTTGGGCGGGGTGCCGGCAGTCTTGCCGCCGCCGCCGCCGGTCTTACCGCCGAGTTTGCCGGCAGGCTTGGCGGCAGGCTTACCGCCGCCCAGAGGCTTTCCGTTGCCGCCGCCCGGAGGCTTACCTCCTGGGGGCTTACCGCCGGGAGGCTTGCCACCGCCCGGAGGCTTGCCGCCGGGTTTAGGCGTTCCGCCGGGCTTGCCGCCGGGCTTGCCGCCCGGCTTGGGCGTGCCGTGAGGCTTCGGCTTGCCGTCGGGCTTCGGCTTCGGCTTCGGCTTCGGCTTCGGCTTGGGCTTAGGTTTGCCGTCTGGCTTAGGTTTGCCATCGGGCTTGGGCTTGGGCTTGCCGTCGGGCTTGCCATCGGGTTTGGGCTTGCCGTTCTTGCCGTCCTTCTTCCCGTCCTTCTTGCCGTCTTTCTTGCCCTTGCCGTCCTTCTTCTTGCCTTTCTTCTTCTTCTTCTTCGGGTCGGGCGTGATGCCGAGTGCGATGAGGAGCGCGGTGAGCAGCTCGTTCGCGCACTTGGTGCTGAGCACTACACAGACGGTGTCCCGGCCTCCGCCTCCACCACCGTCGTACTTTTTACCTCCCATAACTTTCCTCCTTAGATTGAAAGGAATCCTCTGCGTCGTGCCGCTCAGCCCGCCGAGGCTTAACTGACGAGCATCCAGGGCGGTCGCCTCGTTCTTCAAGACTAAAACTCGCTCACCCGAAACCGCGCCGCCTGGTTTCACGCGCGGCCTCGGGACAGACATTCACAGGGCACTCCTGACGCTCCGCTTTTTGGGCCACCGTTGGTCGAACAGAGGTGGTGCCGGGAATGGGCGAGGGTGGTTTTCCGAATCTCGGAATAGCTCTCGCCCTTTAACCAGGGGCGAGGAAACGGCGGGCGATTCCGCCGGAGTCTTGGCCCATCAGCCGGTCGGCCGGGCCGGGGAGTTTTTGAAGACCTCTCCCCGGCGCGGCCAGGCCCGACGACGAAGCTCGCTGATTATGGTCTCAACGTCCCGTTCTTGTTCTGCGGCTGCCTGATGAATCGCTGTAGCTCCGCCTCGTTCTTCTTCGGCGGAGGCGGCTGCACGGACTGCTGTATGAGCGGCGGCGTGCACTGCGGCATGGTCGTCGGCGTCCCCTGCGGCGTGCCGACGCGGAAGACGCCCCACGCGCCGAGCTTGGCCTGGTTCGGCAGGAAGACCGTGTAGAGATAGTCGCCCGCCCGCCCGAACTCGCCGCCGGCCTGGCCGATGACGGCGTCGAAGTGGTCCGTCGAGCCGTGGTTGTCGCGCGAGCCTATCCACTGCGAGAGGAGCTGGTCGCCGATGACGGTCGACTCGTTCAGGTACGGGTTCTTCTGCCAGACGTGGCCGTGAACGGTGAAGACCTGAGACGTGCCGGTCCCGAACGGGTGCGTCATGCGGAAGCGCACGGGGTCGCCCACGCCCGCCGTCAGGAGCGGAGTCTGCGGGTCGATCTGGAGCCGCCCCTTCTGCTTCAACTGGTTCGACAGCATGCAGGAGAAGTCCGTCGCGTTGAGGTTGTTGTAGCGCCAGTCCATCGGCTCCGTGCGGTAGTTGACCGCGCTCGTGTTGAGCGAGCCGTTCAGGGTCGACTTCGAGATGATCATGTTGTCGCTGATCATCAGCGCGAACTCGCGGAACCTCGTCGTGCCGTCGCTGAGCGTGACGGTCGCCTGCGCGCGCGTCGTCGGCGGGGTCGCGCCCGGCTGGTCGCAGTCCACGCCGCCCGGCGTCCCCTCCTTGTCGCACTTCCAGGTCGAGCCGGCCGGCTCGATGATCATGCTCCCGAACAGGCCGTTGATCTGCTGGAAGACGGGGTCGGACGGCATCAGGTTGAGCGCGCCGAACTCGACCGGCGTGTAGACGAGAGCCTTCGTCGTCTGGTCGCGCTCGATCTTGCCCGCGTACCACTGGTACTTGACGGTCTGGCCGAAGGCGGCCGACTGGTCCTGCTGCCCCTGGCTGTTCCAGCCGACGTTGACGCCGTTGCTGAGCGCGCCGTCGTAGGCCAGGAGCTGCGGGTGCAGCCCGACCAGCTTGGAGGGCGACCGCTGGTAGAACGAGCTGTCGAACGGCGCGGCCCACTTGAACTTCGAGTTGAAGAGGTCGGAGTTCGGGTCGATGTAGTTCGTCAGGTTGACCTCTATGCAGTCGCCCGCGTTGGCGCGCAGGACGAGCGGCTCGATGGGCGTGCCCGGCTTGAGCTTGCCGTAGCCGGGCGTGTTCGGCGTCGAAGAGACCAGGTCTTCCGCCCTGACGTACATGATGCCGCCCGTGTTGTGCAGGACTTCCTGCGGCCTCTTCGGGGTGTCCAGGTTGCCGCGGTCGTTGAAAACAATCTGCCCCTTCTTCGGGCTGCTGCCGGGGATGGGGCTGATGTCCACGAGCGCCTTCTGCGCGGCGACGGCGAAGATGTTGTAGACGCGCTTGACCGCCGGCGCTTGAAGGTTCGCCGGGCAGGTCGAGTAATCCAGGTTGGCGTTCGGGTCCTTCGGGTTGCTCGTCAGGTACTGCAACCTGTCCGCGCCCTTGCGCGGGTCGTACGAGCGGAAGAGCCCCCACATGCCGTTGGCGAGCCCCAACTCGTCGAGGCTCGGGCTGTAGAGGAAGTCAACGCAGTTGCCCTGCGAGGTGCCGTCGGGACACTTGCGGCTGCTGTTCATCGTCGCCGAGGACGGGACCTGGAAGAGCAGCTCGAAGTGCTCGGAGAGTCCCATCGGCTGGGCGCTGCGGTAGCCAGAGTCTTTCCAGAAGGGCTCGGCCGGCCAGACGGGGCCCGCGATGTTGAACTGGTGCGCGAAGACGTGAGCGCCGACGAGGACGCGCACCTGGACCCTGTCGCCCTGGTAGGCGCGCATCAGGGGCGTTATCGGGTCGCCGTTCTGAGGCCCGCCGCTCCCCTGCGTCGCGGACGAGCTGTAGGCGTTCGAAAGCTCGCCGAACTGGCCCACGCGGAACGGGAGCGGCTCGTTCAGGTAGTTGACCGAGTGCGTGCCGGGGCCGCGCGCGAGCGCCGTGCTGATTAACTGCGGCGTCGGCGGCGGCACGATGGCGTTGTCCTTGTCAATCCACCCCTGGCTCGGGTTGTCGCTCGGGGCCGCTATGCTGTTCTGGTTGTAGGCGAGCTGGAAGTCCTGGAACTCCAGCATGAACTCGCGGTAGCTGATGTCCTCGTTGGTGACGGGGTGCTTGGTCAGGATGTCGGCCTTCCAACTGGTCGGCCCGCCGTCCATGCGCGCGGGCGACGGCATCACCTCGCCCGTCTCCGAGTTCTTCCAGACGGAGCCCAGCGGCTCGATGAGCAGCCCGGCGTAGAGCCCGGCCTGCTGGTGCGTGGACGGGCCGAAGTGGTCGTGCGTGAAAGTGGTCCGCATCGTGCGGTCGAAGTTCGAGTTGTCGACGAGCGGGTCCAGATACCAGCGCTGGATGGTCGTCTGCGCTCCCAGCCAGCTCGGGCACATCGGCCGCGAGGTCGGCGTCGGGTGGTCCGTGCAAGCCTTGCAGTACGGGCTGTTCGGGTTGGCCGCGCAGTCTATGATCTCCTTCGGCGGAGTCTTCAGCGTCAGCGACTGCTGGCTCCCCGTCATCATCATCCCGCCGGCGGAGTTGATGGCCGCGACCATCTCCTGCACCTCCTGCGGGCTGTAAGTCCCGTCCTCGTAGTTGTAGCCGTTGGCCGCGCCGTCCGAGGCCGTCACGTCGAACTTCACGAGGTGGACGTGCTGCCCGATGATGTCCGTCGGGGTCCGCACCTGGAAGTCGTCGACGAGGTAGTAATTGGGCACGAGGTTGGTGTGCCAGAATTCGACGATGTCGCCCGCGTTGCCGCGGATGAAGAGCGGCTCGGGGCGGCGGCCGCCGGGCTGGCCGAACTTGTAAGCGTAGGTCGGCTGCACGTCCTGCCACAGGCTCAGCATGCGCTGCTGCGGGAAGTGCCACTTCTGCTTGTTGAAGACCACGTTGACCTGCATGGCCGCGATCTTGTAGCGGCGCACCGTGCCGACGGGGTTGCCGTTGTCGTCCACGCCGGGGTCAGCGAAGGGCGCGCCGTGCTGCGGCCCGTTCGGCAGCCCGTTGAAGATGAAGCCCGTCGGCGGCTGGAGCATCGTGTTGTGCGGCGGCGTGCTCTGCGACGAGGGGCAGTTGCCCTTCGTCCCGTCCGGGAAGTAAGTCTCGTAGCAGCGCCTGCTGAAGAAGGCGATGGCGGCCTTCTCGACGGCGGTCCCGTCCTCTGGGAGCCGCGTGGCGTTCATCTTCGAGAGGTCTTTGCTCCAGTCGAACTTGTTGTGGCGCTCGTAGCCTATCTCGCCGCCGATGACGACGTGGCGCGGCAGGCCGCCGTCCTGGATGCCGCCGTTGGTCGGGTCGACGGCGAAGTCGAACGGCGGGTGCGGCGCGCGCGCGCCCGCGATGCCGGGGATGAAGTAGGGGAAGCCAGGGTTCTCTATCTGGTGGTTGTCGGAGGGCACCAACTGGCCGGTCATCTGCGTGCCGTCGAACTGGCTGTTGATGACCGTGCCGTACACCCTCTGGCCGTTGACGCAGTTGCCGACGACCGTCAGGCCGTTGACCATGTTGTTCTGGCACGTCCCGCCGACGACGATCTGGCCGCTGATGATGGTCCCGTTGACGTTCTGGCCGTTCGCGCAGCCGCCGACCACGTCCATGCCGTTGACCATGTTGTTCTGGCACACGCCGCTGACCGGGGGTTCGAGCGGCGTGTTGAGCTTGACCGTGTTCGGGCCGTCGACCCTGATGACTTTGTTAATCTGCGCGTAGGAGGGGAGCGGGGCCATCGGGATCGTCGGCAGCGGCACGATTGCCGGCGTCGGCGCGCCCATGTCGATTTCGCCGTCCGGCAGCGCGCGCGCGCCGGGGACGACCTGCCCGGCCTTCGGGCTGCCGCTCGGGAAGACGTAAGTGCCCGACTCGAACGTGTCGTGCACGCGCCACATGGCCCACATGCCGGCGGCGAAGTGCGGGTAGAAGTGGCAGTGGAAGATCGAGTCGCCCGCGGTCTTGTTGCGGTTGCCGCTGCCGTTGTAGGTCATCTCCAGCGTGTAGCTCGCGCCCGGACTGATCATCTGGCTGTCGAGGTAGCTCGACTCGTCGCTGTTGGGCGACTGGAGCCACTGGTGCGCGTGCTGGTGGTGGACGTGGCTCACGTCAACGCCGCCGTGCAGGATGCGGAACTTGACGTGGTCGTTCATGTAGCTGTGGTAGACGTTCGACGGGTCGTCCGGGAAGAAGACCCTCGTGGCCTTCGGCTTCGGGACGAGCGTGTAGGGCTGAACCTGCCCGCCGGGGTTCGCAGGATTCGGGATTCTGGCGTTGGCACAATTCGGGTTGGGCGGGCCGGGCGGGTTGGTGCTCGTGTTGCCCTCGAAGGCCGCCGTCGTGTTGCACGGCGGGACCAGCGCCCGCTGGTTCTGCATGTTCTGGAAGTTGGAGTTCGCCGGCACGTCAACCAGCATCGCCGGGTCGCCGACCGTCCACGAGCTGAGGAAGAACTCCTCGTACTTGCAGTCGACGCACTCGGCCATCGGGCCGACGCCGATGCGGTTGGCGTAAATCTCCGCGCCGATGCCGCCCGTGCCGTAGTTGATGGCGAAGGCGTCGTTGCCGGCCGCGACCGTCGGAACCATCGTCGGGTCGTTGAAGACCGGGAAAGCCTGCATCGCGACCTGGGCCAGCGCGCCGTGATACATGATCGTGATTTCGCGGTAGGGCTGCTTGCGGTCGGGCGCGGCCGGGTTGGCACAAAAGAGCGGGTCCGTGCCGGTCTGGAGCGCGGGGTTCTTCTCCGCGTTACACGGCGGCTCGGGGTTGTTGGGGCCGGTCGTCCCTGGGAAGCGGCCCGCGTTCGGCCCCGTGATCGTGGCCGTCAAATCGCTGTAGACGAGCTTGCCGCCCTGGTCAATTGGATTGCCGCCGGTGTCGAGCATCTGGAGGATGGGGGTCCCCGGCGGGATCGGCGTCCCGTCCGCCCACTTCGAGCCGGCCGGGTAGACGGCGTTGTAATTGATGAGCGGGTGGTTGTCCATCGTGTTCAGGTTGCCGTTCGGCGTCCTGATGACTTTGATCTGTTTGGGCGGGCCGACCCCCCCGGCGACGGTCAGCGTGCACTCGTTCGAGCCGTTGCAACTGCCGAGCGTGGCCCCCGCGGGCAGCCTGTTGGCGTTGTAGGTGGCGAGCGCCATCTCGTCGGCCGTGACCTGGCTGCGATACCACTCCGCGCCCTTCGGCTGGATGTTGACGGACCCGAAGAGCCCGCGCACGAGTTGGTCGCCCTGGCTGCTCGTGTCGCCCATCGTGTAGAGCAGGAACGTGCCCTCGTTCTTGGCGTAGAGGGTGTAAGTCATCGTCGGCGACGGCAGCGGGCTGGCGCTCGGGGTGGGAGTCGCCAGGCTCGTATTGTTGAGGCCGACGTATGAGCCGTCGTCCTGCGGCCCCTTGACCCACTCCATGCCCTGCACGTGAATCGAGATCGGCTTCGTGTCGGGGAAGGCGAGCGGGGGCGGCGTCGGGGACGTTGCGGGAGGCGGAGGCGGAGGCTGCGTCGCGGGCGGCTGCACCAGGTTCCAGAAGTTGATGGTCAGGCAGTCGCCCACGTTGGCGCGCAGCACGAGCGGGCGCGGGCGCTTGCCCGGCCTGAGCATCTTGCCGGACGGGGCCAGGTCTCGCGCCAGTGAGAAGACCAGCCCGTTCGGGATGGCCGCCCCCATGCGGTTCAGCATGATGGGCTGGAAGAGCGCCACCACGTCGGCCGAAACGTTGCGGCAGTTCGGCGGCGGAGTGGCAGTGGCCGCGCCCTTCGCGGGCGGCTGCTCCGCCGGCTGCCCCTGCGGCGGCTCGGCCTTGGCGTCGGCCCCGGCCGAGTCTGTCCTCGCGTTCATCACCACGGCGTCGGCGGCCGTTGGACCAGGGACGGCCGCGTCTGTCGTCACCGCCGCCTCTTGCTTCGCGGCCTCGGCCGGCGCGGTCGCCGCCGTCTGCGCGGCCGCCCGCCCGGCGGGCAGGACGAGGGCGAGGAGAAACGTCAAACAGCTGAGACTGATGAGAGAATTGCGTCGGGTAGGCATATGTCCTTCTCCTAGAGTCCGCCGACCTGAGGACTGTGAACGACTGTATTGTCAAGCCAACGACCCGTGCTCGCTTTTGGGAGGTGAGGCTAACGAAACGAAAAGACTTCGTTAGCGGCATGGTGAAAAGTCTAGTGAGAAAACTGGTACAGTTCCCCGTGTTCGTTTGGAAGCGCGCAAAGCGTAACTCTTCCACCTGTTCGTGTCAATAAAAAACTTGCAAAATAACTTTCTGACTGTGCCAATAAAAATTCTGTGGACTAATTAGCGAATGATGCCCTAGTATCTCTGGCCTCACGACCGTCCCAGACCGTGCGCGGCCGCCGGCGGGTTCGACCCCCGACGGCCCGAACCATTCGAGCAAAGGGTTCGGCGTCCTTTGGATTTTTGAAGTCGCGGCACGCCCTTTCGGCGTGGAGAAGCCTCAGCCCTTCATTCGGTCGCGGCTTCTCAAAATGGTCCGGCGGGCCAGACCTCGCCCTTCTGAAACGAACCAAGCCATGCAGGCCAGAGCCACAGTCATGAAGTTCGGCGGGACATCCGTCGAAGACTGGCCCGCCTTCGAGAGGGCCGCGCGCATCGTCCGCTCTCACAACGGCGCGCGCCCGCTGGTCGTCGTCGTCTCCGCCATGAGCCGCGTGACGGACGCGCTCCTCGAAGCGCTGCGCGCGGCCGAAGGCGGGGAGACTGGTCTGGGCCAAAATTTAGTCGAGTCGCACCTTGGGCGTCACCTCCGCGTGGCCGAGCGGCTGGGGGCCGCGGCGCGGGACGGCTTCGGCGCGACGGTCGAGAGCGCGCGGCGCGAGGTCGCGGAGATGCTCGGCGCGGTCGCCTCGAACGGAGCGCCGAGGGCGCGCCTGCGGGATTCGGTCGCCTCCTACGGCGAGAGACTTTCCGCGGGGCTGCTCGCGGCCGTGCTCGAAGCCCACGGCCTGCCGGCCGCGCACGTCGACGCGCGCCGCTGCGTCGTGACGGACGCGGCGCACGGGCAGGCGCGGCCGCTCATCAATGAGACGTGGCGGCGCACGCGCGCCGAACTCGGGCCGCTGCTTGCGGCCGGGAGAATCCCCGTCCTCGGCGGATTCATCGCCGCGACGACCGAGGGGGTGACGACCACGCTCGGGCGCGGCAGCTCCGACTACACGGCGACGCTCGTCGGCGCGGTCCTGGGCGCGCGCGAGATTCAAATCTGGACCGACGTGTCGGGCGTGCTGACGGCCGACCCGCGCCTCATCGAGGCGGCGCGCACGGTCCCCCGGCTCTCTTACGGCGAGGCGGCCGAGCTGGCGCGCTTCGGGGCCAAGGTGCTCCACCCGAAAATGATTGAGCCCGCCTCCGAGCGCGGCGTCCCCGTGCGCATCTGCAACTCGCGCGCGCCCGAAGAAGCCGGCACGCTCATCTGTGCCAATTCGGACGCCACGCGCGGTCCCATTAAAGCCATCGCCTGCCGGACGGGGGTCGCGACCGCCGAATTCCCTTCCGCGCCCGGCCACGCCGCCAACGGCTTCCTGCGGGCGGTCCGCGAAGTTTCCGACCGGCACCAAGCGACCGTTCACCTGGTGGCGACCGCGGGCGACGGGCTGGTCCTGGCGTGCGAGGAGGCCGCGGCTCTGCCGTCCGTCCTACGGGACTTGCGGCTGCCCGGCCCGGCCGAAGTCAGAAGCGACCGCGCCATCGTCTGCTGCGTCGGCGAAGGCTTACCGCACGCGCCCGAATCCCGCGACGCGCTCAGGGGCATAGATTCCACGCTCGACTGGCGCAGCACCTCCGGCAACAACTTCGTCTCAATCCTCGGCGAGGATCGCGTCAGTACAGTCGTGCGGCGACTGCACCACGCGCTCTTCGAGAACCACAAGCCGAAGACGGACCCCGCCCCTCATGAGTTCGGAGCGTGACTTCTCTTACGTCGAACTTACCTAAGTATCGTCTCACTTGTGGTCGGAGGCTTCGGTGATTACTTTGACCAGCGTGGCGGGCGAGGCGAGGCCGTAGGCGCGCGTCCAGTAGCCGGTCGCGTCGTTGCCTACGAGGACCGTCGGCGTGTGGTCGTTCTTGTCCGCGACCGCGACGCCGAGTGCCCGTAGGAGCGAGTCGATCTCCGACTGGTCGCCCGTCACGAACGTCCAGCCCGGCCCGGCCTTGAACTTCTCCGCGAAGTCGAAGAGCCTCGCGGGCGTGTCCGTCACGGGGTCGACGCTGACGGAGATCAGCTCTATGTCGCGCCCCATGTGCTCGCCCAGCTCGCTCTGCACGCGGCGGAAGGTCGCGGTCAGAGGCGGGCAGATGGTCGTGCAGGTCGTGAAGATGAAGTTGATGGCGACGACCTTGCCTTTGACGAGGTCCGTGTAGAAGTTGAGCCGCCGGCCGTTCTGGTTGTAGACGACGGCGTCCGGGATGCGCAGCGACGAGGCCGCGCCCGCGCCCTCGGTCGCTGTGCCAGTCGCGCGCTCCGCGGTGCCGGCAGTCTGCGCCGGGCCGTCATTCTTCGCCAGCCTCAGGGCCATCCCGCACTTGGGACATTTGCCCGCCCGGCGCGAAGTGACCTCCGGGTGCATGGGGCACTCGTAGCGCACGGACTTCCTGCGCTGCGTCTTACGCTGCGCCTGCCCGGCCGCAGACTGATTGCCGCCGCACGGCACTGGCCCAAAAACCACAAGAGCGGCGAGCGCGAGCGTGAGAATAAGCTTCACCTTCATCGGAGTTCTCCACGTTAGATATTTGCCGCGTCCGCGCACGGACTCAATTCACGTTCACCCAGCCGCTCGCGGACACGAACTCTTTCTTCTCCAGATCAATCGTCACGACGTAAGCGCCGAGCGCGCCGATGCGGCGGTTCGGGCCGTAGGTGACGGCCGGCGTCAGTCCCGTCTGAAAGTCGCTGAGCCCTTCGAGAGTTTCGATCAGCTTCTCCCGGCTGACATCCTTGCCCGCCCGCTTGAGGGCTTCGACCAGTATCTTCGCGGCTCCCTGCGCGGAGAGCTGCGTCGCCAGGTGCGTCCTGGGCAGGTTGTACTTCGCCGCGAGCGCGCGGAACTCTCTCGCGCCGTCGGCCGTCTGGTCCGCGGGCGAGGTCGGGAAGGCCAGATAAATTTTCCGGTTGAAGCTCGGAGGGGCTTCCATGACTCCGCCGCCCCCGGCCCCGGTCAGGTAAACGGCCGGCGACCAGTTGAGCTTGTCCGCCTCCCTCATCAACGCCACGGCCTCGTCGCCCGCGCCCAGGAAGAGCACGACCTGCTTGCCCGTCTTGCCGAGTTTCCCGGCCAGGCCCTGCGCGTCGAACTGCGCGCGCTGGTAGCCGTGCGTCTCGACGGGGCCGCAATTATTTTTCTGGCACTGGTCCTTAACGGCCGCGACCGCGCCCGCCGAGAGTTCGCTCTCCGGGTAGACGACGAGCACGCCCGACTTGTCACCCTGCGATTTCTGTGAGGCGTAGTTGACGAGCGCGCGGGCCTGCTCCTCCAGCCCGGACAGCAGGTAAAAGACGTGGCGGTTCAAGGGGCGGCCCGTCTGCGGCGAGAGCGTCAATGGGCCAATTACGGGCACGCCCAACTCACCCGCGAGCGCGGCGATTTCCCTGTCGGCCCCGGCGGTGAAAGCGCCCGCGAGGACGAAGACCTGTTCGTCCTGGAGCGAGCGCTTGAGGTTCGCGGCCGTGGCGGCGGGCGTGTCGGCGGTCTCTATGAATTTCAACTCGACCCTGCGGTTGTAAATCCCGCCGCGGCCGTTGACCTCGTCGAAGAAGGCTGTCAGCGCCGCCCTGATGGCCTGGCCGACGCCGGCCAGTTCCCCTTTGGCCGGCACAATCGTCCCGACCGTGATGCTCTTCTCGGTCAGGCCGGGGTCGCGGTCCTGGCCCACGCGCTTGAGGTAGGCGACGAGGTCTGCCATGTCCTCGCGCGCCATCTGGTAGCGCGGCATGGCCGGGTGCAGCTTGCTCCCCGCCGGGTCCAGCCCGCGCGTGATCGCCAGTTCGAGCGCGCGCTCCGTGTAGGGCGGCCGCTTGCGCCCGCTCGCCTGGGTCACCTCGTAGGGCTTGGTCAGAGTCTCCCATGCGACGTTCGACGGGACGACGCCGCCCTCAGGCTTCCCCTGACCGTCGAGCCCGTGACAACTGGCACAGGGCAGAGTGCTGCCCGGCACTTCAATCAACGCGTCGCCGACGTAGGCCAGGATTTCGCGCCCCGCCTCGGTCGTGCCCCGCACGTAAATCTGCTTCCCGCGCTTCTCCTGCGGCGTCAGCCCGGTCGTAGCGGCAGTCGCTTCCTGTGCCAGAAACGCGCGGGCCGCCGCGCTCCGCGCGTTTTGGAGCGCCGTCAGGAGACCTGCCGTCAAAGTCAGACAGATCGCAGCGGCGCGCAGCTTTGAGGTTGGGCTTAAAGACAAGACTTTTACTTCCCGCCGTCCGGCTGGTCGTTGAGGACGCTTTCCACGACCTTGTTCAGCTCGTCGCTCTTCGCCAGGCCGAAGGCTTTTTTCCAGAGCCCTGTGCGCTCGTTGCCGATGAGGACGATGTTGGTGTGGTCTTCACGGTTCGCGACGTACTGGCCCAGCTTCTTCAGCGCGAGCTCGACGTTCGCCTTGTCGCCCGTGATGAAGTACCAGCCGGGGCGCGCGTTGATTTTAGCCGCGTACTCCCTGAGGCGGGGCGGCGTGTCGACGGTCGGGTCGACGCTGATCGAGATGATGTAGGCGTCCTTGCCCAGGCGGTCGCCGAACAGGCCCTGCACCTTCTCGATGTTGCGGTTCATCGGGAGGCAGACGCCCTTGCACGTGGCGAAGAAGAAGTTGATGACGACCACCTTGTCTTTGAGCAGGTCGCTGTAGAGCCGCATCTTCTCGCCGTTCTGGTTCACCAGCTCGACGTCCGTGAAATACTTCTGCGCCGCCTCCCGCCTCGCGTCCTGCGCCGCGGCGCGCGGGCCGCAGAGGAGGAAGACGGACGCCGCGGCGAGAACCATTGTGGGCCACTTTCTCACGAGTGCTTTTCTCATCTACTTCTCCTCGGACGGGGCGGCAGCCTTCACGGCTTGCAGGGTGATGAAGGGAATCTGGTTGAACCGGACGCCGAGCGAGGGGGCCTGAAAATAAATGTAGTAGACGCCCTCGTTGGGCGGGACGAAGCTCGTCTCGTAGACGCCGCCGCCGACCGGCTTGGCCCACTCGCGCTGCTGCCAGATGCCCGGCGCGAGGAAGACGAGCACGCCCATGTCCTTGACCTCTGCCGGCCGGTCCGTGGCCGAGTCCGTCACGCGGAAGCGCAGTTGATAACTCTCGCCGACGCGCAAAGGGGTGTCCTTCAGAAGCGGCTCGACGCGGATGGGGACCTCTTTCTTCTTCGGCAGCGCGGGGTTCTCCGCGACCGCGACGCTGAAGCAGTTGACGATGCGCGGCGAGTCCAGCAGGAAGGGCACGTCGTACTCGCCGTGGCCGTTGAACCTGACGGTGGTCGTGTAAACGCCGGGCGAGGTCTCTCCCAGGCTGTTGTCGAGGACGAGCACGGCGCGCGGGTCGCGGCGGTAGTTCTGAAAATTGCCCATCGGCGCGGCCATGCCCTCCGTGTAGAAATAGATCATCTTGTCGGCCGGGTTCGCCACGAGCACCGCGCCGGACTCCGGGGCCGGGACGACCGAGGCCGCGTGCGAGGTCGAGCGCGACTCCTGCGGCGCGCGCTGGCCCGCCGGGAAGCGGTTGACGGCCGGCTCGTAGCCCCTCTCGCCGAGCCCCGAAATCTTTATCATGCTGACGAACTCGCTGCCCGTCGAACGCACGTAGGCGAAGTCTTTGGTGAAGGTGAGTTGGTCCGGCTTCGGCCCGACGGGCACGTTGTAGGTGAGCCGGTTCGTGGAAACGTCGAAGACGTGTACGGAGTTCGTCGCGCGGTTGACGGCGAAGCCGAAGCGGCCGCCCGGCGCGAAACGGAGCGCGCTGACGCCGGGCTGCGCCTTCATCTGTGCCAGAATTTCGTGGCCCGCGCCGCCGACCGCCGCAATCGTCCCGTCCGCCTCGTGGGCCACGTAGACGGCCTTGCCGAGCGACGAGAAGGCCACGGCCGAGGGCTGCGCGCCCGTCTTGAGGTCTTTGACTTTACTGAGCCCGCGCACGTCGATCACGGTGAGCGTCCCCGCCGCGCTGTTCGTCACGAAGGCGTAGCGGTCGTCGTCCGCGAGTGCGATTTCGTGGCGGCCCGCCCCCGTGCCGATTTGGGCCACGGCCTTGAGCGCGGCCGTGTCAATCGCGGTCACGCCCCCTTGCGTCTTGTCGTCGCCGTCGTCGCCGACCCAGAGGTATTTCTCGTCGTGCTGCAAGGCGAGGCGCGTCGGGCGCGTCCCGGCCGGGATGTTCGTCAGGACTTTCCAGGTGACGGTGTCGACGACGGCGACCTGGCCGGCGAGCGGCATGGAAACGTAGAGCCGCTTCTTGTCCGCGCTCAGGACCCAGTCCTCGCCCGGACTCGCGAGTGCGACGAGCGTGTAGAGCTTGGTGGTGCCGAAGCCAGTCAGGGGGTCTATGACGGAGATGTTGGGCTCCTGGTTGAGGGCCAGTATGAAGTAGGAGTTGAGGTCGATGTCCGGGCGGTCGCTCAGGCTCGCTTGCAGGAACGCCTGGATTTTCTCGCGGCACCCGCGCTCGTCCGTCGCCTTGCCGCGGTCGCGCAGGTCTAGCCAGGCGGCGGGCCGCAGGTTGCTGAGCGGCTGGCCCGCGCTCTGGTCAGTGATCCTGAACCTGACAATTGCCTCCGCGCCCTCCATCAAGCCCTTGCCGCGCTCCACCGGCTCCATCTCGAACTCGACGCGGACGCCCTCGCGCGTGTAGCGCTGCGCCGCGCCGCCGCCCTCCTGCTGCGCGCAGGTCCGCGGAGGATTGATTGCCATGAGCGAGACGAGAATTACGGCGAGTTTGACGAACATGATTGTCGGGCGGGTTTTCATTTCACAGGTTGCGCGCGCGCGAGACTGAGTCCTCATGATTCTCCGTCGTGAAACTGGCTGCTCAAGACTTCGGCCCCCCGCGCGTCGCAATGTTCTGGGAAGACTTCCGGCAAGAATAAATTCGTGAGGCAGCGCAGTCCGAGACGCCGCGGAGCTTCAAAGTCTGTCAGAATCTATGCCCGCCGCCGGGAACTGTCAAGCTGTTTCTGTTCTCTTATCCCGCGCCCGGTGCTACAATGCGCGCGTTTTCCTGACCGCGTCTTTTTGGCCCATCGCTCGTGAGGAGGGTTGCGCGGCCGTGACCGCCGGACTCACCAGGCAGCAAATCGAACAGTACGAACGCCACGGCGTAGTCTTCCCCGTCCGAGTGTTCTCGGCCGCGGAGGCCGAGCGGTTCCGCGTCGCGCTCGACTCGCTCGCGGAGCGATGCGGGGCGGGCGTCATCAAGCGGTTCGACAACCTGCACCTCTTTTTCGACTGGGCTCACCTTTTGGTCACGCACGACGCGCTCCTGGACGCGGTCGAGGGCGTGCTGGGCCAGGACATACTGGTCGAGGCGACGGTCGTCTTCTACAAGCCGCCGCGGGACGCGAGCTACGTCTCCTGGCACCAGGACAGCCTTTACTCCGGCTGGCACCTGACGCCTTCGACCTCGGCCTGGATCGCGCTCACGCCGAGCGCGCGCGGCAACGGCTGCGTGCGCGTCGTCCCGGGCTCTCACAAGCGCGGCCTGATGGAGCACCAGATCATACGCGACGACCCGAACCTCTTGAACAGGCGCGGCGAGCGCGTCGAGATGACGGTGGACGAGGCGGAGGCCGTGGACTTAGTCCTGCGGCCGGGCGAGATGTCGCTGCACCACAGCAACATCGTACACGGCTCGAACCCGAACACCTCGGACGAGCCGCGCGTGGGCTTCATCGTCCGCTTCGTCACCAACCGGACCACCAACCGCGACCGCCCCATGCTCCGCGTCCGCGGCCGCGCCGATTGCAGCCACCTCACACTCGCGCGGCCCCCGGCCCACGCCGACCCGCAAACGGCCTTCGACGCCTGGCGCTCCTTCAAACTCCCAAAGCTTAGTGATGAGTGATGAGTAAAAACCGTCTTTCTTTCACTGATCGCTCATCACTCATCACTTCTTTTTGTTGACAGCTCTAGGCCGGTCTCATAGACTGGGCCGCAATCCGAGTTGCAATGGGTTGGAAGTTTTTCGGAGACGCCGAATACTCTAGGAGCAGACGCCGAAGATGCTCGCACCGTTTCCCGAGTCGGCGAGAATCAATGTTCCGCCAGCGCTCGCGCGCGACCTCTTTGACGGGGCCGAACGCCTCCCGCTTTACGACAACCAGGAGTTCTACTCGCCCGCCTTGCAGGAGCAGGTGCGGCGCGACGTTCGCGCCGTCAGCCCCGAGGGCTTCGACTGGCTCGTGGGGTCAATCGGGGAGCGCGTCGCCCGCTGGCCCTACTGCGTGCTGCTCGGCGGCCTGCGCTTCGACGAAGGCAACAGGGTGTTCGTCGCCGTCAACCGCTCCTTCGGCGAGATGGTGGCGCTGCCGTACAAGAAGCCGCGCGCGCAGCTCGTGCATTACATACAGCCCGCGACCGACATACACTCGCCGCGCGGGGGCCGCGAGAGCGAGAGGCTGCACACGGACGCGGCGAACTGGGCCGTCCCCATCGAATTGATCTCCATGGTCTGCGTCCGGCCCGACCGCCAGGGCGGCGGCCGCTCAAGAGTCCTCGACGTGGACGCCGTGCGCGACGAGGTGCGCAGCCGACTAGGGGACAAAACGCTTGAGACGCTTGAGACGGAGCCGGTGCCGTGGCGCATGTCACCTCTTTGCGGCGGCGGGCTGAGGTGGCGGACGGTGCTGACCAAGTCGGGTCGCATGTGCTGGCGGCGGGACGTGATTAATCTCGCGCTTGAGTTGGACGGGGTCGGGCTCTCCCGCGAAGTGCTGGCCCTGCTGGACGAATTCGAGCGGGTCATCACGGGGACCGCGCGCACGCTCGACTTCCTGCTCGGCGCGGGCGAGATGCTTTTTTCGGACAACACGCGGACGATTCACTCGCGCACGCCGATTGTGAACGCGGACGCCTCAAACCGCCTGATGATTCGTAGCTGGATCAGAGCCTCTTGAGGGGTAAACGAATTGATGGAATACGCCCAAAGCCGTGACCTCGTCCGGGCCGACGACGGCCCGCTCGACTTGTCCGCGTTTCCGGGGACGTGGGTCAACTCGAACCCGGAGACGAGCGGCATCGCGCGGCTGCTGATGACGGAGGAGAACGGCCGCCTCACGCTTCAGGTTTACGCGGTCGGCCCCGAAGGGTTGATAGACTGGGGGAGGGTGGACGCGGAGCCCTTCACGGCGACGCCCGCCTCGCGCGCCGGCACGGGCTTCACCTGCGTCTACGACTTCGGCTTCGCCGAGACGGAGCTTCAGGCGATGCTCCTCAAGGGCCTGATGGTGCTCGCGCAGCTACACCGCTTCAAGGACGCGAGCGGCCGCATGGACTATTTCGTGCGCGAGTATTTCGCGCTCTCCCACGGGCGCTACTAGCGCCGCCCCTCGCGCTCGCTTCGAGCGCCGGAGGATTCTCAATTGGCACAGACTGTGGAGTTCAAACAGACGGGCGATTTGCACCCTGCGCTCGCCGACCCGGCGACGCGGACGCTGAACGCCGGCAAGTTGACGGGGCGCTGGCTCAACACGGACACGGAGACGCGGGGCGTGGCCGAGATAACAATCGCGCAGGAGGGCGGGCACTTCAGAGTCCGCGTCGCCGGCGCGGGCGAAGGCGGCCCCGTAAATTGGCCCACGGCGCGCGCGCGCGTGATGGCGAATCTGGAGGAGGAGGCTGGGCAGCGCGCGGTCGCGCTCGCGGCCGTCTTCGACTTCGGCTTTATGAAAGTTGAGAGCTACCTGCGGGTCAACAAGGGCGTCCTCGTCATCGTCGCCTACCACACGTTTCTGGACGCGAGCGGCCGCTCGAACTACGTTAACCGCGAGTTCTTTCACCGCGCGGATTGATAGGTCAGTACCGCCTGCGGCACTGACCCGCAGCTTCGAAGACTCCTGTGACGTTCATCTCGCAAAAGATGGGGCAGTTCACCTACTTCTCGCTGCAAGTGGGCGATTCCTCGTGGCGCGGGAAGGACGTGCTGGACTTCGGGGGGAACGTCGGCAACATCCTGCGCGACCCGAACTCGACCATAGACCACGAGCGCTACTGGTGCATCGACGTGGTCCGCGACTCCGTCGAGCGCGGGAGGCGGGCTTACCCCGAGGCGCACTGGGTTTTTTACGACCGCTACTGCTTCTTCTTCAACCCGCGGGGAGAGCCGCGGCTCCCGCTCCCCCCTCTGGGCCAAAAGTTCGACTACATCGTCGCCTACTCGGTCTTCACCAACACCTCGCGGTCGGACATGCTCCAGCAGGTCGGCGAGTTGGAAGCGCTCCTCCGCGACGGCGGCGCGCTGGCCTTCACGTTCATCGACCCGAACTACTTCTCCTGGCCGGGCCGCTACGGCGGGAACAATTTTCAGTGGCGGCTCGAACGGGAGGTCTACCTGGAGGGTGAGCAGGGCAACGCCCTGGACATAGACCTGCCCGGCATGATGAAGCGCGCGGAGGGCGCGGAGTGGCTCATGCTCGTCAACGGCGAAGACCTGTACCTGGAGACCGAGGAGATTAAGCCTTACGCGCCGGAGCGCCAGAGGACGTGCCACGTCTTCTACACCGAAAAATATATGAGGAGGCTGTTCCCGCATGCTACTATCCTGCCTCCCGTCAACGACGAGATGCAGCACTGCTGCGTGATTCGACGAGCCTCAGGAACCAATTAGAGTACGCGTGCCGCTACTGCGCGGCCTGACCGATTCCGAAGCGGCGCGGCGCGCGCTGCCCTTGTTTCTCGGGAACGACGGTCGTTGTTCCCGAAACCAGAGCGACCGAGGACACGGCTGTGGAACGCCCCCTCTTATCCGTCGTCATCCCGACCTGCAACCGCTCGCGGCTGGGCGGCGAGGCCGCCGCGAGCGCGCTGGCCCGGCTGGGCGGCCCGCGACATCCCGCGCGCGCTCAAGCGCGCGCGCGGGGGCACGGCCGGGAAGCTGGCTAGAGGCGAAGGGCTCGAAGGATAACGCCTATGGATTTCGTTCCCCTCATGCCAGGGCAGCGGCGGTCCTTTGACGAGGACGGCTTTCTGGTCGTGCGCGGCGCGCTCGACCGCCGAGAGGTCGCGCGCCTCGTCGAAGCGTGCGACCGGCTGGCGAGCGTCTTCCTCAACAAGCCGCAGGTTCAAAATCGGCCCGAGTACAATCACCTGGACTTGCGCCCCGGCCTGCTCGGGGAAAAGCCGCTCTTCGAATTGGTCTCTCATTCGTCCACGGTGCCGCTGGTCGTGCAACTCCTGAGCCCCAACATACACCTGCACTCGACGGCGCTCATCTGCAAGCGGCCCGAAAGTCCAGACGCCCCGCGCTTCCGCCGCGGCTGGCACAGAGACATTCGCATCCCGCAGGATTTGGGCCACGAAGGCTTGCCGCGCGTCGGCGTCAAAATCTGTTACTGCCTGACGGACTTTCACCAGTCGGACTCGGGCATGACCCTGCTGGCCCGCAAGAGCCATTTAAGGACGGAGCCTTTAGTCATCCGCAAAGGCGCGGTCGACCCGGAGGGCGTGGAACTCTGCGACCTGAGGCTCAACGCGGGCGACGCCTTCCTCTTCGAGAACAGGCTCTACCACACGGCCGCGCCGAATTTGAGCGGGCGCACTTCGAAAGTTCTGATGTACGGCTACGCCTACCGCTGGATGAAGCCGGAGGTCTACCTGGAGTCGCCCGACGAGCGCGCGCTCTGGCAGGCGGACCCCGTCACGCGGCAACTGCTCGGCGGCTACAGGGACGTTGATACGCAGCCCTGGGCGCTGAAAGAATGGGCCAAACGCCACGGCGTCCTCCCCCGAGCGGTGCCGTGGACGGTTGAGGCTTGAGAGCAAGGGGAAGTCACTACGGCCCGCGCGGCACGTCTATCCCGGCCGCTCTCGGGTTTCTCTCACTTTTCGGGAGGTGCGATCATTCATGTGGGATTTCATCTCGACGCGCGTCACGCAGTTCTCTTACTTCGACCGGCAGCTAGGGCACCCGCGCTGGCGCGGCCGCAAGGTGCTGGATTTCGGCGGCAACGTCGGCGGCTTCCTGCTGGGCGCGGACGGCAACGTCGCCCACGAAGACTACTGGTGCCTGGACCTCAACCGCGGCGCGATTGAGCAGGGCGGGCGCGCCTTCCCGCTGGCACACTTTCACCACTACAACCGTTACAGCGCGTTCTTCAACCCCGACGGCGTGCGCCGCCTGCCCGTCCCGGACCTCGGCGTGAAATTCGACATCATCCTCGCCTTCTCCGTCTTCACGCACACGCACCGCAACGAAACGGTCGAGCTGGTCGGGCAGTTGAGAGACAAGCTCGCGCCGGGCGGCGTGCTGGCGTTCACGTTCTGCGACCCGTCCTACGACAGGTCACAGTCGGCCCCGGAGCTGCCCTCCGGCACCGACGTGCGAAAGAATCTCGAATGGCAGTTGCCCGCGCACCCGTCGCTCGACATAGACGGCCTGGTCGAGACGGCGAAGAGGTCCGACTGGTGCGTGCTCGTGGACGACCGACTGCACGTCGCGCCGGGCGACGAGCTGTGCGAGCAGGAGCGCGAGGGCAAGCCGGGCGAAAGTTACTGCTCCTACTTCACGGTCGACTACATGCGCTCGCTCTTCCCCGGCGCGAAGATACTTCCGCCGGTCAGCCCAGAGTGGCAGCACTGCTGCGTCCTGACGAACGACGAGAGTTAAGCACATGAATCTCAGATTCCACTGGATGCTGCCGAAGGCCGGCGAGGTCAGCCTGGGTGCGCCGCAGACCGCTCACGACGCGGCGCGTTACCGAATCCACTACGCGGACCCGGACTCGGGGGCCGCCCGCCCGGACATGGAAGGCTGGACGCACTTCGCGCGGCGGGCCGAAGAGTCGGGCATTGATTCCGTCCTCGTGGCGCTCAACCACTGCGAGCCGGACCCGCTCGTCGTGGCCTGCGCGCTCGGACTGGCGACGGAGAAATTGAAGTTCATCGTCGCCTACCGCTCGGGGCTGATGCAGCCCGTCACGTTCGTGCAGCAGATGAACACGCTCTCGGCGCTGCTCGCCGGCCGCGTCGCGCTAAACATCGTCGCCGGCAGCTCGACCGCGGAGCAGCACGGCTACGGCGACTTTCTGGCACACGACGAGCGGTACGCGCGGGCCGAAGAATTCCTGGCGGTCTGCAACGCTTTCTGGCACAGCGACGGCGAGGTCGATTTCGAGGGCAAGTATTACAGGGTCGAAAAAGGCAGGCTCAACACGCCTTTCCTCGCGCCCGACCGCGCTTCCCCCGAAATCTACATCTCGGGCCACTCGGAACAGTCCGAGCGGCTGGCCTGCTCGCAGGGCACCACCTGGCTGCGCGCGGCCGACGCGCCGGAGAAGCTTGAGCCGGCGGTCGCGCGCCTGCGCGCGTGCGACATAGGCGTTTGCCTCAGGCTCTGCCTGGTGTGCAGGCCGACGCGCGAGGAGGCTTTGCGCGACGCGCTGTCCCTGCTGCCCGAAGACAAAGAGGAGAGCACGATTCGACTGAAGGACGACTCGCAGATGTACAGGGAGGGCGCGGGGCTCGCCGAAGACAAGCACTGGCTCAGCCCTTCGCTCTGGGCCGGGCTGGTTCCGCATTATGGGCCAGTTTGGACGACGCTGCTCGGGACGCCGCGCGAGTTGGCGGACGCCTTCCTGGCCTACAAGCGAATCGGCGTCGGAGAGTTCATCATCTCCGGATGGCCCGAGGTTGACGAGGTCGCGACTTTCGGCCGCGAGGTGCTGCCGCTCGTCAGGGAGGCGGAGCAACAATGAACCTCAGATTCCACTGGATGCTTCCGAAGGGCGGCGAGGTCGCGATGAAGACGGCGCAGGAGACGAACCGCGTGCTGACGACGCAGCGCACTTCGCCGGCCGCGCTGCCCGACATGGAGGGCTGGACACACTTCGCGCGGCGCGCCGAAGAGGCCGGCATCGAGTCCGTGCTCCTCTCCTTCAGCCGCTACGAGCCGGACACGATTTTCGTCGCCTGCGCCGTGGGGCGCGCGACCGCGAAACTAAAATTCATCATCGCCTACCGCACGGGGTTCATGCAGCCCGCGACCTTCGTCCAGCAGATCAACACCCTCTCGGGCCTCATAGGGGGCCGCGTCGCCCTGAACATCGTCGCCGGAAGCTCGCCCGCCGAGCAGCGCGGCTACGGCGACTTCCTTGAGCACGACGAGCGCTACTCGCGCGCCGAGGAGTTTCTCGCGGTCTGCCGCTCCTTCTGGCAGGGCGGCGGCCCGGTCGATTTCGACGGCCGTTACTGGCGTGTTGAAGGCGGCCGCCTCAACACGCCTTTCCTCGCGCCCGACCGCGCCGCCCCGGAAATCTACGTCTCCGGCCACTCCGAGCAGGCGCAGCAACTCGCCCTGGGCCAGGGTTCGAGCTGGCTGCGCCTCGTCGACACGCCGGAAAAACTGGCCCCGCAGGTGGCACAGTTTCGCGAGCGCGGCGTCGAAGTCTCGCTCAGGCTCTGCGTGGTCTGCCGGCCCACGCGCGAGGAGGCGATTAAGGCCGCGGAAGCCCTGCTGCCCGGCGAAGAGATCGGGCGGCAGGAGCGCGGCATCCTGACGCGCAGCGATTCGCAGACGCTGAAGCAGGCGCTGGCCGCCGCGGACGACGTGGGCTGGCTGGGCCGGAATTTGTGGGCCGGGCTGGTTCCCTACTACGGCTCGTCCGCGATCACGCTCGTCGGCTCGCCCGAAGAACTGGCCGAGACGTTTCTCGAATACAAGCGCGTAGGCGTCACGCAGTTCATCATCTCCGGCTGGCCCAAGCTCGACGAGATGGTCATCTTCGGGCGCGAGGTGCTGCCGCTCGTGCGCGCCGCGGAAGGAAACTGAAGGAGGCCGAGGCGGTGACGGAAAATCTCAGTCCGAAGACGAGTCCCCTCGCACACTTCGCCGCCCGGCTGCGCGCGGCCGAGGTGGTCGCGGAGCCCTACCCGCACTACTACGTCGGGAACGTTTTCCCCGACGACTACTACCGGGAGCTTTTGGCACACTTGCCCGAGAGCGCCGTTTACCAGAATCTGTTCGAGGTGACGACGCTCAAGCTGGATCACTTCCGCCACAGGGACCAGCGGGACTTCAACGAGGGCTGGACGAAGACGCTGCCCGATGAACTTCGGGAGTTCTGGGAGGACTTCAACCGCTGGTTCCTCAGCCCCGAACTGGCACAGGCCGTGTTGGACTCCTTCGCGGCCGAGCTGCCCGACGACAAGTCCCGGCCCGAGGTCGCGGTCGAATCACAGTTGATTCGCCACCGGGCCGGCTATTTTCTGGGGCCGCATTCGGACCTCTACACGAAGCTGGTCGTGCTCCTCATCTACCTCGCCCCGGACGAGAGCGCGAGCCACCTGGGCACTTCGCTCTACGTCCCGAAGGAGCCGGGCTTCCGCTGCCCCGCCGGGACGCACTACCAGTTCGAGGACTTCGTCCGCGTGAAGACGGTCCCCTACAGGCCCAATTCCCTGCTCGCGTTCCTGCGCTCGGACATCTCTTTCCACGGCGTCGAGCCGCTGTCGGACGAGGACGTCACGACGGGCGGGCGGGATTTGATTCAGTACGTGCTCTACGACAGGCAGGCCCGCGAGGCGCAGCTCCGCGAGCGCGAAAGGGCCACGGCGTGAATCTGGCACAAAAAGAAGAGACGCCGCGCCGCGTAGTCTTCGTCGCCGCCCGCGCGACGGGAGAGGGCCTGCGCTGCGCCGAGGCGGTCGGGAAGCTCGGCGGCGTCCGGCTGCTCGGCGTCTGCGAACGCGCGGGGAGCGGCGCGGGGATTTTCGACGAACTCGTCACAGTCGCGGACGCGCACGACGCCGCGCAGTTAATCGCCGCCGCGCGCGGGCTCGAAGAGAAGCACGGCCCCCTTTATCAGCTCGTCACGCCGCAGGAGACGCTGCTCCTGCCAGTGGCCCGCGCCAACGAGGCGCTCGGCCTCCGGCGCGGCATGAGCGCCGAGACCGTCAGCCGCGCGCTCGACAAGTCGTCCCTGAAACGCACTCTCGGACGGGCCGGAATTGGCACAGCGCGCGACCGCCTGGTGACGAGCGACGAAGACGCCAGGCGATTCGCCGCGGAAGTCGGGTTCCCGATTGTGCTCAAGCCGCTGAGCGGGAGCGGCGGGCTCGCGACCTGGTGCATACGCGGCCCCGAACGGCTCGAACTGGCGCTCCGATTGATGCGCCCGTCGGCGGAGAGCCCCGTGCTGGCGGAAGACTACTTGCGCGGCGAGGAGCTTTGCGTCGACACGATCACGATTGCGGACGAGCCGCGCTTCTATTCCGTCTGCTGCTACCGGCCTTCGATCCTGGAGGCGCTGGAGGACCCCGCGATTCAGTGGACGTGCGTCATGCCGCGCGACATGAGCAACGAGCGTTTCCGTCACTTCATAGAGCAGGGGCTGGCCGCCGTGCGCGCGCTTCACGTCGGCAGCGCCATGACGCACATGGAAGGCTTCCTGCTCGAAGACGGCGAGGTCAGTTTCACGGACGCCACGCTCAGGCCCGCCGGCGCGCGCATAGGCCCCATGCTCGCCCACGCCTACGACATGGACCCGCGGCTGGCCTGGGCGCGGGCCGCCGTCGACAATTGTTTCGACGGGCCGTGGGAGCGCAGGCACGCCGTTGGCACAATTTTCCTGCGCGGCGCGGGCGGCGGGTCCGTGGAGGGCGTCGTCGGCGTCGAAGAGGTGAAGCGGCGCGTGGGCCACATGGTCGTCGAGGCACGGTTGCCGCGCGCCGGCGCGCCCGCGTCCGCCACGTACACGGGCGACGGCTTCATCACCCTCCGCCACGCGGAGACCCGCGCCGTCGAAGACGCGCTTCGACTGATAGCCGAGAGCGTGCGCGTCACTTACACCCGGCCGGAAACGCCCTCACCTTTGGACGAGACTCCCGGCGCGCAGTGGTCCGAGCGGCTCGGCTACTTCGACAAGCAGCTTTACAAGCCGGCCTGGGACGACGAAAGCAATGCGGAAGGCGAAATGATGAATGCGAAATTAAAGACAACCGGCTTTTAATTCATCATTCATCATTCCTAATTCATCATTATTTTTTGAGGAGGACGAAGCGTGACATCGCAGGCACCGAGAGCTTTCAACCGGGAGATTTATCACGACCACCCGGAGATGGTTTTTTACGGCACGGACGACGGCCACCAGGACGGGTCTTTCGGCGAGTTCGCGACCATCAAGGCCCACTACGAGGGCGTGGCCCCGGAGCGGCGCGAGGACATACACATGGTGAGCGTCGTCGGCGGCCTCTACGGCCTCAACCTCATCCCGCTCTGGCGGCCCAAGCAGATCACCATCTTCGACATCAACCCGACGGCCGTCACCTACTTTCAAATCATCCGCCGCGTGTGGACTTCGAGCCGCGACGTGGGCCACTTTCTCGAACGCCTGACGAACGCCGACTACGAGGCCGAGACGGAGCGCGAGGAGTTCGTGCGCGAGAACATACGCCTCAAGCAGCAGGGCCGTCTCCCGCGCGAGCGCGGCTCGACCAAGCGCCCCTACGAGCAGAGCTGGCAGTACGCCTTCGAGCACTTCGACTTGACCAAGCGGCTCCTGACCGAAGTCCCGCTCGAAATCCGCACCGAGCCGATGGAGAGCGAGAGTTTCAGCTCCTGGATTCGCGAGCAGGACAATCTATGGATTTACGCGTCGAACATCACCGAATTCCACTACTTCGACCTGGATTTCGCGAACCCGACCAACGTGGTCGTCGTGCAGATCATCTTCCCAGGCGAGTCGGCGCAAGTCCTGGACCTCGCCCCGCTCGGCGGCGGTCCCGTCAGGGTCAAGTTCGAAATCCCGCTCAGGGCCGAGCTGATGAACATGCAGTAGCGGGTCGCCCATCACAACAGTCAAAGGAGCATGTCAGATGGTGAACAAGATTCGGATTAAGACGGAGGCCGCGCCGCCCGCGCTCGGGACTTACTCGCAGGCCATTCGCACGGGCGACCTGGTTTTCGTGATGGGCCAGACGGGCCGCGACCCCGCGACGGGTAAACTCGAAGAGGGGCTCGAAGCCCAGACGCGCCGGATGCTCTCGAACATCGACGCCATCCTGAACGCCGCCGGGTGCACGCCGGCCGACATCGTCAAGGTCACGCTGATACTGGCCGACATCAAAGACTTCAAGGCCGTGGACCAGATTTACTCCGCCTGGCTCCCCGCCATCGGCATCACGCCGCTGCCGGCGCGCACGGCCTTCGCCGCGGCCGCCCTGCCCGCGGGCGCGCTCGTCATGCTCGAAGTCGTCGCCGCCTACCCCGGCGAAGGGTGACGCGCGGGTCGCGCGTGTCTCATTTCGCGCCCCGCTTGTTCTTCACGCGGTAGGTGACGAGCACGCAGCCGTTCTTGAACGCCTTGCATTCGAGCAGTTCCAGGTTGATCTGCTGTTTCATCTCGTGGAAGAGCGGGACGCCCGAGCCGAGGAGGACAGGGTGTATGTTGAAGCCTATCTCGTCAATCAGCCCGGCGTCGAAAAGCGTTTTGGCGAAGTCGCCGCCGCCCATCACGCAGATGTCTTTGCCCTTCTGCTTCTTCAGTTTTCGGACGAACCCCGCGGCGTCTTCCCTGACTAGTTCGACTGATTTGTCCCCAGTCTCCTTCAGCGTGCGCGAGAAGACGTAACTCTTCACGCCGGGGTAAGGGTTGCTCTGCCCTCCGCCGAACTTGAGCGCGACCTCATAGGTCTTGCGGCCCATCAGCACAGTGTCAATCGTCTTCCAGTAATCTTTCATGTACTCGGCCGCCTCTTTGCCGTGCATGATCCAGTCAAACGAGTCGTCCTTGCGCGCGATGTAATTGTCCAGGCTGTTGGCCCCGCCGAACGTCACCTTACGCATCTGCAATTCTCCTTTCGTCGGAAAAACTTTTCCAGGCGCTGAGAGAATACGCGACGATTGATGACACCTCCTGTCATATTTGTGAGATAAAATCGCGGGCGTTCGTCGAAAGGAGTATTGAGATGCGCGCGGACAGGCTGTTTTCCATCGTGCTGCTGTTGCAGTCTTACAGGCAGTTGACGGCCCGCGATTTGGCCCGGCGGCTGGAAGTCTCGGAGCGCACCATCCACCGCGACATGGAGGCGCTGAGCGGCGCGGGCGTCCCAGTGGTCGCCGAGCGCGGCACGGGCGGCGGCTGGTCGCTGCTCGGCGAGTACCGGACGAACCTGACGGGCCTGAGCGAGGCGGAGATTCAGTCGCTCTTCGTCACGCAGCCCTCGCGGCTGCTCGCGGACCTGAATCTGGAGAAGGCGTCCGAGGGCGCGCTCTTGAAACTGCTGGCGGCGCTGCCCCCCCTGCACAGGCGCGGGGCGGAGTACGCGCGCCAGCGCATCTACGTGGACGTGACCGGCTGGAACCGCGCCGAGGAAACTGTGCCAATGCTGCACACGCTCCAGGACGCCATCTGGCAGGGGCGCAGGGTGCGCATGAGCTACGGGCGCGGCGAGTGCGGGACGACGGAGCGCTTGATTGATCCGCTCGGGCTCGTCGCCAAGGGCAGCGTCTGGTACGTGGTCGCGGCCGTCGAAGGACAAGTGCGCAGCTACCGCGTCTCGCGCGTGGAGAGCGCGGAGATACTGGACGAGCCCGCGATGCGCCCGCCCGGCTTCGATCTGGCGGCGTTCTGGGAAGAGTCGTCCGAGCGGTTTCGGACTCAACTGCCGAGCTACCGCGTGCGCGCGCGCGCCCGCCGAGAGGTAGTCAAGCGCTTGCCCTTCGCCGGCAGGTTCGCGCGCGTCGAGGAGGTGGGCGACGCCGACGCGGAGGGCTGGGTCGAGGTTCGGCTGCGCTTCGACGTGGAGGAGATGGCCTGCGAGTACGCGCTCGGTTTTGGCACACAGTTGGAGGTGTTGGAGCCGGAAGGGCTGCGCGAGAAAGTGGCACAGGCGGCCGCGAACGTCGTCGCCTTCTACGCGCGGGGGGCGGGCCCAAAAGCGTAGCTGCCGCGCGATAATTCCGGCCCCTGTCAGTGGCGTAGGGAGAACGGATTTCGTGTGAGGAAACGCCTCACGCTCTTTAGAAGACAACTCTCACCCTTTAGAGAGCAACTTTCACCGTTTAGAAAGCAACTTTCGCCTTTGAGATGACAACTTCTGTCATTATGTGGACAACTATTGTCATTATATGAGCAACTTTCACCCTTTAGAGAACAACTTTCAGGCTTTAGAGAGTAACTTTCAGGCTTTAGAAAGCAACTTTCACCCTTGAGAAGTGAAGTTTCAGCCTTATATGGGCATCTTTCGCCTTTATGTGGGCATGTTTCACCGTTTTAGGGTGAGCTTTCAGGCTTGAGAAGTGAGGTTTTGCTTTGAAGGAGGAGGCTTTCAGGCCGAAACCGGCGTGTTTCAAGCGGAGGCCGGCGAGTTTCGACTGGAAAGTAAGGCCAACCGAACGGAATTCAATCCTTCGGAATCTGGATGCCGATTGCTTCGAGGAATTTGGTGGGGCGGTCGCCGCCGATGAGGGCGAAGATGTAGTCGTTCCGAAGCCTCACCTTCTCCTCTCTGGTGCGCGCGTCCATCAGGACGACCTCGGAGTCGCTGATCTCCTTGACGGCCGCGCCGAAGTAAACCTTGATGCGGCCCTCGTCTATGCACTCGTAGACTTGCAGCTTATTGCCGAACTTCAGGTCGTTCTTAAAATCGCTGCGCACGACCAGCGTCACGTCGTTGATCTCCCCCTCCGGGCGGAACTCTATGCGGTCGCCGTCGCGCCGCGCGACCAAGTCGACGGCCGCCTCGACCGCGGAGTTCCCTCCGCCGACGACGACGATGTGGCGGCGCTTGAACTCCTCAGGGTTCGTCAGCTTGTACATCACCTTGTCTTCGGGCCGGCCGTTGCGCGTCACTTTCATCTCCTCGCCGGGGACGCCGAGGCGCATCGGCGTGCCGCGGTTGCCGATGGCGATGACGACGCGGCGCGCGCGGTAGGCCGCGGGCTCGCGCTTCGGCCCGCGCTCCGTCGTGACGGTGAAGTAGTCGCCGTCCTCTGCGCGCTTGATGGCCTTGCAGCTTTCGCCCTCGTTGACGGCGACGCCCGTCTTCATCATCGTGCCGAGCCACGAATCGAGGATGGCCTCGCGCTGGTCGCCCGCGCCCTCGACCAGAATCCCGCCGCGCGACTCCATCGTCTCGGGCTTGAAAAAGATGTACTTGTTCTTCGGGTAGGCTTCGATGGTCGCCAGCACCTTGTCCTGTTCGATGCCGACGTAACGCAGGCCGTGTTGCCGGGCCAGCACGGCGGCCGAGAGCCCGGCGGGGCCGACGCCGACGATAGCCACGTCGTACTGGGCCTTCAGTTCGGGCGGCGCGGTCCGCAACTCCTCGGCGATGTGCCGTATCACGTCCGCGCCCTCGTTGGCGGCGTTCTTGATGAGCGGCGTCCCCGAGACGTCGCCGATGAGATAGCAGCCGGGGACGTTCGTCATAAAGCGCGCGTCGCGCGCGGGCACGGGCCGCGGCTTAATCTTCTTCGTCGTGTTGACGACGATACACGCCTTCGGGTTGACGGGACACTCGACCTGGCAGGAGGTGTCCTCGGCGCACTGGTCGCGGGCGACGGGCACGGCCAGGTTGTCGACCATCGCGAGCACGTCGTGCGGGCAGGCGTCGACGCAGGCGTGGCAGCCTATGCAGCGCTCGGTGACGATGACCGGGTGCGGGTAGTCCGGCCCGTCCGGGTCGTAGCGTTCGAGCAGCTCCTGCGAGAGCTGCGCGCTCCGCTCGTTGGGGTCCGCGCGCTTCTCCACCCGCTCGACGAGCAGGCGGCGCGCGCGCCACCCGTCGCGCACGGCGAGGGCGACGCCGACGATGACGACGGAGGCGATGATGCCGGCCCAGCCGTACCACGGCAGCCCGCCGGCCACGCTCTTCAAGAAAGCGTTGTCCTCGGTCGTCTGGTTAATCGCGACGAGCAGCGTGAGCAGCGCAATGGTGATGAACAGTTGCGACTTTCTCATAATTGGATTGTAGGCTAAAAACGAAAAACTTATGCTCGCCGTAGGCCGCTAACACAAAGGCGGTCATAAAACGTCTAAAGCATGTAAGCAACGCAATTTCAAAATCTGCTGTATGATCGTGCCAGGCTGGCATTAATGGACTGTCTATCTAGCGAGGTCAAGTGTTATATCAAGGTTCGAGCGTTCACTAACTTGATACACATCAGATAAGATTTTAATTGCTGTGCGTGCGATGTCATATAGATCTTCGTCGCTTCCACTAATCCGATACATACGGAAATAGTTGCTACTATCATTAGGCGGCTTGTGGAAGCCCATTTTTATAAGTAGATCGGTAGCCTCCTTTGTAAGTTGTATGTCTTTCCGCAAGAAGTCATTGGAAACAGTCTCAACAAGTAATTCCTTCATACTTACGAATGGGGCGAACTGAACATAATAATCTCCTACTGAAGCTATTAAGAATCCGTCCTCGCTGCCCTCACGCACAAGTTTACTCAATGAATCAAACAGGATGCGTTCATTACGTACAAGCCAGCCCTCCGTTACTCTACGATCCTCGAAACATGCCTCCACAGCATCTGCGACTTTCACCCAAACAGCTTCTCTTTCTGCTAGTGGTAATTTGGCTAAGGGCTTTTTCGGATTATTAATAGCTTGGAAATTAGACAATTCTTGCACCCGTTCAAACCGGCAAGGGCTAACGATGACGCAAAGAATCGTAGCTCCGCCATTCCTTGCAGCTTCAAGAAGTGGCGGCAACTCGTTATTGACAATAAAATCGGATGCAAGGAAATCCGCAGAGATTAGTAGGATGCCCACCTTAGCCGAAGAAATAGCGTCTGTAATAGCATTGCGCCAATTAGTACCAGGAGCCATACGCGTATCATCCCAAATCTCTATCGCGTGATCACGTTCTAGCGGTCGAAGATGTACACGCAACCGATTAAGCCAACGCTCATCTCGGCGGCTATAGCTTATGAATACTTTGTTTCGCGGCATCATGAGATGTAAATTGGGAGACATACCAATCTATTTCGCCGTCACCTTCTCGTGCCAGTCGCTCGGCAAGGGCGCGTCCGCGAACAAGAGGGGCCGCCAGTGCTTGTCGCGGATGTGCTGGATGTGGCAGGAGGTGCAGCTAATCGTGGTGACGGCGCGCACGGGCCGCGCGTCGGGCTCGAAGATTTGGCCGTTGTGACAGCGGATGCAGGTCGAGCGCGGCGTCCGGCGGTCGATGGGCGCGAACGAGCGGTGGCAGCTCGAACACGAGATGACGCGCGTCCCGTCGCCCGCGTCCTCGTCCTTGATGCCTTCGATGCTGGCGACGGCGCGGACGCGGTAGAGGTGCAGGGCGTGGAACTGCTTGTTGCGCCACTGCTGCTCGTTGTCCGTCGGGCGTCGCAGGCGCGACACCTCCGGCTTCAGGGCCAGTTCTTCGGGCTCCAAACCTTTCCAGACCCACTCTCCGTTGACGACCGGGTAGCCGAGCGTCCCGCCGTGCGGCGTGCCGACCTTCTTGCCGTTATAGGTCTTCTTGTTGTTGTCGTTGTGGCAGTTGGTGCAGGAGTCGAGCGAGGCGTGCATCGGCCGGAAGTCCGTCCCGCGGTGCTCGGTGTGGCAGACGACGCAGGTGATGCCGGCCTCGCGGTGCGGGCGCGTCGTCGTCGCGACGAAGACCTCCGTCTCGTGGCAACTGGCACAATTCGCCTCCATCCGCGCGCGGTTCTGCGCGCTCACGCCGACGGCGTGGCAGGTCGTGCAGGAGTTGGCGTTCGCCTCCCTGGCAATCGGCGGGTCGAGGGTGAAGCCCGCGCGCGCGTGCGGCGACGAGAGCAGCTCGGGCGCGAAGGCGTCCTTGTATTTGAAGGCGGCGAAGACGGAGAGCGCGCCGACGATGATGGCCCCCCAGACGAAGACCGAGAAGGGCCAGGGGCGGACGAGGTCGCGCGTCGGCGTCCAGTTGAAGCGGGCCTTGCCGAGCCGCGGCGGGTTGTGCGGGTGGAGAGGCGACTGGCGGCCGGCCTTCTCGCGCGTGCGCTTGTCCCAGAAGACCTTGAGCGCGCCGGCCACGTCGCGCGAGACGACTTCGAGCGTGCTCTCTTCCTCCGCCTTCTTCGGCTTCCTGCTCTGGTACTCGGCGCGCGCCTCTATGTCGCCGACGTTGAGCGCGACCTGCTCGGCGACGCGAATCCTGAGCGTGTTGCGGTCGGCCTGCTCGATGTAGAGCAGGAACGGGCCGATGCGAATCTGGTCGCCGGAGGCGACGGCGTCCGTCTCGTCGAACGGGATGACGCGGCCGTTCAGAGTCGTCGCGTTCGAGCCCGAGAGGTTGACGATGTAGAAGCGGCCGCTGACCTGGTTGATGCCCGCGTGCAGGCGCGAGACCATCGGGTGGTTAAGCACGAGGTCGTTGTCGGTCAGCCGCCCTATGCGCAAGCCTTCCGTGACGAGAACCTTGGCGTCCTCCGCCCTGTCCTCGCGCGTGACGACGAACGTGCTTTTCCGTAGTTCCAAACCCATCTTCGGGATTTATACTCGCTGACGGCTGACTTACCTGTCCGCGCCCGCGTCCGGCCGGTCGGCGTCGGGCGGCGGCACGCGCTTCCAGGAGATTGTGCATTCACCCTTCGGCTCAAGGGATTCGACGCGGAACATCACGTAGAAGTCAGAGTCACTGTCTTTGACGTGCATCACGTACATGTGCCCGGCGACGGCCCTGATGTTTACGCCCGCCGGGGAAATCTCGATCACGTCCCCTTCCTTGTAGGAGTACGACATGAGGCCGTCGTGCGGGGTCGCGCTGGCAAACAGCAGCGGGGTGTGGTAAACGTCGGCCCAATTCAGTGCTCCCAGGTCTTTAAGCTGGCTCCTTGCGTCACGGCCGTTGGTCACGTCAAACCAGTGCAGGGAGCCGTCCGGTGACATCCCGCCGTAACGCAGATTGTAACGGGCCCTTCTCTCCGGGAATTTCTCATCGCCCAGCACGCCCAGCTCGAAGCTGAACGAGGCGCGGTCGTAATCCCGATGGACGTGATGCGAATAGAGCGTGGCCGTCTGCGCGGGGGTGCCGGAGAGGCCGGAGCCCTCCCCCTCCTCCTGCGCCCGCGCGTCAATGGCCGCGCAGGCGGCGAGGGCCAGGCAGGCGAGGGCGATTCGGAAATAACGTCTCTTCATCTTCGGTCTCCTTTCGAGCTTGCGTCATCTGACCGTAAAGAAGATCACCTGAACGATGTGAACAACCATCAGCGCCAGCATGATCGAGGAGGTGACGACGTGCGGCGCGAGCCAGAGCTTGAGCAGTTGGTGCAGGTAGATGAGCGCGTCCACGCGGCGCAGCGTCACGGTCGCCTCGACCACGTCCATCAGGAGGCGGCGCGCCTCAGGGTCCTGTAGCTTCTCCGCGTCCTCCCTGAACTCCTCGCGCGCAGAGGCCAGCATCCTCGTCAGGTCCTCGCGCCGCGCGTACTGCCGCATCAGGTAGCGGAACGAGAGGAAGCGGCGGCGGATTTTTCGCTTCAGGATGTCGCGCAGCTCCGGGTTGCTGAGGTCAATCTTCGACAGGGTCTCGCGCAACTCGTCGCGCCGGTCGCGCAGGTCTTCGATCAGGAGCGGGTCGCCCTCTATGCTCGTCATGACGCGCGGCGCGACGACGTAGACGAGGACGCCGAAGAGGCCCGTCACGATGACCAGGTCGAACGAGACCATCAAAAGCGACGTGAGCAGGCCGCCCGTGTCGCGCCCGCCGTGGAGCAGGAGCAGGACGCCCGCGATGACGCCGACGTAGACGTGCATCAGCATCCAGTAGCGCAAAGGACCCGCGCGCCGCCTGTAAACCTGCTTGCGCGCGGGGTACGTCATCACCGCGGCGATGCCGAGCAAGCCGAGCAATCCCGTTATCCAGCGCACGGTCAGCCAGGTGCCCCAGAGGTGGCCGTCGAGCGTGTACTTGCGCGCCGCCCAGAGGCCGGCCAGGGTGACGGCGATGGTCGCCAGCACGCCGAAAATGTGCCAGAGGCGCGCGGGCGTGTCGCGCTTGTGTATGTTGCGCCCGATGGCGTGCGTCTGGTCCTTGTAGACTATCCCGACGGCGTTCTTCGCCTCCGCGAAATACTCGCGCGGGTTGACGCGCACGAGCGCGCCCGTCGGGCAGTTCTCCTGGCACGAGTAGGCTTGCTTCCTCCTCCTCGTCCCGGGCGGGTTGAGCGGCGTGTTCTCGCAGAGGTTGCACTTGACGGCGAGCAGGTTCTCCGTGTCCGTCACCGGCGCGGGAAGCCGTGGCTTCGCGAGGCTGAACAGGCCCTTGAGCTTCGCGCCGAAGCTCGGCGGGGGCACGGCCGCCGCCTTGCGCGGGGCCATCGTGATGGCGTTGTAGGGGCACTGCGTCGCGCAGTCGCCGCAGCCGATGCAGGTCTGCGGGTTGATGTCTATCTGCCCCTCCTCGAAGCGCCCGATGGCCCCCGTCGGGCAGCCCGTCAGGCACTCTGGGTCCTGGCAGTGCAGGCAGACCGACGGCGCGAGGACGTGCTGTAGGGAGCGGCTCCCGACCTTGACCGGGCGCGCGATGTGTATGCCGCGCCTGAGGAGCCGCGAGCGGCCGTGGACCTTGTGGCACGCGAGCGAGCAGTTGCCGCAGCGTATGCACAAGTCCATGTCCATGACGAGCAGGTTCGTGCCGTCGACGATGCCGGTCGTGATCTCGCGCCCGGCGGCGGCGATCAGCCTGCGGTCGGCGGGCGGGTCCGGCTCGCGGTCGTCCGCGTGCGAGAAGCCGGAGAACTGTTGGAGCACGGCGTCGCGCAAGGCCGGGTTCGCGCGCAGGCGCGAGACGGCGACCTCCAAAACCTCCGTGCGCGCCATCACGTTCGCCGTGTACTTCCACGTCCCCTTGTCGGCCGCGTCGAGGGCTTCGAGGCCGAGGCAGTTGCCCGCGCCGAGGAAGTCGATGCCCACGTCCTTGCCGAGTTCCAAGACCATGTCCGCCTGCGACGGGTTGGCGAGCCCGCGCACGCGCCTGACCCAGCCGTTCTTGATGAAGACGAGGCGGTTGACGGGGTCGCCCTCCTGGAAGAGGACGTGGTTCTTGCCGTAGACCGTGAAGCGCGCCGCGTCGCCCAACTGCCTGAGCAAATCTGGCCCAAAAGCGTCGGCCGTCGCCTCCTCGACTTCGAGCAGCGTGCGGTCGAGTCCGTATTTGCGGTAGGCCACGTCGAGCATGTGGCCGAACTTTTTGAGCTTCCTGAGCAGCCGCAAGGCGGGGCGCTGGATTTCGATGACGTAGGCTTTGGAGTTCGGCGGGACCGTGATGGTGGCGTTGCGCGGCTGGCCCGCCAGCACGCTGCGCTCGCCGAAGGTGGTCCCGGGCTGAAGCTCAGCGACCTTGCGCGTCGTCCCGTGGTCGTCCGTGACGAGCACGTCCAGGTCGCCCGCGACCAGCGTGTAAAGAGTGTTGCCGCCCCAGTCGCCCTGGCGCACGACCTCCTCGCCCTCGTCGTAGGAGAGCAGCCGCGCGTAGGGGCCGACCTTCTTGCCCGTGTAGTTGCGCCCGTAGACTATGACTTCCAGGTCCAGCTCGTACTTGAAGTGGCCGTCGTCGCGCTCGACCAGTTCCGAGATGCTGTCCACGCTCGCGATGGCTTCGAGAATCTGTCCGTGATGTGTGATCTCACGCGGCATAAAAGAGTAGGTGTCGGTCGGAAAACCCGCCGGCCGGCGGAAGTAATCGGGAGCCCGTGCGCTTCAGGCCGTAACTTTACCACGATTGGCGGAAAATGAAACGACTCGAAATTTCCCGCCGGCCCTGTGACCCGAGCGCCGCGCGATTTACGCGTTATTGGTCAGAGCCCGACAACTCTCCGAAGAGGTGAACGATGGTTACAGAGCGAATCGAGTTACCCGCCGCCGCGCAAAATACTTCCTTGAGCCCTCGCCTGCTGGGGACAATCGGAATGGTCGGAGCGCCGATGCTCTTCCTCTCGTTTTTTTTACTCACCCTCGGCGACGGTGCGGGCGCGTACGTGGCTTCCATGCTGGGCATGCTCTACCTGATAGGCTGGGGCGCGAGCGCGGTCGCGATGCGCCGACTGAGGGTGACGGGTGCCGGCGCGGCGGGCAGGGCCGTATTCATAGTCCAACTAATCGGGCTCTCTCTGGCCCTCGTCTTCAACGCGCTGGAGATCATGCGCGCGAACCAGGAGACACTGCTTTTCCGCGTCACGGACCTGGCGTGGCCCGCGAGCCACGTCTTCATGCTGGTCGTGGGCGCGCTCGTGCTGGCGACGCGCGTGTGGCGCGGCTGGCGGAGTTGGACGCCCATCCTGTGCGGGCTGGCGCTGCCAGTCTTCTTCGCCGCGCGCCCGCTCCTGGGCGGAGAAGTCGGCGGCCTCACCTTCGGCCTCCTGACGGCGGTCTCGTTCACGCTGCTCGGCTACGCGGTCCGCACGAGCGCGCCCCGGAATTGAACGGCCGAAGGGCCGCGAAGCTCAATTTGACCTCCCGCCGTCAATAGTGAGACGATTGCCCGCGAAGGTTAGGCATCATCAATTGGCCGGGAGGTTGGACGAGTGGAGATTGACAAGGACAAGATCGTGACGCAGGAAGAGTCTGGCGAGGAGGCCCCGATTGACCAGGTCGAGGACCGCGTCGAGGCCGAGATGAAAGAGATCGAGGGGCGCGCCAAGGAGCGCGTCGCGCAAGGGCTCCAGGACGAAGAACTCGAACGCGAGGCCCGCGAACTCAAAGACGAAGGCAAGCGCGAGAAGGACGAAGCCAGGAAGAATTAAGGGTTACAAATCAGGAATGCAAAATGGAAGATGGGAGCCGCGCTCTTCGTCTTCCATTTTGCATTCCTGATTTTTAACTTTGAATTACTTCAGCGCCTGCTCGATGGCGGCGCGCATGCGCTCGGGCGTGCGGACGGGGTGGAAGCCGACCAGGTGTTCGATTATCTGCCCCTCGCGGCTGACGATGATGCTCTGCGGGATGTTGCCGCCGCGCATCAGGGAGAGCGCCAGCTCCCTGTCGGCGAAGGCCAGCTTGTAGTTGATCTCGTACTCCTTGGCGAAGGCGCGAACTTTCTCGGGCGTGTCCTCGTCCGGGTCGATGTCGAGCCCTATGACCTCGAAGCCCTTCGGCCCGAACTCCTTTTGCAGGTTGACCAGCTCCGGGATCGAGACGCGGCACGGCCCGCACCAGGTGGCCCACAAATCTATCACCAGCACCTTGCCCTTCAGGTCCGAGAGCTTGAAAGGCTTGCCGTCGAGGGTTTCGAGCGGGGCGTCGAGCGCGCTCGCGGGCAGCATGCGCGGTTCCGAGGGCGTCGCGCTCGCCGTAGTCGTCGTCCCGTTCGGTTTCTGCCCGACCGTGACCGTCGCCTTCGGCGCGTTCACCGCGGGCGTGTCCGCGGACTTGCCGCAGCTCGCGACGCCGAGGGCGGCGACGAGCGCGAGCGTCAAGAGGGTGAGCGCGGCGCGCGCAGGGGTCCAGATGTGTGTCGCGCGCGGGCCTGTGGAATGATTCATAAGATTATTATCACCTCGAAAGAATTTACCGCACGGGGGCCGACATGACGCGGAAGGTCGCGATGCGGCCGAGGTCCGTGCCGATGATGGCGTACTCGCCGTGCAGGAGCGGCTCGCGGGGCCGGAACTCCACGAACTGCGTCCCGCCCTCGCGCACAATCACGCGGTAGTGCGGCTTGACGATCTCTTCGGAGTCGATGGCGAAGCCCTTGTAGCCTCTTTGGGCCATCGCCGTCACCCGCCGCGCCGCGCCCTTCTCCGTCAGGCGCACCAGAAACGGCGGCTTCGCGTTGGGCTCGTCCGGCAGGAACAGGTAGAAGCGCGGCTCCAGGCCCGTGATGACGGTCGCGGCGTGCGCGCCCTTCAGCTCGACGTAACTGCGCTTGTCGCCTTTCGCCACCACTTCGACGCGCAAGGGCGTCGAGCCCTCCTCGAACGCGAGCGGCGCGAGCGCGCTTCCTTGCTCGTCCGCGAAGTAGATGAGGGCGCGGTCTGCGGGCGGCGCGGGCAGGGTCTCCTGCGCCGCGGCCTGTGCCAAAACGAGCGCGGCCGCCAGCATGAGTGTGGCGCCCGCGCAGACTTTCAAAAGATTCCTTCGCACAACCAAAAACCTTTAGCCCTCGAAAATACTTTTAAGTTAATAACGTGTGCGCCCGCGAATGGTCAAGCGAGCGCTGATGAGAGAGTCCTAAGGCTGTTTGGTCTTCTTTATCAGGTCCTCTTTCACGCTCCTGCCTTCCGGGCCATAGCTCCTCGATTGAGGCGCCGGCTTTATGGACTCCGGGTCGGCATTGGCCTGCTGCCGCGCCGTCATGTTGCCCTGCGTCACGGGCTCATTTTTCTGCGCGGGGGGCGGCTGCCGCGCCGTCTCTTTCCGGGTCGTCTCCGGCGGGCGCGGGCGGGCTTGCCTGCCGGCGACTTTGTTCGGCTCGGCCGAATTCACTTTCCCAGCGCCGAAACCGACGGCCGCGGCCAACTCGTCGCCGCTCGCTTCGAGCGCGGTGTTGACCCTGTCGGCCGGCAAGTCGCGCTCCTCGCCTTCGGCCGAAGTGACGCGCGCCGTCTTCATCTTCTCGGCGGTCGTGACGACGACTTTCGAGACGAGCGCGTGGCCGTTGAAGGTGCGCGCCTCGGTCTTCGTGCCGTCGGGCGCGACCGTCGTGACGATTGACGAATTGTCGGGCGCGTCGATTGATTGCCCGGAAACTTTCAGGGCCGGGGCCGCGGTCGAGCTCGCGTCCGCCACGGCAGCCGGCTTCTCTTCCTTCACCGCCGCGGGCGTCGAGAGATACCTGGAGATGCCGACGAAGCTGAAGACGACGACGAGCACGGCGGCCGCGGTTGCCCCGGCCCATTGCAGCCGGCTCACTTTACTCTCGGCCTCGGCCGCGACGAGTGCGGCGGCGGGTGCTGGCTCAAGCTCGGGCGCAGACGGCTGAGCGGTCTGTGCCACTTCGGTCGGCGTAGGCTCGGTCTCGACGGCGGCCGGCACGTCCTGCGTGTCCGCGGGTTCAATCAGCGTTGATTGCGCGGCCCTCTCTCTGGCCGCCTCCTTCACGGCCTCGCCGCCCGCGGCCGCGAGCGAGACGAACTCGGGCATGGCTTCGCGCAAGGCGCGGCGCATCTCCGCGGCGCTTGCGGGGCGCTGCTCGCGGTTGTGCGCCATCGTCCTCATCAGAAGCTCCGAGACCGCGTGCGGGATGCGCGCGTTAATCTCCTCGGCCGGGCGCAGGGGGTCCGGCTGCCCGTTCGCCGCCTCGGTGATGCGCGTCAAGGCGTCGGGCGGGATCGCGCCGGTCGCGAGGTAGTAGAGCGTGGCGGCGAGCGAGTAAAGGTCGCTGCGCGGCCCCGTGCCCGTGCCCTGAATCTGTTCGAGCGGCGCGAAGTTGGGCGTGAAGCCGAAGACGCTGCGGCTCGTCATCACGGAGGAAGTCTGCCCGGCAGTGCCCTTCGCCAGCCCGAAGTCCAGGAGGATGACTTCGCCCTGCGGCGTGAGCTTCAGGTTCGCGGGCTTGATGTCGCGGTGGAGGATGGGCGGCTCCTGCGCGTGCAGGTAGTCGAGCGCCTTCAAAAGCTCGTCGCCCCAGGCCATGACGTGCTCGACGGGGAACGGCTCGCCGCGCTGTGCCAGAAGCATTTCGAGGTCGTCGCCCGAGATGAACTCCATGACGATGAACTGGCCGCCGTCCTCCTCGAAGTGGTCCGTGACCTTCGGCAGCGCCGGGTGGCGCAGGTGTGCCAGAAGCCGCGCCTCGCGCTCGAAAGCCTTGCGCATGCGCTCCTCCGTGAAGAAGGTCTCCTTGAGCGCGACCGTGTGGCCGAGGCGCTGGTCGCGCGCGAGGTAAACGGCCCCCATCCCGCCGTGGCCGATGGAGCGAACAATCTGGTAGCGGTTCTGTAAGAGCGTATTCGGCGCGAGCATAATGCCTCCTTCTGAGCCCGTGAACCGTGAATCGTGACATAGAGAAAACACGCGTCCTTCTATTCACGACTCGCGGTTCACGGCCTTTCTATCCGATGTCCTGCGACCGGAGCACGATTAAAGTCCCGGCGAGGAGGCCGAAGAACATGACGACGAGGATGAGGGCGTCGAGCAGTCGGTCGCCCCAGGGGTGCAGGAAGTCAACGTAGTTGCTCAGGTCCTCCGGCTGCTTGACGGCGTCCTTCGGCTGCGGCGCTTCCTTGAGCGCGGGCGCTTCCGGCTTCTCGGGCTTCTCGCCCTGCCCGCGCGCGGCCTTCGCCAGGTCCTCCTGGTACTTCTCCATGTCCTCCTCGAACTGCTCGGAGTTCTCCTCGGCCTCCTTCTTGTAGTTGGTGATGTCGGCCTTCGCCTGCTCGATGTTCTTGTCGTTGACAGACTCTATGTATTTCTTAAGACCCTTGCCCTGGTTCGGCCCCTGCGGGTCGGAGCCCTCCTCGCTGATGGTGTCGAGCTTCGACAGCCGTTTGATCTCGTCGAAGGACCACGTCGCGGGCATCGCCGCGCCGATGTAGCGCGCCGTCCCGGACGGCACGCCCACCAATCCCGAAAACAGAATCTGCGGAATCAAGATGAGCGGCACGAGGCTCGTCGCCATCTCGGAGGTTTTGACGATGGACGAGATGAAGAGGCCGAGCGCGATGCCGACCATCCCCGTCAGAATCATGACGAGCAGTTGCGCGAGCGTGTCCGAAGGACTGTCGGGCGGCAGCTTCATCATCCCGAGGTAGTGAAAGAGCTTGAGCGTCCCGAAGAGCAGGATGCACTGTAGGCCGACGATCACCGAGAGCACGAGGAGTTTTGAGCCGACGTATGGCAAGAGGCCCAGATTGACCATGCGCTCGCGGTTGTAGACGGGGCGCTCGCGGATGATCTCGCGCGCGGAGATGGAGGTGCCGAACCAGATGGCGACGAGCGCGAGCATGAAGTAGGGGAAGTCGCGCGGCTGGTTGCTGCCGACCACGAGGTAAGTGAGAAAGGCTATGATCGGGGCCTGCCCGAACAAAATCAGCAAGTTGAATTTGTCGCGCGACAGCACCTCCATGTAGCGGCGCGCGAGCGTGGCCCACTGGCGCAAAGAGTCTGTCACGGTCGGGCGGCGCGTGACGACGGGCGCTTCCTGCTTCTGCTGCTTGAGGACGCCGAGCGGCTCGATGATGTTCCTCTGATACTGCGGCGTCCTCTGGAAGCGCCGCTTCCACTCCTCCGCGACCTCTTCGGAAATCTTCTCCTTCTGAAGTTTGAGCGCGAGCTTCTGTTCCTTGCTCGCGCCGGGCGGGAGCGGGGGCAGTTTTGAGATGCGCTCATCGATGGGCGCTTCGAGCTTGTCGTAAAGGTCTTTGAAGCTGTCGGCCTTGACGTGCTCAAGCGCCTCCTTCGGCGCGCCGTACCAGACGAGCTTACCTCTCATCATCACGACGATTTTGTCGAAGAGGCGCACGTTCTCCATCGCGTGCGTCGTCAAGATGACCGTGCGCCCGCTCTCCGCGATCTGCCGGAAGAGCTTCATAATCTTCTCTTCGGTCGCGGGGTCGAGGCCCGACGTGGGCTCGTCGAGGAAGATGACCGAGGGCTTCGTGATTAACTCGACGGCGATGGAGACGCGCTTGCGCTGGCCGCCCGAGAGTTGACTGACCGGCACGTCGCGGCGCTCCGAGAGGCCCGTCACGTCCATCACCTCGTTGATGATCTGGTCAATCTCCTGCACGGACACGTCGCGCGAGAGGCGCAGGCGCGCGACGTAGTAGAGCGTGCGGTAGACGGTCAGCTCACGGTGGATGATGTCGTCCTGCGGGACGTAGCCGATTGACTGCTTGATGGAGTCGAGGTGCTGGTAGAGGTCGAGGTTGTTAATCAGCACGCGGCCGCTCGTCGCGGGGCGCATGCCGTTCAGGGAGTCCATCAGCGTCGACTTGCCCGCGCCCGAGGGGCCTAGCAGGCCGACGAACTCGTTCGGCTGAATCGTCAGGTCAACGTCGTCGAGCAGTTTAATCATCCCGCCGCCCGAGCGGTTGGGGACGACCTTCGTGATGTCTATCACGTCGATGCGCGTCTTCGAGCGCGTGTCGAAGACGGCGACGCCGCGCTGCGGGTCGGCCTGAAGCACGAAGGGCCCGACCTGCACGATGTCGCGCGGGGTGACGGGGCGGCGGCCCGTGATGCGCGCGCCGTTGACGTAGACGCCGTTGGTCGAGCCCGCGTCTTCGATGGCGACCACCCCGCCGGCGTTGATGAGCCGCGCGTGGTGGTTGGAGATTTGCAGGCCGTCGAGGTGTATGTCGTTGTCGGGCGCGCGGCCGACCGAGAGCTGCTGCTTGCCGTTGAAGGCGACCTGCATCAGGAGCTGCGGCTGCGGGCCGCCCGCTGCCGGCGGCTGCGAGAGCGAGCCGGAGCCGGTCTTCACGACCATCGTCTGCGCGCTCGCGGGCGCGGCCAGCGGGCTCGACGCGGGCGGCACGGGCGCGGGGATGGGTGCCATAGGCGACGCGCCCGCGGAGAGGGCGACCGAGCGCTGGCCCGTGTTCTGAGCCCCGGCGGGCGCTGGGTGCGCGGGGTCTATGAAGCGCAGGATTGGCCCACCCATGCCGAGCTGTATGCGGTCGCCGTCGTAGAGCGGCGTGGGGCTCGTGATGCGCTGGTCGTTGAGCAGCGTGCCGTTGAAGCTGCCGAGGTCGACGAGCGTGTACTGGCCGTCGCGCTTCTGAATCTCGGCGTGGCGGCGCGAGACGACCGCGGCCGCGGCCTCAATCGCCACGTCCATCCCGGGCTCGCGCCCGAGGGTCGTCACGTCCTTAGTCAAAGTTATGCGGTCGAGCTTGCCCGTCGAAGTCCGCACGAGTTCGATGGTCGCGGGCTGCGCGGGCGCGGAAAGCGGCGCGGGCGGGGTCTTCGCCGCGGGCTGGGCCGGGCGAGGAGGCGCGGGGGCTGCCTGCTGCGGCTGCTGTGGCGGCGGGGCGGCGGGCTGCTGCGCGACCGGGCGCGGGGGCGCGGGCGGCGGCGCAGCGGGCCGCGGCGGTTGCTGCGGCTGCGGAGGCTGTGCGATTGGCGGCTGCGGCGCGGGCGGCTGGCCGTAAGGCTGCTGCGGGGCGTACGGCTGCTGTGGGGGAGGCCCAGGCGGCTGCGCGTAAGGCGGCTGCGGCTGGTAAGGCGGCTGGCCGTACGGGGGCTGTTGGGCCGGCTGACCGTAAGGCTGCTGCGCTGGGGGCTGGCCGTAGGGCTGCCCAGTCTGCGGCGCGTAAGGCTGCTGCGCGTAGGGCGGCGGCGGCGGCGGCGCGGCGGGAGGTATCCGCGCGGCCTCACGCGGGGCCGTGACCTCGTCGGGCCTGTCCATGTCGCGGCGCGTCTCAAGCTCGGACAAGTCTGGCCGGGGCTGCGGCGCGTCCTGTTCGATGCGCGCGACGACCATCACGGGGCCGCCCGCGCCGAACTGCACGCGCGCGCCCGGGCCGACCTCGGCTGGCTCCATGACGCGACGGCCGTTCAGGAAAGTGCCGAAGCTGGAGTTGGTGTCCACGATCAGGCAGCGCCCGTTCTTGAAGCGGAACTCGGCGTGGCGGCGCGAGACCATCGGCCACTCGGACTGGTTGAAGACGATGTGGCACTCGGCCGGGTCGCGCCCGACCTTGACGGCCTCTTGTTCGAAACTGCGCTCGGGGGGCTGCGGCTGGCCGTTGCGCTCTTCTATTAAAACGATTTTCATGACTGTTACCTGAGATAAATTAGGGGCCTCTTTGAATACTCACTCAACCCTTTGCGCCTTTGCGTCCTGGCGCGAGGAAAAGTCTCACGCCGGAGGCGCAAAGGCGCTAAGAAAGAAAGTGCAAAGGGTTGAGCCCTTCTGTCTCCTGAGTTTTGAAATCGGCTCTTACTTGCTTCCCATCTTGAACGAGTTGAGAATCACGGGAAGTTCGCCTCTGACGCCTACGTCGTCGGCGCTCGTCAGCTCGGGCGCGAGCGAGGTCGTGAGCATCAGCAGTTGCGTGCCGTTCTTTTTGCCCTCCGCGCCCGGCGGCAGAAAGACCACGCGCCCCCAGAGGGTGATGTCGCCCTTCTCCGTCCCGCGCGAGACGCTCTGGAAGCGTAGCTCGTGGCCCCTCACCCCGTTGACGGTCGTGGGGCCGTCCGACAGCGCCTCGAACTCGGGGAAGTTTTTCGAGAGGCGCGATTTCCACGAATCCACGAGCTTGCGGAAAACCTCCTCGCGCTCGTCCGCCTCGAAAGTCCCGCGGCTCTCGTACCAACTGACGGCGAAGTTCTCCTGCGTGAAGTCCGGCGGCAGCCTTCTCTCGACCTTGACGAAGTTGCTGGCCCCGGCCACGCCTGCCTTAGGGTCTTTCTCCCAACTGCTGGGGTAGTTGAACGAAAACTCCGAATAGTTCTCCGCGAGCTTGCCGTCCAGACTCGCGCTCGCGTTGACGAACTGCGTCTCGTTCGGGCCGGGCGGGACAGGCGTTGACGAAGCGTTGGCGTTCGCGGTCGTATTAGCGTTCGCGCTCGTGTTGGCGGCCGTGTTCGCGTTGGCGGCTGTGTTCGCGTTGGTGTTCGCGTTCGCATTAGCGTTGGCGTTGCCGCCGGCCGCGCCCGCGTCGCCCTTCTTGTAGACGAGGAAATACCAGGCGGCCAGCCCGCCCAGGAGGACGAGCACGACGAGGCCCACGATCAAGGGCGCGCGGCCGGACTTCTTCGCGGGCGCTGACCGCGACGGGTGCTGGTACTGCTGCTGCGGCGCGGGCGCGTACTGCGGCTGCGCCTGCGAGTACGGCTCCTGCGCCGCAGGCGGGGTGGGCTGCGCGTGCGACGGGGGCTGCTGCGGCGCGTAATATTGTTGCTGCTGCTGCGGCGGCTGAGGCACTGGCGGCGGCTGGTTGAACGCCACCGTCGGCATCATCTCGCGCGGGCTGGGCGGCGGTTGCTGCGGCTGCTCGGGCTGGTGAGCGGGCGGCGGCGGCGTGATGGAGGCAGGCCCCGTCTCCTTCGTTCGAATCTCCGAGGTCGGGGCGGACGCGACCGTCTTGCCCAGGTCCGGCATGCGCGTCACGGTCTCCTCCGGGTCGAACGTGTCGGTGCGCACCGTCTGGTTCAGGTCGTAAGAGGTCGGCGCAGACGCCCTGTCGTACGGCGAGAGCCGCCCGCCGTCGTGCGTGCAGAACTTCTGCGTGTCATTCTCGTAAGTGCGACCACATTTGGGACACTGTAGCATCTATGTTCCTCAGCGTTAGTTGGCAGCAGGCAGTGGGCAGCGGGCAGTTAAAAACCTTCGCGAGGAATCCAGACCCTTAAAGTCTACCGCTCAAGTCTACTAACACTCAACTACCGCCCACTGCCCACCGCCTGCTGCCTACTGCTTCACTTTCGCCTGAAGGCTGGCGCTCGCGGGGTCCAGTTGCAGGCCGCGCTGGTAGGCGCGCATGGCGTCCGCCTTGCGGTCCGCCTTCATGTAGCCGTCGCCGACGCCCTCGAAGCCGTACGCGCCGGCGAGCCCCTTGCGCTCGCCCGCGCTCGCCACGTCCAGCGCGCGCGTGAAAATCTTCTCCGCGTCCTCGTAGCGCCCCAGGCTGAGGTAGGCGGAGCCCAGGACCGGGTAGGGCGCGAAAGAGCGCGGGCTGATCTCGATGGCCCGCGCGAGCGACTGCTCGGCCGCCGCGAAATCCTTCATGACGACGAGCGCGCGGCCCAGGTGGTAGTGCGCCGAGGGGCTGTTCGCGTCCAGCTCCAGCGCGCGGCGCAAGACCCTCTCGGACTCGCCCCAGCGCTGCTCGGATTGCAGCGCGCCGGCGATGAGGACGAGCGTCGGCGCGTCCTGTGCCAATTCGGTGGCGCGCGCGTAGAGCGGCTCGGCCTCGGCCTTGCGCCCCGTCTTCCTCAGCAGCCGCGCCAGGTGGACGTGGGCCACGGCGAAGTTCGGGTCGAGTTCGATGGCGCGGCGGTAAGCCTGCTCGGTGTCGCTCCCCTCCATCCCGCGCTCTTCGAGCGCCACGCCGAGGCGGTCGTGGGCCACGGCGCTGTTGGACTGAATCAGTATGGCGCGGCGCGCGGCCTGCTCCGCGTCCGAGAGCTTCCGGGCGTTCTGGCCGCCCGCGCGCGGCTGCACGAGCACGTAGCTGAGCGCGATGAACACGTCGGCCTGGGTCAGCGTGTTGTTCGCCGCCTGCTTGTAGGCCGTCTCGGCCTCGTCCCAGCGCTGCTGGTCCGCGTAGACGTTGCCGAGGCCGTACCAGCCGCGCCAGTCTTTACTCTTCAACTGGCTGGCGTCTTTGTAAGACTTCTCCGCCTCCGAGTACTTGCGCGCGTCGCGGGCCTGGTTGCCCTCGTCGAGCGCGTCCTCGAAACGCTCCTCGACGACTTCGGGCGGGAGCGAGGCCGGCGTCATCCTGTTGTTGCCGCCGCGGCCCCCGCCGGGAGCCCCGCCCTTGCGGGCCGTCGGCGGCTTGATTCCGGGGCCGGTGCGGCGGCGGGTCGTCTCCGGGTTCTTGGGCCTGAAGATGCCCGCGCCGCCGCCCAGGTCGCCGCCCGCCTCCTGCGCACGCGCCGCGCCGGCCAGCAAGAGGGCCGCGCACGCGGCGAGCATCGTCAGTCTGAAGAATGAACGCGAAATTCCCTGGCGTCTCATCTCTCTTCCTTTCACCAAAACTTTACGGCCAATCGGGTATTGAACGAAAGCCGGGCAGTTCTTTGCGCCTTTGCGTGAGGAGTCTAAATATCTCACGCAAAGGCGCAAAGGCGCAAAGAGGTTCGGCGGCTCAGCCTCTTCAGTCATGATTTTGTCCGCGGCCGGTACTTCAGGTTCCCCGCCCCGACCGGAATCTCACTTAATCAGGAGCCTGTTGACAGACGGCAGAGGGGCCGACGAGTTGCCTTGTTCTGCCGCGGCCGCGCGGACGAGGCGGAAGCCTATGACGGGCTCCCTGCGGGACGGGTCGAACCAGTCGCGGTAGGTGCTCGGCGGCTTCTGCCTGTGGTCGGTCGTGTACGCCCCGCCGCGCACCACCATCCAGTTCTTGTGCGACGGGTCAATCTGCACGTCGCTGCCCGGATACAGGGAGGCGCGCGAGGAAGTCCACTCGTAGACGTTGCCCGCCATGTCCAGGACGCCCCAGCGCGTCTTGTCTTGCGGGTAAGAGCCGACCGGCTTCGGCTGCGTCGCGCCGGAATCCCTCGTCCCCGCGTAGCCCGTCGCCCACTCGCTGCCCCACGGGTAGAAGTTGTTCTGGTCGCCGCCCCTGGCCGCGTACTCCCACTCCTCCTCGGTCGGCAGCCGGTACTTTACCTTGTCGCGCTTCGAGCGCCACGCGGCGAACTCCATCGCGTCGCGGTAGGAGACGTTGACGACCGGCAGCAGCTTCATGGCGTCCGGGGGCTGCGGGCCTCCCCAGTGGGACGGCGGGTCGTGCCCCGTCTCCTTGACGAAGTTGGCGAACTCCAGATTGGTCACTTCCGTCTTGTCCATCACGAAAGCGCCGACGGTGACGTTGTTGCGCACAGGCCCCTCCTGCGCCGCGCCGTCGTCGCGCCCCATCTGGAAGCGGCCGCCGGGGATGGGAATCATTTCGAGCTGGAATCCGTCCTCGACGCCGCCTTTATCGCCGCCGCCGGGGGGCTGCTGCTCGCCGGGCGGCTTCTGTTCGTCGGGAGGTTTCTGCTCGCCTTGCGGCGGCGTTACTTCCCCGGCCTCGTTGCCCTGTTTCTGCCCCGTCATGAACCAGACGCCGAGGCCGCCGCCCACGAGCAGGACGCCTATGACGGCGGCGATGACCGTGGTCGAGACGCCTCTTCTCGCGGGCCGGGCCGCAGCGCCGGTCGCGCCGTGCATGGAGTTGGCGAAGGGCGAAGTCTGACCGGCGGCCGGTTGTGCCCCGGTCTGGCCGCCGCGCCAGGCGGGCGGGCGCTGCTCTATGCCTTGCAGGCTGTCCGATTCAAGGTTCTGCGTGACGACGCCGTGGCGCTGTCCCTGCGTTGACTCTATCTCGGAGGGCGACAGGGGCTGCGAGTTGATGGTCGCGGCGATGCGCGCCGCCTGCTCCTCGCGTTCACGCTGCTGTCGCGCCGCGCGCTCTGCGGCCGCGGCACGCTCCTCGGCCGCGTCGCGCTCCCGCTCCTCCGCAAGCCTGCGCTCATCCTCCAAAGCCTTGAGGCGCGCGGCCTCTGCCGCCTGCCTGCGCTCTTCTTCGGCCGCTGCGCGCAGACGCTCTTCCTCGGCGGCGCGTCTGCGCGCGGCCTCCTCTTCGGCCTGGCGCTGCGCCTCTGCCTCCGCCGCAAGCCGCGCTTCTTCCGCCCGACGCGCCTCTTCTTCCAGGCGAAGCCGCTCTTCCTCTACCCGGCGCGCCTCCTCTTCCGCCAGGAGGCGCGCTTCTTCCTCAGCGCGGAGCCGCGACTCCTCCTCGGCCCGCAGCCGCGCGGCCTCTTCCTCGGCCTTGCGTTTAGCTTCGGCTTCGGCGGCGAGGCGCGCTTCCTCTTGCGCCTTCAGCCGCGCCTGCTCCTCGGCGCGCAGGCGGGCCTCTTCCTCTTCGGCCTTCAGCCTGGCGGCTTCTGCGGCGCGCCGTCTCTCTTCTTCGAGCGCGCGCTGGCGCTCCTCTTCCAACGCCTTCAGTCGCGCCTCTTCTTCGAGGCGGAGACGCTCGGCCTCCTCCTCTGCCTTCCTCTTGGCTTCGGCCGCGGCCGCCAGCCGCTCCTCTTCCGCTTTGCGCTGGGCTTCGGCCTCGATGCGCGCTCTCTCTTCCTCTTCGGCGCGCACGCGCTCCTCTTCCAACGCCTTCAGGCGGGCGGCTTCTTCTTCTTCGGCCTTCCTTCGCTCTTCCTCTTCGCGCGCGAGGCGTTCGCGTTCCGCCTGCTCGCGCCGCATCTCTTCCTCTTCGCGGCGCGCCTGCTCTTCGAGCGCCTCGGCCTGCTGCCGCAGGCGCTGCGCCTCCATCGCGGCGTTGCTCTGGTGCGGCAGGCTCATGATTGAGCCGGAGCTGATGGTCCCGGCGTGCGGGTCGCTCACGCTCTCCACGCTCTGGTGGCCGAAGACGGAAGGCTGCGCGGGGACAGCGCCCGTCTCACTCAAGGGCTGCAAACGCGCTTCGAGTTCGCAGACGCCGCCGCGGCACTCGACCTGCTGCTCCCAGGAGGCGTAGCCGTCGTGCATGACGTGCACGCTGTGCAGCCCGCGCAGCATGTCCGGGACGACGAGCAGCCCGGCCACGTCGCTGATCCCGACCGAGACGTTGTTGATGTAGACGCGCGACTGCGGCGGGTCGGTCACAATCCTGATCATCATCGCGTCGGGCGGAATCGAAGTCACGCCCTGCGGCCCGGTGACCATGGTCTCGACCTGAAGCGACGCCATCGTCGTGGCCTGCGTGCTCTTCAGGGCCGCGGTCACGGACGCGATGGCGTCGCGCAGCTCCTGCACGAACTCGTCCACGGAGGCAGGCCGGTTCTCCGCCTCCTTTTCGAGCGCGCGGCGCACGACCCCTTCGATCTGCGGCGGCACGTTGACGCCGAACGAACTGAACGCAGGCGGCTCCTGCGTCAGGTGCTTCTTCATGATCGAGGGGATGCTGGTGCCTTTGAAGGGCACGTCGCCCGTGAGCATCTGGAAGAGGATGACGCCGAGGCTGTAGATGTCCGCGCGCGCGTCCGGCTCCTCGTCGCCCCACTGCTCGGGTGCCATGTAGAAGGGCGAGCCCATCAGCCCGCTCGTCTTCGCCTGCACGAACGAGCCCAGGAGTTCGCCAGACTTGATCTTCGCCAGCCCGAAGTCCAAGACCTTCACGGCCTCGGCCGTGGGCAGTCCCTCTTGGAACATGATGTTCAGGGGCTTCAGGTCGCGGTGAATGATTCCCTGCCGGTGCGCCGCGCCGACGCCCGCGCCGACGGCCGCCAGAATTTCCAGGGCGCGCGCGGGCGGCAGAGCCCCTTCGGCCGCCAGCATCTCGTGGAGCGACTTGCCGCTGACGAACTCCATGACGAGGAAAGGCATCGTGCCGCGCACGACGCCGAAGTCCGTGACGGCGATGATGTTCTGGTGGCGAATGGCCGCGGCCGCCAGGGCTTCCTGGCGGAAGCGCGTAACCAATCCAGGGTCGTTGCCGACCAGGTCGGGGAGGATGACTTTGATGGCGTGCGCGGTCTTGAGGAAGATGTGCCGGGCCTGGAAGACTACGCCCATGCCGCCGTGGCCCACGCGGCGTTCGAGCTGGTAGCGGCCGTCCAGGATGGGCTCGCCGGCGATGGAAAGAGTGGTCGCGTCACCGTCGTCCGGGCAGTGGTTGACGTGGTCGGGAAAGCAGCGACGACAAACTGGACATTCTTTCATCTAGTCGGCTCGATCCGGGGTCAGCCCGCACGAATTTCCGCTAGGCCGCTCGAAGCCCGCAGGCGGCGGCCCGCACACAACCGAGGTGGCGGCAAGAGAGTCTTCGTAAGCCGGGGAGACTCGTCCGGCGCGGCGAGCGCTCCCTGAAGGAGCAGCACTGAAGTTGAAACGGCTGCCGGGCAACAAGTTGAGAACTTGGCTTTCACCGCGCTCCACGGATTTTAACGACTCCCCGCCCGTCAAGCAAGTATCGAAAGCAGTGGGCAGTTGGCAGCAGGCAGCAGGCAGTCGTTGAGTGTCAGCCGACTTGAAGCATGAAGATTAAGAGTCAAGATTCTCAGGCAGGTTCTTAACTGCCCGCTGCCCACTGCCTGCTGCCTGCTGCTTTTTGACAAGAGGTATTGTGAAGAATATAGTGCGGGGCATGGGCGAGTTGGAGAAGCACAGGGGGCGAGACTTCCGCGGCGTAGAGGAGTTGGCGGCGGCCGCCTCCGGCTTGATTGAGCAGTACGGGAAGGAGCCCGCGCGCGGCAACGTGCGCCTCGGGATTACGCCGCGCATCGTGCGCCACTACCTGAGCGAAGGGCTGCTCGGGCCGCCGACGGGGCACTCCGGCCCCGCGATTCTCTTCAACTACGGGAACCTGCTGCGCCTGCTCGCCGTCAAGAAACTGCTCGCGGACCACTGGTCGGTCGTCAAGATCAGGGAGTTCATGGCGGCCCTGGACATCAGCGCGCTCGAACAACTCGTCACCACCGCGCTCACTTCCACGGCGGACGCGGGGGCGCGCGCCGGGCGCAGGCTCCCCGAAAGGGCCGCGGAAGGCGCGCAGGATTTCCGCGTCACGCAGCCGCTCCTGAGGAGGGGCGACGCGACGCCCGCCCCTTCGATGACGCTGGCGAGCGCGCCCCCGCTCGCCTCGCTCGCCGTCGAATCGGTCAAGCGCGCCGAGCGCGCCTCCGCCGAATGGATAGAGATCGCCACCGGCCTGGAGATCAAAGTCCGCCGCAGCTTCCGCCCCCCGCGCACCGAGCAGGAACGCGAACGCCTCGCCGCGCGCTTCTGGTCCGTCGTCAACAGGGAAAAGCAGTAATCAGTAATCAGTTAAAGACAAGAAGGCAGCCGAGTGTGATTACACCTGCCGCCTTTTTTATTTTTTTCTGACTACTGACTACTGATTACTTTTACTTGAGTGAAAGCGCGCGCCCCTCGGCGTGTGGGAGCCTGAGGCCGAGGGCGCTGGCGATGGTCGGGCCTTCGTCAACGAGGCGGATTGTGCCAAAAGAGCCGCGGCGGGTGACGCCCGCGCCTGAGGCTATGAAGGAGGTGTAGTAGCGCCCGGGCAGGTAGCCGTGCTGGCCGCGTATCTTCGCGGGGATGATCGCCTCGCCCGTGTAGCCCTTGTCGAAGTAGTAGCCCTCGGCCGCCTCCAGCGTCAGGGCCACGCCAGGGTTCGTCTTGAGCCGGCGCACCTCCTTTTGGGCCAGCACGCGCAGGCTCCCGCGCCCCTCGCCTTCGGCGAACTCAGTGAAGGCGGCCAGCGCCTTTCGGTAGGCTTCACGGTCCGACGGGTCGCGCAGCATGACGGCGCACGAGCCGCCGTTGATGTAGGGCGCGGCGCGCCACTCGGCGACGGCCGTCCGCGCGCGCCCGTCCGCGCCCCGCTCCTCGCGCAATTTCAAAAGCCCCGCGCGCGCCAGAATCACGCCCGGCAGAATCTGCTTCGAGACGGGCGAGAACCCGTGGTCGCTGACGATGAAGACGGCCGTCTCCGGGAGCGTGCCGGCGCGCTCGGCCGCCGCGAGGATGCGCCCGACGTAGCCGTCAACCTTCTCCAGGATGGCGAAGACCTCCGGCGTGAAAGGCCCGTAGTCGTGCTCGAAATGGTCCAGGTCGAAGAGGTGCACGAGGACTACGTCCGGCTTCTTCTCCGCGACGACGTACTCCGCGAAGCGCGTGCGCATGTCGTCGCCCTCGTCCTTGTTGATGTTGCTGTAAAGCTTCGGGTCGCGCCGCTCCAACTCTTCGACCAGCCCCGCGGGCCGCGCGTTCATCACGATCACCTCGCGCGTCTGCTCGCGCGTGCCGCCGGGCTTCCAGATTTCGGGGAAGTTGTAATCGCCCGCGCCCGCGCCGACGGGCCACGAGATTAGAGCCGTCTTGAGCCCCCCGCGCCTGGCAACGTCCCACAGGGTTGCCGCCCGCACGTCGCGCGCGAACCAGTGCCAGCTCCCCGTCTGCGGCTGGTCCGGCTTCTCGAAGAATTCGTTGCCGAGGATGGCGTGGCGCGCAGGGTGCGCGCCCGTGACAATCGTCGTGTGCGACGGGTACGTCACCGACGGGTAGACGCCCACGACCTGTCCCGTCACCCCGTCATTCATCAGACGCCTGAGCGTCGGAATCTTCAACCCGTACTCGTCGCGCTTTTGCAGGTAGCGCACGTCCAGCCCGTCCAGCGAGATGATGATCGCGCGCTTCGCCCGCGGCGGCGCGGGCGCGGAAGTAAGCCCACTGTGCGGCGCAAGCCCGAGAGCCAGCGCGACGAAGAGCAGGACGAGGGCGAGGCCGCGGCGCGTGTGTCGGGTGTGATTATGCTTCATACTTTATTAAGCGTCCTGAAAAGAACGAACCACGAGGACACACGAAGACACACGAATCACGGAAGTTCCTTTCGTGTGCTTTCGTGTGTCTTCGTGGTTCGCTCTCTTCCCTTCCGTCTTTACCGCACGACGACGTTGACGAGGCGTTGCGGGACGACGATGACTTTGACTACGTCGCGCCCCTCTGTGAAGCCGCGCACCTTCTCGTCGGCGAGCGCGGCCTCGCGCAGCTCGGCCTCGGGCGTGTCGGGCGTGGCGCGTATGCGCGAGCGCAGCTTGCCGTTGACCTGGACGGGGATTTCCAGTTCCTCCTTGCGCGCCAGCTCCTCGTCCGCGACGGGCCACAGCGCCCCCTCGCCCGCCAGGACGCCGCCCTCGTGCGAGAGCGCCTCCCACATCTCTTCCGAGACGTGCGGCGTGAACGGCGTGAGCATCAGGACGAGCGACTGCAAAGCCTCGCGCACGGCGTACGCGTCCGCGGCGGAGGCGGTCGCAGGGTCCGCGCCGAAATCTCCGAGCGCGTTCGACAGCTCCATCAGCGCGGCCACGCTCGTGTTGAAGTGCAACTCCTCGAAGTCCTGCGTGACGCGCGCAATCGTCTGGTGAGTCTTGCGCCGCAGGGCGCGCGCCCCGTCCGAAAATTCTTCAGCCGCGGGCTCAGCGCCTTGCCCGTCTGCGGCCAAGCGCTCGCGCCAGCGCCAGACCGTCGAGTAGACGCGGCGCAGGAAACGCACGGCCCCTTCAATCCCCGTCTCCTGCCAGCGCAACTCGTTCTCGGGCGGCGCGGCGAAGAGGATGAACAGGCGCACAGCGTCCGCGCCGTAGGCCGCGATCATGTCGTCCGGGTCGACGCCGTTGCCTAAGGACTTGGACATGCGCTTCCACTCGTTCGTGCCCTCGACCAGGTTCGTCACCATGCCCTGCGTCATCAGCCGCCTGACGGGCTCGTCGAACGACACCAGCCCAATGTCGCGCATGAACTTCGTCCAGAAGCGCGTGTACAAGAGGTGCATCACGGCGTGGTCTATGCCGCCTATGTACTGGTCAACCGGCGTCCAGTAAGCGGCCTTCTCCGTGTCGAACGCCGCCGCGTCGTTCGCGGGGTCGCAGTAGCGGAAGAAGTACCACGACGAATCCACGAACGTGTCCATCGTGTCCGTCTCGCGCCGCGCCGGTCCGCCGCACTCCGGGCACGCCGCGTTGACGAACTCCTCGACGCCCGCCAGCGGCGACTCGCCCGTCCCAGTGAAGTCCGCGTGGTCCGGCAGCCTGACGGGCAGGTCTTTTTCCGGCACGGGCACTGTGCCACATTTCTCGCAGTAGACGATGGGAATCGGCGCGCCCCAGAAGCGCTGGCGCGAGATGCCCCAGTCGCGCAGGCGGTAGGTCACGGCCGCCTCGCCGAAACCGTTCTTCTCCGCGAACTGTGCCATTTCCGCGACGGCCTCTTGCGAGAGCCTGCCGCTCCAGTCGCCCGAGTTGACCAGGATGCCGTAGTCCGTGAAGGCGTGCGGCATCGCGATAGACTGGTCCTCGCGCGAGGGGTCGTGCTCGATTGATTCCTGCTCGTGCGAGACGCGCTCGATGACGCGGCGAATCGGCAAGCTGTATTTCTGCGCGAACTCGAAGTCGCGCTCGTCGTGCGCCGGGACACTCATCACCGCGCCCGTGCCGTACTCCACCAGCACGTAGTTCGCGACCCACACGGGGAGCTGCTCGCCGCTGAACGGGTTGACGGCGATGAGTCCGGTGTTGATTCCCTCCTTCTCCTCCTCCTCGCCCGCGTTCGTGCGGTTGCGCGCGCTCGCTTTGACGCGCTCGACGAACTGCGTCACGTCCGCCCTCAGCGTCGAATCGGCCGGCAGCTCCGTGAGCAGCGGGTGTTCGGCGGCCAGCACGATGGCCGTCGCGCCGTAGATGGTGTCTATGCGCGTGGTGAAGACGCGGACCTTCGCGCCAGTGTCTTTGATCTGGAAGTCAACGTACGCGCCGGAGCTTCTGCCGATCCAGTTGCGCTGCATGGTGAGCACGCGCTCGGGCCAGCCCGTCTCTATCTCCTTCATGCCTTCCAGCAGTTGCTCGGCGTAGTCCGTGGTGCGCAGGAACCACTGCTCGATGTCCTTCTTCTCGACAGGGTTCCCGCAGCGCCAGCAGACGCCGCCCGACGACTGCTCGTTCGAGAGCGTCGTCTGGCAGGTCGGGCACCAGTTGACCGGCGACAGCTTTTTATAGGCGACGCCGCGCTCGTACATCTTCAGGAAGAACCACTGGTCCCACTTGTAATACTCCGGCGTGTGCGCCGCTATCTCGCGCCGCCAGTCGTAAGAGACGCCCATGCGCTTCAACTGGCCGCGCATGTGAGCGATGTTCTCCTCCGTCCAGTCGCGCGGGTTCACGTTGCGCTTGATGGCCGCCTGCTCGGCCGGCTGCCCGAAGCTGTCCCAGCCGATGGGGTGCAGGACGTTGAAGCCGCGCAGCCGCTTGTACCAGGAGAGCGCGTCGCCGATTGAGTAGTTGCGCACGTGGCCCATGTGCAGGTAGCCGGACGGGTAGGGCAGCATCTCCAGCGCGTAGAAGGGCTCGCGCCCATGCTCGCGCTCGACACGAAACGCGCCCCGCTCCTCCCACAGCCTCTGCCACTTCTCTTCGATCTTCTCTGGGAAATATTTTTCGTCCATCGTTTAGCCTCTGAAGGAATCCATTAAACACGAACTGGCCGGACGCACAAAGCCGCCGGGGGCTGTAAAGCGCGTTCGCGGTCTTAAATTTTAGGAGTCTTGCGAGTGTGGGCCGCCGCTTTGAGCTGCGCGCGCGATTGCCCCGCGCGGCGCTCTAAAGCGGCACCGTAAGGAGGAGTTTGGTGGATTTGTGAAAACGTCTCATCATCGGAAACTTTGACGCCCCGCGTCCCCCGAAAGTTTCCTCATGTTAGCGCACGCGGGCCGGAATTGTCGAACAAAACGAAGAAATTTCAAATTTCAAATCTGAGATTTCAACTTCTCGTCCCGCCCGTCAGCGGTCAATGTCCCCGACGGCGAACTGGCCCTTGACGGGGAGGAAGGCGAAGGTAACTTTCTTCGTTGCCGCGCCCTGCTTGAAGGAGACTTCGATGACGTGCCAGTCGCCCTCGGACTCCTTTTCGACTTTGACGGGGCCGAAGGTGTGTTGCTGGCTCTCGTCCAGGTAGCCTTTGATTCTGGCACAGCCATCCTGGACGGCGGCGCGCTCGGCCGGGTCCGCGGCGCGGTAGGTGTCTTTCCACTCGCGGCTCTTGTCCGGCCCCCTGTAAACGAAGTAGGAGGCGGCGGAGTTTATGCCGCCCGTCTTGCAGAGGCCGAAGAGTTCAGTTAGCCGCGTCCTGACCGCCGCGGGGTCATCCGTGCCCCGCGGCAGCGTCCGACTCGCCTGCGGGGCAGGCGGGGCGTTAGGCGTCGTCGAGTTCGCGCCCGTCTCCGGCGTCCCACCGGAGCAGGCCGCCCCCGAAAGCAGCACGGCCAGCGTCGTGCCCAGGACGGCGCGCGGGAAGACTGCGAGGCTCACTTTCTTCATCTGCGATTTCCTCCGAACGCCTTCAAGCTCCGCAGCCGCAGCCGAAGACGTTCTCGACCCTGTCGCCGTCCAGGCGAAAGACCGTGCTCCAAGAGCCCTCGTAATACGCGCCGTGCAGGACGACCTCCATCCGCCCGTCGCCGTTGAGGTCGAGCACGGCCGCCACCTTGTGCTGGTTGGGCGTCCACGGGTCGGAAGTCTTGCTCGGGAAATATTCTTCGACGAGCGGGATGTCGCGCACCTTGCCTCCGACTATCTTTCGCAGGAGCACGAACGAGTAGTCGCCCGGCTGCGCATGGATAGCCATTCCGCGGTCCGCGCCGCCCAGGCCGCCCGCGAGGTGCGTCGCGCTCAAGAGAACTTCTTCCTTCCCGTCGCCGTCCAGGTCAACGCGCATGACCTGCGTGATGTTGATCTTCGGCCTGACGAAGCCTTTCCGCCGCAGGACGGCGGCGACCAATCGGCGGTAGACGGGGTCGTTCGTGCTCGTCATGCGCGGGACTCTGGGCAGGGCGTTCCAGTCGCCGCCGACGGCGACGCCGGGTTCAGTCCGCACGGTGAACTTGACGTGCTGCGTTTCCGAGCACGGCTCGCCCATCGATTCCGGCTTCTCCCCGACCACGTCGCCCACGGTCTTCGTCAGCGTGTAGAGCCTGTAACGCTCGCCGCCCTTGAGCATCGTCTTGACGGCGTCCGCTTCGAGCCACTTGCCTTCGCTCAGGCCGCCGATGAGGCAGCCTTCCCCCGTGTCCACGATGGGGTGAACATTCTGTGCCAAACCGCCCGGCGCGTAAGCCCCGCCGCAGAGCAGCACGACGAGCGCGACGAGGACACCTCTCCCTGAGTGCGTCATCCGTTTCACATCTCCTTGAAGAAGAAAAAGAAGAAGGCCGCGGCGTACTCGGGCCGCACGCCGCGGGCCGAGCCGATGGTGTTGCCGGAGCCGTTGCGCACGTCGCCGCCGCCCGTGACCTCGCCGATCCTGTTGCCCGCCGAGTCGCGCACCTCGCCGTCCGACTTGACGTAGCCGATGGTGTTCCCGCTCCCGTTCTTGACTTCGCCGTCCGAGCGTATGGAGCCGATGCTGTTGCCCGAGCGGTCCCTCACGTCGCCGTTCGACTTGATAGCGCCGATGGTGTTGCCCGAGCGGTCCCTGATGTCCCCGTCGGCCTTGATGTAGCCGATGGTGTTGCCCGAGCCGTCTCTGAATTCGCCGTCCTGCTGAATGAACGCAGGCGCGGCGGTCGAGAGAAAGACGAGGAGGAGGAGAGAGCCGGAGAGCTTCACCGAGTTGAGAGGTTTCATGTCGCGCCGTCCTTTCCGCAATTCGAATCGCCGCTCCGCGCGCGGCCCGTTCTGCTTGACGCCTTCGCCGCGGCCGTTTTGCCCGCTCACTTGGCCGCGGGGCGGTAGACCCAGACGGCTACGATTGAGAGCAGGCACAGGGCGATGATGATTTCGGCCCAGAAAAAAGAGAGGTAGTCGCTGTACGAGCCGATGGGCGGCGAGCCCGGCTGGGCGTTGCGCACCGTCACGAAGGCGAAGAGCAGCGCGGCCAGAAACGAGAACATGCCGACCTCGATTTTGCGCCCGCGCATGACGATTGAGAAAGTCATCAGGAGGACGACGATTGTCACGCCCCACATCACGACCATCACGAAGATCGAGAAGAACTTGACGGTCGAGGCGCGCTCGAATTCCATGTCGATGCCGACCAAATCCTCGTCCGTCTGCGAGGTCTTCTCGGCTTTAATGTTTAATCCGGGAATCGAGCCGAAGAAGTCCACGCCGATGGGGATGCTGGCCTCCTCCTCGGCGGCCGCTTCCGCTTGCGGGGCCGCCTGGGCGTGCTGCCGTTGCGGCCCCTCTTCGTCATCCTCCTCGCCCTGCGGGGCAGGGGTCGGGGCCGGGGCGGCGGGCGGCGCTGCGCCGGCCTTGCTTTTCTCATCCTTGCCCCTGACGCCCTCCAAATACATTTCGAGATAAGCCTTGTGGTGGTCGAAAGGGTAGTCCGTGACCGTGCCGTCGTAGAGGTTCATGGTCACGTCCACGGGGTTCATGCGCTTGCTCTTCTCGAAGACGTGCTCCTGCTTGCCCGTGGCGCTGTTGACGAGGAGCTTGATGTCACGCGAGAGCGTGTTGCCGTTGTCTGGCGTCAGGTCGCCGTGCGGGACGAAGTCGAGCCGGGCCGAGGCGTCGCCCTTAATCGGGTCCACGGAGACGAGCTTGACGAAGACCTCCACGTGGCTGGGGTCGCGCTCGCCGCTCTCGGAAATGACCGCGGCCCTCCGCTCGCCCTCCTGCCTGTAAGCCCTCAGGACGAGGACGAACGCGACGACGAACAGCACTATCAGGCCGGCGGCGATGGCTACATTTTTACCGCTCAGTTTCTTGGAAATTTCCATGACTCTCCATCCAAGTTTTTCGAGATTGAAGACAGGAGCTTAAGAGAGCGAGGAGGGAACCGGACGAATTCTGGGCATTGCGAAAGTGCGGGAGCAATCCTACACGACGTTTATTTCTCGTCAAGCATTTTGTTGACGGGGCGCGTCGGAGCCTCATGCTCGTCGGGCCTGACGAAGGAGCGCAGCGCGCCGAGGTTGCGCGCGTCGTCGCCCGTCTCGTCCTGCGGCGTTTCGAGGAGGAAGGCGGCGTGTGCCAGTTTCGGGTGTCGCGCGATGCGCGCCAGCGCCTCGCCGCCGATGTGGCCCAGGCCGATGTGCCAGTGGCGATCCACGCGGGAGTTGTACTCCGCCTTCGAGTCGTTGAAGTGGACGGCGCGCACGTTCTCGGCCCCGACGTTGCGGTCGAGCGCCTCCAGGGTCGCGCTCGCGCCGTCCTCGTCGCGCACGTCGTAGCCGGCCGTGAAGGCGTGCGCCGTGTCGAGGCAGACGCCCAGGTTCAGCTCGGGGCAGGCCGCGATGATTTCCGCGAGGTGCTCGAAGCGGTGGCCTATGCACTCGCCCTGCCCGGCCGTGTTTTCGAGCAGGACGCGGAACGCGCCGAGTTCCAACCCGTCGCAGGCGATCTTCAGACTCTCCGCACAAGTCTTGATGCCGTCCGCCTCGCACGAGCCCTTCGCGCTGCCTGGGTGCACGACCAGGTAGTCCGCGCCGAGCTGAATCCCGCGCTCTATTTCTTCGCGGAACGAGGCGCGCGACTTTTCCAGAATCGTGGGGTCGGCGGCCGCGAGGTTGACGAGGTAGTTGCAGTGGACGACGACGGGCGAGATTCCCGTCTCGGCGCGGACGGCGCGGAAGCGCGAGACCTCTTCGCCGGTCAGAGGGCGCGCGGCCCACCCGCGCGGGTTGCGCGAAAAGATTTGCACCGCGTCGCACCCGAGCGCCGCGGCTTTCAGGAGCGCGTTGTGCAGCCCGCCCGCGATGGGCGCGTGGAAGCCTATCCGCGGCCCCGCATTTTGCCGGCCGCCGCCCGTCACTTCTTCTCGACCTCTTCCATCACGCGGAGCATGTTGCCGCCGAGAATCTTACTGATGTCCTGCTCCGTGTAGCCGCGGCGCAGGAGTTCCTTCGTCAGGTTCGGCAAGTCCTGGACGGTCGCCAGGTCGGTCGGCACGGCCTGTATGCCGTCGAAGTCGGAGCCTATGCCGACATGGTCCACGCCGACGAGCTTGACGATGTGGTCTATGTGGTCGACGAGGCGCGCGACCGTCACGGGCGGAAGCCTTCGCGCGTACTCCCTGAGCCGCACGCGGTCGCGCGCCAGCTTCTTCTGCGCGATGCCGCCCGGCTCAGCGTCCGAGGCACGTTGCACGAGCGGCGCAATCAACGCGTCCACCTGCTTCTTCTTCTCGCTCCAGCCGGGCTCCAGAAATTCCGGGTAGAAGAGGACCGAGCAGACGCCGCCCGTCTTCGCCAGCGCCTGTATCATCTCGTCCGTCAGGTTGCGCGGGACGTTCGCGATGGCGCGGCAGCCCGAGTGCGTGGCGATGACGGGCTTCGTGGAGGTGTTGACGATGTCCCAGAACGTCGTGTCGGAGACGTGCGACACGTCGACCATCATCCCCAGGCGGTTCATCTCGCGCACGACACTCCGGCCGAACTCGTTGAGCCCGCGCGTGCGCCCAACTTCATCACCGCTCGAACCGGCCCAGCTCGTCGAGACGCTCCACGCGGGCGACATGTAGCGCACGCCCATCTTGTAGTAGCGCTCGACCATCTCCAAACGCTCGTCAATCGCGTAGCCGCCTTCGAGCCCCATCAGGGCGGCGAGCTTCCCTCCCCCGACGATGCGGCGCACGTCCGCGGCCGTCGTCGCCAGTTCCCAATCGTCCGGGTATTTTTCGGCGAGCGCGCGCACCGCCTCGATCTGCTCGTCGGCGCGACGGATTGCGCGCTCGCCGCCGCCGCCGTAGAGTTGCGGCTCGACCCAGATGGAGAAGAACTGCGCGTCCAGCCCGCCCTCGCGCATGCGGACGGCGTCGAGCTGCCCGTCCGCGAGCCGGCGGTTGATGTCAAGGCGCTCGTCAACCATGCGCTGCGTCGTGTCGGCGTGCATGTCAATGCTGACGGCGCGGCGGTGAATGTCGAGCGGGTCGTTGCCGTTATCGGCGGGCGTGTTGGCCGTGTCGGCCGCGGCGTTACTGGAAGAACCGGGCGCTTGAGTGTTTTGATTTTGTTGAGACATACGGCAGTTGATGCTGGCGAGCGAGACGAGAAGTAAGGCGAAGAGGAGCGAACCGGAAACGGCCCTTTGTGCGCGGTGCGTCATCCCTTGACTTTGGAAGCGGCGTTACGAATTTTCGTAGATTCGACAAAAGCGTTTCAATGTTACGTCTCCTCTCGCGGAAGAATCAAGCGTGCTTGCCAACGTGCTTCGGTTTACGGTATTGTGCGGTATCTTAATCAGCCGGATTTAAGCGGGAGGAAGGCTGCCGTCTTCATAACAGATTCCGTGTGATTGCAACTCAGGAAACACGTAGCCACCGCTTCGCGAGTCCCCTCTCAAATTTATTCCCGAAGGAGTGAAAAATATGTTCTCCAAAGACGGCAAGACGAAAGACGTCAAGAGCCCTCGCATCGTTCAGGAAGTCTGGCACAACGGCGAGTTCATCAAGTGGGACGACGCGCGCGTGCACGTCATGTCGCACGTCCTGCACTACGGCTCAAGCGTCTTCGAGGGCATACGCTGTTACAAGACCAAGCGCGGCCCCGCCGTCTTCCGCCTGCGCGAGCACATGCAGCGGCTGCTGAACTCGGCCAAGATTTACCGCATGGATCACGACTGGTCGCTCGACACGCTGTGCGACGCGACGGTCGAACTCGTCGGCCGCAGCGGGCTGGAGCAGTGTTACGTCCGCCCCATCATGTTCCGCAGCCTCGACGAGGAGCGCCCCGCGTTCGGCGTCAACCCGTTCCCGAACCCGATGGCCTGCTACATAGGCGCTTGGGACTGGGGCAAGTACCTCGGCGAGGAGGCCATCGAGCAGGGCGTTGACGTGTGCGTCTCGACGTGGAACCGGCTGACGCCGAACTCCATGCCCGCGATGGCGAAGTCGGGCGCGAACTACATGAACTCGCAGTTGATTAAGATGGAGGCGCTCCTGAACGGCTTCGCCGAGGGCATCGCGCTCGACGACCGCGGCTACGTCTCCGAGGGCTCGGGCGAAAACATCTTCCTCGTGCACGACGGCCGAGTGATTACGCCGCCGCTTTCGAGTTCTATCTTGCCGGGCATCACGCGCGACAGCGTGATCGAGATTTGCCGCGAGCTGGGCATCAAGGTCAAGGAGCGCAGCATCCAGCGCGCCGCGCTCTACGTCTCGGACGAACTCTTCTTCTCCGGCACGGCCGCCGAGATCACGCCGATTCGCTCCGTCGACCGCATCACGGTCGGCACCGGAAGGCGCGGCGAGGTCACGCGCCGCATTCAGGAGGTCTTCTTCCAGATCACTTCGGGCGAGCGCGAAGCGCCGGGTCCGTGGCTCACCTACGTCAACGAGCGCCAGGCCGAGCAGCCCAACAGCAGCAACAACGGCCACAGCGCCGCGCAGGCCAAAGCCTCCGGCGCTTCCTCGGGCGGTGCCGAGCCGGTCGCCGACTTCGAAACCGTGATGACGGAATAAGCCGCGGGCGGCCCGTGATGAATTCGTAGACGGCTCAACCTGAAGCGCATCGTGAGCGATTACGATGCGCTTCAGGCTTTTCGCCCTCAACTCAAAGGAGGTGCCCGATGAAGAATGCGCCCGCACGCCGCCGGCTCTCAGGACGGAGCCTCGGAAGTGTCTCGCTCGCCGTCTCACTCTGGTCGCTACTGATTGTCTCCCCCGGTTCGAGTTTTAACGCGCGCCAAGGTTCGTCGCGCGCGGAAGACGGCCCCGTCAAAGTCGGGGTCTTCCTGGACCTCTCTGGACAGACCTCCAGGTTCGGCGTGTCCGCCCTCAACGGCATCAAGATGGCCGCCGACGAAATCAACGCGCGGGGCGGGGTCATGGGCCGGCGCATAGAGTTGATCGTCAAAGACGAGCAGGGCGAGCCGAGTCAGGCGGCGGAGGCGGTTGAGGGACTGGTCGAAAAAGATAAGGTCCACGCCCTCCTCGGCGAAGTCGCCTCGACCAACTCTCTCGCGGCAGCGCCGCACGCGCAACGTGCGCGCGTGCCGATGATCACGCCGTCCGCGACCAACCCGCGCGTGACGCAGGCCGGCGATTACATCTTCCGCGCCTGCTTCGTAGACCCTTATCAGGGCGAGGCGATGGCGAAGTTCGCCGCCACGAGTTTGAAGGCCAGGCGCGCTGCCATTTTCTTCGACGCCAATTCCGACTTCAGCAAAGGTCTCGTGGAAACTTTCAGACCTAAGTTCGCCAAGCTCGGCGGCCGCGTCGTCGTCGAGCGCAAGTACACGCAGACGGACCAGGACTTCGGCAAGGAGTTGGCGGCCATCCGCGCGGCCAAGCCGGACGTGATCTACATCCCCGGCTACTACGGGCAGGCCGGCGTCATCGCCAGGCAGGCGCGGCAAATGGGCATGAAGCAGCCGCTCCTCGGCGGCGACGGGTGGGACGCGCCGGAGCTTTGGAGGCTGGGGGGCGAGGCCCTGAACAATTCATACATCACGAACCATTTTTCCGCCGACGATCCGTCGCAGGCTGTACAGACTTTCGCCGCCGGCTACGAAGGCAGGTACGACTCCGCGCCGGACGCTATGGCCGCGCTCGGCTACGACGCGATGATGCTGCTCGCGGACGCGCTCGGGCGCGCCGGCGGGACCGACGGGCCTAAGCTGCGCGACGCCATCGCGCAGACCAGGAACTTCCCAGGCGTGACCGGCCCCATCACGCTCAACGCCGAGCGCGACGCCGTCAAACCGGCCGTTGTCGTGCGGCTGCTCGACGGCAAGTTTCTTTACCGCGAGACGATTCACCCGGACGGCGAGAGGTAGGGCAGAAGTGGACATACGCGAATACAACAGCGCGGCTTGGGACAAGGAGGTCGAGCGCGGGAACGAGTGGACGCAGGCGGTCGGCCCCGAAGTCATCAGGGAGGCGCGGGAGGGCCGTTGGGAAGTCCTGTTGACGGAAACGAAACCCGTCCCGCGCGAGTGGTTTCCCGATTTGCAAGAGCGCGACGCGCTCTGCCTCGCTTCGGGCGGAGGACAACAAGCGCCTGTCTTAGCCGCGGCCGGCGCTCGCGTGACCGTCTTCGACAACTCGCGCAGGCAGTTGGAGCAGGACCGGGCGGTCGCAAAGCGCGAGGGTCTCATCCTCGCGACGGTCGAGGGAGACATGGCGGACCTCTCCCCTTTCCGAGACGAGAGCTTCGACCTCGTCTTCCATCCCTGCTCAAATCTGTTCGTCGCGGACGTGCGGCCCGTCTGGCGTGAAGCCTTCCGCGTGCTGCGAAGCGGCGGCGTGCTCCTGGCGGGCTTCGTCAACCCCGTCATCTACCTCTTCGACCACAGGCTCGAAGAGCGCGGCGTGCTACAGGTCCGCCACCCGCTGCCCTATTCGGACCTCAATAGCCTGACGAAAGAGGAGTGCCGCGCGCTCATCCAAAGGGGCGAGCCGCTCGAATTCGGCCACACCCTCCAAGACCAGATAGGCGGGCAGACCGACGCGGGTTTACACATCACGGGCTTCTACGAAGACCACCACCGCACGCTTCCCATAGCGCAATTCACCGCGACCTACATCGCCACGCGCGCCGTCAAGCCTTAACCGGGCGGGCGCGCGCCAGGGCTCTGGGGCATGTGGGAGGGACGGCGAAGGGGCCGCCGCCGGACGAGGCGACGACGAGACTTCAAAGTTTTTCTTGGAAATCTTCTTGATTTGGCGCAGAATGTAGCCGCATCGTAATTTCTATCCATCACGGGCAGCCGCCCAAAGCGCGGCGCTTGAGTTGCCCGGCGTATTGAGACCTTCCTGTCACGGTAGCCCGAACCCATGATCGGCCAGACAGTCTCTCATTACAGAATAGTTGAAAAGCTCGGCGAAGGCGGGATGGGCGTCGTCTACGCGGCCGAGGACTTGAGCCTCGGGCGGCGCGTCGCCATCAAGTTTCTCTCGGCCGCGTCAGTGGGCCACGGCTATCGTGCCCGCTTCCTGCGCGAGGCGCGCTCCATCTCGCAGCTCTCACACCCGAACATAGCCGCGCTGTACGACTACGGGGAGACGGAAGACGAGCAACCCTACATCGTGATGGAGCTCGTCAACGGGCGCGAGCTGAGCGAGCTATTGCTTGAAGGGCCGCTCAAGGTTTCGCGCGCCATCGAGATTATCGAGTCGGTCGCCGAGGCTCTCTCGGAAGCGCACGCGCTCGGCATCGTCCACCGCGACATCAAGCCCTCGAACGTCTTCATCAACGAGCGCGGCCAGGTCAAGGTGCTGGACTTCGGACTCGCCAAGCAGCTCGGCGAGAGCAAGACAGACCACTCCGACCCGGAAGCGCGGACGCTGCTGGCTACGCACACGCGGTCGGATGCCGTCCTCGGCACGCCGCTCTACATGTCGCCCGAGCAGGCGGTCGCCGCGCCAGCCGACCCGCGCAGCGATCTCTTCGCGCTCGGCGCGCTGCTCTACGAATGCCTCACGGGCAAGCCAGCCTTCTCCGGCGTCAACGTCATCGAGATCGTCGCCAAAGTCATACACGTCGACCCGCCGCCGCCCTCGACGCTCAATAAGGGGATTCCCCCCGAGCTGGACCGCGTCACGCTGCGCGCGCTCACGAAAGACATCGGCAAGCGTTACCAGTCGGCCGACGAAATGCTCGCGGACTTGCGCGCCGTGCGCGAGGCGCTGCTCGGCGGCGGCGGACATCTGACAGACCCGCCCCGCCGCGACCCGAAGACGCTGGCCGACTCGCGCGCGCTGCCCGCGAGCGCCTTCCGCACGGCCTCCGCCCCGCGGCGGCGACTTCATCCTTACGCGCTCATCTTCGTGGCCGCGGCGGTCGCGGTCGGCCTAACTCTTTTCCTCGCCTCGCGCAGGCGGAGCGTCGCGCCGCACGTCCCGTCCGCCGAAGCGCGTGGATGGTACGACCGCGGGACAATCGCGCTGCGCGACGGGGCGTACTACCAGGCCAGCAAGATGCTCGGCCGCGCGGTCAGCCTCGACGACAACTTCGCGCTGGCCCACGCGCGACTGGCCGAGGCTTACGCCGAGATGGAATACACGAGCAAGGCCAAGGACGAGATGCTGCGCGTCGCCGCCCTCGTGCCGGACCGCTCGGCGCTCGCGCCGCTCGACGCGCTCTACCTTGACGGCGTCAACGCGCTGGTCGTCAGAGACTTCGAGAGCGCCGTCAAAGCCTACGCCGAGATTGCGCGGCAAAAGCCGAAGGACGCCGCCGCGCTGGTTGACCTCGGGCGCGCGTATGAGAAGAACGACGACACCGCCAACGCGATCAAGAGCTACGTCGAGGCCACCCAGCTCGCGCCGTTCGACGCGACCGCTTACCTGCGCGTCGCCGCCCTCTACAGCCGGAAGCAGGATGTCGCCAGCGCCAACGCCGCGCTCGACAAGGCCGAAAGCATCTTTCAGGATTCAGGCAATCAGGAGGGGCGCGCCGAAGTGCTCTACCGGCGCGGCGTCGTGCTCAGGGACAGCGGCAAACTGTCCGACGCCCGCGCGCAGTTGGAAAAGGCGCTTGAGATTGCCAAAACGAACGGCAACGAAGCGCAACGCGTCAACATCCTGCTGGAGCTGAGCCGCCTCTCGTACATCGAAGGCGCGCCGGCCAGGGAGCGACAGTACGCGCAGGAAGCCATAGCGTTTGCCGAGGCCCACGGCGTCGAGGCCCTGCTCATGCGCGGGCTCAACGAGTTGGGAGTCGCGCTGCAATCGGGCGGCGACTATGACGGCGCGGCCGAGCAGTTCCAGAAGGCTCTCGACCTGGCCCGCCGCAGCAACGTCCCGTACCTGGAAGCGCGCAGCCTCATCAACCTGGCGGGACTGCGCATCGAGCAGCTACGCACGGACGAGGGGCTACAGTACGCCGAGCAGGCGCTCGCCATTTTCCAGCAGGGCCACTACCGGAAGGACATTTCGAGCAGCCTGACCTACATCGGGCGCGCGCGCCGTCGCAAAGGCGACTACGCGGGAGCGCTCCACGTCATCGGACAGAAGCTGCAACTCGCCAGAGACGCGAGCGACCAGCGGCAGGTCGCCTTCTCGCTCGGGGAGATAGGGACGGTGCTCTACGAGCAGGAGAGTTACGCGGAATCTCTGAGTCGATACGACGAGAGCTACGCCATCTACAAGTCGCTGGGGATTCGCATTAATCTGGCGTACAACCTGCTTCAGCGCGGCAACCTGCTCTGGCGTCTGGGGCGCTACGACGAGTCGCGCGCGGCCATCAGCCAGGCGTTCGAGATTGCCAGCCAGCCCGACGCGCGTATCAAGCCCCTGCTCGCGGACGTGCAGCTGCGCGAGGCGCAGTCGGCGCTCAGCCGTCGCCGTTTCCCGGAAGCGAAGGCCAAAGCGCGGGCGGCGCTCGACGCCTCCGGCCGGGAGTATGAGGTGACGGCGATTGAGGCGAAGTTTACGCTCGGGCTGGCGCAAGCCCTCTCCGGCGCTGCCGCCGAAGGGCAGAAGCTCTGCGCGGAAGCGGCCGAGCAGGCGAAGCTCTCGGGCGACACGGCCCTGTTTTCCAAAGCGCTGCTGGCGCTGGCCGAGGCCGAGCTTGAGAACAAAGACGCGGCCGCCGCGCTCAATCACGCGCGGCAGGCGCAGGAAAGATTCGCGTCCGCCTCGCAGTCGGAGTCAGGGTGGCGCGCCTGGCTCATCATCGCTCGCGCCGGCCGCGAGCTGCGCGACGAGGACAGCGCCCGCGCGGCCCTCGCGCGCGCCGGCGAAATTCTCTCCGGCCTTGAGCAAAAATGGGGCGCGGAAGCGTTCACCAGCTACACGGGGAGACCGGACATCCAATTTTACCGCGAGCAACTCGGCGGCCCCTGACCGCCGAATGTTTTCCCACCAACCCGACAAGGAGAAAGACGATGAAAGAAGAGACTAATCGCCCGGAAGCGAAAGAGGACTCCCAGAACGAAGAAGAGGCGACGCAAAGCAGAGCGGCTGCCGCAGGTGTACAGACCAGCAATGACGACGTGCAAGCCTACGGCGAACCAACCGACGCCAGCGGCGGCGGCAAGGCGTTTGCCGAACCGACCGACGCCAGCGGCGGCGGTAAGTAGCCTAACTTCCGTCAAGTATCACTCTCTTGCCCAGAAGTTTCACCCGTCAGGATGAAATAAGGATGCAGGGGCGCGGCGAAGAGCTTCTCTTCGCCGCGCCCCTAACTCTCCAAAAACTTCGCCGTTGACGCACGCGTGACGGCCAAGCTATCATCTTTCGTAGCGTCTCCGGCTCTTTAATTTTCCGGCGACGCGCCTCCCGAAAGCGCCCGCCCCACGGAGAAGCGCAAAAACTGTCCCGGACATGTGCGCGCCCCGCTGTAGTTTGCCACTGATTGCGCCCTGAAAGGTTTTCCGGTTTCCCGAACTATGTCAGTCAAAATTGACGACCTCCTGCGGTTCGCCACGAGCCACAACGCGTCGGATTTGCACCTCAAGGCAGGGGCGTTCCCCTACATGAGAGTCGGCGGCGAGTTGCGCCCGCTCGTTGACGCGCAGCCGCTGACGCAGGAGGACACGCTCGACATGGCCTTCAGTATGATGTCGAACAGACAAAAGCAAAGATTTAAAGAGGTCTCGGAAGTTGACATAGGCTACGGTGTCTCGGGCGTCGGCCGCTTCCGCGCCAACATCTTTCAGCAGCGCGGCACGGTCGGCATAGTCCTGCGCGTCATCCCCGACTCGACGCGCACGACCAGTTCCCTGGGCCTGCCCCCGGTCGTCGACCGCATCAGTGACGAGCAGCGCGGGCTGATTCTCGTGACGGGCGCGACCGGCTCGGGCAAGTCTACGACGCTGGCCGCGATGATCGACCGCATCAACGCCATGCGCAGCGGCCACATCGTCACCATCGAAGACCCGATTGAATTCCTGCACCGCGACAAGCGCTCCTTCGTCACGCAGCGCGAGGTGGACGTGGACACGCGCTCGTTCGCCGATGCCCTGCGCGGCGCTCTGCGCCAGGACCCGGACGTGATTCTCGTCGGCGAGATGCGCGACCTGGAGACGATTGAGACGGCGCTGACCGCGGCCGAGACAGGCCACCTGGTGCTCTCCACCCTCCACACGCTCGACGCGACCGAGACCATCACGCGCGTCGTCTCCTCCTTCCCCTCGCACCAGCAGAAGAGCGTGCGGCTGCAACTGGCCGGGATACTGAAGGCCGTCATCTCCATGCGCCTCGTGCGCGCGGCGAAAGGCAGGGGCCGCGTCCCCGCCGTCGAGATCATGGTCTCGACCGGGCTGATACGCGACTACATCATCAACGAGGAGAAGACCTACTTGATTCGCGAGGCCATCGCCGCCGGCACCTCGCAGTACGGCATGCAGACCTTCGACCAGTCGCTCTTCCACCTCTACCAGTCTGGATTGATCGCGCTCGAAGAGGCGCTCCGCAACGCGAGCAACGCCGACGAGTTCCGCATGCGCGCCGCCGGCATACAGTCGAGCACCGAGCGCGCCAAAGAAGAGATGGAACGCATCGTCAGCGTCGTCAGCACCCCGAATAGCAGTGGGCAGTAGGCAGCAGGCAGCAGGCAGTTAAGACGGGAAAGCAAGAGGGCAGCCGAGTTCGATTAACTCGGCTGCCCTCTTCTCTTTCTTTTAACTGCCTACTGCCCACTGCCCACTTCTCTTCAGTGTCCGCCGTGGCCGCCGCCTCCCGGCTGCGGGGGCGCGGGGGCGGGCTCGCTATCGGGGGCACCCTGCGGCGCGCCCTGCGGCGTGCCCATCATGGGCTCCGTGTGCCCCTGCGCTTTCGCGCCGCCGTCCTTGAGGTAAGGCTTCAGGAGGTCCAGCCAGGCGTTCGCCAGGCGCGAGTACTCCTTCGGGCAGCGGACGGCGCGCGCCTCCGGCAAGGGGTTGTTGACCATCCCCATGTACTTGTTCGGGTTGTGACCGAATATCCAGCAGAGGATGTTGTAGAACCGCTGGCCGTCCATCGAGTGCTCGTCGGCCCAGAGCATGTCCAGCTCGGCGGCCGTCTTACCCGACTGCGCCAGCCGCTGGTACTGTATGCCCCACGAGAGCGCGCCGCTGATCGCCATCTTCTCGCCCTCCTCGCCGTTCAGGCCGACGAGGACGAAGGTGGAGAGCTGGTCGACGGCGTCCTCCTCGCGGCCCGTCGAGGGCAGCTTGAGCACGTCAATCAGGCAGTGGCCCAGTTCGTGTATGAAGGCGAAGGTCAGCGCGCCGCCGACGCGCTCGCCCACTTCCTCCTCGGTCTTGGAGACCTCGCGGAAGTCCTGCGTCATCTGCGCCATCAGCTCGTAGCACATGACGATCTGCTTGTCGCTCGGGTTCCAGAAGGCGTTGGGCTGGCCGCACTCCTTGAAAGTGATGACCACGTTCTCCGGGATGGCGATGGAGGCGTTCAACTGGTCTGCGATGCCTTCGAGGAAGCGCTGCTGCCGGAACTGCTCGTTGATCTGCGCGAACTCGGGGTTCTGGATCGCGGAGTATTCGACGCTGAAGTTGCCGCGGTCGGGCATGGTGGCCTGGCCCTGCTCGTTCGCCATGCCCTTGATGACTTCGGCGCTGTTGGTGTTCTCGGTCGTCTGGCCCGTGGTCTCCGTGTTCGAGTTCGTGTTGCCGCCGTTCGCGTTGCCGTTCCTTTTCTTGCAGCCGCCGGAGACGAGGGCGGCCGAGAGCAGGAGGGCGAGCGCCAGCAGGGGGACGGCGCGCGAGACGTGGCTCGCGCCGCGGCGGGGGTCGTTTGCTCTTGCCATTAACTTATCCTTTCGATTGCCCTAAGAAGATAAAGATTTTGAAGCTGCCTTCGGAGTAGAACGCAGGCTAATACCATAAAAAGGTTGGCCGGCACAAGCGAGATTGCGGATTTCTGAACTCGGATTTCGGATTAAAAGAAAAACTCAACGGTTGGGACGATTCAACCCTTTGCGCCTTCGGTTTTCCCTTAGCGCCTCAAGCGAGAAATGATTGTTCACGCTGGAGGTGCCGAGAGAAGAAAAACCGAAGGCGCAAAGGGTTGAGCCCGTCTTCCAAGCCGCGATCCGAAATCCGAGTTCGGCACGTCCGCAACCTATCCCTGCGTTGCGCCGCCGGCGTTTAGTCCTCCGTCCTTGAGGTAAGGCTTGAGCAGCGTCAGCCACGCGCTGGAGAGTCTCTCGTACTCGCTCGGGCAGCGGACGGCGCGCGCCTCGGGCAGTTGGTTGTTGACTATCCCAGCGTATTTCTGCTGGTTGTGCCCGTAGACCCAGCAGATGATGTTGTACATGCGCTGCGCGTTCAGCGAGTGCTCGTCGGCCCACAGTTGATCCAGTTCGCCCGCGGTCCGGCCCGATTGTGCCAGTTCGTCGTATTTCTGCCCCCACCAGGCCGCGCCGCTCAGGGCCATGCGCTCGCCCTCGTCGCCGCCGGAATCGACGAGCACGTAGGTCGCCAACTGATCCACGGCGTCCTCCTCGCGGCCCGTCGAGGGCAGCTTCAGGATGTCTATCAGCGCGTGGCCCAGTTCGTGGAAGAAGACGAAGGTGGTGGCCCCGCCGACCGCGTCCTCCAACTGCTGCTGGTCTTTCGCTATCGTGCTGAACCTCTGCGCCAGGTCTTCGATCAATTCGTAGCACATCTCAATGGTGCGCGTGGGCGGGTTCCAGGAGGCGTTCACCTCGCCGCACTCCTTGAAGACGATGGTCACGTCTTCCGGGATGGCGATGGCCGCGTTCAGCTCGTCGGCCACCTGTTCGAGCGAGCCGCCGCGCTTCAGCTCCGCGTTCATCTCCGCGTACTTCTCGTTCTGCGGCTCGGAGTAGGCGATCTTGAAGTCGCCCTGGTCGGGGGCCGTGGCCTGGCCCTGGTCAGTAGCCATGCTCTTGAGTTCCGCGCGGCTCGCGGTCCTCGTCCCCGCAGTGTTCGCGCCGCCCGGAGTTCCGGCCGGGCCGTTTGAAGCGCCGAACGGCGCGTTCTGGTTTTTGGCACACCCTGCGAGGAAGAGCGCGAAGGCCGCGACGAGGGCGAAGATTCTGAGAGATTTCTGGTGAGAGTTGGAGTGCTTGCTAAGCATCATTGGGCAAGTCCTTTCTGTCTGAGACTATTCTGGATGAGAAACACCGTGCTGGTCTCGAAGAAACAGGCGGCCTAATATCACAAACGGCCGCGCGCACACAAGCAGTTTCCGGCGGGAGAGGTCTTCCGTTTTACCTTCGGCCTTGACGCGCCCACGCCGTATATTTTGCAGTTGGCACAGCTCGCTCACGGCACGGCGGGCGTGCTCGCCCCGGCGAGGGTCGTGAGCGGGGGCGTTTGGAGGGTGAAGGTTTGGGGGTTTTCGCCGATGATGGCGGCGGCGAAGAAGCGCGGGACGTACTGGGCGTTTTCGTGGTGGAAGGTGTCGGTTAGGCGGTGGCGGTTGGCGAGGAGGGTCCAGAAGTTTCTTTCGGGGTCGCCGGCCTCTCGGAGGCGGCGGAGCGAGTCGCGGAGGCGGTCCGCGCCGCTGTTGAAGCTGAGGATGACGAGCGTCATGCTCTGGGCGTCGTCGCCGAGTTCGGCCATGCGGTCTGCGATGTAGTGGGCGGCCGCGGGCGTCATCTTCTCCGGGTCGCACATCTCTTCGCGGGAGACGCCGTAGAGTTGCGCCGTGCGCGGGAGGAATTGATAAAGGCCCTTCGCCCCGATTCCGTTCTCCAGGCAGGCCGTGTACTCCGATTCAATCAGGGGCAGGTAGATGCCGACGAGGGCGGGGACTTTGCGCTCACTGAACTCGCGGCCGATGAGCGGGAGGTACGGCGCGGCGCGGGCGTAGACGGCGCGGATGTCGTCTTCTCCCTGCGCGGTGGAAGTGCTGCCCAGGCGCGCGACGTACCTGTCCAAGTGCAGCTTGATGGCCCTCAAAGCGTCTTCGCTGAGGCGCGCGGGGCGCTCGCCCATCTGCGCCGAGATTTTCTGTTCCTGTTCGTCTATGAAGGCGAGTTGCTCGGCCTCCGTCATCTCCGTGTAGGGCTTCGCGGCCGCGGGAGCCGCCGCGCGGCGCGCCATTGAGCGGTTGTAGAGGAAGGTCACCACGACGAGTGCGAACAACAGCCCGACCGCGATGAACGCTTTGACGACGCGACGCTGCGACTCACGCGCCTGTTGCTCGGCGAGTGTGGCGGCGACCGTCCGGCCGTTTGGAGATGAAAGGGCTGTGGAGACTGTGCCATTTTCATGCTCGCCGTCTTGCGCGCCGCGCCCGGCGCGGAAAGCTTCCAGCGCCTCACGGCCTTTGAGACTTCCAGAGAGAGAGCGGCTCACGCCTCTTAAATCCTCAAGCATCTCGGCGGCGGAAGAGTAGCGCCCGTCCCTACTTTTGCTCAGGGCCTTCGTGACGACGCGTTGCAGGACGAGCAACTCTGTCGGCGCGTCCTCCCCAACATTCAAGAGCGGCGCGGGCTCGCGCTCAAGCAGCGCGACGAGCGTGTCCATGCGCGTCTCGCCCGCGAAGGGCGCGCGCCCCGCGAGCATCTCGTAGAGGACGCAGCCCAGGCCCCAGATGTCCGTGCGCTCGTCCACGGGGACGGCGCGCGCCTGCTCCGGCGACATGTAGCCGACGGTGCCCATCACCATGCCGGCTTCGGTCTGGCCCTTGATGAGCGTGGGCGCTTCTGACGGAAACTCCGTGGCCGCCGGCTCCGTCAGCTTGGCGATGCCGAAGTCCAGAATCTTGACCAGCCCGTCCTCGCGCCGCATGACGTTCTCGGGCTTGATGTCGCGGTGGATGATCCCCGCCGCGTGGGCCGCGGACAGGGCGGAACTGAGCTGCACGCCTACGTCCAGGACATCTGCGAGCGAGAGCGCGTCCGCGGCGATCAACTCGCGCAGCGTGCGCCCGTCGATGAACTCCGTGCTGATGAAGTGCAGGCCGTCCGTCTCGCCGACTTCGTGTATCGTGAGAATGTTCGGGTGGTTGAGCGCGGAGGCGGCGCGCGCCTCGCGCTGGAAGCGGCGCAGGCGCGCGCCGTCCCGCGCGAAGTAGTCGTGCAGAATCTTCAGCGCGACCGCGCGCCCGAGTCGCGCGTCCTGCGCCAGATAGACTTCGCCCATGCCGCCCGCGCCGAGCAGGCTGGTGATCCTGTAAGGCCCCACGGCGCGCCCCACGTGCGCGTCCTCTCGCGCGTCGCCGAAGAGCACGCGCGCGTCACGCGCGATGGCCGGCAGCTCCAAAAACTCGCCCGCCTCCTCGTGCGCGCTCAAAAGCTGCGACGCCTCGCCCCTCAACTCGCGGTCGCCCGCGCACGCCTCCGCCAGAAACGCCTCGCGCTCCGCCGCCGGCCGATCCAGCGCCGCCTGCAACACCTCTTCGACTTGCTGCCAACGTTCAGGAGACATGATTAAGGGATGAGGGATGAGGGACGAAGTAAAGACGATTGCTTTATACTTCATCCCTCATCCCTCATCCTTTTATACAGCCAGGCCCGCGCGGCGCGCCAGTCGCGGCGGACGGTCATGACGGAGATTTGAAGTGTGTCCGCCGTTTCTTCGAGGCTGAGGCCGCCGAAGTAGCGCAGTTCGACGACGCGCGCCTTGCGCGAGTCTAGTTGTGCCAGTTTTTCGAGCGCCTCGTCGAGCGCGATTAGTTCCGCCGCGCGCTCGTGCGACATCGCGTGGGCCTCTTCGAGCGGGACCTGTTGGGCCGCGCCCCCGCGCTTGGCGTAGTGGCGGCGGCGCGCGTGGTCAATCAGGACGTGGCGCATGACCTGCGCGGTGACGGCGAAAAAGTGTGCGCGGTCCTGCCACTCCACGCGCTGCTGGCCGGCGAGGCGCAGGTACGCCTCGTTGACGAGCGCCGTGGTTTCGAGCGTGTGCCCGCCGCGCTCCTGGCGCATGTAGCGGTGCGCGATGCGGCGCAGCTCGTCGTAGACCAGGGGCGTCAGCCGGTCGAGCGCGGCCCTGTCCCCGCGCCGCCATTCGAGCAGCAGCTCCGTCACGTCCTGCTCCGATGAAATCGCGGCCATCACACGCCCCTTCGCTGGTCTCTTGCGTCCGAGGCCGGATTCTAGCATCTTTCACACGCGCGGGGGCGTCCCCGTTCGAGTGCCGAAAAAATTTCCCCCGGCCGTGAACACTTTCCGCGCCGCTTCTCGCTTACGTCTTCGGAGGGCCGCTTCATTCGCCGCCCCCGCACCTTAAAAAATAAGTGAGGAATATTTTGATGAAACTGAAGAGGACAATCTTGCTCTCGCTCGCCCTCCTGCTCTCTGTGACGGCGGCGCGGGCGCAGGCCGGGAAACCTTACCAGCAGATGACGAACGAGGAGCGCGCGGCCTTCGTGCGCACGGAAGCGCGCCGGGTCGCGCGGCAGATCGCGGGCGCGGAGTATGAGTTCACGGAGAGCTTCGAGTCGGAGATTCAGAAGTGGGTCGAGAAGTACGCCTCGCGCATAGGCACCCAGGGGGGCGACCGCATGTTGAAGGGTGACTTGCGCCCGGTCTTCGAGCGCGGGCAGAGGGTCGCGCCGACGCTCTCCGCGGCCTTCAAGACGCAGGACGTTTCGCCGCTCATAGGGCTCTACATCCCGTTCATAGAGTCCGAGTTCGTCAACATCGAATCGCCCAACGCGGTCGGGGCCATGGGCATGTTCCAATTTCTGCCGAAGACCGGCGAGCGCTTCGGGCTCTCCAGGACAGACCTTCTGGACGTGGCGAAATCCGCCGGGGCGGCGGCGCGCTACATCGCGAAGAACGTGGAGCAGTTCAGGGACGACCCGATGAAGGAGGCGCTCGCGCTCCTGTCCTACAACCGCGGCGAGGACAAGACGGCGCGGGCGCTGGCTCTTGTCCTCAACGACCAGAACAGGCGTTGCAGCATCTGCGCCCTGACGGACGCGCGCGCGCAACTGGACCGCAACTTCCAGGAGGAGAACGTGCACTACGTCCCGCGCTTCTTCGCCACCGCCATCATCGGCGAGAACCCGCAGGCGTTCGGCCTCGGACACCAGCCGCTCTCGTCCTATTAAGAGCGCCCGACCAAAACCAGTGACCGCGCGCGCCACGCGAAATGGCACAAATATTTTCGTGCCATTTCGCGTGGCGCGCGGTCCGTCTCTTCTCAGACGTTCGGGATTTGCCAGTCGATCTCGGGCTTGCCGGCCTTGCGCAGCGCGGCGTTGATTTTGGAGAAGGGGCGGCAGCCGAAGAAGCCGTGCGAGGCGGAGAGCGGCGAGGGGTGCGCGCACATGACGATTTTGTGCCGCGCCGTGTCAATCAGGGCGACCTTCTTCTGCGCGTACTTGCCCCAGAGGGCGAAGACGACCGGGTCATCTTTCTCGTTGACCTTCCGTATGACGGCGTCCGTGAAGACCTCCCAGCCGCGGTTCTTGTGGGAGTTCGGCTCGCCCGCGCGCACCGTGAGCACGGCGTTCAGGAGCAGCACGCCCTGTTTGGCCCAGGGTATGAGCGAGCCGTTGTCGGGCATCTCGAAGCCCACGTCCGTTTGCAGCTCCTTGAACATGTTCCGCAGCGAGGCGGGGATGGGGACGCCCGGCCGGACGGAGAACGCCAGGCCGTGCGCCTGGTTCGGGCCGGGGTACGGGTCCTGGCCCAGGAGCAGCACGCTGACCTCCTCGTAAGGGGTGTACTTGAGCGCCGAGAAAACTTCCTCGGCGGGAGGGTAGACGGTCCGCGCCGCGTACTCCCGCTCCAGAAAATCCTGCAACTCGCGGAAGTACGGCTCCTCCGTCTCGCCCTTGAGCAGCTTGCGCCACGGCGCGGGGATTTTGGGTAGCATCAGTTTACCTTTCCGAAGACCAAACATTTTCACGAACGAGCCGGCGTTGTCAACACTGAGGCCCGTGAGTAAGAACTCAGTCACCCCGAATCACAACGGCCGTTAAGGTCAGACGGAAGAAGCGCGGCGGGCGATTTTTGTAAGTCGCCCGCCGCGCTTCTTTTTATTCTGACGGAGGCTAGGCTCCGTTCAGTGTTGGCCGGTTAAACGCGATTACTGGCAGAAGGTAAAGAATTAAAACTATGAGCGGCATTGAGTGCGAAAACTATTTATGTACCTTTACACTCTCGACACAGGAAGCGTTATCAGCCATTCCGAGCTAGAGCGGTTGAGCAGGTCACTCTTTAATAGAACAGCTATCGCTGCGCGCCTGCGCCAAGTCACCGTTCGCCTCAACGCGGGGTTTATTGTCTTCCCTGATGGCAGAGAGGCCGAGGCTCATCAGACTTAGGCCCAGGCATTAGATAGATTGGATTCGGGGTTATAATGCTATCAGTATTGGCCCTCACGTTACCACAAATCAGCTCTTGCTTTTGGACGTAGCCGGATGGCTCTACGACCCTAACCGTATACGTTCCTGCCCACGAGTTTGTCTCGAAATACCCTTTGTTGTTAGTCTTCGGTGTTTCATGTTGCTCCCCCTTATTGTCTAATAAGACGACTGTAATGCCTCCGGCCGGCTTATTATTATCCCCAAACACGACCCTTCCGCACAATTTACCACGGCCGCCATTTTGTGCGGTCGCCTCAAGCGTAAAGTTGTTCTGCCGTTCCGCTCGCAGGCGCTCGCAGGGAGTCTCCATTCGGCTTAACGTGTGGCTTGTCATGCTACCTGTACTGCTTGCCGGCACCAGAAAGAGTGGATTCGGGGTTATAATGCTATCAGTATTGGCTCTCACGTAACCCCAAACTTCCCCGGCTGTGATGTAGCCGGGTGCCCCCATGGCCACGACCCTGTAATTTCCCGCCCGTAAGACCATCACGAAATTCCCGTCGCTGTCGGTCCTCGCTTCCGTTTGTGTATAAGCGTCCACCGCGAAGACTCTCACGCCCCTGGCAGGTGTCGGGCGTATCGGGGTGGCATACGCGACAGTACCGAACAGCCGACCTACTTGCGCCGCCGCGTCAACTCCCGGACTGAAGAGCAAAGCCAGCCCTAATAGCAGTATAGTTCTCACACGTTGAAGCATAATGTCTCCTATCTTCTGGCCGCACAGCCGAACTACTTAAGGGCAGGCGACGAGATTCGAATGGACTCGACCTTCATCTGGTTGTCGCCCCGCTCTATTAGCCCGACGTTGCCGTAGGGGAACAGCGAGCGATTATCTTTAAAGGGCTCAATGAAAAATTCGATCCCCGTATCTGAGTACGTGTTCCCCAAAGCTGACCGATCCTCTTTCTCAACTTCAATCCTGCCGTCCTTTTCAAACCTGACATTGATATTTTCCACTTTCACCCAGAATTTAAACTCGTTGCCTTTAACCTCGGCCCGAATGCGAAATGCGTCGTTGAGCAGGCAACAATCCCTGAACGGTACGTTGTGACCATCTTTTTGATCCTCGTCCAATGGTTCATAGCGATTGTTTCCGTAGTAAACATACCCGTTCAGCTTGATAGACCTAGTCTCTAAGTCTCTTGTCAGCACGAACACGTAGCCCCTTTGTTTATCGGGCTGGGCGCGAAAAACCCAGGCCGCCTCAGTTCCCTGCATGATCCGAACTTTGATCTCCGCCTCGAAGTCGGCCAACACCGGCGGCTTAATATTCACCACGCCCATCTGGCTACCCTGGACTAATAGCGCTCCATCCTGCCCTGGCAAACCCTCTCCCTGACCAATAGTCCACCCAGCCGGGTAATCCCAGAGCGAGCTATCCGGCTTACGGTCGGCGGTGATTTTGAAATCGTCCGACCAGTCCCCCACGTAGCGATTCGGCGCCAAGCCGAGGAAGACCAAAGTTCTCTCGCGATAGAAATAAAACTGGTAAGCGGCGGTCAGCACGAGCAGCAGCGCAACCGCCCACGCTGCAAGCTTCACTCGTTTGACTTGCTTCCGCGAAGATTCAAATCGGAGGCTCTTCGCGATGAACGTGCGCTCGTCACCGTTTAGGTCTTCTGTCCGCGTCGCGCGGTATCGCTTTGCCTTAGCCAAATCCTTGCCATGCAGCAGCTCGTCTTCGTCATGTTCGGTGCTCTCCCATTTGGCGATGGCGGGTTGCAATCGCTGCCGCCAGAGGAGGAAGTCACGGTCTTCCGCGAGCCAGTCGCGCATCCGCTCCCACTTTTTGGCAAGCGCGTCGTGGGCCAATTCGACCGTCACTTCTTCCGTCATCTCGTCTTGCCTGAGCGAGACCAGTTGTTCATAAACCAACTTGTCTACAATTGCTTCGGAGTCCACGCCGAGGTCGCTTCTCTTAACCCGCAGGCGCGTGTCCGCCCAGTTCTCTCCAGGCGGTGGGACACCCACCAACCGCTTGAACGTTCGGCTGGCTATGGCCTGCTGCTTCGGCGTGAAAGAGGCGAAGACCTTCTCGGCGGTGCTGATTAACTCCTCGTCAGGGGTCTTGAACTGCCCTGTGGACGTGGGGTCAAAGACTTCGCGCGCGTAATCGGCCAGTACCCGCTGGCGTTCGGCCTCGGGGGGAGGTTGCAGGCGTGTCACTTGTCCTTCCGGGTCGCCATGGGTGAGGTACCCCGTCAGCCGTTCGACCGCCCCGAGCAGAGAGACGGTCTGCCCGCGCCTGTCTCCGAAAGGGGCGAGAATCTCTTCGTAGGCGTAGTAAGGGATGTAGATGACCTCGACTTCGCCCCAGTAGTCTGCGCGCTTTTCGTTGGGGATGTGCGTGGGGAAGCGTTCGAAATGCTTCATCGCATATTCCCGCCGCGTCTCCAGCTTGTCTTTCTCGCCGTTCTCGACGCGCATCATGATGGGGAAAATCTGGACCGCCGGGTCCGCCTTCCGCCGTTGCTCGTACACAGAGGTCGCGACGGCCGCCGCGCCCTCGATGCTCTGATGGTTGAGCGTAAAGCAGACGGCGAGCGCGTCGGGCATCTGCACGGTGCAGATGCCAGAGGCGTCGCTCACGCCCGTCCGGCTGTCGATGAGGATGTAGTCGTACTCCTCGCGCATACGCTCTTTCACGGCTTCCAGAAACACGCCGCCGCCGAGGCGGTCATAAAAATTCTGCCAGTTGAACGAGGTGATCCGGGACGAGTAGTTGTCGCCCTGCCGGCCCGCCGGGATGAAGTCCAACGTCCCGTCGCCGGGGAAGTCCCAGTCGAGTGACGCCGCGTAGCGCAGGATGTCGGCGTGCGGCTTGTACCAGTCCGGGTCGGGCGTCTCGCCTTCTTTCGGGGGCGTCGCGGCCTCATTCTCGAAGTCGATCATGAGGTCTATCACCCCGTCCGACGAGGTCAGCTCTTTGTCCACGAGGAAGGGGTAGAAATAGCGGTGCAGCCCAGGCGCTTCGAGGTCCCAATCCACCGCGAGCACACGCCGGCCGTTGCTCGCCAACACCCAGGCGACGTTGGCGAGGGCCATTGAGCGCCCGGTGCCCCCTTTGTAGGAATAGAAGGTGATGATCTTGCCGGGGCCGGTGGCTGCCGTCACGTAGAGAATCCTCCTTAGATGTCTAGATCGGGCTTCCGAATGATCTGCCCGCCTTCCGCCCTCTTCACGACAGCGGCTTTCGCGCTGATCCGCGCGCGCGCCCTGTTCAGGGCAGTGCTGAGCGCCTTCTTCAGTTCGTCGGGGGAGCTGATGGAATCCACGAAGCAATTCGGGTCCGGTTTGACGGCGTGACGCACGAAGATGCCCCACATCTTGGCCGACAAGGTCGAGCGGTTAATTTCCGTCTCGTGGTCCCTGCTGTTCCACGGGATGAGGACGACGCTGTTGAAGAAACTGTGGCGATCATACTCGGCCATGAATGAGCTATACCGCGAGAGGCACAACGTCCAGGTGTCGACCACGATGGCGACGATCTTATTTTGGTCCTCGGCCTCCTTGATCCGCCCGATGATGTCGTCGTCGAGCTGTACGAATCCTGAGAGCAGTTTTTCCTTCGTGGCAACTGCCTGGGCTATGTCCCCGACCTCGTCCGTGACTTCCGGCAGATAAGGGTGCCAGTCGTAGCCTCCCTCCATGCCGTAAGGGTCAAGCCCTTCGCGCACTTCCCGGAGTTCGTCACGCCGCCCGGCGACGAAGACGAACTGCACGAAACGCGGCCCCGCGCTGACAGGTTCTTTGGCATCCTTACTGCCCTCAGCCCCGCGCGCGCGGAAGGCGCTCTTGATTTCACTGGCCGGCGGGAGACGCGTGTGAGGCCGCAGAACGTGGTCGCGCGCCGCGCCGATCAGCTTGTCGGCAAAGCGCTCAAGGAAGTTGCGGTAGTGGGCGCGGCGGTATCTCTTAAGCGACATGAGCTGTCGGAGACCCTCCCGCGCGTACTCCTCTCCGAACTCACTGTGTTCGTACTGCACCGTGGAAGCGGCGGCGGGGAGCGGGCGCGCTCGCAGTTTCGACTCGGGGACCCAGAGGACCGGCATAATCAGAGGGGGGAGGCCGGCGTGTGAGGGAGAGTCGGCGCTGTGAGACGCCAGGCGGGAACTGAAGAGCTGCCACTCTTTGCCGCATTCTTCACTCTCGAAGTAAGCGGGCGAATACAGGGCGACGAAGGTTCGGCAGTTTTGCAGCGCCGCAATCGCCTCGTCGCGCCACTGCCTTCCCGGCTCGATGTTCCCGTCGTCAAGGAACCCGTCCTCGCCTTCCCCGGAAATCGTCCACTTGCGTATCGTGTCGTTCAAGTCCCGGTGGAATATCCTGAGGTACTCATCGCAGTCGTTGCGCGCGCAGCTCAGAAAGAACCAATGGCTCATTATTCTTTTCACCTATCCTTTAAAATCGTCTCGGATGAGCGTAAGTCGCGGCGGAGCTAAAGTGCGCAGGGCACGGCTGCGACTCCTCAGGTGATTAAGCGGGCACGCCCGGAGCTTCTTGAGCGACAACTCCGGGTTGCCGGTTGCGGCCGTAAATGCCGGGACTGTCCAGGCTACGTTCCCTGTCGGGGCGACTCAGCGATGGAGCACATGAAGAAGCAGGTCACTCCACTTCCATGCCTCTTTAAAGCCGCGGAAATGAGGGTTGCCTATGGACAGATTGAATCGGACTGTTTATCCGCCCGCCCAAGCGGTTACCGGTCTAATATCGGCATTTCATCAGGCCAAGTAGCGGGTGAGTCTTTGCCGATTCCGTGAGTCTTAAATAACGACCTAAGCGAGCCAGAGGATTCTATGCCCGACGCTCCCTCACGTCAACTTTTTTCCACACCGGCGCGGCGCGGGGACTGCCTGAGCCGCAGGTCGAACCGGCAGTCACTGCCAATTACTGGTTAGAGTCACACGCCGCGTGACGCGCACGCCTGCGCGCCAGTCTTCGTTGAGGTCGAAGCGGTACATGCGGATAGAGGGCGTGATTGAGCGGGCGAGCGTGTTGAAGGCGCGGTGGAAGCGCAGGGCTGGGGCGACCAGGTAGATCAGGGGCGGGTCGTCTGAAATTTCGGCGTCGCCGAAGAGGCGTGCGCGCGTGATGTGGCCGGCGCGGCGGTGCGTCTCGACGCGACGCCAGTAGTCCGCGGCCTGAAGGACGTGTTCGCGGTCTTCGGAGACTTTCAGTTCTATGACGACGAGGCGGCCGTCGCGCCTGAGCGCGAGCAGGTCTATAGGGCGCGTGTGTGCGCCGGCTCCGCGCGAGGGGCGGAACTGGGCGAAGAGCGGCGCGAGGCGCAGGCCGGGGTCTAAGCGAGTGATGTCGCGCCTCAACATTGATTCGAGCCAGGCTTCAGGCGAGGCGCGGTAGAGCGCGTGGCGACGGTCCGGGGCGTCGGCGCGGCGGTGCTCCGTCAGGTCGCGCAGCAGCTTCGTCCACTCCTCCGGCGTGTCTTCGTCCAGCAGGCGGCGGCGCGCGCCGTCAACGCCGAACCAGACGCGCTCGCTGTCCATCACGCGACGCACGCGCGCGAACACGAGGCCGCGGAAGCGCAGCGTCTCTGCGTGGCGCGAGCGCATCACGTCAATCGCTTCGGGCGCGTGGGCCGTGATGCGCGCGGCGGTCTCGCTCAGAACGTCGGGCGACGGGCGGCGGAAGCGCTGCGGCGTTTCACTCACAAGCTCTTCGAGCGCGGGCGCGCGAACCGGCGCGAGTTCCCGCCACTCGTCGTCCAGGCGGTAGAGCGCCATGACGCGGCGCAGGTCTTCGCGCAGGAGCGCGAGTCTTTCCGCGATGGTCGCGATGCTTCCCTGCCCCGCGACCAGCCACAGTCTTGTCAGGTAAGGCGGGCGCGTGCGCCGCTCCTGAGCGCGCGTGAACCAGAGGAGCGCCGAGGAGAGGAAGGCGTCAACGCCTCGCGCCCCCGCTTCGGCGATGTCGCACGTTACGGCGACGCTTTCGTGGCCCGCGCGCCGGAGCAGTATGCGCGCGTATCTTCCGGGCTCGCCGCGGCGCGGGCCTGTGCTCAGGCCGGCTCTTTCCACAATCGAGCCGCCGAGCGTGGCGCAGGCTAACTGTGCCAGTCGCAGGCTCGCGTGCCGCCGCGTGTCCGCGACGTGCGCGGCGAGCGCGGCGACCGTTGCGCGCGGGATGAGTTCGAGGCGCACTCTCTCCGCGCCCATGCGCCTCGACGCCGTGAGCAGAAGTTTTTGGCCCGTCCACTCCCAAGCGGTCACGCGCCACGCGAGCGCGCCGCTGTTGCCCCAGTAAGTGAAGATGAGCCGCCCGTGCGAGACGCTGAAGTCGCACTCGCTTTTTTTCAGGCTCACGGCCGCGCCTGCGTCGCCGCCCGCGCAGAGCCATTCGCCGTGCCCGTCAATCAACTCCCGCAGACGGCGCTCGGCCTCGTTCGCGGCCTTCTCGTCGATGAGACGCTCGATCATCCGACTAATAACTCGACCCCTCTGCGCCTCCAACGTGAGTGGTCTTGGTTTTTATTCACGCCGGAGGCGCAAAGACGCGAAGGAGGTGAATCCGTGTTTCGGGGTCTTGCTCTTGTAGGGTGGTAGGAACCGCTCTATAGCGTGTGCTAACATTTCGTGTCAATCAAAAAATAACATTGAGGACCGAAGAAGTATGAAGAACGTTTACCTGGCCGGCTCCGCGCGCACGCCCATAGGGCGCTTCGGCGGGACGCTCGCCGACTGGACGGCCGCGGACCTGGGCGTGGCCGCCGCCACCGAGAGTCTCAAGCGCGCTCGACTCAGCGCGGACCAGATTCAGGAATCCATCTGGGGCTCCGCCCGTCAAGCAGGGGGTGGGCCGAACGTCGCGCGCCAGATTACTTACCGCGCCGGCGCGCCCGGGACCGTGCCCGCCTACACCGTCAACCAGGCGTGCGGCTCGGGCCTGAAAGCCATCATCCTCGCGGCGCAGGAGATCATGCTCGGGCGCGCGCGCGCGGTGCTCGCGGGCGGGACCGAGAGCATGTCGCGCGTGCCTTATTACGCGGAGGGCGCGCGCTGGGGCATGCGCATGGGCAACGCGGAGCTGGTCGACGGGATGTACCGCGACGGCTTCCTGGACCCTCTGTCCGGTCAGGTGATGGGCGAGACGGCCGAGACGCTCGCGCGCCGCTACGAAATCTCGCGCGACGAGCAGGACGCCTACGCGCTGCGCTCGCAGCAGCGCGCCGAGGCCGCCATCACTTCGGGCCGCCTGGACGCGGAGGTCGTCCCGCTGGAAATCAAAGGGCGCAAGGGCGAGACCCAGACCTTCGCGCGCGACGAGCACTACAGGGCCGGGACGACCATCGAGTCGCTGAAAAAACTTCCGCCCGTTTTCAGCAAGGAAGGGACCGTGACGGCCGGTAACTCTTCGGGCATCACGGACGGCGCGGCCGCGCTCGTCGTCATGGGCGAAGAGACGTTGAAGGAATCGGGCGCTGAAGCCGAGGCGCGCGTCGTCGATTACGAGATCACGGGCGTCGCGCCGGAGATTATGGGCATCGGCCCCGTCCCGGCCGTGCGCGCGCTGCTCGGCCGCCAGAAGCTCACGCTCGAAGACATTGACTTGGTGGAACTCAACGAAGCCTTCGCCGCGCAGGTCATCGCGTGCGACCGCGACTTGGGTTTCGACGCGGAGCGCCTGAACGTCAACGGCGGCGCAATCGCCCTCGGCCACCCGATTGGCTGCACCGGCGTGAGGATTATGACCACGCTGCTCCACGAGATGAAGAAGCGCGGCGCGCGCCGCGGCCTCGCCACGCTCTGCGTGAGCGGCGGCATGGGCCTGGCCCTCCTGGTCGAGCGCGTCTGAGATTTTATGAGAACGCTCGCCCTCATCTTTCTGTTAACGCTCACGCTCGTCGCGGCGTCTTGTAAACGGCCAGGCGTTTCTGAGGACAAAAATCAGAACTCTGCCAACGCCCCGGCCGCGAGCGGCGCGGCCTCTTCGGTCCCGCCCTTCGCGACCAAGGAGCCGGAGCGTTACCAGGCGACGAGAGTCGTGACGAGCGGCGCGGACGCGGGCGGCGGCGAGGAGAGCCGGACGCTGATTGCGCGCGACGGCGACCGCAGGCGGGAAGAATACGCGCAGGGCGCGGGCGGGCGCGTCGCCTACCTGCAACTGCCCGAGGGCAGTTACGTGCTGCTGCCCGCGAAGAAGTTGTACGCGGAGTTGAAGGCGGGGTCGGGAGGCGACGGAGGCGCGCACGGGGCTCGCGTCCCGCCGGACTTTTCACCCGAGAAGCTGCTCAACGAGGCGCGGCCTGAGACCTTGTACGAGAGGCTCGGCGAAGAGAGCTTGAACGGGCGCGCGACCACGAAGTACCGCGTCACCGTGCGCGGCCAGGAGAACGGCGCGGTCGCGAGCGAGAGTTTCGTCTGGGTCGACGAAGGGCTGGGGATGCCTGTCAGAACTGAGACGACTTCGCCGGGCGCGCGCATTACGATGGAGTTGCGCGACATCAAAGAGACTGTTGACGCGGGGCTGCTTGAGTTGCCGGCGGACTACAGGCGTGTCGCGCCCGCGGAGCTTTTCGCAGAGGCGCGTTGAGGCGTTTGGGCAATCCGGCGCGGGCCGAAACTAACCGGGACGCAGGCGCGTATTTGACAACCTCGCGCGGCGCGCCCCGCATCCGAGAGTGGCGCGTGTCGCGCCCGCCCGCTTGCGGCAGGCGGTACTGACAATTTGACAAGCTGGAAAGGTGAATCATCAAGATCGTGAATAAGAAATCGCTCGCACTAATACTCGTCGTGAGCCTCGCGCTCACGGCCTTCGCGCTGATGGGCGGCGCTCAGACCAGGCCCGTGACGGCGGCGGCGGCAACGGTCGTAGCGCCGGCACCGGCCGCCCCTTTGGATTTACTCCCGCCCTCCGACCTCGTCGCGTTCGTAAACGTCAAGCGCCTCATTACGGAGGCCGCGCCGAAGGTCTTCGCTGACGACCCCGCCAAGCTCGCGGAGTTCAACGCGGAGATCGACGGCTTCAAGACCAAGACGGGAATCGACGCGCGCTCCTTCGACTCCATCGCCGTCGGGATGCGCTACCTGAACCCCGCGCCCGGAGTCACCACGGCCGACACGGTCGTCATCGCGCAGGGCACGTTCAACGCGGGCGCACTCGTCGCCGCGGGCCGCGTCGCCGCCAAGGGCAAATTCCAGGAGCAGAAATACAAGGACTCGACCATCTACATTTTCGCCGTCAACGACCAGGTGAACGTCCCCCGCCTGATGAACATGACGGTCAGGGAGTTGGCCATGACGACGCTCGACGCGAACACGCTCGCCTTCGGCGAACTCCCGGCCGTGCGCGCCACGCTCGACGCACGCAGCGGGCTCACCGGCACGACGAGGGCGAACGCGGACCTCGTGCAACTCGCGCAGCGCTCGCCGAACGCGCTCATGGGCTTCAGCGCCAACGTGCCGCCGTCGCTCGCCAAGAGCATCGAAATCCCCAACGACGAGATCAGCCGCCTCCTCGGCTCCATCCGGCAGGCGTACGGGTCCGTCGGCGCGACGGCCAACGGCTTCAGCCTGCTGACGATTGCGCGCACGGAAAAGGCGGACGACGCGCAATCGCTGAGCGACACGCTCTCGGCGCTGAAGCAATTCGGCGTCGTGGTCGCGGGCCAACTCCCCGCCGAGCAGAGCAAGCTCGCGCAGAACGCGCTCGAAAGCATGAAGATCAGCGCGGCGGGCAACGAGACCTCCGTCAGCTTCGAGCTACAGCAGTCGGACATCTCGACCCTGCTGCGCGTGCTCAGGCCGAAGACGCAGAACGCGGGACCCAATGAAGTGAATCTCCCCCCCGAGGGCCACCGGAATCTAGGCGACCCCAAGGGTAGCAATCCAGAATAAGACGCTGAAATCAGTTGTTATTCTGCTTCTCTTTTCTTCCGCGCTCTGAGTTCTGCTTTTAAGAAAGGCTGCAATCATGAATAGAAGGTTCAACTTTTCCATCCTCGCGGTCGCGCTCGTCGCGCTCGCGGCGGTCGCATTCGTCGTCGGCCACAACGCGGGGACGAGGGCCGCCGGGGTGAACGGCGCGCTCGCGGCGCTCCCGGCCTCGGACTTCGTCATCGGCATCGACGCGCAGCGCGCCCTGAACGAAACGCTCCCGGCGCTCCTCGCCTCGAACCCTGCGGCGCTGGCGAAGGTGAACACCGAACTCGAAGAGTTCCAGCGCAAGACCGGCATCAACCCGCGCACCTTCGAGTCAATCGCCATCGGCGGGAGCTTCCCCCCGGACAAGTCGCGCGGGAACGGGCGCGCCGTCGTCATCGCGCGCGGCAGCTTCAGGGCGGACGAACTGCTGGAGACGGCCTTCGCGGCGGCGAAGGCGAAGGAACCGCGCTTTCAGAAGGAGGAGCAGCTTTACGAAGGCCGGACCATCTTTTTAGTCGGCCAGGCCGAGACGCCCAGGACCACGGTTGAAGCCCAAAAGAAAACCTCCACGGTGACACGTCAGTCGGAGCCCGCGGCCGCCACGCCGCCGAACGGGAGCGGCGCAGGCATCGGCCCAGACCAGGATTCGAAGGCACCTCCGCTTGAGGTTCTCGAAGGGGACCATACAGTCAGAGCAGTCAGAGCCGCCCGCAGAGACAGGGTGGCCGTCACCGTGCTCGACGCGAACACGATTGCGGCGGGCGACCTGGACGGCGTGCGCGCGGCGATTGACGCGAGCCTGGGGCGCAACCGCGTCGACGACGAATTGGTCCGGCTGGCCTCCGAGACGCCCGGCGCGGTCGTAGGTTTCAGCGGGAGGGTGCCGCAGAACTTCGGCGGGAAAGTCGGCGACTCCGTCGTCGAAAAATACTTCGCGTCGATACGCCAGTTCTACGGCTCGCTCGGCGCGGACGGGATGGACGCGCAGGCGCGCGTCACGCTCCGCACGGAGACGGCCGAGCAGGCGAACGACATAGGCCAGGCGCTCAACGCCCTCAAGACGCTTTCGGCCGTCGGCTTCGCCGGCCCCGGCAGCAAGAACGCCTCCGTGGGGGACCTGATTAAGAGCCTCAACGTCACGACTCTCAACAACGAAGTCCAGATCAGCGTCAAGATTCCGCAGGCCATCGTCACGCCGGTGGTGAAGAGCCTTTAGGCAATCGCTCGCACGTTTCTGACCGCGAAGGGGTCACACATGATAGCCGTGGGCAAGCGAACTCGAGTTCGCTTGCCCACGGCTATCATGTTCATCCCCTGCGGGGATGGGCCTGCGTTTCTGGCCCGGAACAATCTGCCATCGCATTTATCCGAAAATCGCTGTAGTATTCCCGCCCGGTCCACCATTCCTGTGAGGTTCCCTTGAAGGCTGACTAATGGAGACTGGCCCGGACGTGCGGCCCGAGGATGAGAGAGCGCTCCGCCGCGAGCATCGCGGCAGGCTCGTCAAGTGGGCCGTCGTCGTCTCGGCCGCCGCGGCAATCGCGCTCACGCCAGTCCCTCAAGGCGTCACGCCGCAGTCCTGGCGGCTGCTCGCGATTTTCGTCGCCACCATCATCGGCTCCATCCTGCGCCCCGTGCCGAGCGCGGCCATCGTGCTCCTCGGCGTGACGGCCGTGGCGCTCACGGGCGTGCTGCCGGTGGCAGAGGCGCTGCGCGGCTACGCGGACCCGGTCGTCTGGCTCGTGCTCGCGGCCTTCTTCATCTCGCGCGGGATGATTAAGACGGGCTTGGGCCGGCGCATCGCGCTCAATTTCATACGCGCCATCGGCCACCACTCGCTCGGCCTGGGCTACGCGCTCGCCTCCACGAGCGCCCTGCTCGCCTCCGTCATCCCCTCGGTCGGCGCGCGCTCCGGCGGCGTCATCTTCCCCGTCGCCAAGAGCCTGGCCGAAGCCTACGACTCCAGGCCGGGCGAGACGGCCGGCCGCCTCGGCGCGTTCCTCTTCGTCACGCTCTACCAGTGCGAAGTCGTCATCTGCGCCATCTTCCTCACGGGCCAGGCGTCGAACCCCATCATCGCCAAGTTCGCCTTGCAGGAGACGGGCGTCAACCTCACCTACAGCCGCTGGCTGCTGGGCGCAATCGTGCCCGGACTGCTCTCGCTCGTCGTCGTCCCGCTCGTCATCTACAAGCTCTTCCCGCCGGAAGTGAAGCACACGCCCGACGCGGCCCGCGCGGCCAGCGCCGAACTCGAACGCATGGGGCCGATGACTCGCGCCGAGAAGACCATGCTCGCGGTCTTCGCTCTGGTCGCGGCGCTCTGGGTCGTCGGCGACAGGCTCGCGGGTTGGACGGGCGGGGCAGTCCCGAACATACATTACGCGACGGTCGCACTCGTAGGCATCTGCGTACTGCTCCTGGGCCGCGTCCTCGACTGGGAAGACCTGCTCGCGGAGCGCAACGCCTGGGACGTGTTCATCTGGTGCGGCGGGCTGGTCCGCATGGCGGAGGCGCTCGGCGAGACGGGCATCACGAAAAGGTTCGCGGACGCGGCGGCCGGGCTGACAATCGGCTGGGCGTGGTGGGTCGCGCTCGCCGTGCTGCTCCTGGTCTACTTCTACGCGCACTACGGCTTCGCCAGCATCACGGCGCACGTCACGGCGATGTACATCCCGTTCCTCGCCGTCACCATCGCGGCCGGCGCGCCGCCCCTGCTCGCCGTGCTCCTCCTGGCCTACTTCTCGAACCTGGGCGCGTCGCTCACGCACTACGGCACGACGCCCGCGCCCATCTGGTTCGGCGCGGGCTATGTCAAGCAGCGCACGTGGTGGTGGCTCGGCCTGGTCGTCTCGCTCCCCAACATCCTCATCTGGGGCGCAATCGGAATTCTCTGGTGGAAGATTCTCGGCTGGATTTGAGAAGGGATGAGGGATGAAAGGGGTTGAGTGAACCGCCCGCCGAATCATCGATTCAACGGCTTTCACTTCATCCCTCACCCCTCATCCCTCATCCCTTACTTCACTGGCACTTCTATCGGGACGGTGGTCGTCGGGGGTCGGCCGCCGCCCGGCGGGGCGGTGATGGTCGGCTCTTCGTCGGCCCCGATCTTGGCGAGCACGTCCTCATCTATGTCTATGTCGCCGGCCGCTTCCATGCGCGCCTGCGCGGCGAGGATGTAGTCCTCGAAGACCTGGCTGCGGCGCTCGTTGAGCGTGCCCTCCATCAGCGAGTCGCGCTGCTTGGCGAATTCGCCGAGGTCGGCCTCCTTGCGCTTGGTCGCGCCGATGACGATCCAGTCGTTCCCGACCTTGACGGGCGTCTTCGTCACCTCGCCCTCTTTCAGGTTGTAGATGGCGTCCTGCGCCGCCGTGTTCAGGTCGAGCTCGCCGAGCGGCAGCGTCGTGGCGAAGCCGGTCTGCGTCCTGGCCTCCAGCCCGAGCTTCTCGGCCGCCGCCTTGAGGTCGCCCGCGCCCGCGGTGGTGTTCGCCAGGTTGCGCGCGGTCTCTTCGAGCTGCCCCTCGGCGCGCTCCTTCTTGAGCGCCTGCGCCACCTTCTCCCTGACCTCGTCGAAGCCCGGCTGGTAGTTCGGGTCGCGCTTCTCCAAGAGCATCGGCACGGCGAAGCCGTTCGGGACGGGCGTCACGTTGCCTATGTCCTGCGGGTTTTCGAGCAGCGCGATGCCCTGCTCGAACTGCTGGTTGCTGCCGATGTCCGGCACGGCGTCGCCGGGGACGACGAACGGCGTCTCGCGGACCATCTCGGCCGCGCTCATGTTCGCCTCGGCGGCCAGCTCCTGTGCCACTTTCTGGAAGTCCTTCGTCTCCTTGAGGCGCGCGGCCGCGCGCTGGGCCAGCGCGGCGGCGGCCGCGTAGCCTTTACGGTTGCGCGCCGAGACGAGCAGTTCCTGGCGCGCCTCCTCGAAGGTCTTCGGCACGCTCTCGCCGCGGCGGAAGATGTAGTAGGCGCTGCCGAACTTGATCGGGCCGGAGATGCCGCCCACCTCCGTCTCGAAGGTGCGCTGGAGCGGGTCGTCCGGCTTGTTCGGGTTCTTCTTGACCACGCCCGCGAGCCAGCCGCCGGTCTTGGCCGTCGCCGGGTCTTCCGAGTTGCCCTTCGCCGCGTCGGCGAACTCCTGCTCGGTCGCGGTGCCGGTCGTGCCGCGCAGCTTCTTCGCCAACTCGTCACCCTTGGCCTTGACCGTCTCGTCCAGCTTCGGGTCCGCGACCTTCAGCACGATCTGCTGCACCTTGTGCCCGCCCTGCTTCAGCTCCGGCGAGAGCTTGTCGTACTCCTCGCGCAGCTCCGCCTCCGGTATCTGAATCTTCTCGCCCTGCTTGGCCGTCGCGACGAAGAGGTAGCGGACCTTCTTCTGCGGGACCTTGATGAGGTAGTCCGCCTTGTGCTGCTCGTAGTAGTCGCGCAGCTCCTGGTCGGACGGGTTGATTTTGTCGGCGAGCTTCTCGGCCATGACGGGCACGTAGACCAGGTCGAAGGTGGTCGAGCGGCGCTGGTAGTCGCGCTGGACCTCTTCCTCCGAGACGTTGACGCCGGCTGTGACCAGGGCGCGCAGCTTGTCCACCATGATGGAGTCGCGTATGCGCCCCTCGAAGCGGGCCACGTCGCCGACCCGCTTCATGTACTGGTTGACGTCGACCTTGCCCGAGGCGTCCTTGTTCTGCTCGCGGATCATCGCGGCCACTTCCTCGTCGGACGCCGTCAGGCCGAGGCGCTTGGCCTCCTGCACCATGACGCGCTGCCGGACGAGCTGGTTGAGCAGCATCTCGGTTATCGAGCGGTTGAGGACGGAGGGGTCGCCGACCTGCTGCACGAGGTCGCCGACCGTGATCTCGTCGTCCCCGACCGTCGCGAGGACTTCCGTGTTGGTGGCCGAGGGCGCGGCGCTGTTGCGCGTGGGCGCGTAGAAGACGACGAGGCTGACGGCCATCAAGATGGCGAACCCGACGATGATCAGGCTCCGCGTGCGCTCCATCCGGCTTAAAAACTTGAGCATTATTGAAAACCTTCCGAAAGGGAGAAATCAGTAAAAGTAATCAGTAGTCAGTAGTCAGTAACCAGTAGTTAGCGGTCAGTTAAAAGCTGAATACTGATTACTGACCACTGATTACTGATTGCAAATCGCGGATTGTAACGGAGAGACGGGTGGGGCCGCAACCGCGCGCGCGGGCGCGCTCCAGGGACGCAGGTTGATTGGGCGCGCGTGCGGGTGCTATTTTAGCCACTACATTATGAACATGGCGGAACACTCTTTATGGCTGTGGGTCGGCTTCGGCGCGCTCATAGCGGTCATGCTGAGCCTCGACCTGGGGCTCTTCAATCGCAAGTCTCACCAGGTCACTTACAAGGAATCCGTCATTTGGAGTTCCGTCTGGGTCTCGCTGGCGCTGATCTTCGCCGGCGTCGTCTTCTGGCACCTCGGCAAGCAGAAGGGCGTCGAGTTCATCACGGGCTACCTGATAGAACTCTCGCTCTCGGTGGACAACCTCTTCGTCTTCCTGCTGGTCTTCGCCTACTTCAAAGTCCCCGCGAAGTACCAGCACCGCGTCCTCTTCTGGGGCGTGATGGGCGCGCTCATCATGCGCATCATCATGATCTTCCTGGGCACGGCGCTGATACGCCAGTTCAACTGGATCATCTACCTCTTCGGCGCGTTCCTCGTCATCACGGGCGTCAAGATGTTCAGCCAGGAGGAGACGGACCTCCAGCCCGAGGACAACCCCATCGTCAAACTGGTGACGCGCTTCATCCCGATCACGCGCCACTACGACGGCGAGAAGTTCTTCACCGTCGAGAACGGCCGCCGCGTCGGCACTTTGCTCCTGCTCGTCCTCATCATCGTCGAGGTCACGGACCTCGTCTTCGCCGTGGACTCGATCCCGGCCATCTTCGGCATCACGACCGACACGTTCATCGTCTACACCTCGAACGTCTTCGCCATCATGGGCCTGCGCTCGCTCTACTTCCTGCTGGCCGGCGTGGTCGAGAAGTTCCACTACCTCAAGCTCGGGCTGGCGATAGTCCTGACTTTCATCGGCGTCAAGATGCTGCTCCCGCTGATTTCGAAGGGCGTGGCCTACGGGCTCGACTCGGCGGGCGCTGCGAGTGCCGCCGAGTACGTCCGCCACCACGGCCAACACATCCCCATCGGCATCGCGCTCGGCTTCGTCGCGACCGTGCTCGCCGGCTCCGTCGTCGCCTCGCTCGTCTGGCCGAAGCGCGCCGAGCGCGACATAGACGTTGACCTCCCCGAAGGCTTCGACCCGCCGTTCGAGAACGTCGAGCCCGACGGGCAGCCCCAGCCCGAAGAGTCCGAGCCGGTCGAGCGCCGGTAAAACGTGGGCTTTTCGCCCGGTTTTGGCCCGAAAATTTTCCTTTTGCCTAGAATCTCGGCTTTGTGCTAACTTTTAGTTTGGTCGCGTCTTGACGGAGGCGACCGTCGAGCTTCACGTTTTCGGGAATGCGGGTCAGACTTAACTGCCCGCCCCGTCACTCGAAAGCGCTTTCGGCCCCGCAGAAGTCTCAGTAGTTCCGGTTTCACTTCCCCCTTATGGCTACTAAGCAAGGTCGCTTCGACCTCGAATGGTGGGTCGTACAGAAGCGGCTGATTTACATCATCGTCGCCGGGCTCGCCTTCGCCCTGTTCGCCGTGGGCGCGTGGTATTACGTCTCGCGCTACGGCAACCCCTTCGCCAGCCAGAAGTCTTCCGACTCCGGCCCGGAGGGCGCGCGCTTCGCCTCCTTCGAGGGCGACGTGCGCGTCATACGCGCCTCCACGCGCGAGACGCTCCCGGCGAGCCTCAAGACGCAGCTCTACCCCGGCGACACCGTGCAGACGCAGTCGGACGGCCGCGCGCGCATCACGCTCGCCGACGGCTCCACCCTCGTCATACGCCCGAACAGCACCGTCATCATCCGCGACAACACGAGCGCCGAGGGCGGCCGCAACGTCCGCGTGCGCGTCGACACGGGCCAGATCAACGTCCGCACCGAGCAGCAGCCGGAGGGCAGCGTCAACGTCGTCGAGACGAGCCAGACGCAGAGCCGGCTGGCCTCCGAGACGGCTTCGAGCTTCAACGTCAACCCGGACAAGACGGCCGAGATTCGCGTCCACACGGGCCAGATCGAGACGACCACCAACAACGGCGAGAAGACAGTCATTCGCAGCAACGAGTTCGTCTCGGTCAACACCGTCGGCGCAATCGGCCAGCGCGAGCGCCTGCTCGACGTGCCCGCCCCGACAGGCCCGCGCAACCTCGAACGGATACAGACCGGCGCGGGCTCTGCGAACGTACGACTCCAGTGGCAGCGCCCGCAGTCCGGCCTCGCCGCCCACTACCGCGTCGAAGTGGCGACCTCGCCCTTCTTCGTCACCGAGGGCAAGGTCATCGAGCGCGACCAACTGGCCTCCAACGAATTCAACGCCTCGGACCTCAGGCCCGGCGACTACTTCTGGCGCGTGCGCGCCACGGCCCGCTCGGGCCAGGCCAGCGACTGGAGCGAGCCGCAGAAGTTCACCGTCGTCACGAAGGGCGGGGGCTCTGCCGGCCCCTCTTTCACCGAAGTCGCGGCCGAGTACGTCGGCGGCCGAATCTACGTGATTCGCGGCCGCACGGAGCCGGGCACGACCGTCAGCTACCAGGGGCGCGGGACGCTCTCGGACAGCGGCGGCTCGTTCCGCCTGCAAATCACCGCCCCCGAGGGCGCGGGCGAAATCGCCATCGAGGCGGAGGACCAGCAAGGCAACCGCACGCGGCACAAAGTCCAACTCGCTGGCGGCACCGCGGCGGCGGCACGCCAGGGGAGTTGACGACAAAGGGTTACGCGAGCCTGACGCATGAAGCACGTAGTTTTATTGACGAACGCCCACGAGCCGCCCGCGGCCACGCTGACCGACGTACTCGAACGCAGCGGGGTCGCGGCCTTCTTCGAAGGCATACGCGAGGAGGAGCAACTGCCCGCGCCCGCGGGCGACGCGCTGGGCCCGGCGGACGCCGCTAGCGCGAGCGCGCCGCCCCCGCCGCTCGCCGTCCTCTACGAAGTCATCGGCGGGGCCGACATGCGCGAGCTTTACTCGGTCGTCGAGCACGCCGTCGCCGTCTGGCCCCAGGCCCCTCTGGTCGCCTGCCGCCGCCCCGCCAAAAACGGCGTCTCCTCAAGCCTGCGGACGCCCGACGCGGCGACGCTCCGCCGCATGGGCTTCCGCGCCATCGCGGACGACCCGGCGCAGTTGCCCGTCCTGCTGCGCGAGCTGGAAGACCGCGGGATGACGGGCGAGCTTCTCGCGCCGGACAACCTTGAGCCGGCCTGGCTGCCGCAGGCGCTTCTGCTCCCGGACAAGATTTCCCCGAAAGCCCTGCGCGCTGCCTTCGAGCTGGTCGCCTCGCTCCACTTCACGAACGACCAGGTGAGCGCGGCCAACGCGGCGCTCGCCGGCCTCGCCCCGCTGGTCGAAGCCGACCGCTGGACTATCTACCTGACATCGGAGGCGAGCGGCGGGCAGGCGGCGAGCCTTGAGCCGCTGGCCGTGCGCGGGCTGACGGCGAGCGAGCGCGAGATTAACGAGGCCGACTGGCAGCGGGCGCTGCTCGGCAAAGCCCTGGCGCTTTCTGGCACAGAATCCAAGGCGGCCACGGAAGCTGTCGCGAAGACGGAGACGGTGAGGAAGAAAGAGGGCGCGCGCAAGGTCGTCGCCGTCCCGCTCGTCGCTGGCGAGCGCGTCATGGGCGTGCTCGAAGGCGTGCGCGAGGGGAAAAGCGCGCGCTCGTTCACGCGCGCTAACCTGCGGCTGCTGGACGCGCTGGCGCTGCCCGTGGCCTCCGCGCTCGGGAACTCTCTGCGCATCGCCGAGGCCGAGCGCCTCTCGCAGACGGACGATCTGACGAAGCTCCACAACGCGCGTTACCTGCGCCAGTACCTTCTGGGCGAGGTGCGCCGCGCGCGGCGCTATAACTCGAACGTCGCCGCGCTCTTCTTCGACCTGGACAATTTCAAGCACGTCAACGACGTGTACGGCCACCTCGTGGGCTCGCACGTCCTGATGGAGATGGCGGCCATCATCCTTTCCTCCGTGCGCGACACGGACGTGGTGGCGCGCTACGGCGGCGACGAGTTCGTCGTCATCCTGCCCGAGAGCAACGTCGAGCAGGCGGCCTTCGTGGCCGAGCGCGTCCGCCACAAGATCGAGCGCAACGCCTTCACGGGCGGGCGCGGGCTCCGCCTCCAACTGACCGCCAGCTTCGGCGTCGCCACCTTCCCCGAGCACGCGCAGTCGCCGCAGCAACTCGTCGCCAACGCCGACGCCGCGATGTACGAGGCGAAGGCCGCCGGCAAGAACTGCGTCCGCTTCGCCTCGAAGCCCTCCGGCTGATCCACCCGCCGGGACTTTTACTCTAAGCCGGGGTCCCGCGCGCCGTGCGCGGCGACTTTCAGCGCGTTTCTTAAAAAACCTGTAGACATTTTGCCCCAGTTGCTGTAAAGCATTACCGAGCAGTCCAGGAGCAATTCCCGCCCGCCTTTAGTTTCCGCCAAAACGCTACGGCAGGCTCTTGTTCGTCTCGGGTTCCCCGGCTAGCGTGTCCCCCGGTTAGCCAGAATGCGCCGCTTCGGTGTATCTTTATGGGTTCACGGCGCGGCGGCGGAATGCCCCACGCCAGGGGTGTCTTTCATTCCGCGGCCACTCACGGGCGGCCGCGCTCGGGTCGTGCTGATTCCTATGCGCAATTTTTAACTGAACAGGGACGGACAACAAACACGAATGGCTTTTAAATCTATCTTTAGTCTCTTCTCCAGTGACCTGGCGATAGACCTGGGCACGGCCAACACCCTGGTCTTCGCCAAGGGCCGGGGCATCGTCGTCTCCGAGCCTTCCATCGTCGCCATCAACAAGATCACCAACGCGGTGGAGGCCGTCGGCCGCGACGCCAAGGAGATGCTCGGCCGCACGCCCGGCAACATCGTCGCCATCCGCCCGATGAAGGACGGCGTCATCGCCAACTTCGAAGTGACGGAGAAGATGCTCCAGCACTTCATCAGGAAAGCCCACAACGGCAAGACCTGGGTCAGCCCGCGCGTCGTCATCGGCATCCCGTCGGAGATCACGCAGGTCGAGCGCCGCGCCGTCGAAGACTCCGCCTACCGCGCCAAAGCCTCCGAGGTCTACCTGGTCGAGGAGGCGATGGCGGCGGCCATCGGCGCGGGGCTCCCCATCACGGAGCCGCACGGCAACATGGTCGTGGACATCGGCGGCGGCACCACGGACATCGCCGTCATCTCGCTTTCGGGCATCGTCTACTCGCGCGCCGTCCGCGTCGCCGGCAACGAGATGGACGAGGCCATCACGCAGTACATCAAGCGCAAGTACAACCTGCTCATCGGCGAGCGCACGGCCGAGCAGATCAAGATCGAGCTGGGTTCGGCCTGCGAGCTGGACGAGCCGCTCTCGATGGAGGTGCGCGGGCGCAACCTCATCGAAGGCATCCCGAAAACGATCTCGATTTCGGACTCGGAGATTCGCGAGGCGCTGGCCGACTCGGTCTCGACAATCGTCAACGCGGTGCGCGTCGCGCTTGAGCGCACGCCGCCCGAGCTATCCGCCGACATCGTCGAGCGCGGCATCGTGCTCACGGGCGGCGGGGCGCTTTTGAAGAACCTGGACAAGCGGCTCTCCATCGAGACAGGGCTCCCCGTGAGCCTCGCCGAAGACCCGCTCTCCAGCGTCGTCCTCGGCACGGGCAAGATGCTCTCCGACTTCAACCTCCTCAAGCGCGTCAAGTGGGACAACACGCTGACGAGCGGAACCTAAAACAGCGGGCGGCGGGCAGTTAAAAACTGCTTCTTCTGCCGGCTGCCCACTGCTACTGCCTACTGAGTTATGGCCGTCGCACGCACCCAGAAAGAGATCAGGCAGCGGGCCCCCTGGTGGCTGGTGGGGCTGCTCTTTTTAAACCTGGGGCTGATGCTGTACGACGCGCGCGACGGGGTGACGAAGCAGCGCATGATTCGCGTCTGGGTGCAGGCGCTGCTCTCGCCCTTCCAGCGGGCGACCGCGGGCGTGGGCAGCACGGGCTCGGGCTTCTTCCAGTACCTGTCGAACCTGCGCAACGCGGCGGCCGAGAACACGCAGCTCAAGCAGCGCATCGAGCAGATGGAGATGGAGCTGAACCAGTTGCGCGCCGACCGCGACGAGAACCAGCGCCTGCGCGCCCTGCTCGACCTCAAGGACAAGAGCCAGTACACGGTGGTGCCGGCCAGCGTGATCGCGCGCGACCCCTCGATCTGGTTCAACACCGTCACGATTAACCGCGGGAGTTCCAGCGGCGTCGAGCTGAACATGCCGGTCGTCACGCCGGGCGGCATCGTCGGGCGCATCATAGGGGTCAGCCCGTGGTCCGCGCAGGTGATGCTGCTCTCGGACGAGCGCTCGGGCGCGGGCGCCGTCATCGGCCAGCTAGGGCAGTCCAAAGCCCTCGGCTCCATCAAGGGGCTCGGCGACAGCGACCTGCTGGAGATGCACCACGTCCCAGGCACTGAGGAAGTCAACCCCGGCGACTACGTGGTCACCACAGGGCAGGACGGTATCTACCCACCGGGCTTAAACGTCGGCGAGGTGGTAGAAGTTAAGAAGGGCTCGGCCACCGTCTCGCACAACATACACATCAGGCCCGGCGCGCGACTGAACGCGCTCGGCGAGGTGGCGGTGCTGCTCTACCACCCGCCGCAGGCCGGCGCGCCCGAGCAGGCGCTGCCCAACGTGGAGAAGAAAAGTGGGCAGTAGGCGGCGGGCGGCGGGCGGTTAAGACAAGTTGCTTTTACCCCCGCCGCCCACCGCCTACTGCCCATTGTTTTACCGATGCGTCAACTGAAAATCGCGCTGGTGCTGGCGATAGCCGTGGTCCTGCAATCGTCGCTGCCGGCCGTCTGGCCCGGATTTGTTTACGCCGACCTGCCGCTGATTGTGGTAGTCTATGTGGCGTTGCAGCGCGACGCGTTGCAGGCGCTGTTCGTCGGCGCGGCGGCCGGGCTGGCGACCGATCTTTTAAGCGGGGGCTTGCTGGGCGGCGGCGGCTTTTCCAAGACCCTGGTGGCGTTCCTGGTCGTGAGTCTGGCGACGCGCGTCATGCTCGACAACCCGCTGGCGCGGATTCCCGTCTTAGCGGGCGCGTCCCTCCTGGACGACGCCGTCTACGTTCTCCTCCACCGCATGCTCGGGCAGCCGACGAACTTCAAGTTCGTCGAGCAGGCCAGCTTCAAGCTGGTGGCGACGACCGTGGCGGGGACGATCCTGCTCTACCTGCTCGACCTGATTTTCAGCGAGCGCGCGCGCCAGCGACGCCAGCTCGCCTTCCGCCGCCGCGTCGCGCGCCGCGGCATCGTCAAGCTGGGGAGAAGAAAATGATGGAGCAGTGACGAATGACAGGGGACGAGAAAAAGCCTCTTGTTTAACCCGTCACCTGTCGCCCGTCACCGTTCACTGTTTTTATGAAATTCGAGGACGATTCACAGAACCTGCGCTCGCGGCTGCGCGTCATCCAGATCGTCGTGGTCTTGATGATCACGGCGCTGGGCGTGCGCCTCTACTACCTGCAAATCGTCAAGGGGCCGTACTACGCCGAGCGCGCCGAGAACCAGCGCATCAGGCTCCTCCCCATCCCCGCGCCGCGCGGCGTCATCTTCGACCGCAACGACAAGCTCCTCGTAGACTCGCGCCCCATCTACAACGTCATCCTCTCGCGCGAGGACATCAAGGGCAAAAACTTCGAAGAACTCGTCAAGCCCTACGCCAAGGGGCTCAACGTGGACCGGGAAGACCTGGCCGTCCGCTTCGACCAGTTAAAGTCGCAGCCCGCCTTCGAGTCCTTCACCGTCAAGGAGAACGCGAGCCCCGCCGACATCGCCTGGGTCGACGCGCACACCCTGGAGTTCCCCGAGCTGCGCGTCGAGTTGCAGCCGCAGCGACGCTACCCCTCGGACGGCAAGCTCGCGCACGTCCTCGGCTACGTCGGCGAGATCAGCCCCGAGCAGTTGGAATTGCCGCAGTACAAGGAGAAGGGCTACAAGCCCGGCGACATCATCGGCAAGGAGGGGCTGGAGAAGGTTTACGACGACTACCTGCGCGGGCGCGACGGCTACCGCAAGGTCATCGTCGACAGCCGCGGCCACATCCAGAGCGAGGTCGAGCGCGTCGAGCCGCAGCCGGGACAGGATTTGGTGACGACCATCGACCTGGACTTGCAGGACACGGCCGAGGAGCAGCTCCGCAACTCAGCCTCCGGGCGCGGCGTCATCGTCGTCATGGACCCGAACAGCGGCGAGATTCTGGCGATGGCCTCCTACCCGACCTTCGACCCCAACCTCTTCTCCCAACGCATCACGAGCAAAGAAGGTCGCGCCGAGTACGCCGCGCTGAAGGCCGACCCCAAGACGCCGCTCATCAACCGCGCCATACAGGGGCGCTACCCGCCGGGCTCGACCTGGAAGATTCCGATGTCGGCCGCGGGGCTTGAGCAGGGCGCGATCACGGTCGAGGACTCGCACCTGGCCTGCGGCGGCGGCATCACCATCGGCAACAAGTTCACGCGCTGCATGAATTTTCACGGCGTGCCCGAGCTGCGCTACGCCATCACGAAGTCGTGCGACGGCTACTACTACCGCCTCGGCCTGAAGATGGGCGTGGACGGCATCATCAAGATGGCCGACGAGTACGAGTTCAGCAAGCGCTCGGGCATCGACCTGCCGCACGAGCTCGCCAGCCAGACGCCCGCCTACTGGAAGCCCGCGCTTGAGAAGCGCAAGGAAGAGTGGAAGGACATACGCACCGTCTACGCCTCCATCGGCCAGGACACGGTGGTGGTGACGCCCATCGCCTCGCTGCGCGCCGTCTCGTCCATCGCGGTCGGCGGCCGGCTCTACGTCCCGCACCTCTTCAGGGAGGCGCGGGCGGTCGGCGAGCCGGGCACGGACAGTTACCGCCCGGCGCGCACCTTCGACCGGCCCGACCCGAAGATCATCCCGATTCCCGAAGACCAGCACCGCCTGATCATCGAGGGGATGTGGGGCGTGGTCAACAACGGCGGCACGGCCGCGCGCATCAAGATGGCCGGCTTCGAGATCGCGGGCAAGACCGGGACGGCGCAGGTCGTCGGCCTCGGCAAGGACGTGGGCGACAAGAAGGACCACGCCTGGTTCGTCTCCTTCGCGCCCGCCTACCAGCCCGAAATCTCCGTCATCGCGCTCATCGAGAACGTGGGCTTCGGCGGCACGCACGCCGCCCCCGCCGTGCGCGCCATCTACGACTCCTACTACCGCAAGACCCGCCACCAGGAGCCCCCAGGCTCGCAACTGGCACAGCAGCAGAAACCGAAGCAGGCGACCGCGCCGCAAGCCAACAACGCGGCGCTCGCCGCCCACAGATAAGGAAGGCAAGGCGGAAGTTAAGAGGGAGGCGTTTCGAGTCCATCTCTCCACCGTTTCACTGTCATGGTCGCGATTCTGGAAAAACGCAGCTTAAGGGACTTCGACTGGATGCTGGCGCTGCTGGCGCTGATGATCGTCGTCTTCGGGACGTGGCAGATTCACAACGCGCAGCCGACCGAGAGCTACTGGCAGAAGCAGCTCATCGGCCTCGGCATCGCAATCGTGGCGATGCTCGCCGTCGCCTTCACAGACTACCGCAAGCTCGTCAACTTCGCGCCCGCCTTCTACGCGTTCGGTCTCTTCCTGCTCATCATCGTCCTGATTCCGGGCATAGGCATGCGCGTCCACGGTCAGCAGTGCTGGATCAAGCTTCCCGTCGTGGGCCAGTTTCAGCCCTCCGAGTTCGTCAAGATTCCGACGGTGCTGATGCTGGCGCGCTACTTCGCCCGGCCGCGCCACTCGGCGCTGACTTTGAAAGAGACGATCATCGGCCTGCTCATCCTGGCCCTGCCCGTCGGCCTGATTCTCATGGAGCCGGACGCGGGGCAGGCGCTCACGTATCTCCCGCTGCTGGCCGTCGTCCTCTTCCTCTCCGCGGTCCGCGCCTGGATCGTGGTCGCCGTGCTCGTCCTGACGATAGCGGCCGCGCCCGCCGCCTACTTCGTGGGCGTCAAGACGGGCGCCCTGAGCGGCTACAAGCTCGAACGCATCAACGTCATCGTTGACCCCGAGAACGCGGACAAGCGCGGCTACGCCTATCACACCTGGCAGTCTATCCTAACTGTCGGCAAGGGCGGGCTCACGGGCGCGGGCGCGTCCTCCTCGGAGTTCTCGCAGAGCCGCCTGAAGTTCCTGCCCACGCCGCACACGGACTTCATCTTCGCCGTCACGGCCGAGACGACAGGCTTCCTCGGCTGCATCCTGCTGTTGCTCGCCTACGCCCTGCTGCTGTCGCGATTGATTACGGGGGCGCGGCGCGCGCCCGACCGCGTCGGCATGCTCGTCATCATGGCAATCGTCGGCGGCCTGGCCTTCCAGCTCTTCGTCAACGTCGGGATGGCCCTCGGGATGCTCCCCGTCATAGGCGTGCCGCTGCCCCTGATGAGCGCGGGGCTCTCCTCGATCCTCGCCACCTTCATCGCCATCGGCTTCGCCATCAGCGTCCAACTGCGCCGCTTCGTCAACTAGGAGACAGGCCCGGCGGTTTGGCCGCTTCCACCCGTTTCTGGTATATTCCCACGCTTCGCGCCGGGGCCGCTGGCGCGCAGCGTCCACGGGTTTTGTCCGCCAGCACGGCTTCAGCCTTCGCAGTCATCCGGCATTCGACTCACTGTGCCAACTTCCAGGAAGGAAGATTTTCCATGCTTAACTTAAGCCGCGCCGCGCTCAGGCTCGCGCTCGTTTTCGCCGCCACGGTCCTTTGCGCCGCCGCGGCGCAGGCCCTCCCCCAGACTTTCGTCTCCGCCTCGGGCAACGACGCCAACACCTGCGAGCGCGCGGCCCCCTGCCGCACGTTCGCCGGCGCGCTCGCCAAGACGGACGCGAACGGCGAAATCATCGTCCTCGACGCGGGCGAGTACGGCAGGCTCAGCATCACGAAGTCCGTGAAGGTCACGGCGGTGGGCGTGTACGCCGCCGTCAGGACGGTGGCCGTCGTCACCGGCGGCAACAAGACGGCCGAGAACGCCGTCAGTATTTACAGCACGCAGGACATCAAGGTGGCGCTGCGCGGGCTGACGCTGATCGGCGCGGGGATAAATTTCGGGGTCGCGTTCGGAGCCCAGGGGGGCGGGACACTGTCCGTCGAGGACTGCACCATCAGCGGGTTCAAGGCGGGCATCTCCGCCAGCTTCAAGAGCCAGGTCCAGGTCAAGGACACCGTCGTCAGGAACAACGAAATCGGCATCTCCGTGAACGTGACGGGCGGCGGCGTGCTCACGCTGGCGGTGGATCACTGCCGGCTGGAGAATAACTTCAACGGCCTCTCCGTCCAGACCGGCCCCAATTACGGGAGCGCGGCGAAGGTCGTGGTCAGGGACAGCCTGGCCGCCGCGAATGTCCCCTACGGCTTCAGCGCCGTCGGCCCCGGCACGCAGATGACGGTCGAGGGCAGCGCGGCGTCCGGCAGCACTTACGGGTTCACCGCCAGCAAGGGCGCGAAGCTGACCGTCAAGAACAGCGTCGCGGCCAACAACCAGTTCGGCCTCTACGTGACGGACGCCGGCACGAAGGCGACCGCCGAAGGCTGCGCGCTGAATGACAACTCCAACTCCGGCCTGCTGGTCAGAGTGGGGGCGGCGGCCTCGGTTTCCGACTCGGCCGTGACCGGCAACGCCGTCGGCCTGAGGAACGAGCCCTCGAACCCCGGCACGCTCAAGACGTTCGGCAACAACCGCGTGGACGGCAACACGACCAGCGTCTCCGGCGCGCTCACGCCCGCCTCACAGTTGTAGCGCGGGCGGACAGCCTTCGGCGGACAGCCTTCGCGGGCTGTGCCAAATCTCACGCCGCGAAAATTGGCCCCGGCGGGTTGCCTTTCAACCCGCCGGGGCCAATTTCATTGCTCGTCCTAAAAATTATTACGGACGCGCGCCGGAGGGTGTAGAATCCGTGGCCGGCTCGTGACGTAAAGAGGATTCCGCCTGTCTGCGGCGCGCGCCGTCCCTCGCAGTTGCGCGCGGCGCGAGAAGATCGAACGGCCGGCTCACTGGCGCTGTTTCCCACCGGCCCCCACCTTTCGGCCAGACAAAGGAGCTTAATCATGACCACGACGACGAGGGCGTGGGACCGCCCGTTCTTCAAGGCCGCCGAGAACAAGCCGGAGGTCATCGCACACCGCGGCGGCGCGCGGCAGTGGCCCGGCGAAACCATTTTCGCCTTCGAGCAGGCGCTCGCCATCGGCGTTGACGTGATAGAGATGGACGTTCGCAGCACGGCCGACGACAAGCTGGTGCTGATACACAACGACACCGTGGACGAGACGACCAACGTGACGGGGCCGGTGCGTAAATTCTCACTCGAAGACTTGCAGAATTTGGACGCGGGCTACAGGTGGACGGCCGACGGGAAGACGTTCCCCTTCCGCGGCCAGGGCATAAAAGTCCCGACGCTCGAAGAAGTCCTGGAGCGCTTCCCCGGCCAGCGCATGAACATAGAGATCAAGCAGAAGGAGCCGAGCATCGTAGAGGCTTGCGCGGAGATGCTGCGCAAGCACAAGATGCGCGACAAGGTGCTGGTGGCGTCGATGTCGGACGGTGTGCTGGAACACTTCCGGCGCGTCGCGCCCGAAGTGGCGACCTCGGCCGGGGGGACCGAACTGATCAAATTCATCCTGGGGAGCCGCCTGATGCCTTCCTCCGTCAAGGCACCGGACACGGACTCCATACAGGTCAAGTCCAAGTTTTCGTTCCTGCCCATCATGACGGCGCGGGTCGTGCGCGCCGCGCACCGCCTGGGGATGCCCATACACGCGTGGACGGTCAACGACCTCGCGGACATGCGGCGCGTCATCTCGCTCGGCGTGGACGGCATCATCACGGACTTCCCAGGCCCGCTGCTCGAACTGCTCGGCCGCTGAGGGGCCAGAGCGCGCGAGCGTCCGCAGTTTCGACGCCGCCGGCTCTAACCGCGGAGGAGAGTTTTCATGTACGACAAGCTGTACCGCTTCCTCGTTGAGATGGCGACGTGGCCGCGCGTCGTACTTCTCGTCGCTCTCTCTTTACTCATCATGGGGGGCTTCGAGTTACGCATGAAAGAACTGGGGTACGCGAACACCAGCCCGGACACACGCTGGCGGGGGTACTCCAGCGAAGACGTGCGCAAATTTTTCCACGACATAGGCAAGGACGGGCGGCGACTTTACGCCGGGACCCAGCGGACCCTGGACGTGGCGTTCCCGCTCGTCTACGGCTCGCTGTTCGCCTCGCTGATAATACTGCTCTACGGCCCGAGGGGCGCGAGGTACTTAGTGCTCGCGCCCGTGTCGGCCGCGGTGATGGACCTGGCGGAGAACGCCGTGCTGTCTCACCTGGCCTTGCGCTTCGAAGAGGGGTCGCCGCCGCCCGTCAAGGCGGCATCCATTTTCACCATGCTGAAATGGGCGCTGTGCGTCATCTCGCTCGGGCTGATTATCGTCGGAGTGTGGGCGGCGTGGCGGCGGAGAAGGGATGAGGGATGAGGGATGAATTTAAAACAAAACGTCTTTAATTCATCCCCCATCCCTCATCCTTTTCTTTAGTCCGCGAAGAGGACTGTCAGCTCGCGTAATTGGGCCGATTCTTTGGCGTCGATGCCGGCGGGCTGCTCGCGGTTGACGTGGCGGTAGAGGATGTCGCGCTGCTGCGGCCGGAAGCCGGCCTCGCGTATCAGGTAGCGCAGCATCTTCTCGTCGGCGAAGTTGTGCGCGCCCGCGGCCGAGACGACGTTCTCCTCGATCATGATCGAGCCCATGTCGTCGGCCCCGAAGCGCAGGGCGACTTGGCCCAGCTTTAACCCCTGCGTCAGCCAGGACGACTGGAAGTGCTCGACGTTGTCCAGGAAGAGGCGCGAGACCGAGAGCATCTTGAGGTAATCTATGCCGGTCGGCTCCTCCTTGATGCGCCGGCCGAGCGCCGTGTTCTCGCGCTGGAACGTCCACGGGATGAAGGCCGTGAACCCGCCCGTCTCGTCTTGCAGGTCGCGCACGCGGGCCAGGTGGCGCACGCGGTGCTCGACGCGGTCGCCTATCCCGAACATCATCGTCGCGGTCGAGCGCAGCCCCACGCGGTGAACCGCCCGCATCACTCCGAGCCACTCGTCCGTCGTGCACTTCGTCGAGACGCGCTTGCGCACCTCGTCGTCCAGAATCTCGCCGCCGCCGCCCGGAAGACTGTAGAGCCCGGCCTCCTTGAGCCGCGCCATGATCGTCTCGTAGTCGAGGCCCGTGATGAGGTGTATGTTGTGAATCTCGGGCGGCGAGAAGCAGTGCAGTTGAAAGCCCGGATACTCCGCGCTGAGCGTGCGCAGGAGGTCCTCGTACCACTCGATGCCGAAGTCCGGGTGCAGGCCGCCCTGCATCAGCACGCCCGTGCCGCCGAGCGCGATGGTCTCGTCAATCTTCTGTCGAATCTCGTCGAGCGTGCGGACGTAAGTCTCCGGGTGGCCGGGCCGGCGGTAGAAGGCGCAGAAGGTGCAGACGACGTTGCAGACGTTCGTGTAGTTGATGTTCCGGTCGATGATGTAGGTGACCACGCCGTCCGGGTGAAAGCGCTTGCGAATCTCGTCTGCGGCCAGCCCGATGCGCACGAAATCGTCCGACTCAAGCAGGGCGGTGCAGTCGTCAACACTCAGGCGCTCGCCCGAGAGCGCGCGGTCCAGAATCGGTTGGATGTCTGTTGTCATCGACGCCATTATAAACCAGACGATGAGATTTCGCCTTCGGAGAAAGGCGCAAAGCGGGCGGAAGCTCTTACTCCGCGAGCGGCAACCTGACCGTAAAAGTGGTGCCCGCGCCGGGCACGCTTCTGACCTGTATGTCGCCGCCGTGGCGGCGCACGACGGCGTAGGCCGTGGCGAGGCCCAATCCCGTCCCTCTCTCGCCTTTGGTGGTGAAGAGCGGGCGGAACAATTTTCCCTGGACCTCCGGGCTCATCCCCGTGCCCGTGTCGCTGACCTCGACCACGCCGCGCGCGCCGTCGGCCCGCGTGCGCACAATGACCTCGCCCTCGCCCTCAATAGCATCCACGGCGTTGCGCAGGAGGTTGACGAAGACCTCGCGCAACTCGCTCGGACTGGCGAGCACCGGCGGCAAGTCCTCGCCCAACTCCGTGCGGAAGCGCGCGTGCGCGCCGCGCTCGTCCCGCGTCGCGCTGGCGTAGTCTTCCGTGAAGGCTATGGAGTCCTTGACGATCTCGTTCAACTGGACGCGCGCGAGCGCGCCCCCAGTCTCCGCGCGGTGGTGGCGCGTGCTCTCGCCTACGCGCCTGACCGTCTGCTCGCCGTCCTCTGGCTCGTCCAGAGAGAGTGGGAGGTTTAACTGTGCCATGAGTCACCTCCGTCTGAGACGTTCGGGCGGCTACTCGCCGAGCATCCTTAAGGGTCTGGCCTCGGGGACGACGCCGTGCCTGGCGGCGAGCCTGTAGAAGAGGCTGAGTCCCGCGCGCATCTCCTCGTTCAGCTCGAACGAGATGTTGTCGAGCAGGTACTCTTTTATCTCGCCGGGCGGCAGGCCGACCGCGGGGGCGTACGCGGCGGCTATCTCCTCCACGTGCTCCAGCCCCTCGTCGCGCGCGCCCGCGAAGTCGACCCGACGCACGCGTTCCGCTGCGCCCTCGCGCGCCATCCACATGGCGAAGACGAACCCGAGGCCCGTCCGCTCGCGCCAGAGTTCGGCCAGGTCGTAGACGACCACGCCGCGCCGCGAAAAGGTCATTCCGGGGTCGCCTATGATGAGCGCCGCGTCGGCCGCTTCGAGCATGGAGGCCACGTCCGGCGCGCTGTCCATCCACGCGGGCTCGCTCCCCACGAACTCGCGGAAGATGACGCGGATGAGCGCCGCGGACGTGCGCGACGAAGTGTCGAGCGCGACGGAGCGCACGTCCTTCAGGCCGTCTAGACTGTCCTTCATCACGAGCACGACGCTGCGCACGCGCTTGCGCGAGCCGACGCAAACGTTCGGCACGACCAGCAACTCCGGGATGCGCTGGTACTCTATGACGGGCACGAGCGCCGCCTCCACCTCGCCGCGCGCCAGCATGTCCCCGCACTTCGCCGGGGCCGCGTCCGACACCAACTCGACCTCGCGCCGCATAGACCCTTGCGTAAAACTCCACACCAGCGGCACCGTGTTCAAATAACTCGACGCCGCCACGCGCGGCGCATTCTTCCGCAACCCCGACGCGCCGCCCCTCTCTCCCATGCTCCCAGTCATACCGAGATGCTAACGCACAAACTCGTGAATCGTAAATCGTCGGACGTGCTTTCGATTCACGATTCACGATTTACGATTTACGGTTTTGCCTATATATTTCTTGCTCATGCGAATCTACGATGTCAGCGTGCCGGTCTCGGCGGCGACGCCCGTTTATCCGGGCGACCCCGGCGTGGAGATCAAGCAGTGGGCGGCGCTCGCGGGCGGCGACGCGGCCAACGTCACGCTGCTCAACTTCGGGGCGCACACGGCGACGCACGTGGACGCGCCCTCACACTTCATAGAAGGCGCGCCCAAAGTCGACGCCATGCCGCTCGACGCGCTCCTCGGCCCAGCGCGCGTCCTCGTCATCCCCGAAGACGTGCGCGCCATCACGGCCACTCACCTCGCGGGTCAGAACCTTCAAGGCGCGACGCGCGTACTCTTTAAGACGCGCAACTCTGCTTTCTGGCGTGAGGCCGGCGAAGGTTTCCGGCGCGACTTCACGTACGTCGCGCCCGACGCCGCGCGCGTGCTCGTTCAGTCGGGCGTGAGGCTCGTCGGGATAGACTATCTCTCCGTGGAGAAGTTCCAGGCAGAGAAGTTCGAGACGCACGAGATTCTGCTCTCAAGCGGGGTCGTCATCCTGGAGGGGCTGGACTTGCGCGAAGTCGGTGGCGGGGACTACGAGTTAATCTGCCTGCCGTTGAAGATTGCAGGGGGCACGGGCGACGGGGCCCCTGCGCGGGCCGTCCTGCGGACGCTCGCTTGAGACCGTATGCGACGAGAAGAGTATGAGTCGGCGCGGCGCTCGCTGTCGCGCCTTTCAATCCCGGAGTTGATCGAGCTGCTGTCGAGCGAGGAGCTTCGCACGCGCTTCCTGGCGGAGATGTGCCTGCGCGACGCGACCTCCACGTGACTCAGTTTCCGGCCTGCGGCTCCGCAGGCGCAGCGCGAGCGGGCGATAGAAGAGTGGCGGGCGTGGTGGCGCGCCAACGGCGCGAGCTTCAAGAAGCGTTGGCGGGTGAAAGAAGAGAGAGGAAGGAAAATCGCGTGAGTAGTTTTGAGCCGGAGCGGGCCGTGCAGGAGTCCGCGAATTACCGCGAGCGCGTTTACGAGATCGTGCGGCGGATTCCGAAGGGGCGCGTCATGACCTACGGGCAGATCGCGGAAATCCTGGGCGAGGGCTACACGCCGCGCACGGTCGGCTTCGTCATGCACGCGGCCGACGAGGAGACGACCCCCTGGCAGCGCGTCATCAACTCGCAGGGGGCCTGCTCGACGGGCCGCGTCATCCTGCCGCCCGACAAACAGCAGCGCATGCTCGAAGCCGAGGGCGTCGTCTTCGACGCGCGCGGCCGCTGCGACCTCGGGCGCTACCGCTGGACGCCAGAGGAAGTCGAGCGGAGCGAGGACGACGGCGAAGACGAAGCTCAGCCCAGTCTCTTTTCGGACTGAAGCCCGACACTCCTTAGAGGGGAATTCGTATGAGCAACAACCCCGCGGCGCGGCTCGCGCCTTACGAAATCAGCCCGCCGCGTTACTCCGTGTCGCACCACATGGTGACGACCGCTTTCGAGATACCGGGCTTCCGCGTCACGCGGAACCTGGGCGTGGTGCGCGGCATCGTCGTCCGCTCGCGCAACCTCTTCGTCAACATCGGCGCGGCCTTCAAAAGCATGGTCGGCGGCAACATCACTGCCTGGTCGCAACTCTGCGAGCAGACGCGCTCGGACGCCTTCGACATCATGATTCAGCACGCGACCGAGCTGGGGGCCAACGCCATCATCGGCGCGCGCTACGACGCCACGGAAGTCTCCGGCGGCGTCACGGAAGTCCTGGCCTACGGCACGGCCGTCATCGTAGAGCCCATAGACGCCGGGGAGACCTATCGCTCATGACCGACGACGACCGGCTCACGCCCGAAGAAGAGCGGCGCGTCCGCGAAGCCTTCGAGGAAATCCCCTTCGCGCGGCTGCTCGGGATGGAATTAGGCGAGCTTCGGCGCGGGGCGGCCACGCTTCACATAGAAGCGCGGGAGGAACTCAAGCGAAACCGGGGCATTCTGCACGGAGGCGTGGTCGCTTCCTTAGCTGACACGGCCGCCGCCTTCGCCGTCCTCACGGTCGCGGAACCCGGTCAGGGCTCGACCACAATTGACCTGACCGTGCACTACCTGCGCCCCCTCTCCGCGGGCCGCGCCACTGCCCGCGCCCGCGTCCTGCGTGCCGGCCGGCGCGTCATGGTCATCTCCGTGGACGTTTTCGACCAGAATCAGGCCCTCGCGGCGACCGCCCTGACCAGCTTCATCAGGCTCAATTAGGCCGATTTTCAAGCATTTCCGCCCTAAAATCCCTTTAAAATGTTATAGACAAGAATGTTAAATCATGTCAAAATGGCTTTGACTTCGCCGCCGGCCTAGTCCGGTGACCCTATGTAGTACCTCAAAAAGCGCGCCCGCCGCTGTCGTTCTGAAGCCGCTCTGACCCAGAATGTACTCACTTTACCAAGCCCTGCTGACACAGCATTCCAGACAGCTAACGCCCGTTCGCTGCGCGGAGCAGACTATCGCTCAGCTCCACAGGTATTTTGAGGACGTGGTGCTTGAGAACAATCTGGGGGCGCTCGTGATAGAGGGTCTGCCGATGGTGGCCGAGCGCAGCTTGCGCGACCTGGCCCGCGTGCGCGAGGTGGGCCGCTCCACGCACAAGGCTTTCTTCTTCGTCTCGCCGGGCGACGCGCTCAACGACCTGCCGCTCAGGACGAACGACCAGGACCGCGAGCCCGTGCTTCTGAAGCGCGATGGCGGCGAGAAAATCTGCGAGCGCTTCGTGGTCATCGCCGACGCGCGCTTCTCCGCCCTGCTCGCCTCCGTGGGCTGCAAGGAGGAGGATGACGCCGCCGAGAGCGACGGCGATATGGTCATCTGGACTTTCGAGCCGGACATAGTCTACTCGGCGCTCGAATACCTGATGGCGCGCGTCACGGCCGAGGGCCACTTGCAGGCCGCCTCCTTCGCCTCCGCCGTCCGCTCGTCCATGCCCAAGGCGACCTCCTTGCAACTGACCGTCGGGGTGACGACGAAGCTGGCGCGGCTGCTGCAAGAGCAGGCGGGCCGCGAGATCGCCGTCAACCGCATCGCCACCGCCATACGCAACTCGCTCGAACTCGACAGCGTCCTGCAAACGACCGTGACCGAAGTCGGGCGCGCGCTGAACGCCCAGCACTGCGCCCTCCGCATAGAGGCCGAGCCCGGAAAGCAGCCCCTGACCAACTGCTACTTCCGCGACGGCGCGGGCAGCGAGAACGCCGAGGAGGCCGAGTTGCTGGCCGACCTGGACGCCTACAGCGTGAGGCTCGCCGGCCGCTACAAGAGCTACGTGGTGGACGGGCGCAACGAGTCGGACCCGGCGATGTGCATACGCCCGCTGGCCGCCGTGCCGCTCATCTACCAGAAGCGCTTCATGGGCGTGCTGATGGTCCGCTCGGACGACCCCGTGCGCGTCTGGCAGGAGAACGAAATCCTCCTGCTCCGCACCGTGGCCGACCAGGTGACCGTGGCCGTCAACCACGCGCGCCTCTTCTCGCAGATGCAGCAGCAGGCGCTCACGGACGGGCTGACCGGCTGCTTCAACCGCCGCTCCTTCGAGATGCAGTTGGAGCGCGACCTGCATCTGGCGACGCGCATGAGCCTGCCCGTCTCGCTGATCCTGCTGGACCTCGACAAGTTCAAACGCGTCAACGACACGTTCGGCCACGAGGCCGGCGACATGGCCCTCAGACTTCTGGCGGACGGCTTGCGCGACGAGTTGCGCAGCGTTGACACAGCCGCGCGCTACGGCGGCGAGGAGTTCGCTGTAATTCTCCCGCAGGCCGGGGTGGAAGGCGCGATGATCGTGGCCGAGCGGCTGCGCCGGCGTATAGAGCAGATGGAAGTTCCGGGCGTGGGCCACATCACGGCCTCGCTCGGCATAGCGACTTTCCCGCAGCACGCCTCGTCGCGCGACTCCCTGGTGCTCGCCGCGGACCGCGCCCTCTACAACGCCAAGAACGCCGGCCGCAACTGCGTCTGCGTCCCGCCGGACGAGCCGCAGGAGACGCACGGCTACGAAGAAGCGCACGCCTCCGAAGAAGCAGTCCCGGCCGACACCGCGGAAGTGACAGACGACGCGGAAGTGTCCGACCCGTCGCTCATCGCCTCTTAACTTTTCAGGGCCTTCATGCACCCCCACGCCGAACCCAAGAGCCGGCGAATCCTCACTCGACGCTTTCGCGTCGGTCCGACCTTCAAGGCGCTGTTCATCTCCGTGGCCGTCGAAGTCACGGTCGTTCTCTTGACGCTTAACGCCCTGGCCTCTTCCATGATGCGTCACAGCGCGGCCGCCCCGAGGCCGCTGGGGGAAGACCAACTGGCTACCCTCGCGCTCATCTTCCACTTCCCTTCCATCGCGATACTCGCGCCTTTCCAGTTGTTCGTCCTCGCCCCGCTGGTTCAGGTCGCGCTGATGACCGTCGTCCTCCGCCTCATCTTCCGGGCGCGTGAATCCGCGCGGCTGAAGTAGCGCGAGCCCTCTGCTTCCCCGAGCGAAACGGCAAACTCCCGCCTGCGGTCTGGCGTATCAGCGGAAAATCGCGCATGATAGAAGCACGCGGTTTTAAGAAAACGCCCTCCAGGGTTTTACAGGGCACTGCTTCGCCTTATGGACGATCTGCGAAAATTCGCGCGCTACTTCCGGCCTTACAAAAAATCCCTCGTCCTGGGCATCATCTGCATCGTCGCCTGGGTCACGATCAGCCTTCTCATCCCGCTCATCGTCGGCCGCGCGATTGACGACCTCAGACAGTCGGGCGTCACCTGGGCCAAGCTGACGCGCTACGCGCTGACGGTCCTCGGCGTGAGCCTCGTCGGCGGCGCGTTCCTCTTCTTTCAGCGCCGCATCCTGATAGGCATGTCGCGCCACGTGGAGTACGACCTCAGGCGCGACTTCTACGCGCACCTCGTCGGCCAGCCGCTCTCGTTTTACCAGGACCACAGGACGGGCGACCTGATGGCGCGCGCGACCAACGATCTGGCGGCCGTGCGGCAACTCGCCGGCCCCATGATCATGTACACGCTGCAAACCGTCCTGGTCGTCGTCATCATCCTCCCGCTGATGCTCAGAATCAGCGTGCGCCTCACGCTGCTCCTCTTCGTCACGATGCCGCTCGTCTCGCTGACGGTCAAATACTTCGGCCAGCAGGTTCACGTCCGCTTCGAAAACATTCAGGACTACTTCGCGCAGATTTCCGCCCGCGCGCAGGAGAATTTTTCGGGCGTCCGCGTCGTGCGCGCCTACGCGCAGGAGAATTCGGAGATTGCCATCTTCGACCGGCTCAACAGCGCCTACGCCGCGCGCAACCTGAGCCTCGTGCGCGTCTCGGCCGTGATGCGCCCCTTGATGCAGTTTCTCATCGGCGCGGGCTTCGTCCTCATCATCTGGTACGGCGGCACGCTCGCCGCGCGCGGCGAGATGACGGTCGGGCAGTTCACGGAGTTCAACCTCTACCTCACGCGCCTCATCTGGCCGCTCATCGCGCTCGGCTACGTCGTCAACCTCTACCAGCGCGGCACGGCGAGCCTCAAAAGGATGAACGCCATCTGGGCCATCCAGCCGGCCATCACGGACACCCCGGACGCCAAGCCGCGGCCGCCGATTAAGGGCCGCATCGAATTGCGCAATTTTGATTTCGCTTACACCGAACAGGACGAGCCCGTGCTGCGCGGCATCAACCTCACAATCGAGGCCGGGCAGACGGTCGCCTTCGTCGGCCGGACTGGGAGCGGCAAGTCGACAATCGCGAACATCATCCCGCGCCTCTTGGACCCGCCGCCCGGCACAGTCTTCGTCGACGGCGTGGACGTGCGCGACTACCCGCTGGCACAACTTCGTTCGGCCGTCGGCTACGTCCCGCAGGAGACCTTCCTCTTCAGCGACACGCTCGCGGAGAACATAGCCTTCGGAGTCGAAAAGGCGGACCGCGCGGAGGTCGAGTGGGCGGCCGAAGTGGCCGGGCTGGCCGAGGACGTGCGCGGCTTCCCGGACGGCTTCGAGACGCTGGTCGGCGAGCGCGGCATCACGCTCTCGGGCGGGCAGAAGCAGCGGACGGCGATTGCGCGCGCCGTCATGCGCCAGCCGAAGATTCTGATTCTGGACGACGCGCTCTCCTCCGTCGACACCTACACGGAGGAGAAAATCCTGGGCCGGCTGCGCGGCGTCATGCGCGAGCGCACGAGCATTCTCATCTCGCACCGCATCTCGACGGTCAGGGACGCCGATTTGATTTGCGTCCTCGACGAGGGGCGCATCGTGGAACTCGGCACGCACAACGAACTGCTCGCCGCGGGCGGCGAGTACGCGGACCTTTACGAGCGGCAACTGCTGGAGGAGGAGTTGGCCGCGAGTTGACGGCGAGAGGTATTCAGTCATGAGTCTGGGGCTGGACGAAGAGAAGGCCAAAGAGATGGACGCCGAGCGGGCAATTGCCGCCCACTACGGCAAGCTGCGCATCATCTGGCTGGCTATTTTAGTGTCGCTGGTCGCGCTGTTCGTCGTGACGCGGCTGGTGGAGGCCGGGGGCGGCGGCCCCGCGTATCTCTTCTGGATTCTGCTGGCGGTGGGAGTCGTCAACCTCGGCGCGTCCTTCGCCGTAAAGCAGAGGGTGCTCAAGGCTGCCGCCGAGCACCGCAAGCCCGAGCTGGTCGTCGGCGCGTACATGTTCGCCCTGGCCTTGTGCGAATCGGCCGGCCTGTTCGGGCTGGTCGCACACTTCGCCACGGGCGCGAAGTATTACTATTTCCTCTTCGTCATCGCGGGCTTCGGCATGATGATGCACAAGCCGCAGCGCGAGGACGTGCTCGCGGCGGCTCACGGGCCGGGCGGCGTCTGGGAGGCGAAGAGGCGGGGCTGAAAGTTTACCGAGGGAACATGGCGACGGCGGTCAAACAGTTTCACGAAGAAGAGGCCATCGGCAAGACTTACGACTGGCAGGTGACGCGCAGGCTGATGCGCTACCTGAAGCCCTACCTGCGCGCGTTGATTCCCGCGCTCGGGCTCACCCTCGTGCTCAACCTGCTGCGCATCCTCCAGCCCAAGTTCACGCAGTACGCGATTGACTGGTACATCACGCCGGGCGACATCGGCGGGTTGAAATGGCTCGCGCTCGTCTTCCTCGCCGTGCTCCTCGTCACCTTCGGCCTCTCCTACGTCCAGGCCGTGCTCCTCGAATCCGTGGGCCAGCGCGTGATGTACGACCTGAGGAGCGAGCTTTACCGCAAGCTGCAACGCCAGGAGGTCGCCTACTACGACCGCAACCCGGTCGGGCGCGTGATGACGCGGCTCACGTCGGACGTGGACGCGCTCAACGAGCTGTTCACCTCGGGCGTGATCGACGTGCTCGGCGACCTCGTGATGATCGCGGCCATCATCGGGATGATGCTCTGGATGGACTGGCAGTTGACGCTCGTCGCGCTCGTCACCGTCCCGATGCTTATCTTGGCGACGAGCTGGTTCCGCAAGGGCGCGCGCCGCGGCTACGACCTCGTGCGCACACGGCTCGCGCGCATCAACGCCTTCCTGCAAGAGAGGCTGTCGGGCGCTCAGACCGTGCAGATTTTCAACGCCGAGGGAAAGTCGCTCCGCCAGTTCCACGACATCAACCACGACTACCGCAACGCCAACGTCGAGACCATCTTTTACTACGCAGTCTTCTTCCCGCTCGTCGATTTAATCGGGGCCGTGGGCGTCGCGGTCATCATCTGGTACGGCGGCTGGCTCGCGATGGGCGACACTTCGGGCGGCAACTCCGCCCTGACCATCGGCGCGCTCGTCGCCTTCATACAGTACTCGCAGGCGCTCTTCCAGCCCATACGCGACATCTCCGACAAGTACAACGTCCTGCAAGCGGCCGTCGTCGCCTCGCACCGCATCTTCAAGACGCTCGACCTGCCCGTGACGGTGACGACGCCCGCTGTGCCAAAAAAGACGGGCCGCGCCGCGGGGAGGATAGAGTTCGAGAACGTCTGGTTCGCCTACAAGGAAGACGAGTGGGTCTTGAAAGACGTGTCGTTCACGGTCGAGCCGGGCCAGTCCGTCGCGCTCGTCGGACACACGGGCTCCGGCAAGACGACGATCACGAACTTGCTCATGCGCTTCTACGACGTGCAGCGCGGGCGCGTGCTCCTGGACGGCGTGGACGTGCGCGACTGGGACTTGCAGGCCCTGCGCGAAAACTTCGCCGTCGTCCTACAGGACGTGTTCCTCTTCAGCGGCACCATCGAGAGCAACATACGGCTCGGGCAGGAATCGATCACGGACGAGCGCGTCCGCTGGGCCGCCGGCGAAGTCCACGCAGACCGCTTCATCCAAAGGCTGCACGAGGGCTACAGGACGGAAGTCAAGGAGCGCGGCGCGGGCCTCTCCGTGGGCCAAAAGCAACTCATCTCCTTCGCCCGCGCGCTGGCCTTCGACCCCGCGCTCCTGATTCTTGACGAGGCGACCAGCTCCATCGACACCGAAACCGAGCGCCTCATACAGCAGGCCATCGAGCGCGTCATGCGCGGCCGCACCTCCGTCGTCGTCGCCCACCGCCTCTCCACCATTCAGCGCGCCGAGCGCATCCTCGTCATGCACCACGGCGAAATCCGCGAGCAGGGCTCTCATCAGGAACTCTTAGCGCACCGCGGCCTCTACTGGCGTCTCTACAAGTTGCAATACGCGGACGATTCCGAGGAAGTAGAATTACCGGAGCTGCCCCGCTAATTCAATTTATATTGACATCCTCAGTGTGCCGGCATAATGTGCGCTCTTTGATTGTTTGTCCACTAGAGAAGAATAGTAGAAGGTGTCGAGTCTCACGCCTCACAGGAGCTAACATCGATGGCTAACCCAAAGCACCTTGAGATTCTAAAGAAAGGCGTTGCCGCTTGGAATAAATGGAGAGTAGAACATCCAAACATACAGCCTGACCTTTCAGGGGCGAACCTTAGCCGGAGGAGATTCAGTAAACTACGTGTCGAGCGTCAGTATCTTTCGTATGAACGGTCGGTTAATTTTAAACATGTCAATCTGCACAAGGCCGACCTTAGTCAAGCACTTCTCACCCGTGCTTATCTCACGGGGGCGAATCTGACTGGAGCAAACCTCGTAAAAGTCGATCTGTGGCAGGCTAACCTCGAAGGAGCTGATCTGAGTAGTGCCATGCTGTTTCAGGCGAACTTGCAAGACGCAAATCTTATTAAGGCTAATCTAACTGGAGCCATACTCACGAATGCAGACTTCACCGATGCCTTTCTTGATGAGGCGGATTTCTCCCTTGCTTGTATTAATGGAACTATATTTGGGAATACTAACTTGCGCATGGCCAATGGACTCGATTCGGTAAGACATATCGGGCCTTCGACCATTGGTATTGATACACTCTATAAATCATCCGGGAAGATACCAGAAGATTTCCTGCGTGGCTGTGGTGTGCCGGATGATTTCATTGCCTTCATTCCGTCACATTTCGGTATACAGCAAGCGATCCAGTTTTACTCCTGCTTCATCAGCTACAGCACGAAGGACGAGGAGTTTGCGAGGCGGCTTTATTCGCGTATGCGTGACGAGAAACTGCGGGTGTGGTTCGCGCCCGAAGATATAAAAGGCGGGCAGAAGCTGCACGAGCAGATAGAGCGGGCCATCCAACTGCACGACAGGCTATTGTTGATTCTGTCGGAGAACAGTATGCAGAGCGAGTGGGTGATGACTGAGATTCGCAGGGCGAAAAAGACGGAGCTTGAAGAGAAGCGCCGCAAACTGTTTCCGATAACTCTTGTTGACTTCGAGAAGATTAAAGCGTGGAAGTGCTTTGACGCCGACACCGGGAAGGATTTGGCTACCGAGGTGCGCGAGTATTACATCCCCGACTTTTCTAACTGGAAAGACCACGACGCCTTTGAAGCCGCATTTAGTAAGCTGCTCCGCGACCTGAGGGCGGAAGAGAAGAAAGCCTGAGTGTTGGTGCCCCTAGCCGGGGAGCGTGCGCGGTGAGGTCGCGCCTCGGCGTTGAAAGCGCGACCCTTTCAGGGTCAAAAGGTGGCTCGTCGCTTTCTCAGGAGCGCGGCTTCATGGGGATGTGCATGTCGAGTGAGCGGTAAATCACCAGATACATCTGGGTCTCGCGCGGGATGAGCGTGCGCCAGGAGGAGCCGCCGCGGCGTATGTAGCCGGGCAGCTTCGCGGGGTTCGAGTTGTAGCCGGCGGCCATCAATTCGGGCCAGGTGGCGTGACCGTTGGCGAGGGCGTTGCGCACGTCCTCGCTGCCCACCAGCAGCTTATAAGTGTCCAGCATGTAGAGCAGCATCGCTTCGAGCGCGTTGCCGTGGTTGCGCATCCCCAGGACGAAGTCCGGGTTGAGGCCGACGCCCGGGTGCATCCGCCGCACCATCTGGTAAGTCGAGGGGATCATCTGGATCATGCCGCCCGCGCCCGCAGTGCTCACGGAGTGGTTGTACGTTTTCAGCTCGTTCAGCGCGTAGAGCGAGAAGACCTCCTCGAAGAGAGCCTTCTGGTTCTCCGAGCGGAAGCGCAGGTGGTCCGAGTGCTCGACGATGCAGAGCCGCTCGGCGATGTCTATGAGGTTCGACGGAATTGGCACACCCTTGTCCTTGAGCCTCTTGGCCGCCAGGTCGATCATCGTGCGGACGTAGTTCTGCCCGGCCTTGACGACCTCCTGAGAGACCAGCGCCGGGTGGACCGAGACGTAGTAGGCGACCTCGTGCAGCCGGCCCCCGCGCTCGACCGGGTACTCCACGATGAGCGGGACGAGCGAGCGCCCCGTCTGGTCGAAGACGGTGACGGCCGTGTTGACGCCGTTGGCGCGAATGATGCGCACGCGCGCGGTCGCGCCGAGCGAGGTCGTGGCCGTCAGCTCCGAGCCCTTCTTGAGGAAAATCTCCTTCGGGATGGTGACGAGGTGAATCTGGTTCGTCTTGTCGTCGAGCGCCGCGAGCGTCACGGTGAAGAGCGAGGGGCTCGTGATGGCCGTCGGCGACGGGTGCGACTTCAACAGCCGCACGGCCTCCTCCGTGCGCTGGCGGATTTTGTTCAACGAGATGCGGCCCTGCTGCACGTCGGCTGTGCCGACGGAGACGACCGCGGCGGCCGTCTGCGCCTGCTCCACCGTGGCGGGGGCGGTAGTGCTCGGCGCGGGCTGCGTCGCTTGCGGTCGCGGCGTCACCGTGCGGGGGCGCGTGGCCGTCCGCGGCGACTGGTCTTGTGAGCGCGCCGGCGAAAACTCGAAGACGAGGCCCACGGCCAACAGGAAGAGGGATAGTTTCGCGCGTTTATTCATAAGTCTATCGGGTCTCCTTCAAGGGGCTCGCCCGCGGCGGCAAGAGGACTCTAAGATTCACCCGCGCGGCTTTCGGTTGTCAACAAATTTTTCTCTTCCCCTCCCATGTCGCCTTTCCGGGTCTTCCGCGGCCCGAGCATAAATATTCGCGTCAAAGAAGGCTGCCCCCGAGAATCTCAAAGGCTCTCGCGGCGCGCCGCTAGAACAGGGCCAGCGGGTTGACGGGCGAGCTGGTCGTGCCCTGGAACCGCCACGGGGCGACCGTGAGAAAGAACGCCCAGCGCCGTTCCTCGCTACAGGCTCTGCCCAGGGCGTCCAGCTCCGCGTTGTCAATCAGCGGGAGCCCCATGTAAGGGATGCCCACGCTGTGAAAGGTCGAGGCCCAGCGCTCGAAGCCCGGCGACGGGGCGACATCGCTATCCCCGTCCCCGCCCAGCAGTGCGATCTTCCGCGCGTGGACCCACGGCACACACTGCGCGTGCAGGCCGGCGCGGCGCTCCCTGCCGTTGAGCGCGCCCGCGCCCGTCCGCACGAAGAGGATGTCCCCTTCCCCGACGCGGACCCCTTGCGCCCGCTCCGCCGCTTCCAGGTCTTCCGGGAAGATTGGTGTGCCAATTTGCAAGGCCCCGCCCTTGACCCGAGCGATGTCGAGCAGGACGCCGCGGCCGGCGATCCCCCGCGCCGCCATCACCTCGACCCCGAGTTTATTGGCCCCGTGCGGGGTGACCTCCTCGGCCGAGAAGCCGTTATACATTTTCCCACGGCCGTCGAAGATGTGGCAGAGCGCGTCCAGATGAGTCTGCGCGAAGCCGTGAAAAATCATTCCGACGAAATCGCGGCTCGCCCCCTCGTCGCGCATCATCTCGTAAGTGCCGCGCCGGATGCCTTCGGTCCGGCTGACGGAGACTTCGCGCGCCAGCGAAACCGTGCGCCCCGTCCTGACCAGCGCCGCGGCCCTGCGCCTGTGCCGCGGCGTGATGAAATTCAACGTCCCCAGTTGGTCGTCCTTGCCCCACCGCCCCCAGTTCGTAATCCTGGGGAGAAGTGCGTCAACGTCGGCGTCCGTCCGCACCATCACGCGTCTCGCAGGGGCCGCCCCGGCGCGAGCCCCCTCCTGCGCCACGGCCTGGCCCTCACGGCCGGGCCAGGTGACGGCCGCCGCCAGCCCCGCCAGCGAGCTTTTGATAAAGTCACGGCGCGCGCCGGAGTGCTCTTCGTCCGTGCCCGAGACGCGCGCCGCGTCGGCTGATTCGCGAATGATATCTTTCATGGCTTCAGAGATTCTACGACCCCGAATCAAGGCTGTGGCTTGAAGTATCGGTCTTCGAATTTAAGGAGTCAGCAATTGAAATACCGGATGGGGTTTTGTGAATGGCGCACAGGCATGCGCTGGCCCACGTACTTCCGCCTGACGGCTTCCGGGGCCAATTCTCCGATAAATTCGGACCGTCCATCGTCCATTTCTGGCGGGAAGTATAGCCCTTGTGCGCTATCTCTTTCTGTCCAATACTCCCTGGTTTCTTTAGTGACTGGAGTCCACTGATCAATCTTGTAGACCTCTTTGATTACTCCCTGAAAAACAGCAAAAGCGTATTGTGCTTTATTAGCTCGCTCCAGGTTAACCCGCCATATGCCTCGGGTAGCTTGATATAAATCCTCTGCGCCCCTTGCATGCGGATAGTGCCGATTGATGGAAATTGCTATTGCCGGCTCGTCAATACTCACGGGTGAAGTCGGATGGGGATTTAATTCCGTCGGGAGCGATAAAGTGGCATGAGGGTCGTATGGGGCGGATAAGAGCGCCCCGTCGGCCAAGCAAAAGGCGAACAACTCGTCGGCATAAGTTCTATTACATTGCGGGCATCTTTTCATAATCGGCTCCTGCAAATGAGAGGTTAGCAACTACTAATTGTGCCGGGCGACCAGAATTATACTGCACAACGTTCTCAACTGTGAGATGGGAGCGGGTCAGTGTAAAATAGACGCGCAATGAACCAGGAAATACATCTGACGGGACTGGCTGAGGCGGAGTTGATTGCCTTCGTGGAGGAGATGAATGAGCCGGCCTACCGGGGGCGGCAGATTTTCGCGTCGCTCCACCACAGGCGGCTGCGGTCGTTTGACGAGATGACGGATTTGCCGAAAGAGTTTCGGAGCAAGTTAAACGAGAGGGCGACGGCGTCGACGCTGACGGTGGAATCAAGATACGTGTCGGAGGACGGGACGCGGCGCTACTTGATGAAGACGCGCGACGGGCTGCCGGTCGAGACTGTGTTCATCCCCGAGGAGCGGCGCGACACGATCTGCTTTTCGTCGCAGTCGGGCTGCCCGCTCCAGTGCAGCTTCTGCCTGACGGCGAAGCTCGGGCTCCTGCGCACGCTCTCCGCGGGCGAGATCGTGGAGCAGATTGTCGTCGCGCTCAACGACGCCTACGGCGTGGGCCAGAAGACGCCGCGCGGGACGAACCTCGTGGCGATGGGCGCGGGCGAGCCGTTCCTGGCCTTCGAGCCGCTGATGAAGGCGCTCAGAATCATGAGCGACCCGAAGGGCCTGCACATCGTCCCCAACCGCGTGACCGTCTCGACCGCCGGCATCGTCCCGCGCATCAAGGAACTGGCACACGTCCCGGACCGGCCGCACCTGGCGATCTCGCTGGCCGCGCCGACGGACGAGTTGAGAAACGAGCTGATGCCGATTAACAGGAAATGGCCGCTCGAAGAGTTGCTCGCCGCGTGCAAAGAGTTCGAGCGCTCGCTCAAGCCGGGCGAGCTGTTCACCTTCGAGTACGTGATGCTCGACGGCGTGAACGACTCGGACGAGCAGGCGCGGCAGTTGGCGAACCTGCTCAACCGCCACGAGCTGCGCGCCAAGGTGAATTTGATTCCGCACAACCCCGCGGACCCGCTTCCCTACAAGCCGTCGCCGCCCGAGCGCGTCGAGAGCTTCAGGCGGATACTCGAAGGGAAGGGCGTGCACGCGTTCGTGCGGCGGCCGCGCGGGCGTGACATCTACGCCGCCTGCGGTCAACTTGCGGCACGGCGCACGCCGGCCCTAGCCAACCCTGCGCGGGAAGTCCTTCATCAATTAGCCTGACCGCCCCGCCGGGGGACGGTCAGATTCCTTTTAAATTCCGATTAAGTAAAAATGAGAGACAGAAAATTCATTCGACTGGCGACACTTGTGACAATGGCGGGCCTGCTGCTCGCCCTCCCCGCGGGCTTCCGCGCCGGCACGCTGACCTCCGCGGCGCAGGCGAACATACGCGTCAACGGCTTCTTCGCGGCCGACAAGGCGCAGCGCGGCCGCACGGTCCAGGCGGCCGTCGTCCTGGACATCCCCGACGGCTTCCACATCAACAGCAACCGCCCGCTCGCCAAGTTCCTGATCCCGACTTCGGTCAAGATAGAAGCGCCGGGCGGAATCAAAGTCGGGCCAATTAGCTACCCGCGCGCGCAGCTCCGCACCTTCAGCTTCTCGCAGGACAAGCTCTCGGTCTACGAAGGCCGCACGGTGCTGCGCTTCAACGTCACCATCCCCGCGGACTTCCAGACGGGCGTGACGGAGCTTCGCGCGCGCGTCAAGTACCAGAGCTGCAACGACGAGGCGTGCTTCCCCCCGGCCTCGCGCTCCGTCACGATGCCCATCGCCATCGTCGGCGCGAACGAATCCGTCAAGCGAATCAACGCCAACATCTTCGGCGGAAGAAGAAAGGGATGAGGGATGAGGGATGAGGGGTGAAGTTAAAACACTTCCTTTCCTTCATCCCTCATCCCTCGTCCCTTCCCACGACTGACATCAGGCGGCCCGTCCGGCCGTGCGTGCGTTTCTCGCGGCGGTAGGAGAAGAAGAGGTCCGTGCGGCACATGGTGCAGAGCGGCGCGGTGTGTACGTTCTCGGGCGAGAGGCCCGCGGCCGTGAGCTGTTCGCGGTTGGCCCTTTGGAGATCGACGAGCGCGTGGCCGTCGCGCGTGGGCGTGAAGAGACTTTCTGAGTCCGGGAACTTTTCGCGGAAGGCTGCGATGACCTCGTTGCCGACTTCGTAGCAGCAGCCGCCGGCCGCGGGGCCTATGGCCGCGCACACGTCCGCGGCCCTGCTCCCGTATTCCGCGCCCATGCTTTCGAGCGTGCGCGCGACGATTGACGAGACGGTGCCGCGCCATCCCGCGTGGACGGCCGCGCACGCTCCGGTGCGCGCGTCGGCCAGCAGAATTGGCACACAGTCGGCCGTCTTGACGCCGACGAGGATTCGGGGCGTGCCCGTCATCAGGGCGTCGCAGTAGACCGTCTCGCCGAGGGCCTTCTCGGGCTGGCGCGTGTCTTCCACGTCCCTGACCGTGCGCACGTCCGTGCCGTGCATCTGCCAGCAGGAGGCGAGCGCCCACTCGCCGTCGAAGAGATTGAGGAAGCGGCGGCGGTTCTCGTAGATGTTCTCGGCCGCGTCGTCGTCGAAGCCAGCGAGGTTGAGCGCGGCCTCGGGCATCGGGCTCACGCCGCCGAGCCTGGTGGAGAAGGCGTTACTAAAGCCCAGCTCTTCGAGCCGCGCGCACGAGAGCGCAAGCGTGTTATCCTTCTCGCGCCAGTGAAACCCGGCCCGAGCCAGTTCCGTTTCGTCAGTGATTATTTCCATCGGCATAGACATCATCGAAGTCCGCCGCGTGCGCGAAGTCCTGCTGCGCACGCCGCGCTTCGTCGAGCGCGTTTACACGGAGAGCGAGCGCGCCTACTGCGACTCGCGCGGGGCCGTGGCCGCGATGCACTACGCGGCGCGCTTCGCCGCCAAGGAGGCCGCGCTCAAGGCCCTGCAAACGGGCTGGACCGGCGGCATCGCCTGGCAGGACATAGAGGTCGCCTCGCGCGACTCCGGCGCGCCCGTCCTCATCTTTCACGGCGTCGTCCGCGAACTCTACGAGCACTCGGGCGCGCGCGCCGCGCACCTCTCCATCTCGCACACCTCCGAGCACGCCATCGCCCAGGTCATCCTCGAACGCTGATTCAAACAAGAGGGCGAACGATTCACCGGCAATCGTCCGCCCTTTCGACATTACGCAAAGGCGCGCGCTCTTGCAAGCAGCGCGCACTGACTGTTGGCTTTTACGGCCTGCCCCTCGGAGCCTGCACGCGCATCTCGTTGACGAGCGTTTGCCGCCCGCGCGTGTTCGTCTCAACTCTGGTCGTTTGCCACGGCTGAGACTCCAGCCGCGCGTCGATGCCTTCCGGGCGCGGCAGAGGCCGCGGGCGCGGGGCCGGTGAGATGATTCTCGTGCGGCCGTCCGCCTCGACGACGGTCGCGGGCTCGTAGTCGTAGACCTCCGAATCGCCCGCCTCGGCAAGCAGCTCGAACGTCTCGTCGTGCGCGGTGCATTCCAGGTTGGGCGCCAGCTCGGCCGTGATGGCTATGCGCTCCTGCTGCGGGCAGGAGGCCGTGGCGAGCAGGCCCGTCTCGGGGTCAACCTCCACGAAGCGTATGCCCGCCGGGCGCGCGAACGCCTCGCCGCCGAGGTCCGGCCTCAAGACCACCGCATCGCGGACGAACTCCGTCCACGCGGGCAGCGCGGCTTCAGCGCCCGTCAGGCCCAGTTGCTTGTTGTCGTCGAAACCTATCCAGACGGCGACCACCATGTTCGGCGTGTAGCCCACGAACCACCCGTCGCGCGACGTGCCGGTCTTGCCCGCGACCGCTGTCTTCTTCACGGCCCCGCGCGCAGCGCGCGCCGTCCCGTGCTCGATCACGTCCGAGAGCATGTCCGTAATCATGTAGGCGGTCGCGGGCTTAACCACCGGCCGCGTCTTCGGGATGTCCGCGACGACCTCTGAGCCCGACGAGTCCACCACGCGCGCAATCACGTTCGGCTCGACGCGCTCTCCGAAGTTGGCGAACGCCGTGTAGGCCGCGGCAATCTCCAAAGGCGTCGCCTCCGTCGTGCCGAGCGCAATCGCGGGGTAAGGCTCGGCCTTCGGCAGGCCGAACTTCTCCGCCGTGCGCTCGACGCGCTGGAGCCCCGCGCGCATCGCCACGTCCACGGTCACGACGTTGAGCGAGCGGACGAGCCCCGTGCGCATCGTCACGTCGCGCATGGAGAAGCCGCCGCCGTAGTTGGCCGGGCGGTACTTCGCGCCGTCCGCGTAGATGAACTCCTGCGGCGCGTCCGCGTACACCGTGAGCGGCGACAGGCCGCTTTCCAAAGCCGCCGCGTAGACGACCGGCTTGAAGGTCGAGCCGGGCTGCCGCCGCGCGTCCACCGCGCGGTTCAACTGCGACTCCGCGTAGTCGCGCCCGCCGACCATCGCCAGCACGCTCCCTGTCTTCGGGTCGAGCGCGACGAGCGCCGCCTGCGGCTTCACGCCGCGCTTCGCGTAAACCTTGTCCAGGCGTTCGAGCTGACGGCGAATGGCCGCCTCCGCCGCCTGCTGCAAGTCCAGGTCAATCGTCGTGTAGACGCGCAGGGCGCGCTCGTCGCCGCTCGTGTGCTCGCCGAGGCGCGCTTCCACGACGCGGTTGACGTAGTCTATGAAGTAAGGCGCGGTCGATTGCTCATGGTCACTCAAAGGCGCGACCGCGAGCCGCTCCTGCGCGGCCCGTCCTGCTTCCTCAATCGTGATGGACTTGTCGCGCGCCATCGCGCCGAGGACGACGTTGCGGCGCGCGGCCGCGGCTTCCGTGTGGCGGTCCGGCGCGTAGCGGTTCGGGCTCTGAATCATCCCGGCGATGGTCGCGCTCTCGCCGAGCGTCAAGTCCTTCAGCTCCTTGCCGAAGAAGACGCGCGCGGCCTGCTCGACGCCGCGCACGCTGATGGCCCCGCGCTGGCCCAAATAAATCTCGTTGCAGTAGAGCGCGAAGATGTCCTGCTTCGACAGGCGGCGCTCAAGCGCGAACGCCGTCATCGCCTCCGCGTACTTGCGGCGGAAGGTGCGCTCCGGGGTCAGGAAGGTGTTCTTGACGAGCTGCTGCGTGATGGTCGAGCCGCCCTGGGAGGTCTCGTCGTCGGCCGCGTTCCTCAAGAGCGCGCGGCCCACGCCCCAGATGTCCACGCCGCCGTGCTCGAAGAAACGGCGGTCCTCAATCGACAGAATCGCGCGGACCAGAACGGGCGGGATGTCCTGGAAAGCCAGTTGCGGACGCTGGCCCGTCTTCATCGCCGCGTCGGTCGTCAGAATCTCCGGCTCCAGCGTGTAGGCGTCGAGCGTGACGCCCATGTCGCCCGTCAACTCCGCGATGTGATTCTTCTTATCGAACCGGACGTTGACGGTCGTAATCGCCGACTTGTCGGAGCGGCGCGGGCGAAGCTCAATCGAATCCTCGCGCGCCGTGAAACTCCCGCTCCACACGTCGCTCGCGTTCGACTCGACGTAGCCCGCGCGGCGCAGCAGCTCGACCAGACTGTCGCGCGAAATCGTCTGCCCCGCGCGCAGCGTGCGCGGCGCGGCGTAGATGCCCGCGCGGCTCGTCAGGTAGCCGCTCTTCAGGCGCGCGTCAACCAGGCCCGCGTAGTAGTTGTAAGAGGAGATGAAAAAGATGATTCCCGCGACAATCAGGAAGGCGGCGGAGCCGAGGATTGAGTAGATGACGACGCGGCGCTTGCGCCTGAGAGCGCGCCAGACTTCCAGCCGCTTGAGCGCGCGTTGCTTGATCCGCTTGACGCGAGGGCGGCGCTTTTCATCTACGGATGTGATCTCGATAGCCATGCCTGCCTGTCTGTCGGCGGACGGCGTGCGGAAAAGGGAGAAGCGCGCCTGCCCTCACGTTCGGTTGTTGCCGGCGTTCTCAGTAAACGCCTAATGGCCCAAAAATTCTAACGTCACCTCACGTCCGCGACCGTGACCGCCTCCGGCCGAGCGCCCGTCGCCTCGTCGCCGCCGCTCGCCCACTGCGAGATGGCTGCCGTCGAGACCGCGAGCGTAATCAAGATCATGATGATGGCCGCCAACTGCGCCAGACCGTTTGCCAACTCCTTCATGACTGCATCCCCCCGAATAGTTCAGTTTTTGCCCCTGCCAAACCTTTGAGCAATGTTTATGCCAGCAAGCGCAGAGAACCCACGCACGACCGAGCAGACACGAAACTGCCCCTGCAAAGAATGATTTAGGCTTTCCGAGGAGCTATCGATGGACGCACCCTTAGAGAAACACACCTCGCCCGCGTCCGCCTTTAATACGGGCCCTCAGGTCTTAAGGGCGCGAGATGTGTTTTAAAAACTTACGATGACAGGTTCTGACTTAGACGGGAGAGACGTGTAGGCGGCGGTCTACGATGGATTGGAGGTTGCGGCGGTGGTATAGCTCCTCGTAGGGCGAAGCCTTGAGATCGGGGCGGAGGCACTTGTCTATGGGAATCTGTAGGACGGAGTCGCCTTCGGCACCGTGCGCCCAGGCGGCGCGGGCGTTGGTTTTGAGGGTGTCGAGGTAGAACATGGCGTTCTCAATCGCGTCGCTGGGGCGCACGCCCTGGTGGCTGGAGATGAGGCGGCTGCGGCCTGTGCGCTTGAGGCGGCGCAGCGCGTGCCAGGCCATGTCGGGGGTGGAGTAGGAGAAGTAGGCTATGTTGCCGACGACGTTGTCGCCGGCCATGAGCAGGTCGGCCTCGGGCACCTCGATTGAGAGGGTGCTCATCGTGTGGCCGGGGTTGTGAAAGATGTCCAGCGTGTAGCGGCCCCACTTCATCACCAGAGAGTCGGAGATGAGCATGGTCGGCTCGGCGAAGTTGGCCGCCTCTTCGTCCGTGCGAAACCTTTCGGTGGAGAAGGTGTGCAGGTAGTTCTGGTGCGCGATGATTTCGGCACCGGGGAAGAGCTTGAGCGCGGCCAGGTGGTCGCTGAAGTAGTGCGTGGCGACGATGAAGCGCACGCGCTTCCCGAGCCCGTCCTCGATTCTCTCGCGCAACTCCAACGCGTCCCTCTGGCTCGCCATGCCGTCGACGAGCAGGACTTCGTCTCCCTTGACGAACGCGGTCGAGTTGGAGTGGTACGTCTCGCCTATGAAAACGTGTATGTCGGATTCGACCTGCTGCTCTCTCACGCCTGTTCCTCCATTCGACTGTCAAATCACGCCCGCGGCTTTCGCTGATTACGATTAAGAGTCGGAGTTCGTTCACGCGGCGTCAGCGCAGGGGCGAGACGCGGCGCTTGTCTTCGAGCGCCTGTTGCTGTCGGCGGCGGCGCTGATACCACTTGCGCGGCGGCTCCTTGACGGGTTCGAGCAGGTGCTTGATTCTCTCGACGCACGAGCGCGCGGCCTGTTCGCCCAGCTGGATGAGGTCGTCGGCGCGCTGCATCTCGTCCCAGCGTATGTGGCCCGTCTTGGGCATGACGACGACGTCCGCGTCGTGCAGTTGGTGTATGGCCGCGGTCCGCTGGATGACCATCATGGACTGGAGGATGACGCCGATGACGGAGTGCGGCGGGCCTATGAACTTCGCCCCCTCGCAGTTAACGTCCACGGCGATGACCAGGTCCGCGCCGAGCGCGCGCACGGCCGCCGTAGGGATGTTGGCGACCAGGCCGCCGTCGACCAACTGCCGCCCGTGGTCGTCCGTGACGGGGACGTACCAGCCCGGCAGCGCGCAGCTCGCGCGGACCGCGAAGGCGACGTCGCCCTCAGTCATAATCACGGCGGAGCCGGTCTTCAAATCGGTGGCGACGATTGCGAGCGGGACGCGCAAGTCCTCGAAGCGTTTGACCGGGAGGTGCGCGCGCACGAACTCTTCGAGGCGCGCGTTCGACTGCACGCCGAGCCGCGAGAGCGTCACGCGCCCCACGTCCTTCCAGCGCATGCCGCGGCTCACATTCGCGACCTCGTCCACGCTCATCCCGGCGGCGTAGGCGGCGGCGACGAGCGAGCCGGCGGACGTGCCGGCGATGTAGTCGACGGGGATGTTGTGCTCTTCGAGGACGCGCAGGACGCCTATGTGCGCGAAGCCGCGGGCCACGCCGCCTGAGAGCGCGAGGCCGACGCGCGGGCGCTGACTGAGCTGTGCGTCATCTCTCGACATAAGCATTTGATGACGGACGACGGCCCGTGAGATGTCGTGAGGCGCTGACGGCCGCGCTACATAAAAGCGCCTTCGTCAGCCGACGGGCCGTAGAGCGACGGGACGGGCACGTCGTTGAGCCGCAGGTAGACGCTGAGCTGCGCGCGGTGGTGTATGGTGTGGTTCATAATGAAGCCGCGCAGCACGCCCGCGCGCGGCTGCGTGAAGATGGTCCGGCCCGCGGCGAGCAGCGTCCAAGTCTTCATCAGGTGCTCGTCGCTCGCGCCCTTGATCGCCTCGCGCGCCGCGGCCACGTTCTTGTCGAACGTCTCGAGCGCCTCCTGCACGGACTCGACGGGCTTGGCGCGCAGGGGCTGGCCTTCGGGGGCCGCGTCAAACTCGTCCTTGTCAATCATGAGGACGGCCCAACTGGCGAGGTTCGACAGGTGCGTCGCCAGGCCGCCCATGGTCGTGGACTTCTCGTGCGGCTTCCAGTCGAGCTTGTCTTCGGGGATGCGTTCGAGTGTCCTGCGCGTGTTCGCCATCTCGTGGTCGAACTCCGGCAACATCGATTCGCCCAGTCCCATTCGCCCTCCTCTACGGGTTTAAGCCGGGCCGGAAAGCTCTCCCGGCGCGCCTCGGATTACTTGATGAGCTGCCGGCGCTTGATCTCTTCCAACTGCCGCATGGCTTCGTTCAGCTCCTTGTCCTCGTCCCTCTCTTCTATCTCGCGCGGTTTGGATTTGCCCGCGAGCTTTCTGATGATGGAGATGCCGAAGACGATGACGGCCACGAAGAACAGGATTTTGACTATCGAGATGACAAAGCCTACGACGAACCAGATGACGGCCGCCGCGACGAGGATGGCAAGGGCCAGCAGGATGAGCTTGGCGTTCTTTAACATGGTACTACCTCCGAAACCGCGAGGGACTTTCTACGGCTAAAGATTACAACAAGTCGCGGGACAAAAGAAAGAAAAGGGGCTGACCATGAGGATTCATACGAAGCGGCGCGGGAGAAGGTTTAGCGCAGTTTCGCGCGGCTTCGCGGTCCCCCATTCTTTTCGGCATCAGACCGGGTTGAGGATGGTGATTTCGGCGCGCTCGCGGGCGCTGTCCAGAAAGTCGTCCGTCTCGGACTCGATCTTGCTCTCGGTCAGCTCGGCCTCTATCTCCTTGTAGGCTTCGGCGAGTTCGGGGACGAGGCGGCCCGGCTGCTGGCGGCGGATGCGCGGGACGTACACGTCGCGGTAGTAGTCCTCGACCTCCTTCTGCGTGACGACCGTGAAGGAGCGGAAGCGGAAGTCGAGGTACTTTTCAATCGCCACGCGCTGGCGCACGATCTCGCGCAACTGCTCGCTGCTCAAGCCGACGCGCCGCACGCGCTCGTAAAACTCAGCCTGCGACGGGAACTGCCTGACCAGGTCGTTCAGCTTGTTCTGAATCTCCTCGTCCGTTGGGTCAATCGCCGGCAGGCGCTCGGCCTCCTGCAAGATCAGGCGCTGGCTGATGACGAGGTTGAGCACGCGGTTCAGATTCTCGGAGCTGGGGCTGTCGAGCGGCGTGGAGGGCTGGAGCGCGAGCTGCCACACGAGGTCCGAGTAAGTAATCAGGCTCGGCCGCACGCCGCTGCTGACCGTCGCCACCATCTTGTCCGCCACGTCCTGGGCCCGCGCTGGGACAGGCAGAAGGCAGAGGGCGGAAAGCAGCAGGCAGCAGGCGGCAGGCAGCAGGCGGCAGGCGGCAGGCGGCAAAAGGAAACCGGCCTTGCTTTCCTTCCGACTTCCGCCTTCCGACTTCCGCTTTCTGTTCTCTGTCTGCTGCATACTGTTCTTCTCCTTCTTCAGAACGCCCGCGTGAAGCGGAAGTGCAGGCGGCCGCGGTTGAGGCGGTAGATGGCCTCCGTGCCGTCCGCCTGCGGGATCAGGAACTCGGGCGGGTTGAGCAGCCAGCCGTAGTCAATCGAGAGCGTCCCGCCGAGCGGCGTCTTAACGCCTACGCCCAGGCCGATGGTGTGCGTCCAATGCATGCGCGCGTTGTGCGCGTTGATGCGCTCGGCGCGCGTCAGCGCGGGGTCGTCCTCGGCCGGCGCGTCGTTGCGCCCGAAGATGTCGCCGACGCGGGCGAAGACGTTGCCGCCGTCGTAGAAAGGCACGACCTGAAAAGCCTTCGTCAGGGAAGTGCGCGCCTCCAGGTTGACGACCGCCAGGGCGTTGCCGCCGACCGGCACGGTGAACGGGTCGAGCTGAATCAGCTCGCCCTTGTTGTTGCGGAAGATGCCGCAGCCGGCGGGGACAGGGAACGACAGGAAGCAGTCCGGGTTGATGGCGCGCGGGCCGGCCTCCTCGAAGTTGAAGCCGCGCAGCGTGGTCGACCCGCCCGCGAAAAATCTTTCGCTGATGGGCAGCGTGCGGTCCACTTCGTCGATCACGCCGTTCTCGTTGCGGTCGCGCGGGTTGAAGAGGTTCGCGAGGCCGAGCGTGACGTTGCCCGCGAGCACTGTGTTGCGCAGCCGCCCGACCCTGTAGTAGCGGCGGTAGTTCAACTGGAACTTGTTGAAAGAGAGGTTGCCGCCGAGCTGGCGCAGGGCGACCGAGTAGTCGAGCGTCAGGAACTCGCCGCGCGTGGTGTCGAACTGGCTGTCGCGCGTGTCGCGGACGAAGGTCGCGCCCAGGCGCGAGAGGCGTATGGCGCGGTCGGGCCTGAGGACCGAGGCGATCAGCAGGCTGTTGATGTTGTAGAGCCGCACGTCCTCGTACGAGTAGCGCAGGAAGAGTATGCTGCGCGACTTGCGGTCAATCACGCGCTGCGTCTCGGCGTTGACGGTGAAGCGGTTGATGGTCGGCTCGCCCGCGGGCTGGCCGAACTCGTCAATCGGGTTCCCTTCCTCGTCCAGCCGCTGGACGATGCCGAAGCTGCCCTTGTCAATCGTCGAACGGAAGAAGCGCGTGACGGTCGTGTCGCGCATGTACTGGGCCGAGAGCGCGAGCGGGGCGAACTGGTTGTCGCCGTAGCCGCGCCAGCGCGGGTCTAAGTATTCGAGCCGGACGAGCTGCTGGCGGCGGCTCGCGCGGACGCGGAAGGCCCCCTGCCGGAGCTTGCCGAACATGTTGAGGTTGCGTATGTCGAAGAAGCCGAGCGGGCCGTTGTCGGTCGAGTAGCCGCCGCCGTAGCGCATCTCGCGCGGCTTCAACTCTTCGACATCAATAATCACGTCGCGCTTCTTGAAGCCCGAAGAGGTCTCGCCCGCGGGCTCCGTGCGGATGATGACCTGGCGGAAAACGTCCGTCGCGTAGAGGGCGCGCTCGCTGTCGGAGAGGCGGTCGGCGCGCAGCACCTGGCCCTCCCTGAGCGGGATGGCCGCGAGGATCGCTTCCTTCTTCGTGCGGACGTTGCCGTTGACGAAGATGCGGTTGATGATGACGCGGTCGCCCTCGCTGCGTATGGTGTAGACGAGGCGCACGCGCTCCTCGCGCGTCCCGTCGGGGAGCGTGATGGAGGGGAGGTCGATGGTCGAGAACTCCATGCGCGCGCCCGTCTGGCCTTCGCGCGCGTAGAGGGCGAGGATGGCGTCGCCGTCCGAGCGCGACTGCGAGCGCGAGAAGAACTCGCCCTCGTTCGTGCGGAAGCAGGGCGTGAAGTCGCCCGCGTCGAAGCGCACGGCGCAGCGCGCGCGGCCCGCCTCCGCGAGCTCGTTGCGGAGCTTGGCGTCCGTATAGAGCTTGTTGCCGCGCAGCTCCACACTTGAGATGCGCGTGCGCGGCCCCTCCTCGACGACGAAGGTGATGATCAGGTTCTCGCCCTCGATGGAGACGCCCTGGCGCACGGTCACCTCAGCCCGCCGAAAACCGAGGTCCTGCATTCGCGTGCGAATCGTGCGGCGGTCCTGCTCCAGGAGTTCGCGGCTCGTGTAGCCGCGCCCGTAGCCCAGGAACGGGATGAAGCCGAGGGCGTTGGCCTTCTGCGTGCGCAACTCGTCCTCCACGTCCTCGACCTTCAGCTCCTCAGTGCCCTCTATGCGGATGTCGGTCAGCTTGAAGCGGCGGCCGCGGTCCACGTCGTAGGTGACGGTGAGCGTGCTCCCCGCCAGCGCGCGCGGGTCGAGGTTGTTGCACATCTCGGGCGTGCCGTTGAGGTCCGAGTTCGTCGCGGGCACAGGCGCGACGGCGCAGGCGGTGGTGATCTCCGCGAAGAAGTAGCCGCTCTCCTGAATCTTGTTGCGGAGGCGGCGCTCGCCCTCGACGATGGCCGAGATGTCCACGTTGCCCTCGCGCTTGATGGGCAGGAGAGAGCGCAAGGTCTTCTCGCTGAACTCGTAGTTGAGCACCTTGACATCGACCCGCGGGCCGATGCTGCCCTCCAGGAAGATCGTCACGGAGTTGGTCGCCTGGTCGAGGACGAAGCGCTCGTCGTCCAACTGCGGCGCGAGGTAGCCCTTGGCGATGATGGCCTGGCGGACGCGCTCTATGTCTTCGGCGAGCGCGGCGCGCGAGAAGGGCGCGCCCGTCTGGAGAGCGAGCTTCGGGCGCACCTCCGAGGCGTCGAAGCCCGTGACGTTGATGTTGAACGCCTCGACGCGCGACTGCGCGCCGGGCTCTACGTCGAAGACGACAGTCATGCGCGTCCCCGTCGGGTCGTTCGGGTCGCGCACCTGCGTGTAGTTGACCTCGGCGCGGTAGAAACCCTTGTCGCGCAGGTAGACCTGAATCAGGTCCGCGTTGTTCCTGAGCACCTGCTCGGTGAGGGACGCGCCGGGCTCCAGCATGTTGAGGCGCGAGCGCAGCTCGTCCTCAGCGACGGGCGCGTCGAGCCCGGAGTGCAGGCTGAGCTTGACCTCGCCGACCTTGACCTGCCGGCGGACGACGAAGGCGACGCAGAGCGGGCGGGTTTGCGTCGTGGCGCACGTCTCGCTCACCTCGACGCGCGCGTTCGAGACCATCCCGGAGTCGAAGAGCGACTGCAAGGACTCGCGCACGCGCACGGCCGCGTACTCGCCGCCCTCCACGACTGAGAGCAGCGAGAGCAGCTCGGCCTCGGCCGCCTCGTCGCGCGGGCTGCCCTCTATGACGACCCGCAACTGTGTGATGACGCGCCCCTCGTAATCGCCCGTCCCCGGCGGGGCGGGTGCGGTGCCCCCCCGCGCCGCGGCGACGGCGGCGGCGAGCATCAAGGCGAAAGAGAGGAAGCGGCGCAGAGTCACCCTTATGATCTCGGATTTCGAATTTGAAATTTCAGATACGGAATTTCAGATTACTTTCTATCAAAAACGCTTCTTCAGCCTGAGCTCGAAGCTGAAATTGTCGTTGCGCGAGTTGAAGCCCGCGGTGCTGCCCTGCTCGTACTGCGCGACGAAGGAGAGGCGGTTCGAGAGGCGGTACTCGACCGCCAGCACCTGGTTCTGGTTCCCCGTCACGTTGGTCGAATAAGTGATCAAGAGGTTGCGGTTAATCTGCCGCCCGACCGTCAGGCGCGCCGTCGGGCTCTCGCCGCCGCGGCCCGCAATCAGCGGGTCGATCTCGAAGCGGTTGAGGCCGAAAAGCTTGTCGGTGGCGCGGCGCGCGGGCGCGCTAATCAGGCTCTCCGTCAGCAGGCTCGCGGCCGTGCCCAGCCCGGACTGTGCCAAAGTCGAGACGCCCGTGTCGCCAGAGGCGAGCTGGCCGTTCAGAATCAGCGAGACCACGTCCACCTGCGGGAGCGCCGGGTCCGAGCGCACGTTGACGGAGGGCTGCGTCAGGGGGCCGGTGATGCTGGTAATAACGTCGTAGCCCTGAATCTCGCCGACAGTCTGTATGTTGAGGACGGGGTCGGCGTCGAGGCTCCCCGGCAGGTCAATCGTCGCGCGCTGAATGTCGTGGCGGTTGTTGCGGAACTGGACCGTGCCGCTCGTGAACGTGATGCGCCCCGAAACGACGGGCTCCTTGACGGGGCCGTTGACTCTGAGCGAGACGGAGCCGACCGCCTCGGCCAAGTTGTTGCGGACGACGAGCGCGTCGCGCCCCTCGATTCTCAAGTCCTGGAACTGCGCGGTCGCCGCGAGCGCGAACTCCCCGCCCTGCTCGATCAGGGCCTCGCGGCGGCGGTTGATGAGAGTCTCCAGGTCCAGGTCTTGGGTGTACTCGGCGCGGCGCAGGTTGACCTGGCCCGAAATCACGGTGGCTATCTGCTGGCCGCGCCCGGAGGCCGAGCCCCTGATTTCGAGGTCGAGGTCGGCGGTCGTGCGCACGTCCTCCGGGTAGGGGAACGTCACGTCGTCGCCGCGGATGTTGAGCTGGAAGCGCGTCGGCGTGAAGCCGGAGAGCAGGGCCCCGCCAGTCACCCAGACGCGGCCGCCGCCGAGCACGCCCGTCAGTTGATCGATCTGCGCCTGGTTGCTGTTGAAGCGCACCCCGCCCGTGACGTTCGTGATGCTCAGGCGCTCGTCGGCGAGCAGGATGGAGAGCGAGGCGTTCGCCAGGGAGGCCGTGCCGTTGATGCGCGGCTGCTCGAACGTGCCGGCGACGCGGACGTTGGCCTCGGCCGAGCCGTTCAGGAAGAGGTCCGGCGAGAGCCCCTTGAGGACGCGCAGGTCGAGCCTGCCGTTGACGGTCAGGCTGTGGCTCGCGCCGGGGGCGAGCGCGAGCGTGCCGCCCAGCGTCAGGTTCGTGTTCGTCCCGGTGAACTGCGTCTTGGTGAAAGTCAGGTGGTCGCCCGCGAACTCAAGCAGGAGCGGCTGGACGGCCGTCAGCCGTATGTCTTCGACCTGGACGGTCAGGTCCGTGAAGCTGGCCGTGCCCGCGAGGCCGCGCCACGAGAAGCTCTCTTCGCCCTGCGCGTCCTCCGAGATGAGCGGCCCCTGCGCCGTGAGCGTCCCCGTGGCGCGGCCCGTCACCCTCACGTCCGGGTTGTTGAGGATGATGGAGAGGAGCTGAGTCAAGTCGGCGTTCGCGAGCGTCGTGCTGACGGTCGTCATCAGATTCTTCGTCGCGAGGTCGACCTGCGCCGCCACCTGCTGCTGCGGGCTCAGAAGCCCGGTCGTGAAAGTGATGTCGAGCTTCCTGTTCTGCGTGCGCCCTGTGAGCGTGAGCAGCCCGGCGGGCCGCCCGCTAATCCTCACGTCGCGCCCCGCGCCGTCGAAAGTCACCTCGAAGTTCGAGAAGTCCTCTTCCGAGAGCGTGCCCTTGATGTGGGCCGAGAGGTCCGCCGTGCCCGTGACCTGCGGGAGCGCGGCCGGCGAGTTGGGCGCGAAGGCGGCGAGGCGTTCGAGCTGTACGCCTGTGGCCTCGGCGCGGATGTCGAGCGCCGAGTCGGTCGTGTTGAAGGTGCCGCTGGCGGTGACGCGGCCGGCGTCGAGTTGGGCGACGACCGATTTGAGGTTGACCACGGGGCCGTCGAAGGTGGCCTGCGCCGTGATGCTCTGGAAAGTCTCCGCGCCGATGCGGCCGCGCGCGAAGCTCAGATTCGCGTCGCCCGTCATCGCGTCGGGGATGCCCTGTATGTTCACGCTGCCCGAAAGCTCCGACTCGATTTGGCCCAGGCGGGCGAGCTGCGGGCTGACGGCGGCGAGCGCGGCCGAGAGGTTCCCGGCGTTGACGCGGTCGAGCGTGGCCGTGAGCGACGCATTGCTCAGCCCCTCGCCGCCGAGCCCCGTCCTCAGACTGAACTGGACGCCGCCGCCGTCGCGCTCGGTCAAGCGCCCGTCGTTGATGGCAAGCTCCGTCGGCGTCTTGACTAGCCCTGCTTCCAGCGAGCCGAGGTCGCGCCCGTTGACGATCAGCGAGGCGAGCGACGCGCGGCCGTCAACGCCCGGGTCTTTCAGCCGGCCGCTGACGGTGCCGTCGAAGCTGAACCTGCCGGCGAGCTCGACCTTGGCCTTTTCGAGCCTGTCCTCAAGCTCGTAGAAGAGGCCGGTGCTGAAGAGCATGCGCTGCAACTCGGCGGCGTCCTCGGAGGCGAGGTTGACTTGCAGGTTCGACTCGTCGCGCTCCAGGGAGAACTGGCCCGTGGCGGTCAACTGCGTCGAGGGCGTCGTCAGGGTCGCGCGCTCGACCTGGAAGAGGCCGCGGTCTGCGCGCAACTCTATCTGGCCGTTGACGGGCGTCCGGCCCGTCGCGTCGTCGCCCGTCTCGGCGCTGAGGTCCAGGCGGGCCGTGCCCGAGGCCGCGCCGACGTTCGTGCCGGGGAACGAGAGGTTGGCCGTGCCCGTGGCCCTGCCCGTGACGGGGACGGCGCGCCCCGCCAGGGTCGCGACGAGGCTGCCGATGTCCAGGTTGCTGAACTCGGCCGCGACGCGCGACGTGCCGCCGCGGGCCGTGCTGACGGTGGCGTCGCCTGCGGCGCGGCCGCCGAGGATGTTCGCGTCGAAGTTGTTGAGCTGGATTTGGCTGGAGGTCGCGACCAACTGCGCGCGCGCCGCGCCGAGGTTAATCTGGCCCAGGACGCCTCCGCCCAGGCTCAGGTCCGCGCTCACGCGGTAGCTGCCGCGCGGCTCGACGACGAAGACCGGCCGCCCGAGCCGCAGGTTGTCAACGCGCCCGCCCGCGAAACCGCGGCTTGCGGCCACGGTCACGGTCCCCGCGTTGATGTCGCCGCTACGGCCCTCAATCCTCCCGCCCTCGTAGACGCTCAGGCGCACGCCCGCGATGTTGAGGCTCCCGACGCGCGCCCCCGAAGCCGCGACCGCGCCAACGCGCAGGCTCCCGGTCTCTATGTTCGTCACACCATTGCGCGCGACGATCTCGACGTTGCCCGTCGCCAGACTATCTATGCGCGCGGTCGGGGAGATAATTGGCCCTGTTTGCAGCCCGGCGATGGACGCGATTGTCACCTCGTTTTCGGTCTTGCCGCGCACGTCCGACGCGCGCAGGTTATTAACGCTCGCGCCCTCAGCGCCGAGGCGCGCGGCCGCGACACTCCCGGCCGAGTAGGTCAGCACTTCGCCGCGCGATTCGGCCGTCGCGTCGCTGATGATAAGGCCGGCGACGGTGCCCGAAGGGTGGCGCGCGGCCGCGGCGCGCAACTCGCCCAGCCAGCGGAAGTCAGTGCCCGTGCCCATGACGTTGCCCGCGAGCTGCACGGAGTTCAACTGGAAATCGCCCGCCGCCAGAAGCTCGGCCACGGCGCGCCCGTTAATCTCGTAAGTCTTGCCCTCGCCGCTCCCCTTCCCGCTCACCGCGAGCGCCTGCAAGCGCACGCCGTCGGCCGCGAGCGCGTCCGCCTTGATGCTCCCGTCCACCTCGTAGCGCGAGCCGTCGCCCTTCACCGTGCCGACAATCGTGCCGACGCCGCGGAGCGTCGCCCCCGCCTGCAACACGTCCGACGCCTGCGTCAGATCGACGGTCGAGTTGACATCCATCCGGTAACGCAGGTTGCGCCAGTCGTCCATCACGCCGCTCAGGCGGGCCTCGGCCACGGGCGAGCGCAAGGTCAGTTCCTGAATCTCGGCGCGCGTCTGGTTGACGCGGGCGCGGGCCGTGATGTCTATGTCGTTGACGGGGCGGCCGTCGTAGACGAAGGTCGAGTCGGTCGAAGAGAACGTGACGCGGTTCATGCGGCTCTCTTCGGGTTCGTTCGGGTCTTCGGGCTCGATGGTGGCGGCGATGTTGCGCGCCTCGCCGGAGATTTCGTGCCGCTCGTCGCCGTAGTGGACGACGGCGTTGTTGAGAGTGATTTTGGCGGTCGAGTAGGAGAAGAGGATGCGCGCGTTCGGGTCCGGGTCGGGCAGGCGCAGGTTGCGGAAGTTGGAGTTGCCGTCGGCGTCGAACTTGACCCAGAGTTCGAGGCCGTCAATCTGCAAGTCCTGTAGCTGGACGTTGCGGCGCAGGCTGAGCCTGTAGAGGTCGTCAATGCGAACCGTCGCGAGCATGCGGTCAATCTTGCCGATCCGCTCGCCCGTCTTCTCGTCGAAGAGTTCTATCTCGCGCATCTCGACGGCGCGCGCGCCGAATTTCGTCTCGAAGAATTTTATCTCGGCGCGGATGCCGTACTCCGAGAGCGTCCCCTTAATCTGGTTGGCGATGTAGCGGTCTATGTAGCCGAGCCGGTAGGCTATCAGGGCGACGAGGACGACGAGGACGACGAGGGCCGCGACGCCTACGGTGGCGATGACGGCGTTGCGGCGCGTGAGGAAGCGGCGGCGGCGGCCCTGCGGGGTCTTGGGCTCGGGGCGGTCCGCGTCGCGCTCGGCGGCGGCCTCGGCCGCGGGCGGCAGGGGCTCGTCCGTCTCCGACCGGAGCGCGGCCTTGATCTCCTTCTCTTTTTCCGGCGGCGGCGGCTGAGCGGGCTTCTCGCCGCCGCGATCATCAACAGGCATAAAGCAGTTTTCGGCTTTCAGTTTTCAGTTTCCAGTTCCCCGGTTTCGAGTTTTCAGCCTGAAGGCGACGCTGAAAGCTGAAAACTAAGAACTGAAAACTGTGTTAGCGGGAGAGCCGAGCGGGACGTTGCCGACGACTTCGAGGTCGAAGCCTTCGAGCGCCGCGACCCTGGGCGGATGGTTCGTCAACAGCAGGATGCGGCGCAACCCCAGCTCGTGAAGAATCTGCGCCCCGACCCCGTAGTCGCGGTTCGCGCCGTAGCCCGTCTGCACGCTCGCCTCCTGAGCGGTCAGGTTCTCCTCCTGCATCAGGCTGTAAGTCTTCAACTGGTGCACGAGGTCAAGGTTGTGCTCGCGCTGGCGCAGGTAGAGGACGACGCCCCGGCCCGCGGCCGCGATCTTCTCCAGAGACGTGTGGAGCTGAAAGCCCGTGCCGCCGATGAGCGAGCCGAACATGGCGAACGTGACGTTCTCCGTGTGGACGCGGACGAGCACCGGCTCGGGCGTCGCCACCTCGCCCATGACCATCGCCAGGTGGACCTCGCCGTTGATGACGTTCTCGAAGGCGACGGCGCGGAAGCGGCCGTAGACGGTCGGGATCTCCGTCTCGGCCGCGCGCCGCACCAGAGTCTCTTTGCGTATGCGGTAGCGGACGAGGTCCGCGACCGAGATGATTTTCAGATCGTGGAGGCGCGCGAACTCTTCCAGCTCCGGGAGCCGCGCCATCGTCCCGTCCGGGTTCATGATCTCGCAGATGACGGCCGACGGGTTGAGCCCGGCGATGCGCGCGAGGTCAACGCTCGCCTCGGTCTGTCCCGGGCGGACGAGGACGCCGCCCTTCTTCGCGCGAAGCGGGAAGACGTGGCCCGGTCGCGCCAGGTCTTGCGGGCGCGTCTTGGGGTCAACCGCCGTCAGGATGGTCGTCGCGCGGTCGGCCGCGGAGATGCCGGTCGTCACGCCCTTGCGCGCCTCGATGGAGACCGTGAAGGCCGTCCCGAGGAAGGAGGTGTTGTCGGCGACCTGCATGGTCAGGTGCAGCTCGTCGCAGCGATCTTCCGTCAGCGGCATGCAGATGAGGCCGCGGGCGTGCGTCGCCATGAAGTTGATGATTTCGGGCGTGACCTTCTCGGCCGCGCAGACGAGGTCGCCCTCGTTCTCGCGGTCCTCGTCGTCAACAATAATGATCATGCGCCCGTCGCGAATGTCTGCGGCGGCGTCTTCAATCGGAGCAAAGGGCATCTCGATTAACTCGGCTTCGGGTCAGGGAGATTCGGACGGCGACTATGTTACCCGAAAGCCCCGTTTTTTGCGACTGGCAATGTGGGCGGGGTTTTGAAAAACTGCGGGATTTCGGTGTCCCGTCGGGACATCTCGAAAATAGCCCGGCACTTCAGCGCCGGGGAGAAGCGAGAGCGGAAGGGTTGAGTCCCGTAGGGACGACCGAATCGAGCTTCTGTTTCAGTCGTCCCTACGGGACTCAGCCTTTTTCATCGTTGTCTTCCCGGCACTGAAGCGCCGGGCTATCGTCACGCCGTCCCTAACGGGACTCCTCAAACAGTTCCTCAGAAACTCACTTTTTCCCGAGGCGGATAACCAGGCCGAAGCCGAGGCGGCCGCGGTTCTCCGTCTCGCCGAAGAAGCGGGCGCGCAGGTAGTCTAGCTGGAAGGCGCGTAGGCTGAGGCGGTCGTGCAGCTTGATGTCCAGGCCGCCGCCCGCGACGAGGCTGAAGCCCGTGTCGCTGAACTCGAACTTCTGGCCGAAGCCCGTGAGCGTCGTCTTCAGGCTCGAAGCGCCGAAGAGCGCGTGCGCGAAGGGCGTCACGCGTTTGCGGCGCGCGGAGAAGCGCGGGCCGAAGTGGTAGCCGTGGACGCGCTGGCGCTCGTCGAAGCCGTCCTCGTCAATCGCGCCGCCGTAGTGTCCGGTGAAATCCGCCGCGAGGCCGAACCACTTGTTGACGTTGCCCGCGACCGAGGCGTTCCAGCCGTGGAAGTTGCCGCCGGCGTACGAATAGCCGCCGAACAGCTCCGCCTTCGGCGTCTCCTCCTGGGCCGCGGCCGTTTGTGCCAAAAAGAAGGCCAGCAGTGCGGTGAAGAAAACTTTTCTCATCGTCGTTACTCCTTCGAAGGTTTCGGGCCGAATGAGTGCAGGGGGAGAGCGTCGGGCCGTTGTTCTGTAATCACGGCCGATCTGCTAAACTGGCCGCGCCGACCAGGAAGGGCTCTCCCAGGGGCCGCACGCTTCAAGAAGGCCAGTCCGTCACGCATCATCGCCCGGAGGCGCGACCCGCGTACTTAACGGGCCGCTGATAACTTCTGAATATTTCTGAACGCCCCCGAATGAGCGCGCAAAGAGAAGGGTTTTACGAGTTCGAGCCGTTCCGAGTGGACGCCGCGAAGCGCCGCCTGCTGCGCGACGGCATCGCGCAGCCCCTCAAGCCGAAGGTCTTCGACACGCTGCTCGTGCTGGTCGAGAACAGCGGCCGCGTCGTCGAGAAGGACGAGTTGATGCGGCGCGTCTGGCCCGACACCATCGTCGAGGAGAACAACCTCACGCAGAACATCTCCGCCATCCGCAAGGCGCTCGGCGAGCGCCGCGACGAGCACCGCTACGTCGTCACCATTCCGGGGCGCGGCTACCGCTTCGTCGCAGACGTGAGGAAGACCGGCGGCGAAGAGGGGCAGGGAGACGCGTTGGCGCGGGCGCCCGGCGAGACGAAAGACGAAGAGAACGGCGCGGGCGATAACGGTTCGGCGGTAAGGATAGAGGAAGCTGAAGAGGGGCGCGTGCGGTTGCCGAACGTGGCGGACGTGCCCGCGCCGCGCGGGAAGAGTTTCCGGCGGGCGGTCGCGGCGGCGCTGGTTCTTTCGGCGCTGCTCATCGGCCTGGTCGTCGCGCTGCCGCGGCTCAGGCGCAGTGTCGCGAGTCAACCGGCCCCCGCCGAGTCGGCGCGCGCAGTCGAGTCAATCGCCGTCCTCCCCTTCGTGCCGCTCGGCGCGGAGGCGGGCGACGAGCACACGGGGCCCGGGATGGCCGACGCGCTCATCACACGCCTCAGCAACAGCCGCCGGCTCACGGTGCGCTCGACGAGCGCGGTCCTGCGCTACGCGGGTCAAGACCCCGTCGCCGCGGGTCGCGAGCTGAACGTGGACGCCGTGCTCGACGGCAAGTTCCAGCGCGACGGCGAGCGCGTGCGCGTCACCGTCCAACTCGTGCGCGTGCGCGACGGCGCGGCGCTCTGGGCCGCGACTTTCGACGAGCCGTTCACGGACATCTTCGCCATGCAGGACTCCATCTCCGAGCAGGTCGCGGGCGCGCTCACCCTGCGCCTCACGCGCGAGGACCGCGAGCGGATGCTCAAGCGCTACACCGAGAGCGCCGAAGCCTACCAGGCTTACCTCAAAGGCCGCTTCCTACTGGACAGGCGCACGGCCGCGAGCGTGCAGCGCGCGAAGGACTATTTCGAGGAGGCCGTCGAGCGCGACCCGCGTTACGCGCTCGCCTACGTCGGGCTGGCCGACTGCTACCACCGCTTCGCGCAGTTCAGAATGGCCCCCACGTCCGAGGCCATCCCCAAAGCGACCGAGGCCGCGGCGACCGCCCTGCGGCTGGACGAGACGCTGGCCGAGGCGCACGCCACGCTCGGCGTCATCAATTTCCGTTACGCCTGGGATTCGCCGGCCGCCGAGAGGGAGTTCAAGCGCGCGCTCGAATTGGACCCGCGCTACGCGACGGCGCACATGTGGTACGGCCTGCACCTGATGGCCGCGGGGAAGTCGGAGGAGGCCGAGCGCGAGATGCGTCGCGCGCTGGAACTGGAGCCGCTCTCCATCACGGTCAACAACGCGATGGGCGACTACTACCTACAGAAGCGCGAGTACGACCGCGCGCTGGAGCACTACCGCAAGACGATCGAGATGGACCCGAGCATGCTCGCCGCGCAGGTCGGCATCGGCCGCGCTTACGAGCAGAAGGGGATGTACGCGGAGGCGCTCAGGCAGTACGAGTTGGTGCGCGAGAAGTCCGAGAGCAAACGGCTGCCCGGCGCGGCCGGCTACACCTACGCCGTCACGGGCCGCCGGGACGAGGCGCGCAAGATGCTCAAGAGGCTGACGGCCCCCGCGCAAGAGTTGTCCGAGAACCCTTACCTCGCTGCCGTCATCTACGCCGGCCTGGGCGAGAGGGACGCGGCCTTCGAGTGGCTGGAAAAATCTCTCGCCGAGCGCGCGCTGATGCCTGGGCCGCTGCTCTTCGACCCGCGCCTGGACACTTTGCGCGGCGACGCGCGCTTCAAGCATCTGGCGCGGCGCATGAATCTCAACCTCTGACAACGGGCCGAGGCCCGCTCGCGGCTCCCGCCTGCTCAGTCCGTAAACTGCGTGACGCCGTGGACGACCGTGGGGGCCTCAAGAACCCTCATCTCTTTGAGCCTGAGGGAGTCCGGCTTGCCCCTCTCGTTCACCACGTCGCGGATGATTATCTCGCGCACGCGAGCGCCGAAAGTCTTCCTGATCTCGCTGAACACTTCCGGGTCCTTCTCGCCGGAATCGCCTATCAGGATGAACTCCCGCTCGGGGAGGTTCTCGAAGAGGCGCGTGATCTGCCCGACCTTCTGCACGAGCGTCGCCTCGTCGCCCTCCGTGAATTTCTTGAAGTCCTGCCAGCTATCCAGCGAGAGCAGATTCTTCCTCACGTTCTTCATGTGGAACGCGCCTTCGGGGAATTTGCTGTCGCCGATGAGGAACTCGTCCAGCAGCTTGTAGAGCTGCCAGGGGCTCCCCGAAACGTAGTGGAACATCACCTCGTCGCCGAAGCCGCCGTACATCTCGACCATCTCGGGGACGGCCGCGTAGTTGCGCAGGAAAGTGTTGCGGAGCACGATCCTCTTGCCGGCGGGGATTTCCGATATCTTGATCGTGTCGTCGATGTCCGAGACGATGGAGAGGCCCCGCGGCTCGATGAGCCTCGCGCGGCCCTTGCCCTCGAAGCCTTCGGCGATGGCCGTGAGGGTCAGCCAGCCCGACTCCGAGCCCTGCGCCGCCAGCAGTTCGGCGGCCTTCGCGGCGGGAATCTCCAGGTCGTGTTCGATGAGGCCGTTGAAGTCCGTCCTGCCCGGCAAGTCGTAAACACGCTCCTCCGGGTCGTCGTCGAACTTCAACTGCACGGACTCGCCCGAGTCGTCGTCGGCGACGAAGTGCCTGATGCGGGAGCGCAGGCGCTCCAGGTCGTCCCCGTCGAGGTTGCCCATGTCCGACACGAAGATGCCGATCACCTCGTTGCTGATGGGCAGCCGCCGCGCCTTGCTCACCCAGACGCGCAGCGGGATGACCCACGTGCTCGCGTCGTCCTTCTTCTGGTAGCCGTAGGTCGGGTAAGGGATGACCTCCTTGTCCCTCCTGAATTCGTCTGCCACCGCGTTCACGACCTGGCTCGCCTTCTCTTTCGCGGCGTCCACCAGGTCGCCGACCTTCTTGAACAAATCGTTCGCCATAGCGTCCTCCTTCTTAAGCCGCACGCCCGGGCCCGCCCCGACTCCGGCGGAGCAGGGCCAGGAGTCATAAGCCATCGTTTCGCGCCCCCGCCGGAGTGACGGCGGAGACGCACGTTCCCTTTCCCTCTGGTTACTTGAAACCCAGGTCGGCCAATTTTTCTACGGTCAGCGAGGGCGCGCCCGCGTCGCGCGGCCCGACGGCCAGGATGCGCTCGACGTACTTGGCGATGATGTCCGCTTCGAGGTTGACCTCGTCGCCGGGGCGCAGGTGTGAAAGGTTCGTCACGGCCCAGGTCTTGGGGATGACTGCGATCTCGAAATACTCGTCTGTGAGCGCGGCGATTGTCAGGCTGATGCCCTCGACCGCGACTGAGCCTTTGAAGACGAGGTAGCGCGCCACGTCCGGCGGGTAGCCGACGCGCACGGTCCAGGAGCCGCCGTGCTCGGCTGACGAGAGGAAGCGGCCGCGCGCGTCAACGTGGCCCTGCACGATGTGGCCGCCGAGGCGCGTCGAAGGCGTGACGGCGCGCTCAAGATTAACGACGGACCCGGCGCGTAGGCGCGAGAGCGTCGAGCGCTGCAAAGTCTCGCGCGAGCCGTCGGCGGCGAACGAGTCTGCGCGCACGTCAACGGCCGTCAGGCACACGCCGTTGACCGCGATGGAATCTCCCTCGCGCGTGCCCTCCATCACGGCGCGCGCCTCCACGACGAGACGCACGCCCTCGCCGCGCCGCTCCACGCTCCGCACGCGGCCCAACTCTTCGATGATTCCCGTGAACATTTAAAGCCTTGAGCTTGAGGGGCGGCCCGTCACCGAGACGCCCACGCTTCCTGTCATCTTTCCTTCAGGCCCTCGACGGCATCACGCCCTTGAGGCTCATGTAGTAATTGCATTTGGGCGGGGCTGCGGCGCGGAGGTCAGGGACGCGCCCCGCGCCGCCGAACCTGCTCCCGAGTAAGTGGACGAGGGCCGGGTTTTCGTTGACCGAGAACTGGCCGCCGTCGCAGAGCTGCCACTTTTGTGGCTGGACGTCGGGCACCTCAAACGGCAGCAGCACGATCTCGCCGACGAAGGGGTCACGCGGCGAGGTCGGGTCATATCCGTCCCTGCACAGCATGTAACGGCAGTCGGCCGGATATCTGTCGCGCAGGTCCGGCAGCTTGAACTTACCGGCTTCGGCCCCGCCGAACCGCCCGCCAATGAGGTGTTGGAGATACATGTTTTTGTCTGTCGGGAGCGACTGGCCGTTGCACTCTACTAAATTGTTCGGCGTAGTGTCAGGAGTATTAGGAATGGCCCAGATGACGGCTTGGCCGAGTACCCCTTCATACCTCCCCTTCGGGTGGTCCCCGAAGAGAGACATGCAGTAGCGGCACTCCTTCGGGGCGGCCCCGTCAAGGTTCGGCAAGCCGAAAGTAAACTGGTTCGGGTCGCCGCCGAAAGTGTCCAGCAGCAGAGAAAAGAGTGTTTCACTATCGCCGCCATAGAGCGTCTTTCCGTCACACCGCGCCCAGCCGGCGGGGTCAAAGTCATACGGGAAAAGTGAGATTGAGCCGATTGTTCTAATCACAGGGGTCTCCTTTCCGCCATGCTTTTCACTTGGGATGGGACAGATTGATGAGTCCGCGAGATCGGATTCAACCCTTCGGGATGAGCGAGAAGATACCACTGCGCGGCGACATCTGCCTAACAAATTCGACGGGCCGCTTCGCGCCGGCCGCGAAATTGGCCCACAAACGGCGCGGCCCTTCCCGCGAGAAAATTAAACTGACCGCCCGGCGGCCGCCATGTATTATTCGCCCCGGTCGCATCAAGCCGGAATCCTTTTCGCACTAAGCCCAGAGCTCCCCAAGGTCTATCTTTATCTTCCATTCAAGCTGGTTGGCGTTTTAAAGCAAGGTACCCCTCGCTCAAAACTGACACGGTCTTACTGACTCCACACGACAAGCTAAAAAGGAGGATGGTTCTATGTCTTCGCTTTAAGAAGATGGCCGCGGCGTGGATGGGCACCATGAGAGGCTCGCGGTTCTGGGGCATCACGGAGGACGGCATACTCACTTCCTGCGCCCAGAACATGCCGGCCGGTAACTGGGGCGCGTGGAGTGACTGGCCTGAACCGCCCAAAGACAAGACGACGGCCCCCCCTACGCCCGTCCGTTGGATCGAAGTCACAGCGTGCGAGCAGGGCGACGGGAAGGGCGCGCTGTGGGCGCTCGACACGAAGAGGCAACTCTGGGGCATGGGCCAGGAGTCGCCGGGCGGCAACTGGGGTGGGTGGAGCGGACTGAACTGGCTCGACGCCCCGAAGCTCCGCAACATCGCCGCCGTCACGACGGCCGTCAAAAAGGGCAACGAGACAATCCACGGCGCGTGCATCTGGGGCATTACCGACGATTACAAGATAATCTACAACGAACAGTCCGTGCCCGGCGGGAGCTGGTTCGGCTGGTCTGTGGGCAGCTTCAAAGACACGATGCGTGGGGACGAGATAACTGCCGCCAGGCAGAACAACCAGAGCGCCCGCGTCTGGGTCGTCAGCAATGACGATGTCTTAGTGAGCCAACAAGTGAATATCAATTCTTCCCCGCCGGGCTTCGAGCGCTTCTGGACGCCTGACGTGGAAGAGTCCGACAAATAACTGACGGCGGCCCGACGTAGGACAGTAGCCAGTAGTCAGTTTTCAGCTTTTTGCTGATTACTGATTACTGGCTACTGACTACTCGTCTTATCTCGCCGAGCGTCGTCTCGATGTCCGCGCGGGAAACGTCGTAGTGCGTGACCATGCGGACTTCGGGGCCGAAGGCGATGGCGAGGACGTTGCGCTCTTTGAGGCGCGCGCAGATTTCGGCGGAAGTTTTTCCCGTCCCCGTGATGTCGAAGAGGACTATGTTGGTGACGACCGACTCGGGGTCTATGCGTATGCCGTCAATCAACGCCACCCCCTCTGCCAGCCGGCGCGCGTTCGCGTGATCTTCGCGCAGTCGCGCGGGCGACTCTTCGAGCGCGACGAGCGCGGCCGCGGCGAGCACGCCCACCTGGCGCATCCCGCCCCCCATGACCTTACGCCACGACCGCGCCTCCTGTATGAAAGCGCGCGTACCCAGAAGCAGCGAGCCGACCGGCGCGCCCAGGCCCTTCGACAAACAGAACATCACGGAGTCGGCCCCGCGCGCCAGTCCCGCGACCGACTCATCGAGCGCCGCGCTCGCGTTGAAGATGCGCGCGCCGTCCAGGTGAACCGGGAGGCCCGCTGCGTGTGCGCGCTCGCAAATCTCGCTCGTGCGCGCGCTCGTGTAGACGCGCCCGCCCGCGAAGTTGTGCGAGTTTTCGAGCGTGATGAGTCCGGTCGGCGCGACGTAGTACGGGCCGCCGACGTGCAGCACTTCGGCTATCTCCTCCCAGTTGAGAATGCCCGTGCCGTCGCGGCTGCGCACAGGGCGCGCGAGTGTGCCCGAGACGGCGGCCATCGCGGCCATCTCGTAATTGAAGATGTGCCCGCGCTCCTCTATTACTACTTCCGTGCCAGGCCGCGTGTGCAGCTTGATGGCGATCTGGTTGCCCATCGAGCCCGTGGGCACGAAGAGCGCAGCCTCCTTCTCGAACATCTCCGCGGCGCGCTCCTGCAAGCGGTTGACGGTCGGGTCCTCGCCGTACACGTCGTCGCCCACCTCCGCGTCCATCATCGCCCGCCGCATCGCCTGCGTCGGCTTCGTCACTGTGTCGCTGCGTAAGTCAATCATCGGTTCGAAGAAAAGGGTTTGAGATGGCGGATTTGAAAGCTCGAATTTGAAACCTGAAATTTTCTTCCTCTGTGGTTAGTCTGCTAGACGAAGGTCACGAAAACCTCGTTGGAGAAGAGTGCGCCCGCGGCAGTCAGTCTCATCAGGTCATCGTCCAACTCGATCAACCCGGCCTCCCTCAGCCGCGCGAGGTCGTCCGCGTACTCGTCGCGCAGGTCCGAGCCGAAGCGCGCGCGGTAGTCCGCGAGGTTGACGCCGCGCATCAGGCGCAGTCCGAGGAAGATGGTTTCGGCGCGCGCGGCGCGCTCGTCCAAAGGGGTCGTCTCGACGACAGGCGAGCAATCCGTCTCGATCAATTCGGTGTAGCGCGCGGCGTCGCGCTCGTTCGACCAGCGCGTGCGGCGGCCGTCGTAAGAGTGCGCGGAGCAGCCGAAGCCGTAGACCGCGTCGTGCGTCCAGTATTTAGTGTTGTGACGGGACTCTTGGCCCGGCAGGCAGAGGTTGGAAATCTCGTAGTGTTCGTAGCCCGCGCCGGCCGCGCGCTCAAGCATCATGCGGTACATCTCGGCCGCGAGGTCGTCGTCCGGCCGCGGCTGCGCGCCGCGCCTGATTTGGTCCGCGAGCGGCGTGCCCTCGTGCACCTCCAGGATGTAGAACGACAAGTGCTCGGGCCGCAGCGCGAGCGCCTCTTCGAGGTTGCGCGACCACGATTGAAGCGCCTGCGCGGGAAGCCCGGCGATGAGGTCGAAGTTGATGTTCGTGAAGCCAGACTCGCGCAGGAGGGCGAAAGTCTTGTGCACGTCGTCGGCGGTGTGCGTGCGGCCCAGGCGCTTGAGTTCCGCGTCGTCGAAGGTCTGCGCCCCGAAGCTCGCGCGGTTTACGCCGAGCCGGCGAAACTCGCGCAAGGCGTCGCCCGTCACCGTGCCGGGATTCATCTCCATAGTCACTTCGGCGTCGGCGCGGACGCGGAAGCGCGAGCGCACGGCTTCGAGGATGCGTGCGGCCTGGTCCGGCGCGAGCAGGCTAGGGGTGCCGCCGCCGAAGTAGACGGTGTCCACGTCGGGCGTGCTTTGGTCCGACTGAAAGTCTTTAATCTCCGCGGCGACCGCCCGTACGTAACGCTCCGCCAGGCCGCCGTCGTACGGGCCTGTGGCGAAGTCGCAGTAGGAGCAGCGCGCGCGGCAGAAGGGGATGTGAATGTAGATTCCGGCCGGCTTCATCACGTTTCGCACCGATTATAGCACGCGCGCTTGAGACGGTAGACCGCTGGGCCACTTCAAGACTTTCAAGCCGCAAAGAGATCGAGTGGAATGTTGTGCGATGTTAGGTACGGAAGCGTACAGGCTTTCGGTGTGGACGGGAATGTGACGCAGGATTTTGGCTATGTATGATTTTTAAAAGAGAGACTCGTGGTGAGATTGTTCTGCCGCCGAACTAATCTAACAATTTCGCCAAACTTCCCGCACACAATAGCGGCATAGTGCTTGATAGCGTAATAGGCCAATCAAATGAACACGATTGTTTTCTAGTCTCCGACTATTTTGTTGGCGTGTTCATTTTCATCAACAACCAACGCAAGCACCTACTCTAGGGAGGGTAATCTAAGATGAGAGAAGAAGAAGAAGGAATGGGCGGCGGTAGCAGCTCTGGTTCTGGTGGCTCCGGCGGCGGCGCTGGCAGCAGTGGCGGCGGCGGCGGCAGCACTTCTGGCGGCGGCGGTGGCGGCGGCAGCAGCTCCGGCGGCGGCAGTGGTGCTGGCGGTGGTGGCGGTACTGGCGGCTCGTCCGGCGGTTCGGGCGGCGGCAGCGGCTCCGGCGGTTCGTCGGGCGGCGGCGGCTCTAGCTCCGGCGGCGGTGGCAGTTCGTCCGGCGGCGGTAGCTCGTCCGGTGGCTCCGGTGGCTCTGGCGGCTCGTCGGGCGGCGGCAGCGGTTCGGGCGGAAGCAGCGGCGGATCGAGCGGCGGCGGCTCCGGCTCGGGCGGCTCCTCGGGTGGTTCCGGCGGAAGCGGCGGGTCATCCGGCGGCGGCCAGTAATCGCCGAAGCGAAACCTCAACTCTCTTCTAACTACTAACAAGCGCGCGGTGACTTGCCACAGGCAGTCACCGCGCGCTTCTCAGTTTCCAATTCGACTATTTCTTTACGGGCTCAAGGCGCTTCTGGCTGCCTTCGCCGCTGACGGTGCGGCTCGCGTTGCGCGCGACGCGCTCGGCCTCGCCGAAGGCCCGCAGGAAGTTCTCGCCCAGGATTTTGCGCACGTCTTTTTCGCTGTAGCCGCGGCGCAAAAGCTCGTAGGTGATGACGGGCAACTTCGCCACGTCTTCGATGCCGACGGGCAGGCTCGACACGCCGTCGAAGTCCGAGCCCAGCCCCACGTGGTCGACGCCCGCGACCTTCGCGATGTGGTCAATGTGGTCGATCAGGACGGAGAGCGGTGTCGGGGGCAGCGGGTCCGCGTCGAGCAATTTTTTCCTCTCCTCGTCGAGCCGAACGGGGTCGTCCCTGAACTGTGCGGCGAGCGCGTCCAGTTGCGGCTTCAGCCGCTCGCCGCGTGCCCGGCTCGCGTCGAGCGCCTTCTGGTCTATGAAGAGCGGGAAGAAGTTGACCATCACGACGCCGCCGTTCTTACTGATGCGGCGCAGAAGCTCGTCGGGGATGTTCCGCAGGTGCGTGTTCAGGGCGCGCGCCGAAGAGTGCGAGGCGATGACCGGCGCGGTCGAGATGTCCAGCACGTCCGACATGGTCTTGTCCGAGACGTGCGAGATGTCCACGAGCAGGCCCAGACGGTTCATCTCGCGCACGACCTCGCGCCCGTATTCCGAGAGCCCGTTGTGCCTGGCCGCGTCGCAGCAGGCGTCGGCCCAGTCGTTCGTGTTGTTGTGCGTCAGCGTCATGTAGCGCACGCCCAACCTGTAAAAATCGCGCAGCGCCATCAGCGAGTTCTCAATCGCGTGCCCGCCCTCTATGCCCATCAGCGCGGCGACCTTGTCCACTTTCTTCGCGCGCCTGATGTCGGCGGTGGAGGTCGCCATCATCATCCTGTCCGGGTGGCGCTCGGCCGCGCGGTAGACCAGATCAATCTGGTCCAGGGCGCGGCGGGCCGAGCCGCCTTCCGCCGCGTACTTCCTGTCGACGTAGACGGAGAAGAACTCGGCGGTCAGCCCTCCCTCCTTCATGCGCGCGAGGTCAGTGTGGTACTTGCCGACCGACGACGTGCCCAGGTCGTAGCCCTCGTCGATCATCATCGAGGTGATGTCGTTGTGCGTGTCGACGACAATCGCCTTGCGGTGAATCTTGAGCGCCTCGCGCCACAGGCGTTCGTCGCGCTGTGGCGTCGCCGAAGCATCTTGCGGAGTCGTGCTCGTCCCGGACTGCGAAGGCGCGTGCGGGGCGAGCGCGAGGAGGAGCAGGCCGAGCGCGGCGAGCGGCAGGCGTTTCCGTTTGTTCATTGGCTGTCCGTCTTTGAAAGAGATGATGTCGGGAGCGCGAAAACTCTAGCCTACTTCGCGCCACCCCGCAACCTGCGAAAAAGCCACGCGAGCGCGACCAGCGTGGCCGCCGGAATCCAGACCCAGACGACTTCGCTCTTGAGCACTTCCGCCCCGCGCGGGCTGAAAAATCTGTCGAGGCTGATGGGCGAGACTTCTATCGGACGCCAGGGGAAGAAGTGGCGCGTGCCGTCGAAGGGGGCGAAGAAGGCGACGCCCGAGCCGCCGTCCGTCAGCGCATCCAGTAGGCCGTGCGAGGCCGTCACCGCGAAGAAGTAGAGGACGAGCCAGCCGGTCCTGAACGGCCTGGCCTTTCTGAAGGCCAGCCAGACGACCAAGAGCGCGACCAGGAGCGCGAAAAAGAGCGAGTGCGAGAGCCCCCTGTGCCCGAACATGGAGCCGCGCAGGCCGAAGGAGAAGCCTATGACATCTGCGTCCGGCAGCATGGCGCAGAGCGCCGTCAGCAGCCAGAAGCGCGCGGGCAGCCGTCGAGAGCCCGCGCTCGCCTTCCCCACGGCGAGCGCCGCGACCGCGTGCGTGAAAATCGTCGGCATCGTTCGGAGAGCTAGCCATGTCAGCACCACGCCTGTCAACTGTGGCTGTCCACATTGACCCTTCCCCGAGCCGGGCGTAAGAGTTCCGACAGTGCTCTAAGAATGTTTCGTTCGGCGGAGCGTTGGCGATGAAAAGAGTGTGGCCGAGAATCATATGGGCCTTCGAAGGCGGGCCGGTTACTATCGCGGCCTTCTTAAAGTACAATTACCGGGACGCGCTGAGGATTGCCGCGAAGGGTAACGCAAAACAGAGAGAGTGGCTGCGTAACTACCTTGCGACTCGCGACGGGGGCCCGTTGAGGCAGTCGTCGCCGAGAGTGTTGAGAGGAGAGCAGCCGTGAGCGCAAACATGTCCATCCTGATTGCCGAAGACAACGTGGCGCAGCGCCGCTACCTGCGCGAGATTCTGGAGCGCGAGTTCGCCTCGCACGCGCCCGTGATAGAGGCCGGCGACGGCGAGCAGACGATTGAGCTGGCCCTGAAGCACCGCCCCGGCCTCTGCGTGCTCGACATACAGATGCCGAAGCTCTCGGGCGTGAAGGCGGCGCGCGCCATCTGGAAAGACTACCCGGCGGCGCGCATCATCTTCTGGACGCAGTTCCCGCACGAGATTTACATCAACGAGATTCGCAAGATCATCAAATCGGTCCAGCCGCCGCCCGCCTACGGCTTCATCCACAAGAACAACCCCGAGTCGCGCTTCCTGCGCTTCGTCGCGGCCGTCCTGGAAGACGGCGCGGACATGATCGACCCCGCGTTCAAGGACTCGTTCAAGCGGCCGCTCCTGACGGAGTTCGAGGCCGAGGCGCTCTACTACCTCGCGCTCGGCCTGTCGAACTGGGCCATCGCGCGCAAGTGCAGCCTCTCCTTGCGCGGCGTCGAGAGCCGGCTCGCCACGCTCTACGAGAAGCTCTTCGTCTCCGTGCCCGAGGGCACGCAGCACGAGTCTTACGACAAGCTCGCCTACAACGTCCGCACGCGCGCCTTCTTCGAGGCGCTTCGTAGGGGCCTGCTCAACTCGGACGAGCTGGAGACGGCCGCGCACGACCTCGAAGGCTGGATCGAGCGCGACCGCAAGCGTTACCTCGAAGAGCAGAAGGCGGAGGCCAGGAAGCACTAGCGAGTGAACCCGCATGAGCGATGACGGAAGAAGTCTCACGCACAGACGCAAAGGCGCGAAGGCGCTTGAGGGGTAAGAACACGGCCGCCCTCTGCCTGCCCGTCATCGCCTTCTTCTTCACAGTCCCCTTCCTTCTTCTGGCACAGAACGCGAACCAGCCCCCCGCGCAGCAGACATCACAAGCCACGCCGACGGCGACCCCGACCCCGACGGCGACGCCGACGCCCACGCCGACGCCGCCGTCCACCCTGCACCAGTGGGGCGCGGTGACGCTCTTTCACGGGCTGCCGTCGAACCGCGTGCGCGCAATCGCGCAGGGCGCGGACGGCGCGATGTGGTTCGGGACGGACGCGGGGCTCGCCAAGTATGACGGGCGGCGCACGCAGGCCGTCACGGCCGAGGGCCTGAGCGGGAAGCGCGTGCTCGCGCTCAGGCTGGACGAGGACGGCGTGCTCTGGGTGGGGACCGAGGACGGCGCGGCGCGGGGCACGGGCGACGAGTTTCAATTCATCAAGGAGACGGCGGGCAAATCAATCACGGCCGTCATCACGCCCGAGCGCGGCCGCGCGCTTCTCGCGACCGAGCAGGGCGTCGTCTTCGACTGCCGGACCAATCCCGACAAGTCTCTTAACGTTCGGAGCAGCCCCTCGGAGCCGCTACAGAGCGCGGCCGTGGACGACCCCGGCGCGCTCAAGCTGACGAGCCTCGCGATGAAGGACGGCGTGCTCTACGTCGGCACGCGCAGCCGCGGAATCCTCACGACAGAGGGCGGCGTCTTCGCGGAGATTCAGAGCCGCCCGCGCGCCTTCTTCGTCGAGGCGATTGAGCGTGACGCGCGCGGCCGCCTCTGGTACGGAGCGAAGGCGCGCGCCGAAGAGAGCGGACTCTACGAAGCGGGGGACGCGCTGAAGCCCGTCAAGGTCGGCGCGGGGCTCGGCACCGTGATGGCGCTGCGCGCGGGCGCGCACGACGACATGTGGGTCGGCACGAACGGGCGCGGCGCTTTCCGCTACGACTCGGGCGCGCGCCTGGTGGAACGCTTCACGTTCGAGGAGACGGCCGGCGGGCTTCGTTCAGATTTCGTCTTCTCCATCTTCGTTGACCGCGAAGAGGTCATCTGGTTCGGCACGGACCGCGGCGTCTGCCGCTACGACCCGCACGCACCGCGCGTCGAGAACGTCTCCGGCGACGCCGAGAGCAACTTCGTCCGCGCGCTCTTCGAGACCGCGGACGGCAGACTGCTCGCGGGCACGAACCGCGGCCTCTTCGTCTACGAGCGCGGCGAGCGCGACTGGCGCGCCGTGCAGGGCTTGACCCAGAGCGCCGTCTTCGCGATTACCGAAGACAAGGCGGGCCGTGTCTTCGCGGCCGCGGCCGACGGCCTTTACCGCAGCGAGAAGCCTTCGCGCGCGGGCGCGCTCTCTTTGCAGCGCGTCGAAGGAGGCGGCGCGGAGGCGGGCGCGAAGGAGAACGTGCGCGGCGTCGCCGAGTTCGAGGGGAAGATTTACGCGGGGACGTTCGGGCGCGGCGTCGAGCGCCTCGACCGCGACGGCCGCACCCTGATTTGGCCCACGGGCCAGGCGGCGGGCGACGCGCCGGAGCGCAACGTGGTCAGCCTGCAAACGGACCGCGCCGGGCGGCTCTGGATAGGCACCGCGCTCGCCGGCGCGTTCGTCTACGACGGCCGCGAGGTCAGGCGGGTCCCCGCTCTCGACCGCCTCAAGGGCAGCGCCGTCTGGGCGGTCGCCGACGCGGGAAACGACCGGCTCTGGTTCGCCTCCGCGCGCGGCCTCTACCTTTATCAAGGCGGCACGCTCAAGGAAGTGGCACAGAACCTGGACGTGCGCGCGGTGGTGGCCGACGAGAATTCGGCGGGCGCGTGGTGCGCGACGACGGGCGGCGGCCTGCTGCGCGTCGTGATGGACGAGCAGGTGGGCGCGGTCGTCTCGCGGCTCGACGCCGAGCAGGGGCTGCCGTCGCAGAACGCCTTCGCCATCCTGCCCGCGCGCGACGGCGGCGACGGCACGCTGCTCGTCGGGACCAGCCGCGGCGTAGCGCGTTACAGTCCGGGCCGCGTCGCCCCCGTCCTCACACCCGTGCGCGTCATAGGCCAGAACGCGCACCAGTTGGACGAGCTGCGCACGGGCCTGCGCCTGGACTACCCGCAGAACAGCCTCCTCTTCGACGTGGCCGCCACGAGCAGCCGCACCTACCCGGAGCAGTTCCAGTACGCGTTCCTCTTGCAGGACGCGCGCGGCCGGGTCATCAAACAGAAGTTCTCGCACGACGCGCAGTTCGCGATGGAGAGCCTGAGCCCCGGCGGCTACAAAGTCACCGCGCGCGCCTTCTCGAAAGACCTCGTGTCGAGCGCGCCTTTCACGTTCGAGTTCGCGGTCGCGGGCGCTCCCTTCCCGTGGACGACCGTTTCGCTCTCCGTGCTGCTGTCGCTCGCGCTGGTCGCACTGTGGTGGGGCTACCGGCAGAACCGCAGGCTCGCGCGCACGGGCGTGACGCTGGCGGACACGAACCGCCAACTCGCGGACGCGCGCCTTCAGCTCGCCAACGAGACGGAGGCCGAGCGCCGCCGGATCGCGCGCGACCTGCACGACCAGACGCTCGCGGACCTCAGGCACCTGCTGATGCTCACGGACCAACTGCCCGCCAACGGCGGCGCGACCAGCCAGCACAAGAGTGCGGCGGTCGCCCCTTCCGTTTTCCGTTCCGAGATAGAATCCATCTCGCACGAGATTCGGCGCATCTGCGAAGACCTGAGCCCGTCCGTGCTGGAGAACGTGGGCTTCAGCGCGGCGCTCGAATGGGCGCTCTCGAACGCCGTGACGCACGCGCCGCCCGAGCGCAAGTTCGAGTACGAGTTCGTGGCGGACGAGAACCTGGAAGAGAGACTGAGCCTGCCGCGCGCGACCGAGATGCAGATTTACCGCATCCTGCAAGAGGCTGTCAGCAACATCTGCCGTCACGCTGCGGCCACGCAGGTGTGCCTCACGGTCAGGACTACGGCCGCGGGCGAGTTCCTGCTCACGCTCGAAGACAACGGGCGCGACTTCGACCCGCAGGACGTGAAGGTCAAACAGGGGCGCGGGCTCGCGAACATACGCGCGCGCGCGAGCTTGATTGAGGCCGAAGTCAACTGGAAGAGGCGCGCCGAAGGCGGGACCGAGTTCACGCTGCGCAAGGCGGGCGCGGTCAGCGTGCCGGCCGTGCCAGCCGAAGACTGAAGCTATTGTTCCGCTGAAGAGGGATGGTTCGCGGTGACGGCGCACGCGGCGTGGCCCAGGACGGCGTCCCCGCCTTTCAAAGGCGACGGCGTAGGCCGCCAGCCCGCGCTCAGGCGCGCGTCGAGCAACTCGTCGGCGCTCGGATAATGGTCCCAGACGGCGACCGCCGTGATAGCGCCGAGTCAGGTCGTGTCGTAAACGAGCACCAGGGAGTCGCGCCACGGGACGATGGCGTCGTGCGTGTATTCGTCCTGCACGACGACCTCCGCGACGACTCTCGGGCTGGTCGCGCCGGACGCCTCGTTGACGCCCCAACTGATAACGTCTTGCAGGCCGCGCTGCCCGCCCAACTCGCCCTCAATCGCGGCGAGTTGCGTAGCGTTGAGCCCTGCATAATTCCTAATCAGCATCAGTCGCCTGCGCCCCAAGCGGCGTCAGACCCTTTCCATCAACTCTATGCGGTTGCCGAACGGGTCGAAGAAGGAGAAGCGGTCGAGGCCGGGGACCGGAATCTCGTCTTTGATCTTCACCTGATTCTCCAACAGGTACTCCCTGATCCGGGCCAGCCCCTCGACCTCGAAGGCCGGGTGGCGTTTCGACTGGCCCTGCACTTCCTCGACGCCGACGTGCAGTTGTATGTCCGCGATCTGAAACCAGAGGCCGCCGTTCCGCTTCAGCGCGTCCGGCTTTTCTATCTCTTCGAGGCCGAGCAGCCGGCCGTAGAAATCCCTGGCCCGCTCCTCCCCGCCGAAGGGCACGCAAAGCTGCACGTGGTCTAGTCTCTTGAACTGAACTTTCAATGATTACTCTCCTCCCCATTGCGGATTGTAGATTGCGGATTGCGGAATGAAAAGCCTCTGCCAATCCGCAATCCGAAATCCGCATTCCGCAATCGCGCGCCGCTGACCAAAGATTTAGTCGGCATCCAATTTTTCGTAGAGAAATTTATTTACGCCAACAACGCCGGCGAGCCTCGCGCGCATCTCAGCCGGAAAATCGCTGTGCGCTGGTCCGGGCCTGCGATTTGCATCTGGCGAAAGCAAGATAATCAAGAGCTACTCCCCAGGCCGACGTTTGTCTGCATCACGAATCAACTTTACGAAGTTTGATCGGAGGGTTACACGATGCGTCGTCGAAGCTGGGCCTCCCTGCTGTTCTGCCTCCTGATCGTCTCCCCGCTCCTTTCCCAACTCTCCACGGCCTCGACCGCCCTGCGGGTCAACGAAGCCGAGACCAGAATCCTGCTCGAAGGCGACCAGGCCCGCGCCTCGCTCGCCGTCGAGAACCCCACGGGCCGCGCCTTCGCGGCGCACGTCAAACTCGAAGTGCTCGACCCGCAGGGCAAGGCGGTCGCGACGGTCGAGAGCGACGAGACCATCCGCGGCGGTAAATTCTCACTCGTCGCGCCGCTCCCGCTCAGGCCCAAAGACATGAGCGACGACGAAGCGCTCTGGTATCGCCTGCGCTATCGCATCACGCCGCAGCCGACCGCTGGCGAAACTGGCACAAACGGCGTGGAGGGCATCGTCTCGCTCTCGGAAATCACGCCGGACATCTTTCAGCTACGCGTCGTCGCGCCCGAGCGTGCAAGCGCCGGCACGCGCTACCGCGCGCAGGTCTTCGCGGCCCACCCGGTCACGATGCGCCCGGTCAAGGGCGTGAGCCTGGAGGCGAAGCTCGGCTTCGACGGCGACGAGCTTCAGGACTCTCAGCTCGCGGGCGTCACCGACGCGGACGGCCGCGCCGAGTTCGCCTTCGACCTGCCCGCGAAGATTGAAGACGAGGAGGACTTCCACCTGGAGTTCGTCGCGCGCCGCGGGCCGCTGGTCGAAGAGGCCGAGCAGTACATAGACTTCGACCGCGCCCCGCAAATCTTCGTCGGCACAGACAAGCCCATTTACCAGCCCGGCCAGGTGCTGCACGCGCGCGCCCTCCTGTTCGACTCGCTCAAGCGCGCTCAGCCCGGGCGCGACGCCACGCTCAAAATCCGTGACCCAGACTCCAAGACCATCTTCGAGGCCGAGCTGAAGTCTTCGCGCTTCGGCGTCGTCAGCGCCGACTGGGCGATTCCCGAAGACATACCGCTCGGTGACTACAACCTCAAAGTCGAGACGGACGGCGACGGCGTCGGAGCCGACGGCGAGGGCGAGGCCGTCGTCAAGATCAGCCGCTACGAGATTCCCAACTTCGCGGTCCAGGTCAAGCCGGACCTCCCCTACTACCTCCCAGGCCAGAACGCGACCGTCGAGGTCCGCGCCGACTACCTCTTCGGCCGGCCGGTCAAGCGCGGGCGCGTCCGCGTCGTGCGCGAGTCGTCGCGCCACTGGGACTACCGCGCGCAGAAGTGGGACGTGGACGAGGGCGAAAAGTACGAGGGCGAGACGGACGAGCGCGGCGCATTTTTGGCCCGGATGGATTTGTCCGAGGAGCACGCCGAGTTGCAGGGCGAGGACTACTCGCGCTTCCGGGACATCTCTTACGCGGCCTACTTCACGGACCCGACGACGAACCGCACGGAGCAGCGCCGCTTCGACCTGCGCCTGACCAAGAGCGCCGTACACGTCTACGTCATAGAGGGCGGCGAGCACCAGGCCAGAGGCTTCCCGCTGAAGTTCTACCTCTCGACTTACTACGCCGACGGTAGCCCTGCCGCCTGCGATGTCGTCATCAGCGAGACAATCGCGGCCGCCGGCCCCGCCGCCTCGTCCGTCAGCTTCTACGAGCAGCCGCTCAGGACCGTCCACACGAACCGCCTCGGCCTCGCCGAAGTTGACGGCCTTGAGCTTCCGCGGCGGGCGCAGGCGGACGGCGCGGCCGCGCTCACGTTTCTGGCACACGACGGCAAGGGCGCGACGGGCCGCCAGTCGAATTCCTTCTGGTACGGCGGCCGCCCCGTCCTCCGCCTCGACACGGACAAGACTTTCTACCGCGAGGGAGAGCCCGTCAGAGTCTCGCTCGCCGCGAGCGAGCCGGAGGTGAAGGCGGTCGTTGACGTGTGGCTTGGGCCGAACGTCGTCCAGTCGCGCGCCGTGCGGCTGCGCGGGGGCCGCGCGTCCCTCTCGGTCCCTTACGACAAGGCTTTCAAGGGCGGCGCGCTGCGCCTGACGGCTTACACCTACGGCCAAACGGCCGCAGTCGGCAGCGGCATGGCGACCACCGCGCGCCGCGTGCTCTATCCGGGCGAGGGCGAACTCAAACTGGACGTGCGGCTCGACCGCGCGACTTACAAGCCCGGCGAGGAAGCGAAGGCCGACTTCCGCGTGCGCGCCGTGGACGGCAGGCCCGTCGAGAGCGCGCTCGGCGTCGTCGTCTTCGACAAGGCCGTCGAGGAGCGAGCGCGCACGGACAGAGAGTTCGGCCACGGCTACGGGTTCAGTGAAGCCTACCGCGGGCTGGCCGGCGACGAAGGCGAGTACCTGAAGTTAGACCTCTCGCGCCCGGTCCCCGAGGGCATGGAGCTGGCGGCCGAGATCGCGCTCAACGGCCAGGAATTCAGGCCGCGCGTCTTCGTCGGCGGCTACTACTCTATGGACCAGCGCGAGGTCTTTTCGGAGTTGATAGCGAGCCAGTTGCGGCCCGCCGAGCAGGCACTGTCCGCGCGCTACTCGGCCGCGGCGGAGTACCCGAAGGATGAAGCCTCGCTGCGCCGCGCGCTCGCGGACGCGGGGCTGGACTTCGACCGCCAGCGCGACCCGTGGGGCACCGCGTTCCGCGCCTCGTTCAACGTCGAGCGCGAGCAGGACGTGTTGACGTTTGCGAGCGCGGGTGCCGACAAGCGTTTCGACACCGCGGACGACTTCACGGCCGCGCGCCTGTCGTGGCCCTACTTCCGCCCGCTCGGCGAAACTCTCGACCGCGCCGTCGGCCAGTTTCACCGGCGCACGGGCGGCCACGTCCGCGACGCGCAGACTTTGGAGGGCGAGCTGCGGAGCGCGGGGCTCGACTTTAAAGACTTGCGCGACCGCTGGGGCAAGCCTTACGTGGTCGAGTTCGGAACCATCGGGAGCAATTTCACCGTCGCGGTCAGAAGCGGCGGGCCTGACGGAAAGCTCTCGGCCCGCGGCGAAGAGTCGCCCGACGATTTCACTGTCTGGACGAGCTACAGCGACTACTTCGCGGAGCGGCGCGCGGAGATCACGTCTTCGCTCGCGGACCACTTCAAGCTCACGGGGCTCTTCCCACAGAACGAGACGGAGTTGCGCGCCGCGCTCTCGAAATCCGGGGTCAGCCTGAGGCAGACGCGCGACCTCTGGGGGCGCGACTATTACGTCGTCTTCACCAACGACCCGCGCCGCGCCGCCGCCTTCAGGATTCAGACTTACTCGACCTACGCGGAGGCCACCAGGAAAGAGGTCTCGCCGCTGACGCAGTCCTTGAACCTCATCAGCCTGCGCAGCCGCGGGTCCGACGGCGTGCAGGGGACGGCCGACGACTTCGACGTGGCCTCGCTCTCGCGCCGCGACGTGGAGCTGATCGCCAAAGGCGGGCCGGCGACGGGGCAGGCGCTGGCGGCAACCGTGCTGACCGGGGCGAGCGGGGCGGTCACGGGCACGATCACTGACCCGCTCGGCGCGGTCGTCGCGGGCGCGACCGTCACGGCCACGGGCGAGTCTGACAACGCGGCGCGCGCGGTCATGACCGACGACGAGGGGAACTTCCTTCTCGGCAACCTGCCCGCGGGCTATTACACGCTGAAGGCGGAGGCCCCGGGCTTCAGGGCTTACGTCATCGAGCACGTGCCCGTGCGCTCGTCGAACGTCACGAGGCTCGACGCCATGCTCGACGTGGGCGCGGTGGCGGAGACGGTCAGCATCATCTCGGAATCGTCCGTCAGTGTGAATACACTGTCCGCCACGCGGGTCGGCAAGGCCAACAATTTTCTGTTGGACGGCTTGTCGGCGGGGCGCGAGCAGACCGCTACGCCGCGGCTGCGCGAGTACTTCCCCGAAACCCTGGTCTGGCAGCCGCTGATGGAGACGGACGCGCGCGGCCGCGCGCAACTCGCCTTCAAGCTCGCGGACAACATCACGACCTGGAAGATGGCCGTCATCAGCTCGACCACGGACGGCGAGGTCGGCCTCGTCGAGAAAGAGATACGCGCCTTCCAGCCCTTCTTCGTGGAGCACGACCCGCCGCGCGTGCTGACCGAGGGCGACGAGATAGAACTCGGCGTCGTCCTCAGGAACTACCTTGACAAGCCGCAGGCCGTGGACCTGGAGATGAAGCCCGAGACCTGGTTCGCGCTGCTCGGCCCGGCGCACAAGCGCGCCGAGGTGGCGTCGAACGATTCCTCGCGCGAGACGTTCGGCTTCCGAGCCGTCGCGTCAGTGAGCGAGGGCCGCCAGCGCGTCACGGCCGCAGGCTCGGACGCCTCGGACGCCATAGAGAAGCCAGTCAGCGTACACCCGGACGGCGAAGAGAGGGCCGTGACGGCGACCCGCATGCTGGCGGGGGATTCGACCGCGCTCGCGCTCCCGATACCCGAGGAGACGATCAAGAACTCGCTGCGCGCAGAGCTGAAGATTTACCCGAACCTGATGTCGCACGTCTCCGAGAGCATTGAAGGCATACTCGTGCGGCCGCACGGCTGCGGCGAGCAGACGCTCTCCTCGACCTACCCGAACCTGATGATCCTACGCTTCGCCCGCAGTAGCGGCGTCGAATCGCCTGTCGCGGCGCGCGCGCGCGAGTATCTGGCCGAAGGCTACAAGCGCCTGCTCAACTACCGCGCGGACGGCGGCGGATTCTCCTACTGGGGCCGCGGCGACCAGGCGGACCTCGCGCTGACGGCTTACGCGCTCAGGTTCCTGACGGACGCGCGCGGCTACGTCGAGCTGGACGAAGGCGTCCTCGGCGGCGCGCGCGACCACCTCATCAGACAACAAAGAGAGGACGGGAGTTGGGCCAGCCCCCAGCGCTACGGCCCGTCCGTGGATGCCCCACGCAGAGACCTCACCCTCACCTCTTATGTAGCCCTGGCAATCGCGGGCGCGGAACAGAAAGGCGCGCGGAAAGCCCTGGGCGGCGGCGCGGCCTCAGCCGCCGCGCCGCAGTCTGCGTCCGCGCTCTCGCTCAAGCGCGCGCTCGGCTACCTCGCGCGCCACGCGGACGGCGCGAACGACGCCTACATGCTCGCCGCCTACGCGCAGGTAGCGGCGGCCGCGGGCGAGACCTCGCAGGCCGCGCGCGCCGTCTCGAAGCTGCGCGCCCTGGCCCGCGCGGGCGAAGAGGGCTCGACCTTCTGGGAGACCGAGTTCCCCACCCCCTTCCACGGCTGGGGCAACGCCGGGAGACTCGAAACCACCGCGCTCGCGCTGCAAGCACTCAACGATTGCGGACTGCGGACTGCGGACTGCGGACTGGGGAACAGTTCGTCTTCCAATCTGCAATTGATCGACGGCGCGCTCTTCTACTTGCTGCGCCAGAAAGACCGTCACGGCGTGTGGCTGTCGACGCAGGCGACGGTCAACGTGCTGAACGCGCTCATCGCGGTCTTTTCGGGCCGGGAGGCCGGGCAGCCTGCGACGGGCGGCGGCGAAGTAGAGGTCATAATCAACGGGCGGGCGGCCGCGACGGTCACGATTCCGCAGGGGCGCTTGAACAACCCGGCCGCGGTGGACATCTCGCAGTTCGTCGCGCCCGGCTCGAACGAGGTCTTGATTCGCCGCGGCGGCGGCCCGCGGCAACTCGCGTCGGCGCAAGTCGTCTCGACCTTCTACGTGCCCTGGGCCGCGAGGCAGACGGCGCACGCCGCGGACGACCCCGTGCGCCTCTCCGTTAATTTCAGCAAGACGCAGGCGGGCATCGGCGAGGAGATAACGTGCCGCGTCGAGGCCGCGGGCAGGAACGCGGGAGGGATGCTGCTGGCCGAGATAGGTCTCCCGCCGGGGGCCGACGTTGACCGCGCCTCGCTGGAGCTGGCGATGAAGAATTACGGCATCAGCCGCTACGACGTGCAGCCCGACCGCGTGACCGTCTACCTCTGGCCGCGCACGGGCGGGACCACTTTCGAGTTCAAGTTCCGCCCGCGCTTCGGCCTCAACGCGCAGAGCGCGCCCTCGCTCATCTACGACTACTATAACCCGGACGCGCGCGCCGTCGTCGCGCCGACGAGGTTCATGGTCAAATAACAACCGTAGGGGCAGGGCTTGTCCCTGCCCGCTTTATTTGGATAACACACGGGCAGGGACAAGCCCTGCCCCTACAATTTTTGTTGTTCGACGAAGCTGCGAAGCTCTGCGATTGAGTGGTCGGCGATGAGGCGGAAGACGCGGGCGTCGCAGCCGGCGGGCAGGCGCGCGGCCGTGACTGTGTCTGTGATGACGAAGGCGGCGGAGCGCAGGCCGCGCTGCCAGCCGCGCGCTCGCGCGTCGCGCGCGCTGATGGCCTCAGGTTCAAGCCCCGCCGCGACCAGCATCGTCCGCGCCCAACGCAGGAATCCGGGCCAGCACGAGACCACGGCCACGAGCGCGTCGGGCGCGGGAGGCTCCTGCCCCTGCAATGTCGCGGGCACAGAGCGCGAGTGCAGCAGCAGGCAGGGCGCGCCCGGCGGGAGCGACGCGCGCACGCGCTCGCCCGCCTGGTTGTGAAGCGCGACGGCGAGAGCGCCCGCGAGCGCCGCGCCGTCGGCGCACGCCTCCGGCCCAGTGCCCGAGACGCGGAAGCCCGTCGCCTCCTGAATCTCCGTGACGAGAATCTCGCGCAACTCTTCTTCCGTCTCGATGACTAGAAAGTGGTCCGGCGGCTGTAGCTCCAGCAGGTGACGGACGCGCGCCTGAATGTCTCTTAGCGAGTAGCCCCGCGCGCGCGCCGTCTGTAGGAAGGCGGAGATCAGTTGATCCAGCTCGGCACCCTCGCCCGGCGGGTGCCCGTCGCCCGGGTGCTCGCGCACGTAGATGCCGCTCCCGCGGCGCAGCTCGACCCAGCCGCGGCCCGCCAGGTCGCGGTAGGCCGCGCTGACCGTGTTCGAGTGAATCGAGAAGCGGCGCGCGAGTTCTCTCGTGCTCGGCAATCGCTGGCCCGGCTTCAAGTCCTGGCTGACGATGCCGAGCACGATCTGCGTCGCGAGCTGCTCGCGCACGGGGACTTCACTGTTCTTCGAGAGCCAGATTCTCATCGGCGTCGCGTGACGATTATTTCGGCGCTCGTCTTGCCGAACGGGTCAGCGCCCCACACTTTTACACTGTAGTCCCCGACGGTCTTCTCCTCGCCTGCCTTCAGCCACTGCCTCTGCTCTTCGCCACCGAGCGTAATGATGAGGTCGGCGTCCGCCGTCTCGCTCTTGCCGTCGACGTGCCAGGTGCGCCGCACGCTCTTCAGCTCGACTTCGAGCGGCGTCTCTTTGATCGAGACGCTTTCGTTCGGGACTAATTTGAACTGCGCGCCGAGGGCCGCCTCGCGCCCGCGCGCGCCGCAGCCCGACAAGAGCGAAAGACTCAGGGCGAGGAGGAGAAGCGAGTAAAGCTTCGATGAATTCAGTCGCACGGCTCTGACTCCAAAGGGGCAAGCTAGTAGAGAGTCTCTCAAATCCCCGGAGGGGATGAACCAGATAGCCAGGGGCAGAGCGTAGCGCCGCCCCTGGATAAAGACAAGAAAATCTTTTCGACCCCGGAGGGGGTCGCACGTCCGACGTTGAGGCGCGACCCCTCCGGGGTCGGCAGTATTTCACGCGACATCCCGGGGGCGGCGCGCTCACGCGCTTGCCCCGGCTATCATGTGTGACCCTTTCGGGGTCGGGGGAGAAGTGCGCGGCTGCGACGGAAACTCTTCACACTCCCGACTGAATTCTTGCCCCCAATTGTGGACGGGCGTATTGTCGCGCCGCGCGGTTCTGTGGTACACAGGACGGCAGATTCACGGTTTTCCAGACTCAGTTACGCATACCGGCCATTCTCTTAGGGAGTAAAGATACACAGTCTATGTCTTCCGCGACGACGAACATCGAATCGGTGATGCACGAGGAGCGGGTCTTTCCGCCGCCCCCGGAGTTCAGCCGCCAGGCGCACATCAAGTCAATGGAGGAGTTGGAGCGCCTGCGCGCGGAGGCGCACGACTCGCCAGAGACTTTCTGGGCGCGCATGGCCGAGGAGCTGCACTGGTTCAAGAAGTGGGAGACGGTGCTCGAATGGGACCTGCCGCACGCCAAGTGGTTCATCGGCGGCACGACGAACGTCTCCTACAACTGTCTCGACCGGCACCTCGCGTCGTGGCGGCGCAACAAGGCCGCCATCATCTGGGAGGGCGAGCCGGGCGACCAGCGCACGCTCACCTACCAGCAACTACATTCCGAGGTCTGCCGCTTCGCTAACGTGCTCAAGCGCGCGGGCGTCGAGCGCGGCGACCGCGTCGCGCTCTACATGCCGCTCATCCCGGAGCTGGCAATCGCGATGCTCGCCTGCGCGCGCATCGGCGCGACGCACTCGATCATCTTCGGCGGCTTCTCCTCGACCGCGCTCATTGACCGCATCAACGACGCGGGCTGCAAACTGGTCGTCACGGCCGACGGCGGCTGGCGGCGCGGCAGCGAGGTCAAGTTAAAGCCCGCCGTGGACGAGGCCCTGAAGCAGACGCCGACCGTCAAGGCTTGCGTCGTCGTCCGCCGCACGGGCACGCGCATCCACATGGAGATGGGCCGCGATTACTGGTGGCACGAGTTGATGGAGACGGTCGACGACAACTGCCCCGCCGAAGAGTTGGACAGCGAGCACCCGCTCTACATCCTCTACACTTCCGGCACGACCGGCAAGCCGAAAGGCATCCTGCACACGACCGGCGGCTACCTCTTGCAGTGCCACCTGACGGCCAAGTGGATTTTCGACCTCAAGGACGAGGACATTTACTGGTGCACGGCCGACATCGGGTGGGTGACGGGCCACTCTTACGTCGTCTACGGCCCGCTCTCGAACGCCGCGACCGTGCTCATGTACGAGGGCGCGCCCAACCACCCGGAGCCCGACCGCTTCTGGCGCATCATCGAGCGCCACCGCGTCAACATCTTCTACACCGCGCCGACGGCCATCCGCGCCTTCGTCAAGTGGGGCGAGCACTGGCCGCTCAAACACGACTTGTCCAGTTTGAGACTGCTCGGGACCGTCGGCGAGCCGATTAACCCCGAGGCTTGGATGTGGTACAGGGAGATCATAGGCAAGGCTCGCTGCCCGATTGTCGACACCTGGTGGCAGACGGAGACGGGCGCGATCATGATCGCGCCGGTGCCGGGCGCGACGCCGACCAAGCCCGGTTCTGGCACAAAACCGCTGCCCGGCATAGAGGTGGACGTGATGTCGCGCGACGGCCGCCCCGTCGGCGCGGACGAGGGCGGCTACCTCGTCATCAAGCGCCCGTGGCCTTCGATGCTGCGGACCATCTGGGGCGACGACGAGCGCTACCGCCGTCAATACTGGTCCGAGATCGAAGGCGTCTACTTCGCGGGCGACGGGGCGCGCAAAGACCGCGACGGCTACTTCTGGATCATGGGCCGCGTGGACGACGTGATTAACGTCAGCGGCCACCGTTTGGGGACGGCCGAGGTCGAGAGCGCGCTCGTCTCGCACGAGTCGGTCGCGGAGGCCGCGGTCGTCGGCCGGCCCGACGAAATCAAGGGCTCGGCCATCGTCGCCTTCGTCACGCTCGAAGGCACGCACAAGGCGTCCGATCCGCTCAAGGACGAGTTGCGCAAGCACGTCGCGCGTGAGATCGGCGCGCTCGCCCGCCCCGACGAGATACGCTTTACGGACCAACTCCCCAAGACTCGCTCCGGCAAAATCATGCGCCGGCTGCTTCGCGAAATCGCCACCAGCGGCTCGGTCGCCGGCGACGTGACCACACTCGAAGACTTCTCGGTCCTGGAGAAACTGCGTGCGGAAGAAGAGTAAAGAAAGGGATGAGGGATGAGGGATGAAATAAAAACAGATGTCTTTACTTCATCCCTCATCCCTCATCCCTTTGTTAAAGGAGTGAACGATGGCCCGACACATTACGTCAGAGCTGCGGACGGGGCCGCGCTACCTCGCCTCCTTGCTGGTGCGCGCCGAGTGGGAGACTGAGGAGGGCAGGCACGTCGTCGCCGAGGGGATGACCGAGAACGTCGGCCCCGAGGGCGCGCTCGTGCACTTGCAGCGCGAGCTGCCGGACGTGGGCAGCCGCGTGCAGTTGGCGGTGCTCAGCGAAGACGGGATGAAGCTGCAAGTCGTCACGGAGGTCTTGCGCATCGAGCGCAATCCGGGCCACCCGCTCGCCGCGCTGCTGCTGCTGGACGCCACAGAGGAGTGGCGCGGCCTCGTCTGGGAGCCCGCCGCCCCGCGCGTCGCCTCTGCGGACGAGGACGACGAAGCCGAAGACGAGGACGAGGCGACGCATTAAAGGGATGAGGGACGAGGGATGAGGGATGAAGTAAAGCCTTTGAATCAAAGATTCATTGAGCTATTCACTCAACCCCTTTCACCCCTCATCCCTCATCCCTCATCCCTTAACGGAGGTTCGCCATGTTTGACTCTCAATCGCAGTCCAGCCTCGCGGGCCACGAGCGGCGCAGGCACCCGCGTTACCCTGTCATGGAGCGCATGAACCTGGCGGTCGAGGACGTGAGCATAGGCGAGTCCATAGGCATCGGCGAGGCCGTCGACATCAGCGCCGGCGGCCTGCGCGTGCGCCACCTGCCCAAACACACCGAGGTGCGCGAGGGCGACCGCCTCGGGCTCCTTCTGATTAACGAGGAGCAGGCCCTTTCGCTGCGCGCCGAGGTGGTTCACCACGGCACGACCGACAGCTTCGGCGTAGAGTTCCGCGACCTGTCGCCCGTCGAGCGGCGCGAGGTGGACCGCCTGCTCCGCAGAATTCACGCCTGAAACGAGAACCGCATTGAAATTCAGAAACGATAAAACAGAGAACCCCGCGCAGGACGCGGAAGTCAAAGAGGTCGCCGAGACGGCGGCGGTCGCGGCCGCAGAGGCTTCGTGGCCGCAGACGCGCGCCATCCTGCGCGTCATCATCATCGTCCTGCTGGTCGCGGCCTTCATGTGGGTGCTCTACAAGCTCGAAGGCGTGCTCCTGCTGATCGTGCTTTCGGTCTTCTTCGCCTACCTGATAGCGCCGCTCGTCGAGTTCGTCCGCCGCCCATTCAACCTGCGCGGGCGCGAGCACATCATGCCGCGCGCCGCGGCCATCGGCATCGTTTACTTCGTCCTCTTCGGCTCGCTGATTCTGGCGCTCTGGATTCTGCTGCCCAAACTCAACAAACAGGCCCAGGCTTTTAGAAGCGCGAGCACACAGTTTCAGACCACCGCCGAGGGCCGCGTCAAACTCATCAGCGATTTCTGCCGCCGGAACGAGATTCCGGCCAACGCCTGCGACGCCCTCAACAGTGGGCTGATGCGTGTGGTGGCGGACGCCAGAACCTACATCGAAGAGGGCGCGCCGGGGTTGATAGGTGAGGTGCTGCTCTGGATTCCCTGGCTGATTCTGATTCCGATCCTCTCCTTCTTCTTCCTCAAAGACGCTGACGATTTCCGGCGCTCGACGCTACAGATGCTGCCGCGCGGGCGCTGGCGCTGGCGCGGCGACGAGTTCTTCCAGGACGTGAACTCGACGCTCGCGGCCTACATCCGCGCGCAGCTCATCGCCTGCCTGCTCATCGGCACCATCTGCACGCTCGGCTTCATCGCGCTCGGCGTCCCCTTCCCGCTCGTGATCGGCGTCATCGCAGGGTTCCTGGAATTCATCCCGCTCGTCGGGCCGCTCGTCGTCGCCGTCATGGCCGCGCTCGTCACGAGCTTCAGTCCAGACACCTCGACCTATTCGGCGCTCTGGGTGCTGCTCTTCCTCGGGGTGCTGCGCATCGTCCACGACTACGCCATCTACCCGCGCCTCGTCGGGCAGGGCATTCACCTGCACCCGTTAGCGGTCATCCTCGCCATCCTCGCAGGGCACGAACTGGCCGGTGTGGCCGGAATCTTCCTCTCGATTCCCTTGATAGCGGTCGCGACGGTGAGCTACCGCCACTGGCTCGAACACAGAGGGAGCGAGGGGCTGGTCGCGGAGATTTTGCAGCCCGTCGAGGAGGCCGTCATGGAGCCCGCGCCCGGGGACGAGACGGCCCCCTACTACGAAGAAGAAGTGCCGGACGAGCCCGCGCGCGCGGGGCGCGACGGGCACTCGCACCCGACCCCCGAGACGACACCCGACGAGATGGCGCGCGCCCGCCCCGACCTGACCACCGGCGAACTCAAGATGCCGAAGACCTAAATCTCACCAGACGCCTCGCCGATTTTGGACTTTCGTACAAATTTAAATAAGGAGCTTCCCCCATGCTAAACCCCTATGTTGGTGAGATAAGACTTTTCGCCTTTAACTTCCCCCCGAGCGGCTGGTTGCCGTGCGCCGGGCAATTGCTGCCCATGAGCCAGAACACCACGCTCTTTTCCCTCCTCGGAACCTCTTACGGCGGCGACGGCCGGACCACTTTCGGCCTGCCGGATTTGCGCAGCGTGGCCCCGCAGGGCCTGCAATACTGCATCTCTCTACAGGGCGTCTACCCGAGGCAACTGGGCGGCGTCTCCCCGGTCCTGGGGGAACTGTCACTCTTCCCTTATTCGTTCTCGCCCAACGCCTGGTTGCGAAGCACCGGCCAGCTTATGCCGGTTAGTGAATCCGAAGCTCTCTTCGAAGTCCTCGGCACGAGATTCGGCGGCGACGGCGTGGAGACCTTCGGCCTCCCGGACCTGTCGGCCACGCCGCCCCCGGACGCGAATGACGACGGCTCGCTCTACTTCATCACCGTCTTCGGGAACCCCGGCTCGCCCGCCGCGTTCCTCGCCACGGTGCAGCTCATGCCCTTCGCGGCCGTGCCCGCCGGCTGGGCCGCCTGCGACGGCCAACTGCTGCCGATTAACCAGAACCAGGAACTCTTCTCTCTCCTGGGAACCAAGTTCGGCGGCGACGGCGTGACCACCTTCGGGCTGCCCGACCTGCGCCAACTCGCCGTCCCCGCCGGCACGCAGTATTGCATCAGCGTGAGCAACGCGCCGGCGGCGTCCGCGGCGGGACTCGGGTCTGAGGAATTGGCGGCAGAGGTTGACGCGGACGCGCCCGCGGACGAGACGGGCGATTCGCCCGCCGCAAAATACTAGGCGTCCGAGAGACATTCGCCGCCGGGGCCTTCACCTGTGCGCGAAGGCTCAGGCGGCGGCGCGCGCGCTCTCCATCAATTCTATGAAGCGGTTGAAGTGGTGCCCGGCGTCGTGCGGGCCGGGAGCGGCCTCCGGGTGATACTGGACCGAAAAGATCGGGAGCGACTTGTGGCGCATGCCCTCGACGCAGTTGTCGTTGAGGTTGACGTGCGTGACTTCGATCTCCGCGGGCAGGCTCTCGGCGCTGACCGCGAAGCCGTGGTTGTGAGAGGTGATTTCGACGGAGCCCTTGAGCAAGTCCTTGACGGGCTGGTTGCCGCCGCGGTGGCCGAACTGAAGTTTGTAGGTCGTGCCGCCGAAGGCCCGGCCGAGCAACTGGTGGCCGAAGCAGATGCCGAAAGTCGGCAGGCCGGCCTCCGCGACGCGGCGGACTTCCTCCACGACCTTCGTCATCGAAGCCGGGTCGCCCGGCCCGTTCGAGAGAAAGATGCCGTCCGGCTTCAGGGCCAGGACTTCCTCCGCGGGCGTGTCCGCCGGCACGACCGTCACGCGGCAGCCCGCCGCCGCCAGCTCGCGCAGAGAATTCGTCTTCACGCCGAAGTCGTAGCAGACGACGCGGAAGCGCTCCTCGCCTTCGGCCGGGACTTCGTAAATCTCCTTGCAGGTGACGACGCTCGCCAGTTCCCTGTTCTCCATCGCCGGCGAAAGGCGCGCCTTCTCGGCCAGACTCGCCTCGTCCAAATCCAGAGTCGAGAGGCAGGCGCGCATCGCCCCCTTGTCGCGTATGTGACGCACCAGCGCGCGCGTGTCTATGCCCTCGATGGCGACAATCTTCCAGCGCTTCAGGTAGGAGTCGAGCGTCTCCTCGGCGCGCCAGCTCGACGCCATCCGGCTCGCCTCCTTGACGACGAAGCCCTCGACCCACGGCCGCGAAGACTCCGCGTCCCTCGCCGTCACGCCGTAGTTGCCGATGAGCGGGTACGTCATGCACACGATCTGCCCCGCGTACGACGGGTCCGTCAGGACTTCCTGGTAGCCGGACATCGAAGTGTTGAAGACCATCTCGCCCGAGGTCTCGCCCTCCGCGCCCCACGAGCGCCCGCGGAAGGTGCGCCCGTCTTCGAGCGCGAGCAGTGCCGGTTTTGAATCAGTCAGGGCCATCTGTTTTATGACGCGCGTAGCAGCGCTTCTTTCACGGATTGCGGCAGTTTGATTGGAACGAAGTGACTCTCAGCGTAGAGATAATCTTCACCCGATTCATCTATCACCCTGACGAGCTGATGCCGCGCCGCCTTCTCGTCGGGCACGACCCTGTAAACTTTCCACAACTCCAACGAGGCGGGGTAGTCTTCGTTCCGCACGCAAATCACGAATTGATGCTCGGCACTCATAGTTCTTCAATCGAAAAGCCGCTTGACCTTCATTTCCTTTTTGCCTATGCCGTGCGCTTCGTACCAGTGTAACTCCGCCTCATACTCTGAGCCATCCGTCAGACGCACGCGGCCGACGCCTTTTAGCTTGCGCCACCTACCTTTCCCGTACGTCCTTCGTAACCTTGCGATATCCCGGATGCCGCCGCCGACGGCAATCGTCTCTACTTTATCAAGCTGCCCGATAAGCTCGAAGACTATCACGCTTCACCTTCGACACCCCACGAGCGCCCGCGGAAGGTGCGCCCGTCTTCGAGCGCGAGCAGTGCCGGTTTCGAATCAGTCAGGGCCATTTGATTTAGAAAGTTCAGGGAGCCGGGGACGGCTGGGCTTGCGGCCGCCCGTCGTTCGACAGGTGCGAGGCGACGACTTGCCAGCGCCCACCACGCTTGACGTAAGTGTCCGTGTACCGGGACGCCTCCTTGACCGGCTTGCCGTCGCGGACGTACTCCGTGACCACGCGCCCGAGGAGAATCACCGTGTCGCCGTAAGCGCGCGACCGGACGTCTTCGGTGTAAAACTTGGCGGGCGGGGCGGCGGGATTGCGCGGCCGTTTAATCATCTCCATGATCTGCGGCTTGGTCTGCATCGAGCCGTCGGGGAACGTGATCGTGAAGTCGTCGGCGACGATGGCGTCCATCGCCTTCGCGTCATTCTTCTCGTAGGCGTCGAGCCACGCGCGCTCCAACTTTCGCACCTCCTGCTCGGCCCCGCCCTCCTGCCGGGGGCCGGAACTGACGGGCCGGACGGCATACACGGGCAGCGCCGCGGCCAGAACCACGAAGAGAATTTTGAGCCTCATGTCTTCCCCCGAATAAGTTAGCGACAATTTATTCTTCAAGCCTGCGACCGCAGGAACTGCTGCGCCTCGTTGAGCCAGCGTTTCTCCGTGCGGTACTTGTAGGCGGGCGCGGTCTTGACGGCTTCGATGCAGGCCTGCATGGAGTCGGCCGCCTCGCGCTGGCGGCCGAGCCCCGCGAGCGCGCGGCCCATCAGGTAGAGCCCCTGCGGGTCTAAGTTGCGGTTTTCGAGGAAGCGCGAGAGCGCCTCGCGCGCGTCCTCGAATTGGCCCGCCGCCAGATAGGTCGCGCCCGTCTCGCGCCAGATTTCGTGCTGCGAGTGCTGCGTGTCGCGCGAGACCACCTCGCTGAAGTGGTTGATGGCGTCGCCGAGGCGGCCCTGCTCGCGCGCGATGCGCCCCAACTGGTAATGCGCGTCCACCTCCTCCGCGTCTATCTCGACGGCGCGCTCGAAACTCTTGCGCGCCTCGTCGAACTGGCCGCGCTGCTGGTAAATCAGCCCGAGGTTGTAGTGCGCCGAGGCGTCCGCCGGGTTGAGCGTCGCCGCCTCCAGGTTCTGTTTGAACGAGGCGCGGGCGCGGTGGCCGCGCGTCACCTCGCCGAAGTAGCCGCGCAGCAGGATGAGGATGAAGATCAGCCAGAAGGGCGCGCCGAGGAACATCCCGAAGACGGACGCGAAGAGGCGGCCGGCGACGAGCGTGAAGGCCCCGCCCAGGAGCGTGACCAGTATCGAGCGCGGCACCGAGAGCCTGAAGACCACGTGGACCGCCACCACGAGCCAGAAGATGAAGAACGGGAGGAGCAGCGTCACCGCGAAGGTGGCCGTCTGCCAGAACGCGGAGAAGTACATCCAGGCGTCTTCAAGCGGGATGTCGCCCTGCGCGAGCCGCGCTTCCAGAGACTGCTGGACCCTCATCAAGACATCGGCCTCGAACCCGCTCGCCCGCGCGAGCGCCGCCAGCGGCAGGCCGATGAGGTTGGCCGCCGCCCAGGCGTAAAGCGCCGCGGCGGCGAGCGGCGCGTACTCCTGCTGGAGGACGATGCCGAAGCTCGCGCGCCGCTCGAACAGGTTGGCGAGCAGGACAAGCGCGGGGACGAAAACCACCGCGACCAGGAGGAGCGGGAGCAGCACCCACTTGATGATCTCGAAGACGGCGAAGGGCGCGAGGCCCGCGGCGAACACGGGGCTGAGGAATGCCCAGAGGGTGTAAGTGATGAAGCCCAGTTGTGCCAGCAGCGCCAGCAGCATCGCGCTCCCGAGCGGGGCGCGGTCGCGCACCTCGGCCATCCCGCGCCGGGGCGCATAGAACATCATCAGCAGCGGCCGCAGCCAGTTCGCCATCACTCCCCCAAGACCCGCGCTCCGAACGCGCGGCCGCCTGTGCGCAGCCTACTGCGCCTCGCCCCCGTCGGCCGCGGACGGCGGCGGCGACTCTACGTTGTACTCGGACTCGTGCGAGATGAAGCTGATGCTCCCCAGCGGCCAGTAGCGGAAGAGCGCCTTGCCGTAGATGTACTTCTCGGGCACCAGTCCCCAGATGCGCGAGTCGCTCGACGCGTCGCGGTTGTCGCCCATCACGAAGTAGTAGTGCTGCTTGACCTCGACGGGCGTGTGGTTGGCGCGCGAGACGTTGCGCTGCGGGTCCAGGTACGGCTCTTCGAGGAGTTGCTCGCGCCCCTGCGACGTGATGTAGACGCGGCCGTCGCGTATCTCGACCGCCTCGCCGGGCAGGCCGATGATGCGCTTGATGTAGCTCTTCGACGGGTCTTCCGGGTACCAGAAGACCACGATGTCGCCGCGTTGCAGCTCGGGCAGGCCGTAGTAGATGAGCTTGTTGACGAAGATGCGCTCGCCGTCGTGCAGGCGCGGGAGCATCGAAGTGCCTTCGACCTTGACGGGCTGGACGACGAAGACCACGAGGAGCGCGGCGAACATCAGGGCGAAGACGAGGTCGCGCAGGAGCAGCCGCGCCTCGGCCCAGAAGCTGTGGCGCGCCACGTCGCGCGCCCGCTGGACTTCGATGTCCTTGTCGTCTTCGGCCGCCACGCCGCCGAACAGCGGCGCGCGCCGTTTTTTGATTCCGAACATAGGAAAGGCAGAATTCAGAATTCAGAAGCCGGAAGAAACGCCGTCGCATTCCCAACTCCGAGCCTCATCACTCGCGCACTTCGAGGTTAGCCGCGCGCGCCGCGCTTTGTCAACGAAGGGATGAGGGATGAGGGATGAAGTAAAGAAAGTTTTTATTTCACTCCTCATCCCTCATCCCTTGATTTTCCCCCGGCGCGTCACTATCATCGCTGGTGTCCCGCCCGGACATCATTCCTTTTGCCAGGTCAGTCGAAAGAGGGAGGCCGTGAGCCGTGATTAAACTAGACATCGTCAACCGCGTGGCGGACCGTACTGGGGTCCCCAAGATGAAGGCCGAGCAGGCCGTGGACGCCCTTTTTCATTCGATGAAGGAGGCGCTGATGCGCGGCGAGAGGATAGAGCTGCGCGGCTTCGGCGTCTTCGTCGTCAAGCCCCGCAAGCGCGGCGTGGGCCGCAACCCGCGCACGGGCGAAGAGGTCGCCATCCCCTCCGGCAAGACCATCCGCTTCAAACCCGGCAAGGAACTCCAGGCCCACGACGGCGGCGACGAATCCGCGGCCGACGACACCTCGGCCGGCACGCGCCTGCCCGACTCAACGTACTGAAAAAGTAGGCAGCAGGCAGTGGGCAGCGGGCAGTTAAGATGAGTCGCTTTAACTGCCCGCTGCCCACTGCCTGCTGCCCGCTGCCTTTATGTCTGCTGAAGCAATACCGCCGTTCGTTGATTCGCCGGTGACGGGGGAGCGCCGCCGGGCGGCCCGGCCGACCTCGCGCGAGTGGGGGAGGCACGCGCTGCTGCTCGCGCTGACCGTCGTGACGACCACCTTCGCCGGCCTCATGCTCATGGCCGAGTCGGTCCCGGACCCCGCCATGAAATCGCCCGAGGGGCTGCTCGACTACGTCCTCTACGTCCCGGAATTTTACCTGAAGGCCATAGGGCTTTATGTGGCGCACGCGTTCGCGAACCCGTGGCTGCTGGCGCAGGGCGCGATGTTCTCGGGCGCGCTCTTGAGCATCCTGGCGGCGCACGAGGCGGGCCACTACGTCGCCTGCCGGCGCTACGGCGTGGACGCCACGCTCCCCTTCTTCATCCCCGCGCCGCCGCTCTTCCTGGCCGGCACGTTCGGCGCTTTCATCAAGATCAAGTCGCCGATTCCTTCGCGCCGCGCGCTCTTCGACATCGGCGTCGCCGGCCCGCTCGCGGGCTTTCTGGTCGCGCTCCCCGTCGCCGTCGTGGGCATCCTGACGGCGCAGCCCCAAGCGCCGCTCCCGGCAGAGTCGGGCCAGTCCTTGATCTACTTCGGCGACCCGCTGCTCATGCAGCTCCTGGCGCGCGCCTTCGGGGCCGACTTCTCGATTCAGATTAACCCGTTCTTCTTCGCGGCGTGGATAGGGCTCCTGGTGACGAGCCTGAACCTGATGCCCGTGGGCCAACTAGACGGCGGGCACGCGACCTACGCGCTCTTCGGCAAGCGGTTACACGCCTGGGTCGGCCGCGTCGCCTTCGTCGTGATGACGACCCTGGCCGTCCTCGGCTGGTTCTGGTACGGCAGCCCGAGCGGCTTCCTCTACGCGGTGCTGCTCGCGGTCATCCTGCGCGTACGCCACCCGCAGGTGCTGGACGAGACCGAGCCGCTCGGCGGCGCTCGCGCGCTCGTCGCGGCCCTGACGCTCGCCGTCTTCGTCCTCTCGTTCCTGCCCTTCCCGATTCAGATTCTCTAGCCGCACACACGCCGGCCGCCGCAGGGGCGCGCGCGCGAGCCTGTCGCGCCCGCGTCTCTGCGGCGGCCAAAAATTTCCGACTTCGGATTTCCTGATCAGCTCCCGCTCGGAGGGGCCGGCGCGGCCGGGGCAGGGGGCGGCGGGGGCGGAATCGCGCGGAACATTCTCTTCGTCTTGCAGGAGCGCCCCTCGTAGGTGTAGACCGCGGCGGGCGTCACGTGCTCATAACTCTCGGCCGGGGGCCCGGACCAGCTGCGGTGCGAGCCGCAGCGCTTCTTGTACGAGGGCGTGCCCGAAGAGCCCTGGAAAGGATTGAGACCCGTGATGGCCCAGGCGGCGGCGAGTCCGAGGAGAAAGGCGAGCAGGCCGACGGCCACGCGGAGAATGAAGCGTCTGATTCCTGTGTTCATGGTGTCCTTCCTTTTCCAACAAAGATGCCAGTCTAACGATTTCGGTTGACCGCCGGCGAGAAAACTTCCGGCGCTTACGCGGCCTCCCCGGCCGGGAGCAGGCCCCGTATCTCGCGCACGACCCGCGCGACCTCCTCCTGGCCCGCCAGCGCGATCATGAAGAATTTGTAGCCCTGGTAGAAGCAGAGCACGCCGTTACCGAAGAGCCAGACGCCGTCGAGGAGCGGGTTGCCGCCGAGTATCCAGCTAATCGGAGCGCCCGTGATCGCGCCGGGCTGAAAAATCTGCGCCCACATCGCGACGCCGGCCGCGCAACTGAACGCGCCGAGGAGCGGAGCGCCCACGTGCTTGACTATCTTGCGCTCGAACTCGACGCGCTTGCGCTCGGCCTCCGTCAACTCGCCGTTCGCCACCAGCGTCTCGCGCTCGCGCAGGTAGCCGTCGAACTTCTCGCCGATTTTCCGCAGGCCGTAGACGGGGAGCGCCGAGTGCGTGAACCAGTGCGGGTGCGAGCCGAGGAGGACCGCGTCGAGGCTCGGGAACGAAGCGCCGAGGCGCGCGCCCGCGACGAGCGAGAAAGTGACCATCGCGGCCTTGCCGGGGTTCTGCTTGACCCACTCGCGCGCCTTCAGGAGACCCGCGGTCGAGGCGACCGAGGCGCGCGTGAACCTGGCCCCGGCCGTGGCGAAACGCGAGGCGCGCTCGTAATAGTGCTTGGCCCCGTCCAGCACGTCCCCGGCCTTCTCGCCGGCGACGCCCGCCACACTCTTAACGGCATCGCCCGCGACGCCCGCGGCGCTCTTGACGGCCTCGCCAGCCTCGCGGGCGCGGCGCGCGGCCTCTTCCGCCGCCCGGCGCGCGCGCTCCTTCACCTCGTACTCTTCGTCCAGACGCTCGGCCTCCGCGCGCACGCGCTCGGCCCCGCCCGCCAGCGTCTCCGCGCCGCGCTTGGCCGCCTCCTGCGCCGCGCGCGCGCCCTCCTCGACGCGCTCCTTGAGCCCGTACTTCTCTTCCAGCTCGCGCGCCTTGCGCCGCGCCGCGCGCTGCCACTCGTCCAGCTTGTCCCTGTAGTCAGCCATTAATTTCAAAGCCTCGGAAGTAATCAGTAGTCAGCAAGCTGTAATCAGTTAAAGCGCGGAAAGCTGGTCACCGGTTACCGAATACTGACGACTATTGCGGTTATACGTCGTGCGCGGGCTGTCGGTTCGCTTCCGCGAGGGCGCCGCGCTCGACGCGGTCGCGCCCGGCGCGTTTGGCCTGGTAGAGCGCCACGTCCGCCACCGCGAGCAACTCGCGCCCGGCCTGGGCGCAGACGGGAAACTCCGCCACGCCGAAGCTCGCGGTAATCGTCCCGACCGGCTGCATCTGCGTCTCGCGGATTGCGACGCGCAGGCGCTCGGCCACGTCCACGCCGCCCTCGAAATCCGTCTCCGGCAGGATGACGGCGAACTCCTCGCCGCCGATGCGCGCGGCCAGGTCGATGCCGCGCGTCCCCGCCTGGAGCGTCAGCGCCAGCCGCCGTATCACCTCGTCGCCGGCCTCGTGACCGTAAGTGTCGTTCACCTGCTTGAAATTGTCTATGTCCAGGAGGAGAAGACAGAAGGGGCGGCCGTAGCGCTGCGTGCGCGAGACCTCGCGGTCGAGCTGACGCTCGAAGCGGCGGCGGTTCGCCAGCCCCGTCAGGTGGTCAGTGAAGGCGGCCTCCTCGCAGGTGTCCAGGTAGTGCTTGAAGTCGAGCAGCGTGCGGGCGCGCGCCAGGAGCATGTCTATGTCTGTGGGGTCGGTGATGTAGCCGAGCGCGCCGACCTCGGAGCCGCGCCTGATGTCATTGGCGTCGTTGCGCGCGGCCGTCTGGATGATAATCGGCAGGAAGCGCGTCTGCGGGTTGGCACGAATCCTCCGCGCCAGCTCGTAGCCGTCCATTTTCGGCATCATCACGTCCGTGATGATGAGGTCCGGCTGAAAAGATTCGACGGCATGGAGTCCCTCCTCGCCGTCGTTGGCCGTGCGGACTTCGTAGCCGGCCATTTGCAGGGCGACCGTGAGCAGCATGCGTTTGTCCGGGTCGTCGTCAACCACGAGGACGCTGAATTTTCCTACCATATAAGGGCCGTACCGTCGCGCTAAGGAAGTGCTTGCGCGCTTCCCTTCTTCGTGCTAGAGTGTCGCTTCTTCAGTTGTTGCCCGCGGCGACAAAGTTTGAAAGCCAACCTTCTTCAAACAATCCGTAGACAAGAACTGAGAAGCGCTTTGCCTCGCGCTCGACTACCAAAGGACGATTCTCCTTACAAACAGTCCGAAATTTATCCGGGAATCTTTTCTAACTTGTAACACTCTCGAACAAGGTACGGGAACTAAGGCCGAATGTAAACGGCGGCCCCCGTTCGTCCCCTAAAAATATAAGGAACTTTACCCCCGATGCTACAAAAACGCGCCTGCGACCTGACCGCCCGAGACCGCGCCGAGATCATCCGCCAGTCCGACTTCGGCGGGTTGCTCGGCGAGGAATTGCTCGGCCGGCTCGCCGCAAATTCCGTTGCAATCGACTACCGCCGCCGCCGCTTCATCTACCGCGCCTGCGACGAAGCGGACGCCCTTTACGTCATCGACCGCGGCCGCGTCAAACTGTGCCGCGTCGAGGACGCGACGGGGCGCGAGGCCGTGATAGACATCTTCGCGCCGGGCGCGCTCTTCGGCGAGTCGGCGCTCTACGTCGCCGGGCCGCGCGAGAAATGCGCCGTGGCCTACGAGAACTCGCGGCTCGTGCGAATTCCTGTGGGAGATTTTAAAGAGGCGATGGGGGAAAACCGCGAACTTTATGATTACACCTTCCGGCTCATCGGTCAACGCCTTTCTCGCGCCGAGCGCCTGGTCGCCAACTTCGCGCTCGACGCCATCCCGGCGCGACTCGAAAAACTGCTGCTCGAATTCTCCAGCCGCTACGGCGTGCACGAGACCGGCGGGGTGCTGATTGACATCCCCCTGCCCCACCGCGAAATCGCCTCCATCGTCGGCTCCACGCGCGAGAGCGTGACCGTCCGCTTGAACGCCATGCGCCGCGAAGGTATCATCGACTTCGTCAATCGCAAGATTCTCATCAAGCGCCCCGAATCGCTGGCAGCAGCGTGAGGAATGAAGAATTAGAATTTAGAAATGCAAAATGGAAGACCGAAGGCTCGCACACGGTCTTCCATTTTGCATTTTAATTTTCCATTTTTAATTATGAAGTGTCCGACCTGTGGTCAGCCCGCCCAGTGGCAAGATAACCCGCACCGCCCTTTCTGCTCCGAGCGCTGCAAGCTGATAGACTTCGGCAAATGGGCCAACGAGGAGTACCGCGTGCCCTCGGAGCCAGCGCCCGCAGGCGGCGCGGGCGAAGAGCGTGGCGAGGAACGCCTGGGCGAAGAAAGATGAGCCGGAAAGCCGCCGCAGTTTGTCTCGCCCCCGTCCTGCTGCTCGCCATGTCGTGCGGCCGCGCGCCCACCGAAGTCTCGCGCACGGAGACGCCGCGGGGCGAGAATTTGCCGCGCACGTCTCTGCCGATGCCGCCTATAACGACGCCGGGCGGCAACGCGGCCGCCGCGCAGAGCTTCACGCTCATGGATGAGCGGCGCGCGAATCTGTCCGACTACCTGGGGCAGGTCGTCGTGTTGGATTTCTGGGCGACCTTCTGCGCGCCGTGCGTCGAGGAGGCCCCGCACCTGGACGAGCTGCAAACCCGCTTCGGCCCGCAGGGGCTCAAGGTCATAGGACTCAACGTCGGCGGCGAAGACGACCGCCCCGAGATTCCCAAGTTCGTCGAGCGCCTCAAGATAAAATACGCGCTCGGCTTCCCGGACCCGGAGATGGTCAACCTCTACATGGGCAGCGACGGCAGCATCCCGCAGACCATCGTCTTCGACCGCCGCGGCCGCGTCGTCAAACACTTCACCGGCTACGACCCGAACGTCAGGCAAGAGCTTGAGAGCACGATTGAAAAGGCAGTGATGAGTGAGGAATGATGAATGCGGACTTAAAAACCGGTCGTCTTTAATTCATCCCGCAGAGTTCCTCGTTCCGCATTGATTCTTATGCCCCGCGACATCCCCGTCGGAAATGGCTCGCTGCTCGTCACGTTCGACGAGCTCTACAGGATTCGCGACATCTACTTCCCGCACGTCGGCAAGGAGAACCACTCCGAGGGCCACCCGTTCCGCTTCGGCCTCTGGGTCGGGGGCGTGTTCTCCTGGGTCGCGGACGAGGGCTGGACGCGCGAGCTGAACTACCTGGACGAGACTCTCGTCACGAGCGTGCGCCTCGTCAACCGCGCGCTCGGAGTCGAAATCATCTCGAACGACGCCGTCGACCCGCACGAGGACGTGTTCGTCCGCCGCGTCAGGCTGACGAACACGGGCGACGCGGCGCGCGAGTTCCGCCTCTTCTTCCACCAGGATTTTTACATCTCCGAATCGGAGGTCGGCGACACGGCCTACTTCGACCCGGACACGCGCGCGCTGATTCATTACAAGGGCCGCCGCTACTTCCTCATCTCGACTGATTCGTCGGAAGGCGTCGAGACTTTCGCCACCGGGCGCAAGGCTTTCAAGGGCGCGGAAGGGACCTGGCGCGACGCCGAGGACGGCGTGCTGAGTGAGGGCGCGATCACCGAGGGCTCGGTCGACTCGACCATCGGCCGCACACTCGTCGTCGGCGCGGGCGAGACCGCCGAGACGTACTACTGGATCGCGGCCGGCACCTCCTACGGCGAGGTCGCGGACCTGAACACGCGCGTCGTGGCGCGCGGCCCGCGCTGGTTCGTCGAGCGCGCGGAGAACTACTGGCGCGCGTGGGTCAACAAGAACGAGACGGACTTCGGCAACCTGCCGCCGGAAGTCGTGCGCCTCTACAAGCGCTCGCTCCTCGTCGTCCGCACGCAGATCGACAACGGCGGCGCGATCCTCGCGGCCAACGACTCGGACGTGACGCTCCGTGCGACCGACCACTACAGCTACCTCTGGCCGCGCGACGGCGCGCTCGTCGCCTACGCGCTCGACCTGGCGGGCTACAGCAACCTCCCGCGCCAGTTCTTCGACCTCTGCGGGAAGATCGTCCACCCCGAAGGCTACTTCTTGCAGAAGTACAACCCGGACGGCTCGGTCGCCTCGGGCTGGCACGCCTCCTGGGACCCGCAGGCGAAGCGGCGGCTTGTGCCAATTCAGGAGGACGAGACGGCGCTCGTCCTCTGGGCCCTGTGGAACCACTACGACGAGTTCCGCGACACGGAGTTCGCGAGCCGCCTCTACAGGCAGTTGGTCGCGCGCGCGGCCGACTTCCTCGCGAGCTTCCGCGACGAGGCGACGGGCCTGCCGCGCCCGTCATGGAACCTGTGGGAAGACCGCCGCGGCGTGCACACCTTCACCTGCGCGGCCGTCTACGGCGCGTTGCGCGCGGCCGCCAATTTCGCGACGCTCTTCGGCGAGCCGAAGCCCGCGGCCAAGTACGAGCAGGCGGCACAAGAGGTGCGCGACGGGATGCGCGCGCACCTCTACCGCCCGGAGCTGGGGCGCTTCGCGCGCTCCGTCAAGCCCATAGAGGGCGGCTTCGAGGTGGACGGGACGATTGACGCCTCGCTCTTCGGCCTCTTCTACTTCGGCGCGTTCGCGCCCGACGACCCGCTTGTGCGAGACACCATGCGAGCGGTCGAGGAGCGTTTGTGGGCCAAAACCGCGGTCGGGGGGCTGGCGCGTTACGAGGGGGACGGCTACATGCGCGCGAGCGACGACGTGCTGACGGTCCCCGGCAACCCCTGGTTCATCTGCACGCTCTGGCTGGCGGATTACCGCATCGCCGCCGCGCGCAGCCTGGAGGAATTGGAGCGAGCGGTCGAGCTTCTGGAGTGGACGGTCGGGCGAGCCCTGCCCTCGGGCGTGCTGGCCGAGCAGGTAGACCCGCTCTCGGGCGCGCCCGTCTCGGTCTCGCCCCTCACGTGGTCGCACTCGACGGTCGTGGCGACGGTCGTCGCATACCTCAGGAAACTCGAAGCGCTGCTGCGGTGCGACGCCTGCGGCCGCCCTCTCTTCCGCTACGACCGCCGCGCCCGCAGAATCCACGGTTAAGTCAAAAGGAAAAGTTAGGTCTAAAAGGCAAGACCCCGGAGGGGTCTAAGATGATAGCCGGGGGTAAGCGCGTGCAGCGCGCCACCCCCGGTCAGGCGTTGGGGAAGAATCCGAGCCCGGAGGGGTCGCGCCTCAACTTTGACGGTGCGACCCCTCCGGGCTCGGAACATTTTCCCGAATTCTACCGGGGGCGGCGCTCGCTCCGCGCTCGCCTGCCCACGGCTATCACGTTTGCCCCTCCGGGGTCTTAACCTTTCCCTTTTGCCTTATGCCTTATTTCCGGGCAACTTTGGCCTTTGCGACGGCATCTTGACTCTGTTCCGAGCGAGACCGTAAAATTCAGCGTCAACCCGATGCTGGTCACGCTTTTTCGTGCCGCCGCGCTTTAAACCTGAATGCTTTGTCCCGTAGACGTTCTCTCAAAAGACGACCGGCTTGAGTCTGCCGCGTTCTTGGGCGGCGCGTTTTGCCCATGTTCGGGAGCCGATGGCCTCCCCTTTCGATCTTCAACAGGAGTTGTCAGCCATGCCTAAACTTATCCGCCGCGTGAGTCTCTTGCTCTTCTCCCTGGCGCTGGCCTTACCCGCGGTCTTCGCGCAGGACTTGCCCGAGCGCAAGACCAACCAGAAGCCCGAGGTGCCCAAAGCCTACAGGGACTGGGTTGACAAGGACGTCACCTACATCATCACCCCGCAGGAGAAGGATGCCTTCAAGAAGCTCAAGACCAACGAGGAGCGCGAGCAGTTCATAGAGATGTTCTGGCGGCGGCGCGACCCGGACCCGGACACGGACGAGAACGAGTTCCGCGAGGAGTATTACGAGCGCATCGCCTACGCCAACGAGAATTTCACCTCCGGCATCCCCGGCTGGAAGACCGACCGCGGGCGCGTCTACATCATGTACGGCAAGCCGGACGAGAAGGAGTCGCACCCGATGGGCGGCCACTACGAGCGCCCGTCCTACCACGGCGGCGGCTCGACCTCGACCTACCCGTTCGAAATCTGGTTCTACCGCTACCTGCCCGGCATCGGCTCCGGCATCGAGATCGAGTTCGTCGACCCGACGGGCTCCGGCGAGTACCGCATCGCCCGCTCGCCCGACGAGAAGGACGCGCTGCTCATGGTCCCGGGCGCGGGCCTGACGCTGGCCGAACAGCTCGGCCTCTCCGACAAGGCGCAGCGCGTCATCGGCTACGGCGGCTACGGCAGCTCGTACGGCTACTCCCGCCAGCAGGACTCGCCCTTCGAGCGCCTGCTCCTGATTAGCCAGCTCAGCCAGGCCCCGCAGGTCAAGTTCAAGGAAGAGGAAGGGATGCTCAGCCGGACGGGCGGCGGCGTCATCGAGGAGAACCCGCTCGACTTCGACGTGCGCGTGGACTTCTTCCGCCAGTCCGAGGAACGTGTGATTACGGCCATCACCATCCAGACCGAGAACAAGAACCTGGTCTTCACGGACAGCGGCGGGCTCCAGCGCGCGCGCATGAACATCTTCGGGCGCATCATCTCCGTGGCGGGCCGCCGCGTCGGCATCTTCGAAGACCCCGTCGAGACGACCGCCTCGGCGACGGAGCTGGCGGAGGCCAAGGAGCGCAAGTCTGTTTACCAGAAGGCCGTGCTGCTCTCGCCCGGCACTTACAAGGTCGAGGTCGTCGTGCGCGACATCGAGTCGGGCGCGACCGGCGTCCGCAAGTACGGCTTCACGGTCCCGAAATATGACCCGAAGCAGCTCAACACTTCGACGCTGGTGCTGGCGTCCAAGCTGGAGAACGCGGCCAACCTGGGCGGACAGTTCGTCATCGGCCAGACCAAGGTCGTCCCGAACCTCTCGCGCCAGTACCGCCGCGGCCAGCCCGTCGGCCTCTACATGCAGGTCTACAACGTCGGCACGGACCAGACGACGCTGCGCCCGTCCGTCGACGTGCAGTACGTTCTGACGCAGGGCGGCAAGGAAGTCGGCACGCAGAGCGAAGACTGGCAGGGTCTGGCCGACTACGGCCAGCGCCTGACGCTGGCCCGCATGATCGACACGACCCGCCTCAACCCCGGCGACTACGGCATAGAGATTCGCATCCGCGACCGCGTCTCCGGCCAGACCATCAAACAGGAAGACAAGTTCACCGTCTCGCAGTAAAGCTGCGGCGTGACTTTCAGACTTCAAGCTTCGAGTTCATCCCTGAACTCGAAGCTTGAACTGTTTTGGGGCTTATTAGCCGCTGGCAGATTAGTGGCACAGGGGCCGGGCCGGCATGCCCCTCGACGCAGCGCTCTCCACGCTCTTCCGCAAAGGGTGAGCCGGAGCCTTTAATCTCGGGCTCAGGCACGACGGGACGTTTACCGAAATGGACGGATGGTCCGACCGGCGCACTCGGCGACTCCATCGTCTTCGAGACGGCGGCCAAGATCGGGGTGGGGACGACGGCCCCGACGGCTAAACTGGACGTGGCCGGCACAGTCAACACTTCGACGCAATACAACATCGTGGGGCTGCGGGTGCTGAGCGTGGCGGGAACTGACAACACGTTCGCCGGCGTGAGCGCCGGACCGTCGAACATGGGCAGCGACAACTCCTTCTTCGGTAAAGAGGCAGGCTTATCGAACACGGGCGGTCTCAACAACTCTTTCTTCGGCAGCGGGGCGGGTCTGGCAAACACGTCCGGCTACTTTAACTCCTTCTTCGGCAGCCGGGCCGGCACGGCGAGCACAACTGGCGTTTCCAATTCCTTCTTCGGCTACAGGGCTGGCGTACAGAATACAACGGGCCATGCTAACACCTTCATCGGTAAGGAGGCCGGCGTATCCAACAGAACCGGCCAGCTCAACACCATCATCGGCGCTTTAGCCGATGTCGGCTCAGACGACCTGTTAAACGCCACGGCCATCGGGCGCAGCTCCTATGTGACGCAGAGCAACTCGCTCGTGCTCGGCACCGTCATCGGCGAAAACGGCGCGGGCTTCGCCACCAAGGTCGGCATCGGCGTATCCGCCCCCTCCGCCACATTCCACGTCGTCGGGGCTTCGAACGTCGCCACCACGCCCCTCATGATCCTCCAGTCCTCCGGCAGCCAGATACCTCTGGCCTTCAAGAGCGGGGCGGCCGAAGCGGCCCGCGTCCGCGCGGATAATGGAGGGAGCCTCGTCCTCGCCACGCTGAACGGGACAGACAAGAACATACACCTGCGCGCCGGGGATGATTCCGCCACAGACCTGTTCATCCAGTCGTCCACGGGTCGCGTCGGCATCGGCACGACCACGCCCGATGCCACGCTCGATGTCTTCGGCACGATCAGGTTCGACGCCTACGGGTCCGGCAACGGCGCCGAACTCTGCCGCGTCTTCGCTACTCGCCTGATTGCGAACTGTTCTTCATCGAGCATCCGCAACAAGGAGAACGTCATGGACTTTCGCTCGGGCCTGGACGTGGTCCGCCGCCTGCGCCCGGTCAGCTTCAATTGGAAGAGTGACGGGCAAAGAGACATAGGACTGGTGGCCGAAGAAGTGAACAAGGTGGAGCCGCTTTTGAGCACCTATGAGGCAGGGGGAGAGGTGGACGGCGTCAGGTACAACCGCCTGCCCGTCCTCCTCATCAATGCCGTTCAACAGCAGCAGGCGCAACCCGCAGAGCAGCGGCGGCTCATCGCGTAACAACAACAGCAGCTCAGGCAGCAGCAGAATCAGATCGAGGACTTGAAGCGCGCGGTCTGCCTGACATCTCCCGGCGCGGAGATTTGCAGGTCTCGCCGGGCGGGACTTAAAACAGCCGCGGGGTTTCGTCTTCGGAAGCCGGGCGCTCCCCGCGCCGGAGCGCGTTGACCAGAAGATGTGCGCGGCGCGTCGGCTCGGGCTGGCGGTAGCCGCCGTCGGCCGCGAGCGTCAGTTTGATCGCGCCTTCGAGGTCAATCAGGTGGCCGGGCGAGACGAAGATGGGCTGCGTGCGCGTCTTCGTCCTCAGGGCCGCCCCGACCGTCTCGCCGTTCTTCGGGTCAACCAACTCGCTCCAACTGCCGCGCTCCTCGCCGGGCTCCTCGTACTTCCCGACCAGCACGGATTTGGCACAGCCGAGCGTCGGGCGGTTAATAATCAGGCCGACGTGGGAGGCGATGCCGACGCGGCGCGGGTGCGCTATGCCCTGCCCGTCGAACATCACCGCGTCCGGCTCCGTCTTCAACTTCGACCACGCCTCCAGCACCGACGGCGACTCGCGGAACGAGAGCAGCCCCGGCACGTACGGGAACTCCGTCTCGCTCACCACCCCGACCTCCTCTATGACTTCGAGCGACGGCAGCCGCATCACGACCAGCCCCGCGTAGACCACGGGCGAGAACTTATTGAACGAGATGTCCGCCCCCGCAATCGTCTCGACAGGCTTCTTCAGCGGCTCAATCCGCACGCGCTCGCGCAGCTTCTTCTGAAGCTCCACGGCCTCCTTCGGCTTCATCGCCCAGTCGTGAATCTGTTCGTATCGAGCCATAATAAAATGAGTGCTGAGTGCTGAGTGAAGAATCCGTTTTTACTCAGTACTCAGCGCTCAGCACTTTCTTTTCCTTCCCCGCGCTCGAATAGATTTCCGCCCCGCGGCGGACAATCGAGTGAACGCGCCAGTGCTCGTCGTCGCGGTGGGGGAAGTCAGTGCGGTAGTGCGCGCCGCGCGACTCTTCGCGCCAGAGGGCGGAGCGCGCGATGAGCGTGGCGACGTTGAGAAAATTTCTCGAAGCGCGCGCGAGCGGGGCGCGCGCGATCTGCTCGAACTCCAGTAGGGCGCGCATGATGGACTCGCGGCTGCGGATGATTCCGACCCGCTCCCACATCAAGCGGCGGACGCGCTTGCGCACGGCGAGCGCGATCTCGCCCGAGGCCCGCGCCGCGCTCACTTCCCTTTCGTCTTCCGCCGCGGCGGCGTGCGTGACGGAGCGCCCGTCCGCGAAGTCTGCGGCGGCCGCACGCCCCGCGCGCGCGCCGAAGACCAGACCTTCGAGCAGCGAGTTCGACGCCAGGCGGTTCGCGCCGTGCACGCCCGTGCAGGCGACCTCGCCCGCCGCGTAGAGCCCAGGCAAACTCGCGCGCCCGTCCAAATCCGTCCTCACGCCGCCCATGCAGTAGTGCGAGGCGGGCGAGACCGGCAGCGGGTCTTCTGTGATGTCCAGCCCGTAGCGCCGGCACGTCTCGTCGATCTTCGGGAAGCGGCGGCGCACGTAGCGCGGCTCCAGGTCCGTCATGTCCAGGTAGACCGTGCGCGTCGCCGTGCGCTGCATCTCGGCGACGATGGCGCGGCTCACTATGTCGCGCGGCGCGAGTTCCTCGCGCTCGTGATAGCGCGCCATGAAGCGCTCGCCCTCCGCATTGCGCAGCACGCCGCCCTCGCCGCGCATCGCCTCGGAGAGCAGGAAGCGCGGCGCACCCTCCACGTTCAAGGCCGTCGGGTGAAACTGCACGAACTCCATGTCGGAGAGTTCCGCGCCCGCCGCGTACGCCATCGCCATCCCGTCGCCGGTCGCCACCTCAGGGTTCGTCGTGTGCAGGAAGACCTGCCCCGCGCCGCCCGAGGCCAGCACCACCGCGCGCGACCACAACTCGCGCGGCGCGCGCACCAGGGGGTCCAGGTAGCGCACGCCGCACACGCTCCCCTCACTCACGAGCAGCGAGTCGGTCGCGGCGTGGGCCACGAAAGCTATCTCGCGCTCGGCGCGGGCGCGCGCGATGAGTGCGCGCACTATCTCGCGCCCTGTGGAGTCGCCGTGGGCGTGCAGGATGCGGCGGCGCGAGTGGGCGGCCTCGCGCGTGAAGACGAGGCGGCCGCCCTCGCGGTCGAACTCCGTGCCCCAGCTTATCAATTCCTGTATGTAGCGCGGGCCGTCCTCGACCATCGCGCGGACGGCCGTGCCGTCGCAGAGGCCAGCCCCGGCGTTCAGCGTGTCTTCCTCGTGGAGAGCGACCTTGTCCTCGTCCGAGAGTGCAACCGCGATGCCCCCCTGCGCGTATTCGGTGTTGGACTCGCTCGTGCGGTCTTTGGTGAGGACGGTGACGCGCGCGCCAGACTGTGCCAGTTCGATGGCGGCGCGCAGGCCGGCGATGCCGCTGCCGACGACGATGAAATCTGTTTCGAGTGCCATGCGAGCCTAAGGCGTTTCCGGTTCCAGCTTGGTCACGCGCTCGTCCGGGTAACGCAGATCGGCACGCACTTCAAGGATATTGTGGTTGAGGATATCGACCTGGCGCTCGACCCGGCGCAGGCCGTGGTTCATTTCGCCGCGGACCCTCTCGAAGCCTTCCCGCATCTCGGCGCGCAGTCCGGCTATCTCCGCTAGAGCGCGCTCCCAGATAGGGCGCGTCTCCTGTAAGCGGCGGTCAACCCTCTCTTCGAGCGTACCGAGGCGCGCCAGGATGAGCTTCAAAATGTCGTTCGGCAGTTGCTGCGTGGTCTCTTCGCTCATTTTCTCCTCCGTCCATCTCCACAGTCTTCTGCTGTTGGGTGGGCGGGTGGATGGCTGATTATACGCCGGGCCTCCGGCCTCTTCAAAACTGTTCGCGGGCGGGCCGCCGCTGTTGCGTGTCGCATCGGGGCGGAGCTAGAATGATTCTCCCCTGGAACTAATCTTAAAACTTAAGGAGACAGCGCGCCCCCGGTCCGCCGTGCGCGGCGCTCTCTTCTTCTGCCGCAAACTGATAAAGGAGATTTTCGAGATGAGAATGAAAAGATTGCTCGTCATCCTGCTGGCCGTCTCACTTTTCGCGCCCGCGTCGGCGCTCGCGCAGAAGAGAAAGAGGGCGGCCGCAGCGAAGGGCGCGGGCGCGCCGACCGAGAAAGCCGTGTTACCGCCAATCAAGTTCTCGCAATTCACCCTCGACAACGGCCTCCGCGTCATCTTCCACGAAGACCACTCGACGCCGATTGTCGCCGTCAACCTCTGGTATCACGTCGGCTCGAAGAACGAGGTGCCCGGCCGCACCGGCTTCGCGCACCTCTTCGAGCACATGATGTTCCAGGGCTCACTCCACCACGACAAGGACTACTTCGTGCCGCTACAGGAGGCGGGCGGGGCGCTGAACGGCTCGACCAACGTGGACCGGACCAATTACTGGGAGGTCGTGCCGTCGAACTTCCTCGAACTCGCGCTCTGGCTCGAATCCGACCGCATGGGCTACCTGCTCGAAGCGCTCTCCGAGGAGAAGCTCGCCAACCAGCGCGACGTCGTCAAGAACGAGAAGCGGCAGAACTACGACAACCGCCCTTACGGTCTCGTCCCCGCCAAGATCGCCGAGACGATGTACCCGAAGGGCCACCCGTACAGCTGGCTGACCATAGGCTCGCTCGACGACCTGACGGCCGCCTCGCGCGAGGACGTGTCGGACTTCTTCCGCCGCTACTACACGCCGAACAACGCGAGCCTCGTCCTCGCGGGCGACTTCGACCCCGCGGAGGCGCGCGCGCTGGTCGAAAAATATTTCGGGCCGATCAAGCGCGGCCCCGAAGTCAAGAAGGTCACACCGCCGCGCCCCGCGCTGGCGGAAGAGAAGCGCGTGACGATGGAGGACCGCGTAAGCCTGCCGCGCGTCTACATGACGTGGCACACGGAGCCCGCTTACACGAGCAACGACGCGCCGCTCGACCAGCTAGGCTTCGTGCTCGCCGGCGGCAAGGGCTCGCGCCTCTACAAGTCGCTCGTCTACGAGAAGCAGATCGCGCAGGACGTTTCGGCCTTCCACAACTCGCGCGAGTTGGCCGGGCAGTTTCAGATCACGGCGACGGCCAAGCCGGGCGTCAAGCCGGAAGAGTTGGAGCGCGCCATCGACGAAGAGGTCGCGAAGATTAAGGCCGAGCCCCCGACCGCAGAGGAGTTGGAGCGAGCCTATAACGCGCGCGAGTCTTCCTTCGTCTACGGACTGCAAACCGTCGGCGGCTTCGGCGGCAAGAGCGACCAGTTGAACCAGTACGCCGTCTTCCTCAACCAGCCGGACTACTTCCGCCTGGACCTCATGCGCTACCAGAGCGTGAAGCCGGAGGACGTGACGCGCGTCGCGAACGGCTACCTGACCGACAAGCGCATGGTGCTGACGGTCGTGCCTCGGCAGAAGGGCAAGACGACGGGCGACCCCGCGCCGGCCTCGCCGACGAGCGCCAGCGCCTCGCCGTCGCAGCAGACCGGAGCGCCGACGGCGAGCGCCGCGCCCGCCGCCCGCCCTGGCGCGACGACAACGACTCCCGCGGGCGTTCAGCCGCAGACCAAACCCGAAGCGGCGGCGACCACGGCCGCGGGCGCGACGCCGCCGACCACGGCCGCGAAAGGCGCAGGCGACAAGGGCCGCGACCTGTCCAAGCTCGGCGGCCTCTACGTGCAGCCGAAGCCCAAGGCCGACCCGGCGTTCAAGCTGCCGCGCGTGCAGCGCCACAGACTTTCGAACGGGCTCGAAGTCTTGATCGTCGAGCAGCACGAGCTGCCTGTCGTCAACATGAACCTCGTCCTGAGGAGCGGCGGCGCGGCCGACCCGCAGGACAGGGCGGGCCTGGCGAGCCTGACCGCCGCGCTGATTGACGAGGGCACGAAGACGCGCTCGGCGCTAGACATCTCGAACCAGTTGGCGGCCATCGGCGCGCGCCTCGGCACGGGTTCGGACTACGACAGCAGCGGGCTCTTCCTGCTGACCCTCTCGAAGCACATGGACCGCGCGCTCGAAATCTACTCGGACGTGGTCACCAACCCGGCCTTCCCGGAGAGCGAGTTGGAGTTGCAGCGCAAGTCGCGCCTCGCGGCCCTCTTGCAGCGGCGCGACGACGCCAACGCCATCGCCGGCGTCGTCTACGCCTCGCTGCTCTACGGCCGCAGCCACCCGTACGGCCACCCGACCATCGGCGACGAGGCGAGCGTGTCGGCCGTGACGAACGCCGAAGTGCGCCGCTTCTACGAGACTTATTACCGCCCGAACAACGCCGCGCTCATCGTCGCCGGCGACGTGAAGCCCGCGACTCTCCTGCCGAAGCTCGAACGCGCTTTCGCTAATTGGAAGCGCGGCGAAGTCCCGGCCGTCCAAATAGAGACGCCGCCCGCGCGCGAGCGCGCCGGCCTCTACATCGTCGACCGGCCGGGCGCGGCGCAGAGCGTGCTGATGATCGGACAGGTCGGCCAGCCGCGCTCGACGCCCGACTACTTCCCGCTGCTCGTCCTGAACACGCTTCTCGGCGGGCAGTTCACCTCGCGCGTCAACCTGAACCTGCGCGAGGAGAAGGGCTACACCTACGGGGCGCGCACGTCGTTCGACTACCGGCGCGGCGCGGGCCCGTTCGCGGCGACCGCGGGCGTGCAGACGGCCGTGACGAAGGAGTCCGTCTTCGAGTTCCTGAAGGAGCTGCGCGGGGTGCGCGGCGAGCGGCCCGTGACGCCCGCCGAGCTGGACTTCGCGAAGCAGGCGATCATACGCGGCTTCCCGCGCACCTTCGAAACGTCCGAGCAGCTCGCCAACCGCCTGACCGACGTGGCGCTCTACAACTTGCCGGACGACTACTTCAACAACTACATCGCGCGCGTGCAGTCCGTGAAGATGGAGGACGTGAACCGCGTCGCCAACCGTCACCTGGACCCGTCGCGGATGGCGATTCTCGTCGTCGGCGACCGCAAGGTCATAGAGCCCGGCCTGCGCTCGCTCGTTGACGTGGGCCAGTCCATCACGTTCGTCGACGCCGAGGGCCGGCCGTCGAGCGAGGCGGGCGGCAGCGGGGGAGGAGGCGTCGAAGGGGGCGGAACGCGCCGTTAGCTAACGAAGAAACGGAGCGTTGACGAATAAATGGAAGCGGGCCGCGCGCGTCGATAATTTTTCGCGCGGCCCGCTTTTTTTCGCACTCACTCGTAGAACTTTTCGGACTGGGACGGCGTATGGCTGTTCGACATCAGGATGAGGTGCTCCCCACCAAGCATGATGTCATCGCCGAAGCGAGTTTCGTAGTGAAGAAAATTTTTTGGAACCGGAGAAGCGCGGCGGCGTTCTGACAGAGGCGAATAATCGGAGACGGGAGTTGCGCGCAGTTTTCGATTAGTCCGGCCTGCCAAATCTCAACATAACACTTGCTTGGAATTCCCCTGCTCCTTCGACAGGGTCGGGAGAAGTGTTTCCAAGAGGCCGATCTCGAAAGGAGTCTGAAGATGAAAAAGTTTGCAGTACGTTTGGTTATCGCGCTCATGGTTTGCGCTCTGGCGAGCAGCGCGGCGCTGGCTAAGGTGAAGAGCAAGACCATCACCGTCGGGATGGATTTCGTGGTCGGCGACACGCTGGTCAAGAGGGGCACTTACAAGTTCAGCTTCGACGACAAGACCAACGAGCTGACCATCACCGCCAAGGACAAGACGGTCGTCGCCCGCGTGGCCGCGCGCATCGAGAAGCGCGACCAGGAAGCCGCGGGGATGGACGTCGTCCTGGCCCAGAAGGGCGACAAGCAGGCGCTCGTCAGCGTCGCCTTCTACCGCGAGACCGAGAACATCGTCGTCCAGAACGGCGCGCAGATGGCCGAGTCCGGCGACAAGCCGGCTGAAAAGTCCAACAACTAAATCGCCCAAAACCTTTCGCGCCCCCGGCGTGAGATTAAATCTCACGCCGGGGGCGCGAAGGCGTTAAGAGCTGCCAGTGGTTTGTCGTCCGTCCTCAGTCGACCGCGAAGCCCACGTTGACGACGGCCGTGATGTCTTTCTCCAGCGCCGAGGTGTCGTTGATGCCCGAATCGGAGACCTCGTTGGAGTCGGCCGCGGTGATTTGCATGACGCCCATGCGGGCGGTGCGGACGCTGCCGATGCTGCTCCCCGTGCTCTTCGCGACCTGCTCGGCGCGGACCTTCGCGTCGGCCGCCGCCGCCGCCAGCATCTCAATCTTCAGGTCGGCAATCTTCGTGTAGTAATACTCGGGCGAGCCCGACTCCAGCAAAATACCCTGGTTGATTAACTCCGTCGCCTCGCGCGCTATCCTCTCGACGCGGTCAACGTCGCCCGAGCGCACCTGAATCTCCTGGCGCAGACTGTAGCCCGTAATCTCCGAAGTCTCGTTCCCGTCATTGTCCTTCCCGTGCAGCGTCGTCGAAGAGATTGACGAGACTGTCATCTGGTCTTCGGTGATGCCCTTCGAAATCAGGTACTGCTTGATCTTCGAGATGGCGTCGGTCAAAGAACTGTAAGCGCCCTGCGGCTGCGTCGCCTGGTACGAGACGCCCGCGCGCCAGATGACGAGGTCCGACTTGATGCGCTTGCGCGCCGAGCCCGTGACCGTGATGGTCTGGTCCGATTTTTTGTTCTGCGTGATCGCCCAAGCCATGACGATTGACGATAAGACCAGCGCCACGGCCAATGCGAACCCGGCGTTAAAAAGGTTTCCGTTTTTCTCTGTACTCATTTTCTTCTAGGCACCTCCCAATGCCGCGAATTAGACGCGAGGTGCGAGTGTCTTTGCATAGTACAGCGCACGGTGCGCGACTGTGGATTCCCACAGTCAGAGCGGAAGGCGGAAAACAGAAAAGCCGCACGGGCCGACGCGCCCGTCGCTCGCTGCCTTCCGCCTTCCGCCCTAAAACTCGCGCAAACTCCCGGCGAGCGCGCCGACCGCGGACTCGGCCAAGTCCTTGAGCGCGCCCGTGCGCTGCATCAGGCGGAAGCGCGTGGCGACGACGAAGCCCGCGCTCAGGCCCAGGCTCGCGTCGAGCGCGCTCAGCTCGTTCGCCAGGGCGTTGCGCGAGACGCGCTCGAAGGCGCGGCCGAGTTCTTCCGCCGCGTCCACGCCCTCTATCAGGAGGACTTCCAGCTCGTCGCCCCCGCGCGAGCGCCGGCGCGAACGTTCGCGCAAGCGCGCGCGCGCCTCGTCCTGAATCTTCCCGCTGGCGATGACGACCAGGTGCGCCGCCTCCGTCTCGGCCTGCGCCGCCAGGGCGTGCCGCGCCTGCGCCGCCGTCACGTCGCCGTCGCGCAAGACCAGCAGGAACGGCTCGTCGCACACGCTCACCATGATGTGCCCCTCGCCGTCCTCGGCCGCGCGCGGCGTGACGATCTGACTTTCGGGGACGCCCAGCTCGCGCAGGCTGGCGCGGACGCGGCTCGCGAGCCACGAGCCGTCTTCGAGCATCCGCGAGGCCGCGTCGGTCGGCTTCACCAAATCTTCTATCTTCTCGTCGGCGATGGCCGTGCCGCACTCGCTGCACACAGCGTTGGTCGCCGTGATGACGTTGAGCGCGTCGGGCGACGGCAGGCGGAAGATGGCGCGCCCCTTCTTGCGGCAACTGACCAGCACCTCGCGGCGCAGCAGCCCCGCGTCGGCCATCCTGCGAATCAGGGAGGCGGTCGCCGCCTCGTCCTCCACGTTCGAGAGGATTTCGGAGACGCGCCCCTCCGCCTGCGATTCGGTGACGCGCCGCATCAGCCGCCTGACCTCCGAGTCTTCGAGCAACTCCAGCGCGCGCGCGCCCGCTGCGTCATTCGTCCAGGCCCCGGCGGCTGTGCCATTTTCCGGCCCGGCGAAGCGCCCGCCGTCCGCCAGCAGGCGCGGCGGCTCGCGGCGCTGCCACTCGATCTCTTTCGGCCCGCCGCCGTTGCCGCTCCCCGCGCTGACGGCTTCGAGCGCGTCGCCCACGTTGCGGCAGAAGGCGTCCAGCTTCTTCAGAGGCTCCATCATCTCCGCGCCGTAAACGATGCCCGCGCGCATGCCCGCCGCGTCGTCCTCGCAGTCGCCGAAGATCAGGAAGAGCGCGAAGTCTTCGAAGCAGAATACGTCGCCGCACACGTACGCGCGGTCGTCTTCTCCTTCGGTCCACGCGGCCACCTCGCGCTCCATCTCGGCCACGCGGTCCGGCCCCAGAAGCGCCTGCTCGTAGCAACTCAGCCGCGTCGAGCGGATGAGAGGAGTCAACCCCTTCTCCTGTAGCTTCTCAAGCAGGGCCAGCCGCACGCCGCTCTCCACGCCCCGGCCGGAAGTCTTCGTCTCGATGAACAGCATTTATTTCTCCTCTCGCCTCTCTTACTGGCCGCGCATGCTATCACGCCGCGTGGAAAAATTTCTACGTCGTCCGCGCAGATTGACCGACTGTGTTTTGTGACGAGACGCGTGTACGCTCACGCTTCACCGCGCCCGAGCGGGGAATCGGGCACTGTGACCCCTTTTGGGTCGTCTCCGGCCCGCCCTTTTGATTCATCACGAAACAGTCACATTGCTTCTTGTAGTAACGCTAAGTGCTGAGTAGAATGGCTTTCGTGGTTAAGTAATACCCACCGCAAAGCAATCCCTAAAAAGCAATACAAGAATTTATAAGGAGATAGTAGTTCCCCGTCTATGAATTATAAAAGACTGCTCCCCTGTGTGATCGCCGCCTTCTCGGTCCTTAGTTTCTTCGCCACGGTCGTCGCGCAAGACTCGCCCGCCGGTCCGCTCACCAATTTCACCACGACGACGATTGGTCCGGGCGGGGCCGCGCGCCTCGAAATGGAGCCGACGATCATCTCGCGCGCCAAGCCCGCGCCGGTGGCGCTGCGTTTCGACCAGATGCTGATGAGCGCGATTGACACGCGGCTCGGCGCGCGTTACGTCTGGGGCGCGGCCGGCCCGCGCGTCTTCGACTGCTCCGGCTTCGTCTGGAGTTCTTTCAAGGAGATAGGCGCAGATTTCACGCGCGGCAGCGCGCGCACTTACTGGGCGCGTTTCGCGCCCGCGCGCGAGGACGAGAAGTACAAGTTCGGCACGCTCGTCTTCTTCAACGGCCTGACGCACGTCGGCATCGTCGCCGACGAGCACGGCTTCTATCACGCCTCGCGCCGCAAGGGCGTCATCTACTCGCGCTTTGACCAGTACCCCGCCCGCATTGACGGCTTCCGCCGCGTGCCGCTGCCCACGCCGCTGCTGCTGGCTGCGGCAGCCGAATAAGTGAACGGGTAATAAAGGAGAGTTAAGAGGCCGGCGCACGAGAGGTAGGAGCGCCGGCCTCGCGTTTTAGGGCACACGGCCGCGGGCGCTCAGCGATTGTTCGGCGGCGGCCCCGAGACGAAGCCCGCGCGCTTCTCGTCCTCGCGCGCCTCCCAGACCACCGCGATCTTATCAACCGCCACGAAGCACATCTGCTGTTCGTCGTCCTTCAGGTGGAGCACGCCGCCCTCGACCTTGACGACCTCACCGCGCAGGCTCGACGCCCCGCCGCAGAAAATATCTATCTTGCGCCCGATCATCCTCGAAAGAAATTCCTGCATCGCTGAACCTCCGAAAAGCAGTGATGAGTGATGAGTGCTGAGGACTGAGTTAAGACCTTCTTTTTTTACTCAGTCCTCAGTCCTCATCACTCATCACTTATTACCGTTCTTTTTCCATTCCCAAATCTTCTCGCTGCCGTGCTCGTCGCGGACCGTCTTCTTCTCCACCTCGCGGAAGGTGATCTGGACGAGCGGGAGCACGGTCGGGTCGTCCTGCTGGTTGCGCTCGAACTGCAAGAGGTCGTAGTAGGCGCAGCGCACGCGGTCCGGGTACGTGCGGCAGACCGCGGGGCGCGCGTGGTAGATGGTGCAGCCGCGCGTCTCCTGGTTGAGGAACATGCACGTCTCCTCGAAGATCACGTCCTTGCGGCGGCGCAGCACCCTCTCGCCGCTCGAACGCTCGATCTTCGTGAAGCGCTTCTCGGCCGCCTCCGGCGTCAAGCCGAAATACTTAGCCAGGCGGTTGAGGTCGCGCTTCGAGACCTGCACGCGCTCGTAGACAGAGCAGCAGTAGGCCGGACACTTGGAGCAGTCGAAGTAGACGCGCGGCTGTTCGTCCGTAATCTTTTTCCCCATCAGTTCCCCTCCAAGTCTCTCCCCTATTGCGTCATCTCACTCGTGAAGTAATACCCGCGCCCGCGCCTCCTGGGCTTAATCATCGGAGTCATGTCGCCGCCGGGGATGCCCACCTGCAAGGTGGCCCTTCTCCCGTCTTCACTGTACGTCAGCAGGAAGCCGTCCGAGCTGAAATTACTCTCGTAATAGGCCGGCCGCACAGACCGCCTGCCACCGAAAGGCCCGTTGAAGATGGCGACGGCGAAATCCTTCGGCCGGCGCGTGTTGACGAAGGCGACGGCGAAATCCTTCCGGCCGTCGCCGTTGAAATCCCCGACGGCGTAATAAGGCGACTTGTTTTCGCCGAAGCCGTCGTTCAGGTTGTCTATCCTCTCCTTGTCCTCCACGTCCGCGTAGGCCGCCACGCGCAGGTAAGGTTTCGTTCTCAGAAAGGCGCGGACAGACTGCCGGTGCTCGGGTCGGATGAACGAAGGCACGTCTGACTGCGCGGCGCGGGCGGACGTTGCTCCCAGGCAGCAGAGGAAGAGGGCGCACAGCCCCAGCCTCCGACAAACGAGCCTGCACATCGTTCGAGCCCTCCTATCGTCGCTTCGATTTTTTATACTCGGACAACAAAAGCCCCATGAACTCCTCCCGCCGCTCGTAAAGCCGCTTCGGCTCGCGCGGCTCGTGCCGCGCCAGGGCGTACGCCGTGATGATCGGCAGCGCCACCGTCGAGTCAACATAACACACAACCGCGTCCGGCAAACGCTCCGGGTCAACCTTCCCCCACGAGACCGCCTCTCCGGGCGTCGCGCCTGAAAGTCCGCCCGTGTCGGGGCGGGCGTCTGTGACCTGCAGGAAGTAGTCGTGGCCGCGCTCGTCGATGCCGAGGACTTCCTGAATCTGGGGCTCGGTCTGGAGCATGAAGTTCTTGGGGCTGCCGCCGCCGAGGATGAAGACGGCCGAGCGCCCGCCGTGCTTCGTGCCGCGGTCCCCGCGCCCGTGAATCGCGCCGCGCTTGCCGGCGAGCACGATGGCCGCCGTCTCGTTCACGTCGAGCGACGGGTCGAAGCTGAGCTTGTTCCCTTGCAGCGCCTTCGCCGCGACGTTCATCCCGATGGACGAGTCGCCGGGGCTCGAAGTGTAGATCGGGACCGCGTACTCGTAGGCCGCGGCCAGCAGCGACTTGTTCTCAAGGCCCAGCTTGCGCTCGCGCTCGCGGACGTACTTGCCGCAGAGGTAGTGGAACTCCGCCGTAGACATGGGCCTCTGAAACTCTTCGCCCTCTATCAGGCGGCGGAAGAAGGCGTCGGTGTCGAGGAGCACGCTGTAGTCGAAGAAGATGTCGTAGATGCGGACGACCTCTTCCTCGCGCAGCACCACGTCGGAGATTTGCGTGTTGCCCTGGTGGAGCGAGAGCCCGATGCCGAAGTGCGCGTCGTGATAAAGGTTCGCGCCCGTGGAGATGATCCAGTCGACGAAGCCCGCCTGGATCAGCGGAATCAGCGCGGAGATGCCGAGGCCGGCGGGCGTGAGCGCGCCCGTGAGCGAGAGCCCTACGGTCACCTCGGGCTCCAGCATCTTCTGCGTGAAGAGCTGGCACGCCTCGCGCAGCCGCGCGCCGTTGTAGGCTATGAAAGCGTCGTCGACTAAGTCCGCGAGCGTCGTCTCGGGCGTGATGGGTTGCGGGTCAATGCGCCTCCCCTGTAGGAACCTGCTCCTCTTTTTCGCCATCCTTCTCCCCCTCCGCGTAATTTTCCAGACACGCACGGCACAGGCACCGCTCGTAGCGCGCGCGCAAACGTGAGCGCGCCTCTTCGCTCAACTTTATCTCCTGGCACCAGCAGCCCGCGAGCGCCGCCCCGCAGGTGAACTCGCGCCCGCACGCCTCGCAGACCGAAGGCGCGACGTACTGCGGGAGAACCCGGCCGGCTGATTCCTGAAAGCTCATGTTTCTTTACTCATTCCGCCTGGGCCCTACTCTCTTCGGCGGCGCGGCGCAGGCGCAGGCGGCTGATGCGGCGGTCGTCCGCCTCCAGCACTTCCACGTCCAGGCCGCGTATGTTGAGCCGCTCGCCCGGGCGCGGCACGTAGCCCGACTCGCTGATGACCAGCCCCGCGATGGTCGTAAAATCGTCCGCCTCTATCTCCATGTCGAAGAGGCGCTCGACCTTCCCTATCTCGGTCGAGCCGAGGACTTCGTAGTACCCGTCGCTCGCCTCGACGATCTCTATGATCTCCTCCTGCGCCGTGTCCTCGTCCTCTATCTCGCCGACGATCTCTTCGAGGATGTCCTCGACCGTCACGAGGCCCGCCACGCCGCCGTACTCGTCGACGACCATCGCGAGCTGCACGTGCGCCTTCTGCATCTCTTCGAGGAGGGCCGCGACCGGCTTCGTTTCTGGCACAAAGTAGACGGGGCGGAGCAGTTTCCCGATCTGCTCGCCCTCCGTGCCGTCGGGCCAGCACTGCAAGAGGTCGCGCACGTAGATGATGCCCTCGACGTTGTCGATCTGCTCGCGGTAGACGGGGAGGCGCGAGTACTTCGACTCGATGATGGTGTCGCGCGCCTCGCGCACGGTCGCGGAGAGCGGGAGCGCGACGATTTCGGTGCGCGGCGTCATCACCTCGCTGACGCGCGTGTCGCCGAACTCTATGATGGAGTGAATCAGCTCGCCCTCTTCCTCTTCGAGGATGCCTTCTTCAGCGCCCACGTCGATCAGCGCCTGGATGTCGTCGCCGCTGTCGTCGTCCTCCTCGGCGGCCTCCGGCATCACCGTCAACTCGCGCTCGCGGCGCGCGCGCGCCCTGCGGTTCAGCGGGTCCGCGACGAAGGCGAGCAGCCTGTAGAAGGGCTTGACCAGCGGCAGGAGCGCGAGCAAGGTTTTCTCGGGGTTGCTGATGCTGATGAGCCGAGGGATCAACTGGCGGAAGATGCCCGCCAGGAGCAGCCCGGCGAGGAGGGCCAGAAGCAGGAGCTGGATGCCGTTGAACCAGCGGTGCAGAATCGTAGTGACGAGGACCGAGACGGCGACCAACTGGATTTGGATGGCGGCCCCGATGGTGAACCGAAAGCGCGGGCGGTCCTCCTGAATCTCCTTGAGGAAGTCCGCGGCCGCGCTCTTGCGCTCCTCGGCCTCGGTGATCAGGAGCCGCAGGCCCACGTCGCTCAACTGGCCGAACGCCATGTCCACGGTCGCCAGGAACGTCAGCCCGACGAGCAGCAGGCAGGTGATGACGATTTCGATGCCCATAAAAGAGTAGTCAGTAATCAGTAGTCAGTAATCAGTGAACTGCCTCGGCTGATTACTGACTACTGATTACTGATAACTGATAACCGATTATATTCCAAGTCTGCGTCGGAGGCGCACCTCAAGACGGTCCATCTCGCCGTCGTCGGTCTCGTGGTCGTACCCGCACAGATGCAACACCCCGTGCAGAATCAACTGCTCCACCTCATTCTCAAAACTCAACCCGTGCTCCCCCGCCTGCCGCGCCGCCTGCTCCACCGAGATGACCACATCCCCCAACGTTACACCTTCTACCTTCTCAAACCCCTCCTGCCCCCCCGGAAACGACAACACATCCGTCGCCCCCCTCTTCCCCCGCCAGCGGTTGTTGAGTTCGCGCATCGCGCGGTCTGAAACGAAAGCCACTGTCACACCCGCGTCCTCCGCCGGCGCAACCTTCAAAACCTTCCCCACAAACGCCCGCCAATGCTCGCAATCAACCGGCATCATTCGCTGGCGATTGACAACCTCAATCATCGCGCCGCCTCAATCATTCTGCCTGTCTTCAGCCCGAGCCGGGGGCAGGTACAGACTGTTAAATATCGCCTTCTTTTCATCCGACGGCATGGTGGCTAACTCCAAACAATCTTGTAACAATAGAGTGGCGTTGATGTAATCAGCCAGCCGCGCCTCTTGTGTTTCTGTTAAAATCCACTCATGCCCGATGTCTCTGTGCTTTATCATCAAGGCCCGCAACGCATCTGCGAATTCCTCTTCCATTGGCGTTTGGAGCGCATCTAGTTCTTCTTCAAACCCCTTCATCCCCATCACGCGGATGAGTGTGCGGGCGCGGGAAAGAGCCTCTGTGTTAAGGATGAGGAGGCCAGCGTTGTAGCGAGTCTGGACGAGTTGATAGTCCAGGTCGAAGGCGAGGTCACTGGCAATGCCGGATGCGAGGGCACCTTCGCAGGCCCAGTCAAGTTTTTCACTTCTCACTTCATAGTAAACTCCGATGCACAGGTAGCTTTGTCGCCTCAGCCAACCATCATCCTTAACTGAAGCTGCTTTCTTATCAACCCAGCTCAACAAGTCTATCAAGCTGTTATCATTTCCCAGCAGCTCATCAACGCCGGCTCGGAATTTCATCATAAACGGGCTGGCGTCAGACAACAGGCTCGTCGTCAGCAGGAACACTTCACGCCAGCGCCCGTCTGCACAATGCTCTTCGATAAGGTTCTTCAGCGTGCCTTTGGCCGCGTTAGCATCGATGTACTTTGCCGTGAAGTATTCCTGAAAAGTCAGGTGCGAAAAGGAATAGACCTCGCGGGCGCGCTCTACAAAGATGCCATGTTGCGCCGCAATTGCTTTGAGAATCACTTCTCCGTCAGTTTCTTCGTTAGTGTCATGGGGCGGAACGTTCTTGACATATTCAGTGATAAGTCGTTCCAGTTCAGGTTGTGGGATGAAATATTCGTTCTTTTCAAATGTCTCGTGCGCAATTTGCGCCAGCATATTCTCTTTATGCCCTAACGACAGCTTGCGATAAATCTCATCGCGTCTGATCCTGCGCGATGAATCCCACTTCTTCAAAAGCGCATCCAGAGCTTCCTCATAAATTTCTACGCGTCTTTGCGGGATTGTCATCGTTTCATTGAACGCAAGACATAACAGTGTCAAAAGCAAGGGCGTGCGTGCCAACTCGCGCAAACCTTTATTGTCATCCCTATCAAACTCCGTCAGAAATCTCTTACAAGTTTCTTCGTCTTTCTCGCCTTCATTATTGCGGAACCAGTTGCGGACGAATTGTTCAATCTGCCTTTCGGTGAAGTCCGCGACCTCTACATACGTAAAAGGCTTGAACGTGTAATCGCTAGCGGCGACGCGGCAGGTGATGAGACATTGTACCCTGTCGTATTTTTTTATGAAGTTGTTCATCTGGCGTATCTGCTTATCCCGCTGTCCGCTCTCTTGATTAACCTCATCTAGGCCATCAAACAACACAATCGCATTGCCTGATTTCAATAAGTTCTCGATGAACGGCTGCGCGTCAGGAAAGCCGCAGATATCAAACAACTCCGCGATGAAAGGCATTAACTCCGAACTTGAATCCGCCCACTCTTTCAGAGAAATGAAGATTGGAACTTTATCAATTATGGGTTTTTGTGGCTCAGCAGCTTGCACGACAACATATTTAAGGAATGTAGTTTTGCCTGCGCCCGGCTTGCCCAGGATAAAGAGGTTTTTATTACTATTAACTAATTCTAGGCCGCCAATTCTTTTAGCGTTCGGCGGGGGGGCATCAGGGTCCGCGGAAAGTTTCTTTAATTCTTCAATGTTATGGCGACCGAAGGCCGTGGGCTTATCCAGCATATAAGCCTCCGTGAAGATGTCATCAATGGGAACGGCCTTAGCCATACCCATAATCTGCATCGTGCCGTGTAGCTTCTTAACTTTCGCCCGGTAGGCCTCGGCTGCGTCTTTCCACTTAAACTTCTTCCACTTGTCTTTAACTGCGCCCGCGGCTTTATCCGTGATGGTCTTGCCGTAGTTTTCCCAGAGCCAAGCGACGGTGGTAGCGGTGGTGAGTGGAGACATGTTTCTGTTGAGAGTTAAAGATTCGGCGCGGTTCCTTAAGATTTCAACTGGCGGTCGAAAGTTTCAGCAACCCGGTTGAAGACTTCAACGGCGAGTTTAATATTTCGGGGAGCCGGGTTAGAGTTTTTAACCGCGCAGTTAAAGGTTCTAACTGGCCTCCTAGAAATTCTAACCGCGGCGTTAAATATTCGGGGGCCGTCCCCGAAACTCTAACTACCTTCCCCGAAATTCTAACCGGCGTCCCCGAAGTTGTAACCGGCTCCCCGAAATTCTAACGGGTGTCCCCGAAAGTTTAAGCGCGGCCCCGTGATTGTGGGGGCCGGGTTATTAAATCTGGGGCTTGCTCGTGTGCTTTTCGTAAGCCTTGATGATCATCTGGACGAGGCGGTGGCGGACGACGTCTTTTTCGGTGAAGTAGATGAACTCTATGTCTTCGACGCCGGAGAGGACGCGCTCGGCCTCTATCAGGCCGCTGCGCTTGCCGGTGGGCAGGTCAATCTGCGTCACGTCGCCCGTAATCACCGCCTTCGAGCCGAAGCCGATGCGCGTCAGGAACATCTTCATCTGCTCGCTCGTCGTGTTCTGCGCTTCATCAAGAATGATGAAAGCCGAAGAGAGCGTCCTGCCGCGCATGAAGGCCAGCGGCGCGACTTCGATGACGCGCTTCTCCAGGAGCTTCGACACGCGCTCGTAGTCGATCAAATCAAAGAGCGCGTCGTAGAGCGGCCTCAGGTATGGGTCAACCTTGTCCTGCAAATCGCCCGGCAGGAAGCCCAGCTTCTCGCCGGCCTCCACGGCTGGCCGCGCGAGCACGATGCGGTCAACCTGCTTCTGCATCAGCGCCTGCACGGCCATCGCCACGGCCAGGTACGTGTTGTGATTGACGAACCCGTTGGCGACGAAGGAGTGCGTGCCGGGGACGGTCAGGTCATAGACTTGCGCCCGCGATGGCTCAATGGATGAGACTTCCAGGAAAAGCAGGCGGCGGTCCAGTAAATCGCTTAAGCGGGATAGCTCCGCGTTCCGCACCTGGTGGGCGTGCAGGATGCCGACCAGTTCTTCCAGCTTACGGTAACTCGGGCGACGCACCTCGCGGCGATAGTCTGAGAGCCGCCGGTGCTCGGCGCGCGTGAAGACGTTGCCTTGCATGGCGGCAACCAAGCTCGCGCCCAGGTTAGGAATAACGTCTATGTCAGTGCTCGGCTGCCGAGTTTGCCTGCGGGCGCGCTTGCGTTCGAGGGCGAAGCCGATCAACTCGTGAAACTTCTCCGCCTCCTCCCCTGCCATCGTCAGCAGGTACGAGATGTGCGGCTGCCCCAGGTAGCGTGTGCGCTCGGTTGACTTCCCCGCCACGACCCCGAAATTTAGTAACACAATCTGCGTTTGGCGAATCAGCTTCTCCGAGACCGAAGATAAAGACACCACGCCGTCGCGTTTCTCTATCGTCCCGTCAGTGTCGAACAGTCCGCGCAGGTAGGCCGCGACGACGGGCTCCGGGGCGGACAGAATAGAATGAGGGATGTGCTTGCTGGCGGCGCGACCCGTCGACATGCCTAGCTGCTGAAGGAGTCGATAGAGTTGCGAGCTGGCTATGATGTAATCGTACACGCGGCCTTTGCCGTTGCGGAAAACATGCAGGCCCAGCCGCGCGGCCACTTCGTAGAAGGCGTTGACGATTGCCTCGTCCTTCGACGAGAGGATGATTCTATTGCGGAAGGTCAGGCAGCCGTCACCCGTCATCAAGCCCATGAAATAGGCGAGTTGTTCATCCAGGCGGTCGACCTCAATCCGCCCGGACGAGCGGTCGTCCGGGCCGCCGGGGACGTAATTAAAATCGATTGCGGTTCGCCGGCCGAACATGCGTTGCCCGCGTTGCAACGCCAGCACGTCGCCCGCGCCGAACTCGTCCGCCCGCCTCCAAACCAGACCGCCCCGCGCGTCGAGCGTTAACAGCGGGTGCTCCGGCGTCGCTTCGATGCTAAAGCCGAGGCGCGTGGTGAGGCGCACCGTTTCCGTCTCGCCGCCGTTATAGACGTGGGAAACTGGCTCCGCGCCGTTCAGCCCGTGAATCCTAAAATCCGCCGGAAGATATTCGCCGGACAAAGCGTCCGAGCAAAGCGCCTGTATCTCAAGCACGCCCTGATCGGTGAGGACGAGCGAATCTCCCGAGACGCACTTTCCCGTGCCGGCCGGGCCAATTCCGAAGACGATGTCTTTGTCCTGGATCGACTCTATGTAGCGGCGCTGCATGGCCGACTTCGGGGCGACCTGTTTCTTGCCGGCGGGGTTGAAGCGGGCCTTCGTGAAATAGTCGCGGAGCGAGTAGGCGCGGTCTTCGGCTATCTGGGCGAAGGCCTCGCGCAGCTCGCGGTCGGTGAAGGTCTTCCCTTCGGTGAAGAGTTCGGCGAAGTCTTCGAGGATGCGCTCGACCGTCTCCACGTCTTTCGGGTCGCCGTCGACCGTCAGGTCCTGCCCGCGCGCGTTGATGCGCACGTCCAGGAGCGACTCCAGGTATTTGATGTTCTGGTCGTGGACGCCGAAGAGCGTCTCCAGACCTCTGGGCGGAAGCTCTATCTTCTTCAAAAGGTGCAGAAATCTCCTTGCAAGGGGTGGAAGCCGGGGGCGCGCCGATGAGGGTGGGCCGGGTTGACTCGCATAGGTTGCATGCGCGACGCTACTACACCGCGCGCGCGGGTGTCAATGCGGTTGCGTACAGAAAACGCGCCGCTTTCGCCCGAGCGTGCCCGCCTTGACACCCCGCGCCGCGATACCTATACTTTCCCCTTTGCGCCCGGAGGCGGGAAAGCCGCCGGGCAAGACTATAGTAATTGTAGATACGCTAGCGACGGAGAATTCGAGTAATGCCAAACCATAAATCAGCAGAGAAGCGCGTGCGCCAGAACGAGAAGCGGCGCGACATTAACCGCAGCAACAGGGGGCGGCTGCGCACCTCCATCAAGAAGCTGCGCGGGGCGCTGGCGGGGGGCGACGCGGGCGCGATCAACGAATTGCTGCCCGAGACGATTTCGACCATCGACAAGGCCGTGCAGAAGGGCGTGCTTCACCGCAACGCGGCCGCGCGCCACAAGTCGCGGCTGACGGCGCGGGCCAACGCGGCCGCGAAGTAAGCCAAGAGTTTCCAACTAAATTTTCGCAAAGCGAGGCGGACCGGAATCCCCGGCCCGCCTCGCTTTTTATCTTGCCTCGAAAAAGAAAGGAGTGTTTACCGTGGACGCTACGAGAAAGCCTTACGGGAGCGAGGGCGCGCTCGCAGCGGTCGTGCGCGGCTTCGAGCGCTGCGCCACGCCCCCGGCCGAATTCACACACGCCGCGCACCTGGTCGTCGCGCTCTGTTACCTGCGCGGCTCGGGGCTGACGGTCGCGCAGGCCGCAGACCGCATGCGCGCCGGCCTCTACCGCTACCTGGATCACAACGGCGTCGACCGCCAGAAGTACCACGAGACGATCACACTCTTCTGGCTCAAACGCGTGCGCGGTTTCCTGGACCGCGCCGACGCCACGCGCACGGCGGCCGAACTCGCCGACGAGATGATCGAACTCTGCGGCGACGCGAACCTCGTCAACGACTACTACAGCAAAGAGCGCCTCTTCTCGGGGGAAGCGAGAAAGGACTGGGTCGAGCCGGACTTGAAGCCGCTGGATTTTTGAGACGGGATTAACGGCGGAAGGGAGCAAGCGAAAAGCAGAAGGCAGCCGGGTGTGAGTATCTCGGCCGCCTTCTCGTTGTCGGTCTTAACTGCCTTCCGCTTTTAGTTATGACGCGAGTTCGCAGATGAGGAGTTCGAGTTGGAGGCGCGAGCCTTGTGCGCCGCCGCCGCCGAGAGAGGTCTTGATGGCCAGGTCGGCGGCGGCGATGCGCTCTATGCTGTGAGCGAGGGCGCGTGCGTCGCTGCGGCGCGCGGTGGCTAGAAACTCCTCGCGGCGGCCGAAGATGCCGACCTGGCGGTAGACCTCGTTGTTGGGCGCACCTTTCGACATCAATTCTTTGGCGAGCGCGAGCCGGTGGTAGTTGCTGGCGACGAGCCCTATCAGCATTACGGGCTCCGCGCCGTCGTCCAGAAGTCGCCGCAGGGTCTGCAACGCGCGCTTGCGGTTGCGCGCAATAAGATGGTCCGTCAATTCGAAGTTCGACAGCTCGCGCGAGCGGCCGACGAGCGCGTCCACCGTCTCCATGGAGATGAAGCCGGAATCGAGCGCGGCCGTCGCCAGCTTCTCCAGTTCGTTCGAGAGCGTGCGCACGTCCGGCCCGGCGAGCGCGATGACCTGGCGCAGCGTGCGCTCGTCCGCCTGCACCTTCAACTCCCTGAGCCGCCTTTTGGCCCACTCCGCCAGCTCCGAGTCGGCGAGCGGCGCGAACTCGACCGCGGCGCAAACGTCCAGCAGCGTCTTCGTCAGCTTGCGCCGCTTGTCCAACTCGTCCGCGACGAAGACGACGACGCTTGATTCCACCGGGCGCGCAAGGTACCGCGCCAGCGCCTCCTCGTCCGACTCGCGCAGCTTCGTGAAGTCCCTGATCTCGACGACGCGGCGCGCAGACATCATCGGCAACTGCTCCGCGGCGGCAATCGCCTGCTGCACGTCCGCGCTCGCGAGGCTGAAGGTGGTCTCGTTGAACTCGCGCAAGGGCGCGCCCGCGAGCGCGGTGTCCGCGATGACGCGCGCGGCCTGGTCGCGCAGGTAAGTTTCGGCGCCGAAGAGCAGGTAGAGAGGCTTAAGCTCGCCCTGCTTGAGCGCCTTGTGCAACTCCTGTCGCGTGAGGGCGCTCATTTCTCGTCGTTGACCCCGAAGCCGTTGACGAGCGTGGAGACGACTGACTCGGCGAAGGTGCGCGCCATGCGCTGCACCGCGGGGTCTTCCTCGTTGAAGAACGAGCGCGGGTCGCTGGCGAACTCGAACTCGCCGCGGAAGACGTAGTTCTGGTTGTCGTAGAGGACGCGGTTCTCCGTCTGGTCGCGCACGGTCACGGCCGCCGTGATCGTGACCTCGAAGATGCGCGCGCGCCCGCGCTCGTCCAGCAGCACGCCCGAGAAGCCGAAGCTCTTGATGACGCCGTCGATGACCGCGTCCGCGCCCTCCGGCTCGCCCGTGACGCGCAGGCCGCGCCCGCGGCGGACCAACTCGTTGATGACGGCCTCGGTGAAGCGGTGCTCGATCTTGTAGCGCAGCGCCTGGTTCTGGAAGGCCGGCACGGCGACGGTGCGTATGCGCGCCGGCAGTTGGTTCTTCGTGACCGGCTTGTAGCACTCCGTAAACCCGGACGCGAAGAGGAGCAGACCGAAAAGCGCGCCCGCGCGCCAGACTCTACGTGTAAAACTCATCAACTTTTCTCCATCCGAAATTGCCGAGGAACGCAGATAGTATGAGCCAACATCGGGCCAAGTCAAATACGGCGCTTTTGAAACTTCGTGGGGCGCGCTACCTGCCCGACTCGGCCGCGCGCCTGATGGCGTCGGCGACGCGGACGGTCTCGACGGCGGCGCGTATGTCGTGCACGCGGATGATGTGAGCGCCGGCGAGGACGGCCGCCGCGACGGTCGCCATCGTGCCGTGCAGGCGCTCGGTGACGGGCGCGCCCGCGAGCAGGCGGCCGATGAAGGATTTTCTGGACGTGCCGGCGAGGACGGGAAAGTCCGCGAACATGCGCGCGAACTCCGGGAGCTTCGCCAGCAGTTCGAGGTTCTGCTCCTGGCTCTTGCCGAAGCCTATGCCTGGGTCGACGGCTATCGCCTCCCGCCCGACGCCGCGGCGCAAAGCCTCCGCGACGCTGGCGTTCAGGCTCGCTTCGACTTCCGCCATGATGTCCGCGACGGGTTCGAGCGTGTGCATCGTCTCGGCACTCCCGCGCGAGTGCATGAGGACTAAGCCGGCGCGCGCCCGCGCGGCCTCGTCGGCCAGCCGCGGGTCGAAGCGCAGGCCCGAGATGTCGTTGACGATTTCCGCCCCCGCGTCGAGCGCGGCGCGCGCCACCGCGGCCTTCGTCGTGTCGACGGAGATTGGCACAGTTCCCTCCTCGGACAGCCTCTCGATGACCGGCACGACGCGCCGCAACTCTTCCTCCGCGGGCACGACGCCCGCCGCCCCAGGCCGCGTCGATTCGCCGCCGACATCCAGGATGTCCGCGCCCTCCGCCACCATCTCCCCGGCGCGCTCAAGCGCGCGCTCAAGCGTGTGGAACTGCCCGCCGTCGCTGAAGCTGTCGGGCGTGACGTTGAGCACGCCCATGACGAGCGTTCTTTCGCCGACACGGAGCGCGCGGCGCGCGAGTTTCCATTCACGTTGTGCCATAGGGGTCTTGCCGTCCGGCGGAGGATTTTACCCGAAGAGGAAACGGCTTGACAGGCGTCGCGCGCGGGTAATAGAGTCTGAGCTACTTCGGACCGCGGTAAAATCCGAAGCCCGACCCGGCCTCGCAAAACTTCCAACAAGCCGGGTCGAAGAGGCGTATTGCCACCTTACTTTTAACCAGCCGGACGGTCTCTCCTAAGAGGATGAGGAGAATTTTGAAGGCCAGGAATTTCGCGCCCCCGACTCTTTTGCTGCTCGTCACGGGACTGCTCTGGGCCTGCTCGACCGCCGTCCGCACGCAAACGCGCCCCGCGCTCCAGACGGAGCCCGCGGTCCGGGAGACCGCGGCCGCGAAGACGACGCCCGCACAGCCTTCGCGCGAGACGCTCGCCGCCGAGAGCCTCGGCGGGAAGGCGCTCCCCTACCGCGTGCTCCTGCCCGCGGACTACGCGACGGGCTCCAGGCGCTACCCGGTGCTCTACCTCCTGCACGGGCTGACGGGTAACGAGGACGACTGGTGGGAGCGGTCCAAGCTCATTGAATACGCCGCCCGCTACCAGTTAATCATCGTCACGCCGGGCGTCGGCGACAGTTGGTACGCCAACAGCGCGGGCGACCCCGCGGCCCGCTACGAGGACGCGATAGTGCGCGACCTCATCCCGCACGTAGACGCCGAGTACCGCACGCTCGCCGGGCGCGAGGGCCGCGCCGTCGCGGGCCTCTCGATGGGCGGCCTCGGCGCTATGAAGTTCGCGCTCCGCTACCCCGAGACGTTCTCTTTCGCCGCGAGCTTCAGCGGCGCTTTCGACGTGCCGCTGACGGCTTCCTTAGGCAAGAAGCCGAGCGCGCGCATGCTCTCGGAGTTGCGCAAGGTCTTCGGCGACGAGAAGAATCGGGCGCGGCGCGAGAACGATCTGTTCGCGCTGGTCCGGCAGGGTCCGCCGAAGGGCGTGAGCTTCCCTTACCTTTACGTCTCGACCGGCAAGAGCGACCCACTGCCGCAGGTGGCCGACAGCAACCCGCGCTTCGCAGCGGCGATGCGCGCGCAGAAGATCAAGCACGAGTATAACGAGCGGCCCGGCACGCACGACTGGAAGTTCTGGGACTCCGAGGTCGAGCTGATGCTCGGCCGCCTCTGCGTCATGATGCCGCAAATTTGTTCCTGACGAAGCGTCCCGGCTTCGTCCAACAGACAAGTATTTCAAAGGGTTTCCCGAAGGAGTTTTTCGAGATGAAAGCGAACCGCCCCCACTTCGCCTTGATGAGCGCGCTGGCGCTCTTGCTGTTGTCCGCGGCCTGCCAGCGGACGCCTACGAAAGAGACCACGCGCATAGGCATCGTCCCACTGACGCACGTCGCCGTGGGCAAGTCCGCGCCTTTGAGCGCCTACCGCGAGTACCGCATGGCGTCCGGCGACCCGGACGCGGCCTACGCTTCGACCAACGACCTCCCGCGCGAGGCCGTCGCGGCGAAGTGGAGCGTCTCGGACGGCGCGCTCGCGAAGGTCGGCGAAGACGGCCAGCTACAGGCGCTCAAGGCCGGGAGCGTCCGCGTCAAGGGCATGTGGGAGAATTTCGAGACGGAGGCGACCGTCAGGGTGGTGAAGAATTTGCCGGTCGCGTACCTGCCGCAGGTGACGGCGGCGGCGACGAACTGCCTGCCGCAGTCAATCGCGCTGAGCCTCGCGGAGGACCGCGCGCTCCGATTCAAAGTGGGCTTTAATGACGGTCAGTGCCGCGCGGTCAACGTCGAGGCGAAAGCGCCCGAGGGGCAGCTCCCGTGGAAGTTCGAGTTCGAGGGCGGCGCGCTCGAATTGACGAAAGCGCAGGGGCCGATTGTGAGCGGCGCGGCGCGCCTCAGCGGGGGCGGCACAATCGAGTTCACGGCGTGGGCCGAGGGCGAAGGGACTTTCCCGCTCACGCTCGCGGGCAAGATGATCCTGCTCACGGGCGACTCGATGTCCGAAGGCATAGGGTGGAGTTTCAAGGAGAAGGTCGAGGCCGCGGGCGGCAAGCTGGTCGTCCAGCCGTGGTACAGCTCCACGACCGTAGGGTGGGGGGCCGAGCGCCGCCTGAGCCAGTACATAGAGCGCTACCGCCCGGACATAGTCTTCATCGCGCTCGGCTCGAACGAGATTTTCACGACGGACCTGCCGAACCGCGCGGCCGCCGTCCGCAGCATCACGGCGGAACTCGGAGAGACACCCGCCTACTGGATCGGCCCGCCGAGCTGGAAGCCGGACAAGGGCATCGTCCACACCATCGAAGAGAACTTCCGGCCCGGCTACTTCTACAACTCGAACGACCTCGTGGTGCCCCGCCGCAAGGACGGCGCGCACCCGACCGTGGAGGGCTACGTCACCTGGACGGAGCTAATCTGGAAGTGGTGGGCGCGGACCGTGTGAGCAAAGGCGGCAGGCTTCGCCCGTTTGCCCTGGGCGTCTACGCCCTTCCGCTCCGATCTCTTCGATAGCCGGCCGCCGCCTCTTTTTATCCGCCTGCCTGGGGGGTGTGTTTTTATTGCCGGCGATGTGCTACTCTCTTGCCTCATCATTCATCCGTCGCCCTCTCACCCGGGGGCGGTTTTGACGGATCGTCGGAGCCAAAGACACGCGCACCTGGTTTTCACCCTCGCTGGCCCTGAAACAGACCACCAGCCAGATTCCCAGGGTTTTGCGCAGTACAGACCCGGGAGCCTTAGTTTGCTTCCTCTCACTTCAGTTTAGTCCCTAAGAGCATCCTTCGCGTCGCCGAGCCCGGTCACAGCGGAGACTCACTCGATAAGGAGCTTCACCCATGCTCAGAATTCTACAGCCTTCCGGCTTTCCTCTCTCACGTCAAACGAAACTGCTCAGTTTGATGGTCAGCGTTCTATTTTGTCTCGTGATAATCCTGACGGGCGGGGAGCGGGCGGGCGCGGCCGGCGGCGACCTCGACCCGTCGTTCAATCCGGGCGGCGTCGGGGCGAATAGCGGCGTGAATGCCGTGGTCGTCCAACCGGACGGCAAGATTCTCATCGGCGGCGCTTTCAGCAGCTACAACGGCAACGCCGCGGCCAGCAATAACATTGCACGGCTCAACGCCAACGGCATACTCGACACGACTTTCAATTCGGGCGGCGCTGGCACGGACGGCGCTGTGACTGCCATCGCCTTGCAGCCTGACGGGAAGATTCTCGTCGGGGGCTTCTTCAACGCCTACAACGGCAACGCCGCACCCGCCAACCTTATCCGGCTCAACGCGAACGGCACGCGCGACACCACGTTCAATAACGGCGGCGCGGGGGCGAGCCAGGTTGTGTATGCGATTGCCGTGCAGGCGGACGGCAAGATTCTCATCGGCGGTGAGTTCGCCGACTACAACAACACCACGGTCGATTACATTGCCCGGCTCAACGCCGACGGGACGCTCGACGGTACTTTCAACGCGGGCGGCACGGGGACGAACGGCCCGCTGCGCGCGGTGGCCGTGCAGTTGGACGGCAAAATTATCATCGGCGGCGACTTCAACACCTACAACGGTAGCGGTGCGATCAGCGATGGGGTCGCCCGGCTCAACGCGAACGGCACACGCGACGCCTCGTTCAATTCAGGCGGTCTGGGGGCGGATAGTTCCGTGAGGTCCGTCGCCTTGCAGCCGGACGGCAAGATCGTCATCGGCGGCGACTTCACCAGCTACAACGGCAACGCCGCGATGAGCGACCGCGTCGCCCGGCTCAACAAGAACGGGACGCTCGACACGACTTTCAATAACGGCGGGGCGGGGGCGAACCTCACTGTGACTTCCGTAGCGGTGCAAACGGACGGCAAGGTCGTCATCGGAGGCTTCTTCAACAGCTATAACGGCGACCCTGCTGTTAGCGATTACGTTACCCGGCTCAACAAGAACGGCACGCGCGACACCACGTTCAATAACGGCGGGGCGGGGGCGAACAGCTTTATGAATGCCGTGGCCTTGCAGCCGGACGGCAAGGTTCTGATCGGCGGCGACTTCACCAGCTATAACGGCGACGCCGCGGCCAAAAACTACGTCGCGCGGCTGCTGCCGGCGACGGGCGAACTCGCTTTCTCCTCCGCCAGCTATAGCGTGGCCGAGACGGCCGCCAACGCGGTCATCACGCTGACGCGCACGGGCGGGACGGACAACAAGGTGGTCGCCAAAGTGTCGCTCTCGGACGGCACGACGAGCGCGGCGGATTACCGCTTTAAACCCGGCACCCTCAATACCGCGTTTAATCCGGGCAGCGCGGGAGGGGTTTTCGATGTGTATACCGTGGCCTTGCAGCCTGACGGCAAGATCATCATCGGGGGCTTCTTCACCGGCTACGACGGCAACGCCGCGGCCCCCGATTACGTTGCCCGGCTCAACGCCAACGGCACGCTCGACACCTCGTTCAATCCGGGCGGCGCGGGGGCCGATGGCGCTGTGTATGCCATCGCCTTGCAGCCTGACGGGAAGATTCTCATCGCGGGCTTCTTTCACACCTACAACGGCAACGCCGCGACCCCCAAATATGTTGCCCGGCTCAACGCCAACGGGACGCTCGACACTTCGTTCAATCCGGGCGGCGCGGGACCGAGTAGCCTTGTGTATGACATAGCCGTGCAGCCGGACGGCAAGATCATCATCGTGGGCCTCTTCGACGCCTACAACGGCGACGCCGCGGCCAGCGACAACGTCGCACGGCTCAACGCCAACGGCACGCTCGACACTACGTTTAATTATGGCGGTGCCGGGACGAATTTTACTGTGGATACCCTGGCCGTGCAGACTGACGGCAAGATCATCATCGTGGGCAACTTCACCAGCTACAACGGCGACCCTGCTGTTGCCGATAACATTATACGGCTCGGCCACGATGGCACGCTCGACCCCACGTTCAACCCGGGCGGCGCGGGGACCGATGGCGTGGTGCACGCGGTGGCCGTGCAGCCGAACGGGAAGATTCTCGTCGGGGGCTTCTTTCACACCTACAACGGCGACGCCGCGGCCCCCGATCACATCGTCCGGCTCAACGCGAACGGGACGCTGGACACCTCGTTCAATCCCGGCGGCCTCGGCGCGGATAGTTCCGTGTTTGCAGTGGCCGTGCAGCCGGACGGCAAGATCATCATTGGGGGCGGCTTCACCGGCTATAACGGTAACGCCGGGGCCAACGACCGCGTCGCGTGGCTCCACGCGACAGGGACGCTCGACACCTCGTTCAATCCGGGCGGCGCGGGAGCGAGTTCCTCTGTGCTTGAAGTGATCGTGCAGCCGGACGGCAAGATTCTCATCGGCGGCGGCTTCAACGGCTACAACGATGCGCTCAGCATCGGCATCGCCCGGCTCAATGGCGCTCTCTTCGCCACCTGGCCTGCCGGCGACGACTCCCCCAAGACCGTCCTGCTCCCCATCGTCAACGACGCGATTGACGAAGATGACGAGACGCTCAACCTCGCGCTCAGTATTCTCGCGGGCGGTGCCACCCTCGGCTCTCCGGCGGCATCCGCGCTGACCATCGTGGACAATGAGACGCAGCCCAAGCTGTCTATCAATAGTGTGACGGTGGCGGAAGAAAACATCGGCTCCCGCAACGCCGTCTTCACGGTCAACCTCTCCGGCGCGAGCAGTCGGCCCGTGACAGTCGAGTACCAGACCGTCAACGCGACGGCCGTAGCGCCGGATGATTACACCGCAATACCTTTGACCACCCTGACCTTCGCGCCCGGACAGACCAGCAAGACTGTCAACGTCGCGGTCAAGGGAGACCTGATAGACGAGTCGGACGAGAGTTTCAAGGTCGTGCTCTCCAACCCGACCAACGCGTTCATCGGGACGGCGCTGGGCGCGGGCGTCGGCGGCATCGTGGACAACGACACGGCGACCATCGCGATCACCAACGCGGCTGTGACCGAGCCGGACGCGGGCACAGTCAACATGACCTTCACGGTGAAGCTCTCGGTGGCGAGCAGCCGGACCGTGACGGTCAAGTACCAGACGGCCGACGGGACGGCGACGGCCCCGGCGGATTACACGGCCGCCGGACTGACGACTATGACCTTCAGCGCCGGGGAGACCAGCAAGACCGTCACGGTCCTGGTCAAAGGGGAGACTCTCAAAGAGCCGCACGAGACCCTCTTCGTGAACCTGTCCAGTCCGGTCAACGCGACGATTGCCGACAGTCAGGGACAAGGGACGATTCTCAACGAGGATTAGCGCGCCTCTTCAAATGGCAAGAGGCCCCTCTTAGCGCCTCCCGCGTGAGAATTTAATCTCACGCTGGAGGCGCTAAGAGATTCAGGGAAGTTTTTTACGGCTCGACGGGCGCGCCGATCAGGCCCCGCCAGATGAACTTTTCTATCTGCCGCCGGTGGCGCAGGATGTGCACGACGGCGTGCTCCAGCAACCCCTCGACGTTATAGACCACTCCCCAGCGGCTCTTGATGACTGTGCCATTTATCTCCTCGTCGCTCATCTCCCACCGGCCCTCTAAAGTCTCTGCGGTGTAGCGCAGCGCCGCGCCGAGCTGCTCCAACGATTCCCGGCGCGAGAGGAGTCTGGGCTGCGGGCGGCTGGACGGGATGGAGAATTGCTCCCTGATGTAATCGGCGTAGCCGTACCCGGCCCTGACCACGTGGGACATGACGGTCTGCACCGAACGGCAGTCGTCGTCCTTCGTCTGCGAGTCCACGACCCGCACGAAATCCTCTTCGGGGATGCGCTCGATTAAGCGCACGAGGTCCGACGCCGCGCGCTCGTACTCGTCCATCAACGCCCCTATGGCACCGTTCCGGTAAGTCTCTCTCATCAACTTCGTGACTCCACACCCGCTCGGCGTTGCCGCCGAGCGGTAAAGACCCCGTTACCGGCGAATCATCGTCGCCAGCATCGTCGCGACCAGTTTCGTCTCGCCGCCCGCCGCGCCGTAGACATCGCCCCTCGTCACCGTCAAAGTCTTCCCCGCTTTCAGGACCCTGGCCTCCGCCACGAACATCTCCGCGGCCGCCGGCCGCAGGAGGTTCACCTTGAACTCCACGCTCAGGACTTCCGAGCCGGCGGGCATCAGCGTGTAGGCGGCGTACCCGCACGCGCTGTCGGCGACGGTCGTCAGTATGCCCGCGTGTAGGTAGCCGTCCTGCTGCGTCAGGTCATCCCTGTAAGGGAGCACTATGTCCACCGCGCCCGGCTCGACCCGCCTGAGACTCGCGCCAATCAGCCCCATGACGCGCTGCCGCGAAAAGCTCTCGCGGACCCGCCTCTCGAAATCCGCGTCCTGAATCTGGAAGGAAGACATGTAAAGTTAATAACAGGTAGGCTTCTTATTAACAACCGAACAGCTCGACGGTTGTTCTGCTTCACAGGCTTACTGTTGAGGGCCACGTTGCCTGGACGGAGCTTATCAAGGACCGGGGCCGGTTTAACTCCCGCCGGTCTGGTAATAGGTCTGTATGTGCTTTTCGCCGCTGATGAGCCACTGCGAGCCGACCTTCGACAGAATCATCAGGTTGCGCGACTTGCCCTTGACCTCCCGCTCGACGCCCTTCCAGTCGTAAGTGTTATCGTAAGCGACCGTCGCCTCCGTTTGCGACGGATTTATCTCGACCGCGAAGTTATCCAGCCGGACGTCAATCGAAGGGAAATCGGTGAACATCTTCTGGCGGTTGTCAGACACATGCTTTCGGCTCACGCCGTTACTCCCGTAGAAGGGGCTCACGCGATCCGCGTAGAGTCTTAGGTTATTGTCCAGGTCGCGCATCCTGAGGGTCTCCGCCCAGGCGTTGACGACGGACATGACTTCAGACCGCGCGCGCGTTTTACGAATCACGGAGTAGGTCACCGCGACGGCGACTCCCGCCACCAGGACTCCGACGGCGACCCACAGGAGCAGCTTTCGATTGGCCCAAAACGAACTGCCCCGCCCGCCCGCGTCACGCCTGACCGCCTGCTGCAAAAGTGGCGCGGCAGAAGGCCCGCGACTGCCCGAAGGCGGCGCGGCTTCCGCGCTCGCGGATTGGCCCAACAGCAACTCCAGTTTGTTCGCCAACTCTTGCAGGTGGTCTTCCAGCGGCGGGGTCAGGGCGTCCAGCCAGTGCGTCACGTCGAGGTAATATTCCATGGACTTGGAGGGCATGACGTCCTGTATGCGGAACGGGACGACCGCCACGCCCTTCTCGACGGCGTGGTTCACTTCCCGCATGATCTGCCGCGACTGGTTGGCGGTCTCGGAGAAGACGAGGACCATCGCCCGGCTCGCTTCGATGGCGTCGATGATTGACCCGCCCCACTCCCGGCCGGGCAGTGCGTCCCTGGGCGCGATCCAGCAGCGTATGCCCCTGGCCTCAAGCGTCGCGCAGGCGGCGTCGGCCACCGCTTTGTCTTTCGATGAGTAGCTGATGAATACGTCGTGTGCCATGTGAGCCAACTCCTGCGAGGAACGCGTAAGCGGCGGGGGCGAAAAGACGCGCGCGTGAGACCGGCCCGCGAGTCAAAGTGCGCTGCCGGAGACTTCTATGCTAAGTGCGGAGGTAAGTCAATAACTATTTCGCGCGGGCGGGCAGAAGAAGAGGCCGGCGTGAAGTTCATCACTTCACGCCGGCCTCCCCGGGTCGCCTTCGTCTGATTTAAGCCGTCGCCGGGTTGCTCCCGGTAATCGGGGGCAGGATCGGCTTGAGCGGTTTGGCCGCGGGCTCCTTGAGTTGCGGCTTCTCGTCGTCCTTGGTCGTCGGCCCGCGGTCGTCGTCGAGCGGGAGGCCCGCGACGATCCGGCGAATCTGCACGCCGTCGAGCGACTCGCGCTCCAACAAGGTCTCGGAGAGGCGCACCATCGTGTCGCGGTTCTCCTCGATGATGTTCTTCGCGCGCTCGTACTGGTCGGAGACGATCTTCTTAACCTCCTGGTCAATCTTGATCGCCGTGTCCTCCGAGAAGTCGCGGTGCTGCGCGATCTCGCGGCCGAGGAAAATCTGCTCCTCCTTCTTGCCGAAGGTGAGCGGCCCCAACTCCGACATGCCGTACTCGCAGACCATCGCGCGGGCCAACTCGGTCGCGCGCTCGATGTCGTTCGACGCGCCCGTCGTGATGCTGCCGAGGAACACGTCCTCCGCGATGCGCCCGCCCATCAGGATGGCGATCTGGCCCAGCAGATACTCCTTGGAGTAGTTGTGCCGGTCGCCCTCGGGCAGTTGCTGCGTCACGCCCAGCGCCATCCCGCGCGGGATGATCGTCACCTTGTGGACGGGGTCCGCGTTCGGCACCTTCAGGCCGACGAGCGTGTGGCCCGCCTCGTGGTAAGCCGTGATGCGCTTCTCCTCGTTCGAGATGACCATCGACTTGCGCTCGGCACCCATCAAGACCTTGTCCTTCGCCAACTCGAAGTCCGGCATCGAGACGAGCTTCTTGTTGTAGCGCGCCGCGTTCAGCGCGGCCTCGTTGACGAGGTTCGCCAAGTCCGCGCCCGTGAAGCCCGGCGTGCCGCGCGCGATCACGGAGATGTCCACGTCCTCGCCCAGAGGAATCTTGCGCGTGTGGACTTTCAGGATGCCTTCGCGCCCGCGCACGTCTGGCCGCGAGACGACGACGCGGCGGTCGAAGCGTCCGGGCCGGAGCAAAGCGGGGTCGAGCACGTCCGGCCTGTTGGTCGAAGCTATCAGGATGACTCCGTCGTTCGACTCGAAGCCGTCCATCTCGACGAGCAACTGGTTCAGGGTCTGCTCGCGCTCGTCGTGCCCGCCGCCGAGGCCAGCGCCGCGGTGGCGGCCGACCGCGTCAATCTCGTCTATGAAGATGATGCACGGCGCGTTCTTCTTGCCCTGCTCGAAGAGGTCGCGCACGCGCGACGCGCCGACGCCGACGAACATCTCCACGAAGTCGGAGCCGGAAATCGAGAAGAAGGGCACGTTGGCCTCGCCCGCGATGGCGCGCGCCAGAAGGGTCTTGCCCGTTCCCGGCGGCCCCATCATCAGGACGCCTTTCGGGATGCGGCCCCCCAGCTTCTGGAACTTCTGCGGCTCCTTGAGGAACTCTATGATCTCCTGCAACTCCTCTTTGGCCTCTTCGACGCCGGCCACGTCCTTGAACGTGACGCGCTTCTGCTGGTTGTTCAGCAGCTTCGCGCGCGACTTGCCGAAAGAGAGGGCCTTGTTGCCGCCCGACTGCATTTGCCGCAGCATGAAAATCCAGATGCCGACGATGAAGAGGATCGGGGCCCAGCTCAGGAGCACGCCCCAGAGCATGCTGTTGCTGCTCGGGTCTTCCTCTACCTTCTCGACCTTGAGCTTCCCGTTGGCGTCCTTCTCGGTCGCCTTCTTCATCAGGTCGGCCTTGCGGAACTCGTTCGCCAGCGGGGTGCGAAACTCGTTGCCGTTGCGGTCGGCCCCGACCACTTCCTGCTGCTTGAAGGTGAGCTGCTTCAACTCGCCGTTGTCAATCTTGGTCTCCAGCGAGGCCAGGTCGATCTGCGACGCGGCCTTGCTCTGCGGGTTCGCGAAGAACTTGTAGAGCAAAAGCGCCCCGACCACGATGAACATCCAGAAAATTATTTGTCTAGCCGTAGAACTCAAAATTTTTCCAAGCCTCCGGTGCGGATGATAACTCATCCGGGCACCTTTTGTCGCTCCCGCGGTCCCTCAAAAATGGTCCGCGCCGTCCGCGGGAGCCAGCCCTCATTTAAACCGGCCCGAAACTGCTCATTTAAGATGCCCCGCGCCGTCCGCGAGTTGCGCCCTAAAGCCTAGCGGGGCCGCCTGTCAAAACCGTCAACCTTTTGTCACGAATCCGAACCGGCGCGCCCGAACGTCGCGATGTAGGGCAGCCCGCGCCAGCGGTCCTGGAAGCCCAGCCCGTAGCCGAAGACGAAATTCTCGTGCGTCTCGAAGGCGCGCCAGTCCGGCTCCAACTGGACGCGGCGGCCGTCCGGCTTGTCAATCAGGACGCAGAGCCTGACGCTCGCGGCCCCGCGCGCGCCGAGTTGTTTCATCAGGTATTCCTGCGTGACGCCCGTGTCGAGCACGCCCTCGACCAGCAGCACGTCGCGGCGCGAGAGGTCGACGGGCGTGGTGAAAGAGATGTCCTGCACGCCGCCGACCGCGTGGTGGTCGTAGCGCAGGAAGGCCGTGCGGCAGGGCGCGCTGATGGCGCGCAGCAGGTCCGACAGGAAGACGAAGCTGTCGTCCAGGACGCCGAGCACGGTGAAGTCGCGCCCCTCGTAGGCGCTCGTGATCTCGCGCGCCAGGGCATTGATTCTCCCGGCGATTTCCGCCGCGCCGTAAACCTCTACGATCTCGTCCGCCATATCGAAGCGCGCCCCCGCTTTCGTCTGAAAAAGGCCACAAACCGAAAAACCGCCTGCGAAATTGAGGCGGCAAGTCGGAAGTGATTGTAGATGGGAAGCGCCCCCTTTTTCAACCTAATTTAATTTAAGGTCGCAGGCGGATGGCGGATTTAAGAAGAATTACTCGATGACCGGAGCAACTAAAAACCCCTTTGCGGCTGTGCGCCTCCGGCGTGAGAGAACCGTCTCACGCCCGAGGCGCACAGCCGCAAAGAAAAGGTTAAGGACGGCCGAACCTCTGTCTGTACTCGGTCGAGTCGATGAAGGCCGAGGCCGCGCCCGTCGGCGGTGCCGCCCCCGCCCTCTTCGCCTCCCCGAGCCAGAACCTCAGGCCGCCCTCCTCCGGCTCGC